>JAESGR010000060.1_pt1 | contig 367580 bp, 311 predicted proteins | sample 9269771 | NCBI WGS metagenome assembly JAESGR01 (sample SAMN15739572, study PRJNA653492) | algae metagenome | isolation source: Chroococcus sp. CMT-3BRIN-NPC107 and co-occurring heterotrophs from well... | place: USA: Clark Mountains Wilderness, California | collected 2010-04-18 | reverse complement strand
GGGCGACAACATCGCAATGGAGATTGAATTGATCGCGCCGATCGCGATGGAAAAAGGACTGCGGTTCGCTATCAGAGAAGGCGGCAGAACAGTCGGCGCCGGAACTGTCTCTGAAGTGGTTGAGTAAGAAAAAGTTAGGTTGAAGTTATGCCAAGAGATAATATTATTTTACAGTGTACCGAGTGCAAGGAACGCAACTACGTAACGACGAAGAACAAGAAAACGACGCCCGAACGGCTCGAATTCAAAAAGTTTTGCCGTCGCTGCCGTTGCCATACGCCGCACAAAGAGAATAAATAAATCCGGTTGAACGTATAAAGTGGAGAGCAATGAGTGTTTTTTTCTCATTGCTCTCCACTCGCTACTCTCAACTAATTACAGGGGTATGGTGTCAATGGTTAGCATGGAGGTCTCCAAAACCTTAGGTCCGGGTTCGAGTCCTGGTACCCCTGCCATATAATAAATTTTAGGAGAAAAACCAGTGTCAGAAGCAGTTGACACCTTAGACAATCAGGATAAACGAAAAGAAAGCATCGGCGAGTTTATTCAGCATACGCGCGAGGAATTGGATAAAACCACATTTCCTTCGTCGGATGATGTAAAAAACACGACGATTATCGTTATTGCGAACGTTATTTTCTTTGCCGTTTTTTTATTTTTAATTGATCATTTCTGGACTTATCTTTTAGATGGTCTGACGTGGATAATTAATCGGATTGTCGGTATATAAGGAATTACAAAATGAGGCAGTGGTATTTTATCCACACATATTCGGGGCATGAAAATAAAGTGGTCGAAAGCTTGAACGCGCGTATCCGCGATATGCAGTTAGGCGAACAGATCACGGAAGTTTTGCTGCCGAAAGAAACCGTCGTAGAAATGCGCGGGAGCAAAAGAATCGAATCGTCGCGGATGTTTTATCCGGGTTACGTTTTGGTCGAAATCGAATGTGATGAAAAAGGTCGCATTCCCGACAATGTTTTTCACGCTATTAAATCAACTCCGAAAGTAACAGGTTTTCTGGGCGGAAAGGCTCCGACGCCGCTGACGCAGGCGGAAGTTGATCAAATTGTTCATAATATCGAGATAGCGACGGAAAAACCGAAACCGAAATTTTCTTATGAGATCGGTGAAGTTGTTCGTATTAAATCAGGACCGTTCGCCAGTTTTACCGGCAAAGTTGAAGAGATAAACGAAGAGAAAACGACTTTAAAGGTTACAGTAACTATTTTCGGGCGCTCAACTCCTGTTGAACTGAATTTTCTGGATGTAGAAAAAGTGACGTTTGCCGAAGAAGAATAAATTTTTATGCCGGAATCGGAATCTTCATACGTTATTGGTGAAGTTGTTAGAATTAAATCCGGTCGATTTGCAGGTTTTGTAGGAAAAGTAAAAAAGGTGAACAAAGAAAAGTCATATTTGGTGGTTATTGCTACGATTTTTGGGCGCACAACGTCAATCGCACTTAATCTTTCAAATATAGAAAAGGTAGAGTTTACCAAAAATTAAAATTTTATGAGGACATTTTTGAGTTTGTCTAGCAATGGCAACTCAAAATCGTAAATCTATTTATGGCTAAAAAAATTACAGGTTATATTAAATTGCAAATTCCCGCCGGTAAAGCTAATCCGGCTCCGCCGATTGGTCCGGCTCTCGGTCAACACGGCGTTAACATCATGGAATTTTGCAAAGCGTTCAATGCGAAAACCGCCAACGACGATCCGGATATGAAAGTGCCGGTCGTGATTACGGTTTACGGTGATCGCTCGTTTACGTTTGAAACAAAAACGCCGCCTGCTGCCGATTTGATTCGCAAAGCATCGGGAATTCCGAAAGGTTCGGGCAAGCCGAACAAGGAAAAAATCGGAACTATTTCGCGCGCGCAGATTGAGGAAATCGCTAAAAGAAAAATGCCGGATTTGAATACGACGAATTTGGAATCAGCGGTTAAAACCATCGAAGGCACGGCGAAAAGTATGGGCTTAACTATCGAAGCATAGTTTTTGTTAGACAGAGTTTTTACAAAAGGGAGAAATGTTTGCGATTTTATTTTTACTATTCTTATATAGAAAATAGAAACGCAAATTCAAAAACATTTCGTTAGAACCTACAAATAAAATGGCTAAACACGGAAAGAAATATTTGGCGGCTCTCGCAAAAGTCGAGCCGGGCAAAAAACACACGCTCGAAGAAGCAATCACGAAATTAAAGGAAATCAAGTTCGCTAATTTTGACGAAACAGTCGAATTAACGATGTGGCTCGGCGTCGACCCGCGAAAAGCCGATCAGTTGGTGCGCGGAACGATTGTTCTGCCGCATGGACTCGGAGGAAAATCAAAAGTCGTCGTCGTTATCGCGCAGGGCGATAAAGTCAGAGAAGCCGAAGAAGCTGGAGCCGATTTAGCGGGCGGCGATGATATCGTTGACCGCATCAAAGGCGGCTGGCTCGAATTCGACGCGCTGATCGCGACGCCCGATATGATGGGCAAAGTCGGTCAGCTCGGAAAACTTCTCGGACCGCGCGGTTTAATGCCGAATCCGAAAACCGGAACGGTAACGATGGACGTCAAAACGGCAATTCAGGAAACGAAAGCTGGAAAAGTTGAATATCGCGTCGATAAAACGGGCGTCATTCACTCGCCGGTCGGCAAAATTTCATTCGATGATGCTAAGTTGCAGGAAAATACACGAGCCTTAATCAATGCAGTTATTAAAGCGAAGCCGACAACGGCAAAAGGTCGTTATTTGAAAAAAATCAACGTAGCGGCAACGATGAGTCCGGGCGTTTTACTCGACGAATTAACATACGTCTAAAAAGTGAGGAGCGGTAAAAATAATTATGAAAACGAGAGAAAGAAAACAAGAAGATTTAAATGCCCTCACGGAGCGCTTGCAAAATTCCAAATCAGCAATGGTCGTCGGTTTTAATAAGTTAACGGTGACTAAAGACCAGGAAATTCGCAATCATCTGCGCGACGCCGGGGCGAATTATCAAGTTGTCAAAAATACGATTGCGAAAATCGCCATTAAAGGAACGCCGTATGAAGGCGCGAATGATTTTTTCAAAGGCGTAACGGCGATTGCCTGGACGGATAATGATCCGGTAGTTTTGTCGAAAGCGGTTTCTAAATTCGTTAAAGACAATGCCGACGTTTTTACGTTCAAAGCCGGAGTCGTCGAGGGCAGAGTCGTTGACCTAAAACAGGTTGAAGCAATCGCCAGTTTGCCGTCGAAAGAAGAGTTGATTTCAAAGATTTTGTTTGTTATCAACGCTCAAGCGCAACGCATTGTAACGGTTATCAACGCTGTGCCGCGTAATCTGGCAGTTGTCATCAAACAAATCGGTGATGCGAAGCCTGCCGGACAAGCGCCGGAACAGAAAGCTGAAACGAGTGAAACTCCGGTGGCTGAAACTGCGCAAGCGGAAGCCAGCTCTGATCAAGCATCCGAAGTTGAAACGTCGCCAGCGGCGACCGAGCAGAGCGCAGAACCGGCGGCTCCGCAAGAAGAAGCGGCACCGGAAGCAGCTCAAGAGTAAGAAAGATTTTTTCATAGCCGTACTCAAGGAAAACGAGCGAAGCGATATGTCAGGTCGCTTTTGCGGCTCGGACGTTTATTTTCGATGGAGATGCAAACCGGAGAAAATGCGTTCCGTGGGTTCTCGCGGCTGACACAAACGAAGACGTTAACGATAAGTCGTGATAATTAGAAACCGCGATTTCCGGTTAACGATTGATAAATAAAAACACAGAACCCTATTGGAGGATTAAATATAAAGTTATGGCAATTACAAAAGATGAAGTCGTTGATTTTTTAAAAGGTATGACGCTGCTTGAAGCGTCGGAATTGGTCAAAGAATTAGAAGAAGTGTTCGGCGTTTCGGCAGCAGCAGCAACAGTTGCAGCGGCTCCGGCAGCAGGCGGCGGCGAAGCGGCTCCGGCAGCCGAAGAAAAAGACGCGTTTGACGTGGTTTTAACTTCGGCAGGCGGAAACAAAATTTCGGTCATCAAGATCGTTCGTGAAGTTGTTGCCGGTCTCGGTTTGAAAGAAGCCAAGGAATTGGTTGACAGCGCGCCGAAAGCTATCAGAGAAGGCGTGACCGCAGCTGAAGCCGAAGAAATCAAAGCTAAATTGACCGAAGCCGGTGCGACCGTCGAAGTCAAGTAAATTAAGAAAAATTTTGTCGAACTAAAGTTCTGCGGTCTGCATCTTAATCGGCAGTCGTTTGAAGTTAGGCAAATATCTTGTTAAAATGAATGGCAAGCGTTAAGATGATTTTATAAAAACTTGGCGCTTGCCATCTTTCGGATTTGAAGTTGGACTCTGCGGAGTCTTGATTTCTTGGGTTTTAAGGCGATTTTCTCGCAAGATTAAGTGGAGAGTTGGTGTCTCTTTCGGCACTCTCGAAAAATTCAGTTACAGCGACAAACTGCTGAAATAAGCGGTCAGGGCATACTTTACCCTCGACCGCATTTGCCGTCTTTTGTTGAAATTTTACTGGTTGGATTCAGGTTAAAAGCATCCTACCAATAAAGAATAATTTAATCAACATATATTTTCTTCAAGACTTGTTTTTATAAAATTATGATTAACAATCCGCTTCAAAATAATACGCACGGACTGGGACGCCGTACAAGCCAGGCGCCAAAGCGCGTGGATTTTTCAAAGATTTATACGTCCGCCCGCATTCCGAATTTGATCGAAGTACAGCGCGAATCTTATAACCGGTTTTTGCAGATGGATTTGATTCCCGAAGAACGTGATACTGTCGGTTTACAATCGGTTTTTCAATCTATTTTTCCTGTTTCCGACTTTCGCGAAACGGCGACTCTCGAATTCGTCGAATATCAAATCGGCAATTGGCAGTGCAAATGCGGAAATCTGGAAGGTTTGGAGCATCTTCGCGCCAACTGTAAAGAGTGCGGTTCGAAAATTAAAGTTGATCCGTTCAATCCGGCAGAAGTTTTGTGTAACAGTTGCGGCACTTTTAATTCGGTGCGCCCGAAACTTTGCCCGAACTGCGGCGAGCCGGTTGGTCTCAAACACAAACACGACCAGCAGGAATGTCAGGAACGCGGGATGAGCTATTCAGTGCCGCTGAAAGTTAAAATTCGCTTGACTGTATTCGATAAAGACGCTGAAACCGGTGTTTCGACGATTCGAGATATTAAAGAAGAAGACGTGTTTTTCGGAGAAATTCCGCTGATGACCGATAACGGAACTTTTGTTATCAACGGAACCGAGCGTGTTATCGTTTCGCAGCTTCACCGTTCGCCTGGCGTGTTTTTCAAAGGTGACCGCGATGAATATTTGGCGAAAATCATTCCGTATCGCGGTTCGTGGGTCGAATTTGAATTCGACCAGAAAGGTATTTTGCACGCGCGTTTAGGTAAACGTAAAATCTTGGCGACAATTTTTCTGCGCGCTTTGGGCTTATGGCTCAATCCGCAGATAGATATGAAAACGGTTTCTGACAATATTCTCGAAGAAGTCGTCAAAAACGCCGAATACTCGAACGCCGACATTTTGCGCTTATTCTACACGACGGATGAAGCGTTCGTCGAAAAAGGCAAATTGTATGCGCGCATTAAAGAAAGCGGCGAAACGAATCTGACCGGAATGCGCTCCGAAGAAGATATTAAAGACAAAGACGGCGACGACATAGTACGCGTCGGCAAGAAAATTACGGCTTCAGCTCTCCGCGAACTTCGTAAGCTCGGCGTCGAAAAAGTCGAAATCGCACACGCTGATTTTGAAGCTGCAGTCGCGCTCGACGATGTGATTAATACCGAAACGGGCGAAGTTGTCATCGAATCGGGCAGCGAGATTACTGCGGCTAAATTACAGCAGATTATTGAAGAAGGTGTTGAAGTCTTTTCGGTATATTTTCCGAAAAAAGACGCCATCGGCGAGATTATTTCGCAGACTTTGAAAAAAGACGCGATTTCCAAACCGGTTGACGCGCTTTTGGAAATTTACCGCAAAATGCGTCCGGGCGATCCGCCGACCGTGCCGACCGCTTATCGGCTCGTTGAAGGAATGTTTTTCGATGCGCGCCGCTTTGATCTATCGCGCGTTGGACGCCTGAAATTCAATATTAAAATGGGCAGACCGGAAAAAGATCGCATTAACGATGGATTGCTCGACGCGTCAGATTTTGTCGAAGTCGTCAATTATCTTTTGCGAATGAAGCGCGACAGCGAAAATTACTTCCAGGACGATATTGACCATTTAGGCAATCGCCGCGTTCGCGCCGTTGGCGAATTATTGGAAAACCAATTCCGCATCGGTCTCGAAAGAATGGAACGCGCAATCAAGGAAAAAATGTCCATTCAACAGGATATGTTTACCACGATGCCGCGCGATTTGGTCAACGCTAAACCCGTAACTGCCGCCGTCCGTGAATTTTTCGGTTCGTCGCAGTTGTCGCAGTTTATGGATCAAACCAATCCGCTTTCCGAAATCACGCACAAACGTCGTCTGTCCGCGCTCGGACCGGGCGGTTTGTCGAGAGAACGCGCCGGATTTGAAGTCCGCGACGTTCACCCGACGCACTACGGACGTATTTGCCCGATTGAAACGCCGGAAGGTCCGAACATCGGTTTGATTTCGAGCCTCTCGTGTTTTGCGCGCATCAACGAATACGGATTTATCGAATCGCCGTATCGTAAAGTGGAAAACGGTCGCGTTCTCGAATACGTCAAGATTTACAACGGCGGCGATACCGGCTTTAAGCCGAAAGAACACGTTCCGCTCGAAGCGGTCGAAGCGGCGAATGCGAAATTGAGCGACGGACAGCGAATAGCGGAATTCGAGCCGGAACCGTTTTATCTGACCGCATGGGAAGAAGATAAATACATCATCGGTCAGGCGAATATCTCGCTCGACGAAAACGGTTATTTCGTCAACGAACGAAATGCCGTTCGTATCAAAGGCGAATTTACGACCGCTCCGCGCGAAGAAATTCAATATATGGACGTTTCGCCGAAACAGCTCGTTTCGGTCGCGGCTTCCTTGATTCCGTTCCTCGAAAACGACGACGCCAACCGCGCTCTGATGGGATCGAACATGCAACGTCAATCGGTTCCGCTTCTGCGCGCGGAATCGCCGTATGTCGGAACGGGAATGGAAAAAGTTGCCGCGCGAGATTCGGGCGCGGTCGTCATCGCTAAACGCGACGGCATCGTTGATTATGTTGACTCGGAACGCATTATCGTGAAAGCCGACCACAGAGTTGACGGCACGATTTCGCGCGAAGTGACGGCGGATATTTATTCGCTCGTTAAGTTTACGCGCTCGAATCAAAACACTTGTATCAATCAGCGTCCGATTGTCGAAGTCGGCGAACGCGTGCTGAAAGGTCAGGTTATCGCAGACGGACCGTGTACGGATCGCGGCGAACTTGCTCTTGGAAGAAACGTGCTCGTTGCGTTTATGCCGTGGCGCGGTTACAACTTCGAGGACGCGATTCTGGTTTCGGAACGACTTGTCAAAGACGATTACTACACCTCGATTCATATCGAAGAACTCGAAATCGAAGCTCGTGACACCAAACTCGGACCTGAAGAAATCACGCGCGATATTCCGAATATCGGCGAAAATATGCTGCGTGATTTGGACGAATCGGGCATCATTCGAATCGGCGCGCAGGTTAAACCCGGCTCGATTCTCGTCGGAAAAGTAACGCCGAAAGGCGAAACACAGTTGACGGCGGAAGAAAAACTTCTCCGCGCGATTTTCGGCGAAAAAGCCGGCGACGTAAAAGACGCGTCTCTGACTTGCCCGCCGGGAATTGACGGAACTGTCGTTGACGTTCAAGTGTTTACCCGCAAAGGTCAGGACAAAGACGAGCGTTCACTCGACATCGAGGGAATGGAAGAAGACAATTTGCGCCGCGACCTCGAAGACGAAATTCGTATTTTGACCGAACAGCGCGATCAGCGAATTTACGAGCTTTTCGACGGTCGTAAATTAACCAAAGATTTAGTTGATTCAGATAAAGAAATCGTCATCAAAAAAGGCGAAACTTTGAATCGTGAAATGCTTAAAGGCATTGAGACGAAAACGCTTCGCAAGGCGGAAGTGACCGCCGGAACGATTGATATTGCTGCGGAAATCAAGGAATACGAACAGCGTACGGATCGTCAGATAAATATTTTGAGCGACATCTACGAAGAAAAAATCACCAAGTTGAAACAAGGCGACGAACTGCCGCCGGGCGTTATCAAAATGGTGAAAGTTTTCGTAGCGATGAAGCGCAAACTTTCGGTCGGCGACAAAATGGCTGGTCGTCACGGAAACAAAGGCGTTATCGCCCGCATTCTGCCGGAAGAAGATATGCCGTATTTGCCTGACGGAAGCCCGGTTGAAATCGTGCTTAATCCGCTCGGCGTTCCGTCGCGTATGAACGTCGGTCAGATTCTCGAAACGCATTTGGGTTGGGCGGCACGAGTTCTCGGACTTCATTTCGCCACGCCGGTTTTCGACGGCGCGAGCGAAACTGAAATCAAGAAATACATCGGCGAAGCGAACAGCAAGTTTGATGATCTGAAAATTCCGCCGTCTGTCGGACCTTCGGGCAAAACTCGTCTTTATGACGGTTTGACCGGCGAACAGTTCGAGCAGAAAGTAACCGTCGGTTACATTTATATGCTCAAACTTTCGCACCTTGTTGACGACAAGATTCACGCGCGTTCAATCGGACCATATTCGTTGATTACGCAGCAGCCGCTCGGCGGTAAAGCGCAGTTCGGCGGACAGCGTTTCGGCGAAATGGAAGTCTGGGCACTCGAAGCCTACGGCGCGGCGCATATTTTGCAGGAACTTTTGACCTGCAAATCCGACGACGTTGCCGGACGCTCGAAGATTTACGAAACGATTGTCAAAGGCGTTTCCAATTTCGAGCCGGGAATTCCCGAATCGTTCAACGTTCTCGTGCGCGAGCTGCAATCGCTCTGTCTCGATGTCGAATTGATTATGGAAGACGAAATCGACCCGGAAGCAGCGCTTTTGGGTGTCGGCGAAGTAGTAGGTGCAGACTAATAAGTTTCAAGTCTAAAGTTTCAGGTTTCAAGTTGAAAAATCGGCTTGAAACCTGAAACCTGAAACCTGAAACCTGAAACTTTTTGGAGAAATATGTTTCGATTAAATAACGACAGCAAAACACAATTGACCCCGAATTATGAGGCGATTCGTATCAGCCTCGCCTCGCCGGAGAAAATTCGCTCGTGGTCGCACGGCGAAGTTACCAAGCCGGAAACGATTAATTACCGCACCTTCAAACCGGAGCGTGACGGATTGTTCTGCGCGCGCATTTTCGGTCCCGTATCGGATTGGGAATGTCTCTGCGGAAAATACAAAAGAATGAAGCATCGCGGCGTCGTCTGCGATAAATGCGGCGTCGAAGTTACGCAATCGAAAGTGCGCCGCGAACGTCTCGGACACATCGAGCTCGCAAGTCCGTGTTCGCACGTTTGGTTTTTCAAAGGGTTGCCCTCCCGCATCGGTCACCTTTTAGATATTACTCTGCGCGATCTGGAAAAAATTCTTTACTTTGAAACCTACATCGTGGTTGATCCGGGCGACGTGCCGGATTTGAAGGAAAAGGATTTGCTCAACGATGAGCGTTACCGCGAATTGATGCGCGAATATCCGCACCAATTCGTCGCCAAAATGGGCGCGGAAGCTATCAAAGACCTGTTGATGAAAATCGACATAGAAGAACTCGTTACCGAACTGCGCGCGAAGATGAAGGATGAAACTTCGCAGCAGAAAAAACTGAAATATTCTAAACGCCTGAAAGTTTCCAACTCGTTTATGCGTTCGCGCAATAATCCCGAATGGATGATTTTGGACGTGATTCCGGTTATTCCGCCGGAACTTCGCCCGCTCGTGCCTCTTGACGGCGGACGTTTTGCCACATCGGATTTGAACGATTTGTATCGCCGCGTGATTAACCGCAATAACCGTCTGAAAAAATTGATGGAGCTGCGCGCGCCGGAAGTCATTGTCCGCAACGAAAAACGAATGCTGCAGGAAGCGGTTGACGCCTTGTTCGATAACGGTCGTCGCGGTCGCGTTCTGCGCGGAGCGAATAATCGCCCTTTGAAATCGCTTTCCGGCACTTTGAAAGGAAAACAGGGACGTTTCCGTCAGAATCTGCTCGGAAAACGTGTGGATTATTCGGGACGTTCGGTGATCGTCGTCGGACCGGAACTCAAACTGCACCAATGCGGTTTACCGAAAAAAATGGCTCTGGAACTTTTCAAGCCGTTTATTTATAACAAATTAGAAAAAGACGCGCACGCCGCCACAATCAAACAGGCGCGCGAAATGGTCGAGCGTCAAGAGCCGATTGTCTGGGATATTCTCGAAGAAGTCATCCGTGAACATCCGGTTTTATTAAACCGCGCGCCGACACTTCACCGTTTGGGAATTCAAGCGTTCGAGCCGGTTTTAGTTGAAGGTAAAGCCATCAAAATTCACCCGCTCGTTTGCGCAGCATTTAACGCCGACTTCGATGGCGACCAGATGGCGGTTCACATTCCGCTTTCGGCTGAAGCGCAGATCGAAGCGACCGTTTTAATGCTGGCGTCAAATAACTTGCTTTCGCCGGCGAGCGGTCAGCCGATTACGGTTCCGACGCAGGACATCGTTCTCGGTTGCTATTACCTGACATTGGCACGCGACAAAATGAAGGGCGAAGGAAAAGTTTTCAATTCGATTGACGACGTTTTGCTCGCGCTCGACGCGCAGGCTGTTGCGACACAGGCGAAAATCAAACTTCGCTGGCGCGGCGATATGATTGATTTGTCACAAGAGCACAACAATCAGGACGTGATGCGCGCATCGGTCAGAGAAAATGTTGATTTGATAATGGAAACCACTCCGGGACGAGTCGTTTTCAACGAGCGTTTAACGCGCGACGGCTTACCGTTTGTTAACGGAACGCTCAAGAAAAAAGGCTTGCAGGCGCTGGTTAATTTTTCACATCTTCGTCTCGGACACGAACAAACCGTCGTTTTGCTCGACGATTTGAAAACGATGGGTTTTCTTTACGCGACGAAATCCGGCATCTCCATCGGCATTGACGATATGGTAACGCCGCCGAGCAAAAAGCAAATCATCGAGGACGCCAACGAAGAAGTCAACAAACTGCAAAAGCAGTATGAAGACGCAACGATGACCGACCTCGAACGCTCAAACAAAGTGACGGCGATTTGGTCGGACGTTACCGACCGCGTGGCGAAAGAAATGTTCAAAGCGATGGACGACCGCGAAAAAGCGCGTAACGAATTGAATCCAATTCTTGTTATGGCTGATTCGGGTGCACGAGGTTCGGAAGCGCAGATTCGTCAGCTCGCCGGTATGCGCGGACTGATGGCAAAACCGTCAGGTGAAATTATCGAAACGCCGATTGTCGCTAACTTCCGCGAAGGATTGAACGTGCTGCAATACTTTATTTCGACGCACGGCGCGCGTAAAGGTCTTGCTGATACAGCGCTCAAAACTGCCGACTCGGGTTATTTGACACGCCGTCTGGTTGACGTAGCGCAGGATGTTATCGTTTCCGAACAGGATTGCGGAACGATTCGCGGCATCTGGGCGGAAGCGATTATTCGCAACGGAGAAGAAGTCGAATCTTTGCGCGACCGAATTGTCGGCTGCACATCGCTCGACGACATTATAGATCCGGTTGACAGCATAACAATTGTCAAATCGAACACGGAAATCAATGAAACTCTGGCAGCGGAAGTGCAGCTTTCCGGCTTGCAGAAAGTGAAAATTCGCTCGGCTCTAACGTGCGAATCGCGTCGCGGAATCTGCGTTAAATGTTACGGTCGTAACTTGGCGACCGGCAGAACGGTGGAAATCGGCGAAGCCGTCGGCGTCATCGCGGCGCAGTCAATCGGCGAACCGGGAACGCAGTTGACGATGAGAACGTTCCACGTCGGCGGAACGGCTCGGTTTGAACAGGAAACCAAGCACGTCGCGGCGATGGACGGAACCGTCAAATATCTCGGAGATTTAAACGTCATCAAAAACCGCGCGGGCGAAATAATTTCGATGAAGCGTCAGTCGGAACTGGCATTGCTTGATGAACGCGGACGTGAAGTCGCTCGTTATCAAATCGTTTACGGCGCGCATCTGCACGTCGAAAACGGTCAGCAGGTCAAAGAAGACGACATCATCGCAACCTGGGATCCATTTACCTTCGCCATTTTGACGGAAGTTAAAGGAACGGTGAAATATCAGGATTTGAAGGAAGGCAAAACGGTCGAAGAGGAAATTGATAAAGTTTCGGGACAGAAACGCCTCGTAGTCAAAGACTCGGACGAGAAAAATCAGCCGCGTCTGGAAATGCGAGACGGCAATAAAGTTCTGAAAACCTATCAAATGCCTATTCGCGCCAATCTTCACGTCGAAGACGGTCAGGAAGTAGAACCGGGCGATATTATTGCGAAAATCCCGCGTGAAACGACAAAAACGAAAGACATCGTCGGCGGCTTGCCGCGCGTTGTCGAATTGTTTGAAGCGCGTCGTCCGGGTGAAACAGCCGTGATGTCGGAAATTGACGGAACGGTCGCGTTCGGTCCGATCTCGAAAGGTAAGCGCAAACTTATCATCACGGGCGAGGACAACGGCGAGCGCGAATATGACATTCCGCGCGGAACGCACATCAACGTGCAGGAAGGCGACCACGTTACGGCAGGCGAAGCGTTGATGGACGGACCGCTCAATCCGCACGATATTTTGCGAGTTTTGGGAACCGAAGCGCTGCAGCAGTATATCGTCAACGAGATTCAGGAAGTCTATCGTTTGCAGGGCGTTAACATCAATGACAAACACATCGAAGTCATCGTTCGTCAGATGCTTCGCTGGGTTAAAATCAAAGATGTCGGCGATACGGAATTCCTGCTCGAAGAACAGGTTGACCGTTTCCGCTACGAAGACGAAAACCGCCGCGTCCAGGACGAAGGCGGACAGCCTTCGAGCGCCGAACCGCTTCTTTTGGGAATCACGAAAGCCTCGCTTTCAACCGATTCGTTCATTTCAGCGGCTTCGTTCCAGGAAACGACACGCGTTCTGACCGAAGCGGCGATTTCCGGTCGCATTGATTACCTGCGCGGCTTGAAAGAAAACGTTATTATGGGTCGTCTGATTCCAGCGGGAACCGGTATGAAATATTACCGCAACGTCAAAATCGCGGACGATGCTACCGTCAACCGCAAGGAAGAAGACGAGTTCGACGAAATGGATATTCGCGGCGGCATTGATTTGCCGGTGTTCGCAGTTCCGGGAGTTGTCCCGGAAGACACTGACGAAGGATATGACGAAGCGGAAGAAACACTCGATGAGCTCAGTCTGGAAACCGAAGAAGTCTTTGACGATTCGGCGGACTTGGTAATTGACGAAGTAGACGACGATTTTTAAGAATCGTTGTTAATTAATATAAAAAGGCTGGAGATTATTTCAATCTCCAGCCTTTTTTATTTTTAATCGAGAAATGTTTACCAAATGCGGCAATAAGTTTCTCTGACCATCGGTTGTTTTTCTTTGCAGCCGAATGCTTTCGCAAACTGCGGCATATTGGAAAGCGGTCCGTTGACGCGCCAGCGCGGAAGCGAGTGCGTGTTGCTTTTGACCTGTTGGCGTTCGGCTTCGGGCGTGTATTTGCCAGCCCAAACCTGCGCCCATCCGAGGAAAAATCTTTGTTCGGGCGTGAAACCGTCAATGCTTGCCGGACGCGGTTTGCCTTCGAGCGATTTCATATACGCGTCGTAAGCGACGGTTAATCCGGCGAAATCGCCGATGTTTTCGCCGAGCGTTAATTTGCCGTCAATGAAAAGTCCCGGCTGAACTTCATACTCGCCGAATTGTTTGACGACGCACGCGGCGCGTTCTTCGAACTTTTGGCGATCTTCCGCCGTCCACCACATTTTCAAATTGCCGTCCGCGTCGAAACGGCTGCCTGAATCGTCGAATCCGTGCGAGATTTCGTGTCCGATGACGCCGCCGATAGCGCCGTAGTTAATAGCGTCGTCGGCTTCTGAATTAAAAAACGGCGGCTGCAGAATTCCGGCGGGAAAAGTGATGTCGTTGTTCACGCCCGAATACGAAGCGTTGACGGTCGGCGGCGAAAAATTCCAGCGCGAGCGGTCAACCGGATTGTTGATGTCCAAAAGATTTCGCTGGATTTGAAATTGCCCTGAACGTAGAACGTTTCCGGTATAAGACGCGCGGTCAATCGTCAAGCCTTTATATCCGCGCAGTTTTTCGGCGGAACCGATTTTGCGTTTGAACGTCGAAAGTTTACGTTGCGCCTGTTCTTTGGTTGTTGCGCTCATCCATTCGAGATTGCTGACGCGATCCTTCATTGCCACGAGTAGATTATCGATTAACTCGTTCATTCTTGCTCGCGCTTCCGGCTTGAACGCGCGTTTGACGTATTCCTGACCGAGCGCTTCGCCGAGCGTTCTGTCGGTCGCTTCGACGCAGGTTTTCCAGCGCGGCTGTCGTTCTTTCGCGCCGCTCAAATATCTGCCGTAAAAATTGAAATTCTCGTCGGCAAACGATTTTGAAAGCGTCGGCGCGGCGGAATTAACCGTCATCCAGCGCAGATAAGTTTTCCAATTTTCCATCGGAACTTCTTTGAGCATCGCATTGACTTCGGTAAAGAATTTCGGCTGAGTGAAATTGATTTCCGTTGTTGCCGGAATGCCGCGCGTTTTCATATAGTCGGCGAGCGAAAAATTCGGAATCAACGCCTGCGCCACCGAAACGCTGATTTTGTTGTAGCGATTATCAGGATTGCGCAATGAAACTTGATCGAGCGACGCTTGTGCCAGACGCATTTGAATGTCGAGAACCGTTTTCGCGTTCGCCGACGCCGTTTCCGGTTTGTCGCCGAGCAGTTTGAACATATTCGTCATATATTCGACGAATTTTTGACGCGTTTCGACGGATTTCGCGTCCGAATCGGTGTAATAATTGCGATTCGGCAAATTCAAGCCGCCTTGTCCGGCGTTGACGATAACCATCGTCGAATTTTTCAAATCTGCGCCGCCGCCGAAACTGAACAAAGCGGGCAAACCCGTGTTGTGCATCATCGCAACGTGACGCTGCAAATCTTCAACGGATTTAATTTTTTCAATCTGTTTGAAATGTGTGTCGAGCGGTTTTGCTCCGGCTTTTTCAATGGCGGCTTCATTCATACAAGACGCGTAAAAATCACCGATCAATTGTGAATCAGTTCCCGGCGCGGCGTTAGATTTAGCTGCGTTTTCCAAAACTTCTCTCAAAATCGAATTGTTGTTGTCGCCGAGAATATTGAAAGTTCCCCAGCGCGATTCGGAAGCCGGAATTTCCGTGTTTTTAAGCCACGTTCCGTTGGCATATTGAAAAAAATCGGTGCAGGCTTCGACGGATTTGTCCATTCGATTGGTGTCGAACGCTTTGGTCTGCGCGAAAGTCGCCAATCCTATTGACATTAAAACAGTCAAAAGCGCGGCGAAACGAAAATAATATATACGCATTTTTTTGCTCCTTTTGTATTCTGCGGTGTGTTTATAATTGCTACGCAAACAGTTGAAAATTGTTTCTCCAAGTAAAGAAACCGCGCCGGTTTTTTTAAATGACCGGAATATATTTTTCGCGCACTTTTTCGCGCAGTTCGCGCGCCAAAACTTTGCGGTCGGGATTGTGAATCGGTTCTTCGCCGAAAGTGATAATCGCCGTGTATTCCTTAAGCTGAAATAAATGCCAGAGATGTTCGCCGAAAGTTTTTTCGTCCCACCAGCAAACAATTTCAGCGGCGCTCATTTCGCCCGTCGGAGTTTGATAGGAAATCGCCGCGTAGGAAACCGGCAAATCTCTCTGCGCGGCAAATTCCAGAAAAGAGGAATTAAACGGCAGAATTTCTTCGCCTTTGGTGCTCGTTCCTTCGGGAAAAACGATAACGCCTTCGCCGTCGTTCAAACGATTGATAATTTCGCGTCCGGCGCGCGGGATATCGCGGCGATTTTGCCGATTGATAAAAATAGTTCCCATATCGCGGACGATTCTGCCCGCCAGAAACCAAGTTTCCATTTCGCCTTTGGCGACAAAAACGCCTTTCGCCGCGACGCGCAGCGCCGCTACGTCCGTGTAACTCAGGTGATTGCAGACCAGAAAAAACGGCGGCTGCGGAACATTGCCCACGATTTCGACGCGCATTCGCGAAACCAAGACGAAACTTTTCGCCCAGTTATGGAAAATTACCTGTCGCCAGAATAATTTGTTCGGTATGAAAAAATCACCGATGAACCAAATCGAATAAAGTCCGAGCGTTAAAACGACGAATAAAAAATATTTGATGGCTGCGCGAATTTTTCTCATCTGAATTTGCGGAAAAGAATCGAAGTTTTTAGCAGAATTTGGAGAAATTAGTAAAAGCGATTTTATTTTATCGCGTTTGATACTTCGTTAAAACTCTTCCTTTTCGATTCGCTTAAAATTGTAGCGCAGCAGAACTCGCATCGGCAACGGTTTCCCGTTTCTTTCCGCCGGTCGCCAGTTCATTTTCCGGACGGTTTCGGCGACCGATTCATCCAAGCCGAAACCAGCCCAGCGCGCAATCTCAACACTCGTTATTTCACCGCCCGCGCCGACATCAACCAAAACATCAATCGTCGCCGTCACGTCGTAAACGTATGCGAGCCGCGTATATTCTGGTTTGATTCGTTTAAACGGAAGAGGCGGACGAAAATTTTCTGCTTCGGGCGAATTTTCGTCGGGAATTTCTTCGACTTTTCGCGGCGCATTTTCGGTTATTTCTTTTGCTCTCGCCGCTTTTAATTTCTGGAAAATTTCCGACGCGAGGTTGTCAGCTGAAGCAAACAAAAGTTTTTCGGCATCCGTTTCGTTTCCGGCTTCAAAACTTTGCAATTTCCAAAAAACGAGTTGACCTGTTCGCGCACTAATCGAGTAAACGACGGCGAAAGATTCGTAAAAATCCTTTTTCTCGAAAGTGCTGCGCCGCTGATTTTTTGATTTGACGAGCGTAAAATATTCACAGCCGATTGCCGCGCCGATTGCTTTCGCCGCGTCGGTCGAAAGATTAAACGAGTCTTCCGCAGCTGCCGAACGAAAAGCCGTTTCGCTCAAAGATTCGTCCAAAACATTGAATTTCGCGCTCAAAGAATCGCGCATTTCCGCCGCAAATTTCGCGCTGTGCCCGGTTTTTTCCGGCGCGATGACTGCGATCTTTTGCGCCGCCGCTACATTTACGGAAAGAAATATCAAACCACAAAGACACAGAGACACAGAGATTTTTGAAGAAAAATGTAAAGCAAAAGACTTTCTTTTTTTATCTTTTTTATCTCTGTATCTCTGTGTCTCTGTGGTGAAATTCTTAACTCTCATCTCGAATGATAAATTTTCGCAATTTCCTGTTTCAGTTCCGCCGGAAAACAAACACGATGCATTTGATAGCCTTTTTGCAGTCCGCGAACTGCCGCGCTGATTTCGGAAATCTCCCGGATTTGCGGGCGTGAAAAACCTTCTTCGACGTAAATCAAATTTTTCGGCTCGCTGCTCTCTTTCGTGTAAAAATAATACGGCACGTCGCCGGCGCGGTCTTCGATAAAATAATAATTCGGGTCAAAGCCCGATTTTTCCACTGTTTTTCGAGCTTCGTCAAGAAAATTCTGGCGCTCGTTTTCGGGCATATCAAGGTCAAATGCTTTGAAAAGTTTGCGGTGCAAAAAACGCGTCGCTAAATCCGAAAGAATTTTATCATCGCTTTTAATCCATTGTTTGATATGAAAAATCACGTCCGAATCGTCTAATGCGAGATGTTCGCTCAAACTCAGCTTTTCGCCTTTCAAAATCTTTTCAAACGGAGTTTCGCTCGCGTGCCAGACATCTTTGCCGCTTTGAAAAAGATGCAGAGCGCGGCGAAATAGCGAGCGCAGAATGTTTTCGGCGGAACGGAGCGTTCGGTGAAAATAAACCTGCCGGAACATATAATAACGAGCCTGCAAATAATCTTCGACCGCGTAAACGCCGCGCGCCGAAACGTAAAGCCGGTCGCTTTTCTCATCAATTTCCAGCGATTTGATAATCCATTCGAGATCGTAAACGCCGTATTTCGCGCCGGTCATCAAACTGTCGCGCAACAGATAATCCATCCGGTCAACGTCGAGCTGCGACGAAACGAGCTGAGCCAAAGCGACGGGACGAAATTCCCCGCGAATAATATCGGCGACATTTCCCGGCAAATCTGCGGAAAAGTCGCGCAAAGCTTGCCCGACTTCCGTTTCGCCGCTTAAAACCGCTTCAATCGTAAAATTTTCGTGATGAAAATCAAGAATCGTCTCCAAAACATGCGAAAACGCGCCGTGTCCGATGTCATGCAAAAGCGCCGCGCATTGAACAGCAATCTTTGCTTCCGGCGAAGTATCATAATCCAGCCCCAATTTTGCCAGAATCCTGTTTGCCAAATGTAATGCGCCCAGACTATGAGCAAAGCGTGAATGCTCCGCGCCTTGGTAAGCAAAGTTCGCCAATCCCAGTTGGCGTATGCGCCGCAAACGCTGAAATTCCGCCGTGTCAATCAAACGAACGAGCAGTTTTCCCGCATCATTCTCAGTTTTTAAGCGAATAATGTTATGAACCGAATCGCGGTATATTTTTTCCAATTTTATGCGTTCCTAAGTATAAAATTATTTATGGAAAGTTTGCTTTATGGCTTTGTAAATAGCAAGACGATTTCATGAAAATTCAATCTCTTGTAGAAAATACGAAATATTGGAAATTTAATTTAATGAACTTTGTTAATAATCTTCTCTTTGATCAATTAATAAAAGCTAAACGTTGAAGGTAAAGAACTTCACTTCTATCCCGCATTGTGTGGTTCGTTTGGCTTTCAAATTGCTTAAAAACTTCTACAAATGTCCATTTTGGGACTTTTAAATCTTCGCAAGATTTTTATAAATTTAGGAGCGAAAAATGAAAAAATATTTTAGTTTTATGATGATGTTGACTTTTGTCTTCTGTCTAGCTGCAATAGCTTTCGGACAGGAAACGACAGGCAATATTGAAGGAACGGTCAAAGACCCCGCAGGCGCTGTTGTGCCCAATGTCTCTGTGACCATCCGCAATCTTACTTCGTCAACTGACGCCAGTGGAACAACCACCACCGGAACGAGCCAAGGTTTTAATCGGACAGTAACAGCTGATTCCGAAGGCTTTTTCCGCGTGCTGCAAGTTCCTCCGGGCGTTTATACTGTAACAACTGCCGCCGCGAGCGGCTTTGGTGAAGCCAGATATGAAAATGTTCAAGTTGTTATCGGTAAGACGACGCAGCTGAACATTGATCTTCAAGCCGGGACAGCATCAGCTGTCGTTAACGTCAGTAATTCCGATCAGCCGGTTGATACTACCGATAATGAAATTTCGACCAGCGTTAATGCGCAAAAAATCGAACTCCTGCCGAAAGGCGTCGATTTTACCTCTGTTTTGAGAGCTGCTCCGGGTGTTCGTAACGAAGCTGCGTCAGGCGGATTTTCAGTTGACGGCGCTTCAGGTTCAGAAAACGTTTTCGTTATTGACGGTCAAGAAGTTACTAACTTCCGCACCGGAACGTTGAATGCTAATAACGCGATCCCGACGCAGTTCGTTCAAGAAGTTCAAGTTAAATCCAGCGGATTTGATGCTGAATTCGGTGGTGCAACCGGCGGCGTAATCAGCGTTGTCACCAAGGGCGGAAGCAATGATTTCCGCGGCGAATTCGGAATGCAGTTTAATACATCGAAATTTAACGGCAATCCGCGTCCTTCTTTGGCGCGTTTCACTTCCGGTTCGGCTGCCACCTTTGTTCAAAGCTTTGAGTATATCAATGTGCCGAAAGCAAACACCTTGGCAAATTATCCGACTGCTAACTTAAGCGGTCCTATTATCAAAGACAGAGTTTGGTTCTTCGGCAGCTATTCTCCGACGATTCAAACTTCAACTGTTGATACTACCTTTTTTACAAACACACCCTCAACTACCAGAACCATAACGGGTACAGAGCAGTATAGACTCAAACGAACTTTTGAGTATGCTTTTGCACGGTTGGACGCACAACCAGTCAGTAACCTTCGTTTAAGCGGTACATATACTTGGAATCCGATTATCGATCAAGGTGGTCTTCCTTTCGGAACCGTTTCATTGGGTGGTTCTGTTGCTGAAGTTGACTTCGGAGGCAATATCGGAAGGCTTAGAGGTGCTGAGCTCACTAATCGTCAGGGCGGACGTCAAAATTCCAATAACGTTACCGGTCAGGCAATTTTCACGCCGACCAGCAACCTCGTTTTCAGCGGTCGCTTTTCGCGCGGATTCCTGAACGAAAAATTAGCTTCTTATTTTGTTCCGGAATTTACCAGAGTCCAATGCTTCGGCACTCCGACTGTTGCTAATGGTTGTGCGAATGGTTTCACTGATCCGGCGAATACGAGAGTTGTTAGGGACGTTTCGGTTCGCACCAACTATGAAGGTGACGGCACGTTTCTTTTCAACGCCGGCGGACGCCATGAGTTAAAGGCTGGCTATCAATACTTTAGAATCAAAAACGATGTTTTAAGAGGCTACTCCGATCTGGGTTTGCTTCAAATCGTTAATGGAACGACCTGTTCGGAAAACGGCGCCCCGATTGTAGATAGTCCAGGAGTCGTCGCATGCGGTTTATTTTACCGTATCGGCACGCAGGGCGTCGGTCAGAATACTAACCAATCAGTTTATATTCAAGATAAATGGCAGCCGTTCAACCGTTTGACTTTGAACGTCGGTATCCGCGCCGAAAAAGAAGACCTTCCTTCGTTTAACGGACTTGCCCCGCCGATCAATTTCGGCTTCGGCGACAAACTTGCTCCGCGCTTTGGTTTTGCTTTTGATCCTACCGGTAACGGTAGAACAAAAATCTTCGGTAGCTACGGTCAATTTTATGACCGCTTGAAGTTTGAACTTCCGCGCGGTTCGTTTGGCGGCGATTTTTATCGTGAAGACTTCATTGAGATTTTCGCTAACAACTACAATATTAGAAATTTCACGCCGCAGACTGTTATCGGCAGCTTCAATGATGCTGCGGGCGGCAGATGTCCGAGCACCGGCTTTATTGCTAGTGGCGCTCTTAGCCGTTGCCAGTTTGACTATCGTATCGCTTCTAACAGCCCGGATGCTACGCTTTTTACCGGCGCGGTCGATCCTGATTTGAAACCTTTCCGTCAGGATGAGATTACGATTGGTGTGGAACATCAGCTGTCGAATGACTTTGTCATCCGTAGTCGTTATACCAACAAAACTGTTAAAAGCGCTATCGAAGATGCCGGTATTAGAAATAATGAAGGCAGCGAAGCTTACATTATCGGTAATCCGGGCGAAGGATTACATCTCCAGGTTTTGAATCAACTTGGTTATACTAAATCAGCTAAGGCGGAACGTCGTTACGACGCTTTTGAATTAACGCTTGAAAAACGGTTGTCAAACAACTATTATTTCAACGCTAACTATACGCTTAGCCGTTTGTATGGTAACTACTCCGGTTTGGCAAGTTCGGACGAAGCCGGTCGTACATCTCCGGGTGTCAACCGCTTCTTCGACTTACCGTTTATCGGATTTACCGCACAAGGCGAGCCTGACAATGGACGTCTACCGACAGATCGTCCGCACGTATTTAATCTTTACGGCGCTTATATCCTTGATTGGTTTGGAAGCAAAACCAATTCAACCGAGCTTTCTGTTTTCCAAACTGTTCAATCGGGAACGCCGAATTCAACATTAATCACTTATATCGTTCCGATTTTCTTAAACGGTCGTGGTGATTTAGGAAGAAATCCGACTTTCAGCCAAACAGACTTTGCGGTTTCGCATAAGTATCGTTTCGGCAGAGACAACCGATTTACATTAGTTGGAGATTTGAATATTATTAATCTTTTGGATCAAGATATTCAAACAGGTGTTCAGAACCTTAGATCAGGTGTCACTTTAAGTCCTGCTACATTTGGACTTAGTGAGATTGCTGGTGCTAATGCTTTCGCTGCTGGCACTCTGCTTCCGCAAATTAACACTTATTTGCAAGGCACACCGACTGCGCTTAACCGCACGAGAACTGATTTTGGACAGCCTAATGCTTTCCAAGGTGCGCGTTCTGTACGCTTTGGCTTCCGTTTACTCTTCTAATTGTTCAATTAGAAGAGCTTTGAACTTAAACTCGCCTAAGGTAATACTTAGGCGAGTTTTTTTAATAGACAGACAGATAAATTGAATGTGTCTCTGTCGAATCACGGGTGTTTCGACTCTGTGAATCAGCACCCCGAATAATTATCAATACAAGATTGAATTTATTCAACGCGCTTTTTCGCGCCGCCGCGGTGAGACAAACCTTCCGTAATTCGATAAACAGCTGCACTCAATAAAGAATTGCTAAAGAATTGAGTGTTTTATAAATTCGTCGGATAAAATAATATTACGGATTTCAAAATCAGTCGGATGTTTCGAGTCATACCTTCTTAAGGAATTAAGAAATGAGTGTAGGATTGGCAATGCCGAGGTTTAACTCAAACCATTGCTTTTGAATCTGTCAGGGCAACTTTATTATCTGTTATGAGTTATGAAAACGACCTTTCTGTTATAAGTTATACTCATTATGGAACTTATAACAGAAAGGTCGTTTTCATCTAAAAACGCTATTGACAGAAAAGCGGTAAAACAAATTCTTGTGTTTCAAACCTTTTTTTAATCAATTAGAATTTGATTTTTGCCGAAGTTGGGCAATCAATTTTTTGATATTATCTGTTTTAGTATCGTCTGTTTGCATTTTAAGGTAAAGCTCAAGTTCATCCGCGGCTTCTTTGTATCGTTTAAAGTTATGACTGTATAATAATGCTAAATTCCAATGAACGTCAGGAATCTGACCTTTTGCCAGCTTCTTGGCTTCAAGAAGCGTTTTTTCGGCTCCCTGAAAACGTTTCGCTCGGCGCTGAGCGATGCCAAGAATCAGTCTAGCTTCGACCGACGCAGGCTCCAGTTTCGCAGCGTTTTGTCCCGCTTCGATTGCAATATCAGATTGTCCCAAGGCATAGCTGGCATAACTCAAACCGTACCATCCGCTGAAACTCCGTTGATTAACTGAAATAGTCTTAATAAAGACAGCTTTAGCATAATCATATTTTTGCTGCTTAATATATTCTCGCCCCAATCTTTCCAATGCTAAAAAATAATCGGGAAATGCCTTGAGAGCTTTCAGCAATTCTTGAATTCCCGCCTCATCTTTTTTGCTTTCAAATTCAACTATTGCTTTGTTGTAGGATTTTTGCGCCTCCCGAGGAATTTCTTGAGCAAACAAAGTGCCGGTAATCGCATTTGTCTCTGATGCACCCCGACGCAACCGAAGATAGAAATCTTTTTGCGCGCTGTCCGAAGTTGAGACGCCACCCGGACGAACAATATTAACTATTTCAACTTCCTGAGTTTGCTCTTCAAGGTTTGTTCCATACGGTATTACTCGAATATTGAATCTTCCTGCTGAAAGCCCACTGAAAAAAAATCTTCCGGAACTGTCTGTGCGTGTTCGTTGAAGAGTTTGATTTACTTCATTTTGTACTTCAACGGGAATTTGCGAAACAGGATTTCTTTGCGAATCGAAAACAAAGCCGGTGATAGTATTTCTAAACTGCGAAACAGCGGTTTGAGCGAGAACTCCAATCCAAGCTAGGCAACATAGAAACAGAAAAACAGAACTTCCGAAACGTCTAATACATACTTTTATTTTTTTCATTTTGTTAATACCTCGCTAGATTGAAAATTGTTGGAAAATTGGCTCACGTAAAATCCAAAAGATGTCCTAATTTTTCTTTCTTAGTTTTTAAATAGTGAGCTGCTGGTGCCTGAGATTCTACTTCAATCGGAACTCTCTCAATTACCTGTAAACCAGCTTGTTTCAAAGCCATTAGTTTATCTGGATTGTTCGACATTACTCGAACTTTACAAAGTCCTAAATCAAACAGTATTTCTGCGCATTGCTCGTAATTTCTGGAATCGATTTCAAATCCGAGCTTTTCGTTCGCTTCGATGGTATCAGCACCATTATCCTGAAGCGCATAAGCGCGAATTTTGTTGATGATGCCGATGCCGCGCCCTTCCTGTTGCTGATAAACGATTGCGCCGCAACCTTCGGCTTCGATCATTTCAATGGCTTTACGCAGCTGCGGACCGCAGTCGCATTTTATCGAACCGAAAACGTCGCCCGTTAAACATTGCGAATGAATGCGGACTAGTGTCGGCACGTCTTTTCGCAATTCGCCTTTATACAAAACAACAAACTCTTCATTGCTGTTAAGTGATCGATAACCGGCGATGCAGAATTCGCCATATTGCGTCGGAAGTTTTGCCGTCGCTACTTTTTCGACTGAAATCGTCGAAATCGTCGGCTGACAATTATTACTACTGCTGGCTGCCAAATTTTGCATTCTTAAATCAATAAATTAAATTGGATAGTAAAATTATAACTCTAAAATCGTAAAATTTATACAACTAATTTCGTACAATAACGGATTTCAGATGCTAAATTATAGATTTTATTTATAAAAAACGAAAAAACGGCTGTCTGCCGACGAATAAATTCGGGCAAACAGCCGTTCGGGTTAATACCTAAATGATTGCTAAACTATTTTTTCTTGATCAGGGTTTTCAGCGTTTTCGGGTTCTTTGTTTTCAGAATCTTTTTCATCTTCCTGATGGGCGAAAACCGCGCCCTCGTTAGAACCGAAGATTCTTGATAACAATCCGCTCAAAACTTCTGAAATTTTAGCAGGTTCTGTTTTTTCCATTGACTCGACACGCGCCGGTTCGGTTTCGGCAAAAGCCAAATCCAGTTTGATGAGTTCCGCAGTAATATGTCGGCAAAAAGAACAGGCGACCAGATGAGTAACAACGGGTTCGGATTGGCGAATGTTTAAGTTTCCTTCAACAAAAGCCGCCGCCGTATCTTCATCCAAATGTTGTTCGCCGTAGTTTTCCGTCTTATTAGCGACGTAGCTAAACTTCAAAAAATTAGCCAGCAACCCTTGTATTTGTGAATCTTGCAAAAAAATTGTCCCCTTGTTTTCCATATCTATTCCAGCCTCCCAGATGTAAGACGATGCTTGTCGCAACATTTGCTTAACATCTGTTGACAAGGCTTGAAATAGTTCGCTGTGATGCGCTCGCTCCTTGATTAAGTTGTCATTAAATTTCGATAAAGATGCGAATTTGCCAAATCTTCAGTCGCTAATTCCAAACAAATCGCAATTTCCTCTTCTTTCAATTGATGCTTCGATTGCAGCTCGGCGCGGAAATCGCGCAGCACTTTGGCATAGCTTTTTTCGAGCCAGCGCATAATCGTTGATTCGTGAATGCGGCTCGACGGCGATTTTTCCCTCGTCGCCGATTTTCGCTGAAACCACCCGCGCAGCGGCGATGATTCGTTCTCGACGAGCCGCGCGATTTCGCGCAGTTTCATATTTTCAACGTGATAATAAAGCAGTAAAAGTTTTTCGTGCTCGTCCAAACCGGCAAACGCGTTTTCGATTGCAGAAAGCGTCGCTTTGCGAAAACGCTCCTTTGTAATATGCGAAATCATTTGGTCTTCGCCGCCCGCCGGAGCTTCGGCAAACGAAGCGTGCGCCGCGCCTTCGCCGACAGTTTCGGTCATTTCGTCGAGCGAAACTTCGTCGTGCGAAGCGCGATGCAAATCAACCAGAGAATGCCAGATAACGGTTCGCAGCCAGCCGCGCAAACTGCCGCGCCCGCTGTAAGTCGCAAATTTTGAGACCCGCGCGCCGTCCACAACGCGCGTGCCGTAAAGTTCGACGTAAACGGTATCCACGACTTCCTGCGCATCAATTTCGGTTTTCGCCAGATGCCTCGCGACTCGCTCCAAATATGAGCGATGCTGCGTATCGAATTCCCACCACGCGCGCTCGCTGCCGTTCGCGCAGGCGAGCGCCATAAACAAATCATCGGCTTGAATCTGCGTTAAAAACTCTTTCAATTCCTCAACGCCCGCCTCGCCGGACGCGGTCGTCGAAAGAAACTTATGCAAAGTCTTTCGGAGAGATTCTTTGAAATACTCTTCGCTCAAACCGAAATTTGGCGCGGTTTCAGCACAACGCGAGAATATTTCACCGATTAAGGGTTCGCATTGTTCTATTAAATTGTCGTTCAGTTTAACATCGGGGGACATTTGAACAAATATTATAAACAAATTTTTCGATTTAGCATAGCTTTATTTAAACAAGTTTTCTACGCGCCGCCGATACCCGATTCAAAGCTGACATTTTGTTGCGGCGGCAGCGAATTGTGAATCTTTTCGTCCACGTATTGCAGTTGATATAAACGCCAGTAAAGACCGCGAACGCCGAGCAATTCATGATGCGTTCCAGCTTCGCGCAATTCGCCGTGATGAAAAACGAAAATGCGGTCGCATTTCTGAATCGTCGAAAGCCGGTGCGCGACGACGAGCGAAGTCCGCGCCTGCATCACGCGGTCAACCGCCTGTTGAATAAGCTGTTCGGTTTCCGTGTCAATCGAACTAGTCGCTTCGTCGAGAATCAAAATTTTCGGGTCGAAAGCCAAAGCGCGAGCAAAACTTATCAATTGTTTTTGTCCGACTGAAAGACCCGCGCCACGCTCTTTGACTAAAGATTCGTAGCGGTTTTCCAGTTTTTCGACGAATTCGTCAGCGTGAACTTCGCGCGCTGCCCAGCGTATTTTTTCGTCGTCGATCGCCCGGTTGCCGAGCCGGATATTTTCCGCCAGCGAGCCGCTGAACAGAAAAACGTCCTGCAAAACGACGGCGAAATTTTCGCGTAAATCCTGTAAATCCCATTCGCGCACGTCAATGCCGTCAAGCAGAATTTTTCCTTTCTGCACGTCGTAAAAACGCATTAAAAGATTCGTTACGGTCGTTTTTCCCGAACCGGTATGACCGACGAGCGCGATTGATTCGCCCGGATTGATCGTAAAAGAAACATCCTTTAAAACCCAGTTGTTTTCTTTATAAGCGAACCAGACGTTTTGAAACTCGATTTTACCAAGTGTTTTTCCGGTTTTCTTCGGTTCGGCAGGCGTTTCAATCGCAATCGGCAAATCAAGCAAAACAAAAATGCGGTGCGATGCGACGATTGCCGCTTGCAGCACGTTGAATTTATCCGATAAATCGCGAATCGGCTGAAAAAGCTGCTGCGAATATTGAACGAAAGCGATGACGATGCCAACTGTCAAAGCCTGTCCGCCCGCTGAAATTCCAGTCAAAAGCTCGTAACCGCTGAACCAGAGAACCAGCGCGATGCCGATAGCGCCGATAAAATCAACAAGCGGGTAAAATATTGCATAATAATAAATCGTTTCAATATTAGCATTGCGATAATCGTCGTTGATTTCCGCGAAACGATTTTGCGCTTTGCGTTCGGCGTTAAAAAGCTGAACGGTTTGCGCGCCGGAAATGTATTCCTGCAAAAAAGCGTTCAATTTCGCGTTGCGCGTGCGAACCTTATCGAAACCGGAACGCGCCTGTTTGCGAAACCAGTTTGTCGCCGCGAACAGAAGCGGAATCGTAATTAATGAAACGAGCGCTAATTTCCAGTCCAAATAAAACATCATTCCGACGATGGCGAGAATAATCACCAAATCGCCTAAAACGTCAATCACGCCCGAAGTAAAAAGTTCATTAAGCGCGTCAACGTCGCTCGTTATTCGGGTAATAATTCGCCCGACCGGATATTTGTCGTAATAAGCGACTTCCTGCCGCTGCAGTTTCGTGTAAATCTGCGTACGAATGTCGAACATCACTTTTTGCCCGACATTGTTGAGCAATATTTCCTGAATATAACTGAAAACGAAGCGAAACAGGAACAGACCAAAAAACGCGAACGCAAAGACCCACAAACCGTCCAGATTCTTTGGAGCGATGAAATCGTCAACCGCCATTTTCGTGAAAAATGGCTGAAGCGAAATCAAAATATTAGTCAAAAGCGTCAGCACTAGTGCGATTGCCGCCAGATGCCAATACGGTTTGAGATAGCGCATCAAACGCTTGACGACCTGCCAATCGTAGGTTTTTCCAATCGCTTCTTCTTCGTGAAATTTCTTTGCTTCTTCGCTCATGATGATTTTAGATTTTAGATTTTGAGTTTTGGATTAGCAATGTAGAAATCAGTCATTTGTGACATAATGACAAATAACGAAACGGATTTCTCATAATCCGAAATCTAAGACCCGAAACCCAAAATTGAAATGAGCCGTTTTATCAACGAACGCAAAGATAACTGGCAGCGACTCGAGGATTTGCTTTCGCTCGTGCGCGGCGATTCTCTGCGCGGATTATCGAGAATGGAAGTGCGCGAATTCGGCGAGCTTTACCGGCGTGCCGCTTCGGATTTGGCGATTGCGCGGGCGGAAACGCGCGATCAAAAATTGATAAATTATCTAAATAGTCTGGTTATTCGCGCTCACGGCAAGATTTACCGCGCCGAATCGCAGGGCGTGAATTTGGTTTGGCAATTTTTCGTCCGCGATTTTCCGCAGACTTTTCGCCGCAACTGGCGTTATATGGCGGTTGCATTCTCAATTTTCGCGGCTTTTGTGGTTTTCGGTTTTATCGCGACCTGGAATGACACGGATTTTACGCATTTTGTCGGATTGTCCGGCGTCGTCGAGCAAATAAAGACCGATAATCATTGGTGGCTTTCGCTGAACGACGCCAATCAGGTCGGCGCCAGCTTCATTTTGTCGAATAACATTCTTGTGACTTTCCGCGCCTTTGCGATGGGCGCGCTGTTCGGCGTCGGCGCGGTTTACGACATCGCATTTTTCGGCGCGCACGTCGGCAGTGTTTTCGGCGCGTGTTATAAATTAAATCCGCCATTCGGCAACGCGCTCGCCGGTTTCGTCGTCGGACACGGCGTTATCGAAATTTCCACGGTTTTTTTCTGCGGCGGCGCGGGAATGATGATTGGCTACGCGTTGATTAATCCGGGCGACCGAACGCGCTCGGCGGCGCTCAAAAAAAAGGGAATCGAAGCTGCGCAGATTGTCATCGGCTCGGCTTGTTTTCTTGTTATCGCCGGAATCATCGAAGGTTTTCTTTCGCCGTCCGCATTGCCGTTTGCCGTTAAAATCGGCACGGGAGTTTTAACCGGAATTGCGATGTATTCGTATTTATTTTTGGTTGGAAGAGAAGAGAATATTGCTGAAACGGCTCGGTTTTGATGATTAGTTTTTCAACAAAAAGAACATCAACAAAACGATAATTGCTATGCCGCCGATAATCGCGGCAATATTTGCCGCAGCCATTTTCGACTTGCGGATTTCCACGGTCGTCGTTCCCGAAGCGGTTTCAAAAGCGCTGTTGATTTTATATTCGTCAACCGATTTGTCCAAAAGATTGGCGTTATTGACGAGATTTCGCATTTCTTCTTGGGCGGCAGAATTTCTGTATTCGGCTTTTCGTTTTTCGACGGCGATGCGAACCATTTCATCCGCGGCTTTTTGCGTTACTTGCCGGGCTTGATTTTCGTCGAGATTTTGCAGAGCGTTATCGACAATATCTTCTGCTGAAAGCGGAAATAACGATTGCTTTTTCGGGGCGATTTTCTTATTTTCGTTGTCCATTTTATTACCTTCTCTGGATATTCAAAGTAATAGTTCCGTATGGGAATTTCAATTGATGCGTCACTTTTGGTTTGACCTTTGTCGCGACAAGCAGTTTTTCGATGTTCGCGAATTCGTCGTGCAGCATCGAAACGGCGATTTCGCTTTCTTCAACCTGCGATTTCTTTAAAATATTCTGCGCGGTCAGCATTTCGCCGTCCGAAAGCCACTGTAATTTTCTCCCGATCGGCGCGGGCAATTCGGCGTTGAAAGGCTTTTCGATAATCTTTTCAACCAAAGGCGTTAAAGTCTCTTCCCAATCGTCCGTGTAAACGCTGATTTGATAATCATTTTTTGAACAGTATTCTTCCATCAAACGGCGCAAAATCTCGCACTTTAAATCGTAACTCATTACTTTCGGCAGATGTACGAGAAAACGCCGGAAAGTTTGATTGTTCGGGCGCACTTTTCCGGTTTTCCATTTTTGAAAAGTTTTCCGCGCGTATCTTGCCGCGCCCGCTCCGAATTTTTCTTTGTATAACCTGAAAAGTTCTTCTAGCGATTTTTCATCGAGATTTAATATAACTTTCACCAGTTCCGCATCGTGAAATTTTGCTTGATGATCGGGAGAAAGTTTCGGTGAGATAATATTAAATATTGACGAGCGGTTGGAATAAACAAGAACGATTATTCCGATAACAATTATTATTACAAGATAATCCATTCGTTAAAAATGTATTTTATAATAATCCGCGTTCCTTGACCCGCAAATAAGTTTCGAGAAGCCGCGGCGCAAGCGTTTCGGTCGTTACGTCTATCGCCAAGCCGCCGATTGATTCGACCAAACGCAAAGCCGATTCGCGCTGGTGAATGATTTCTTCCGCCGCCGATTGCGTGAAAACGTCTTTTAATTCTTTGGGAATTTCGCTGACCGTCCGGTTCAAATCGCGGTCGCCGATTGTCACAATGAGCGGCAAATGGCGCGGGCGCAAAAGTTTTAACGAGTTGATTAATTCTTTTGACGAATCTTTGTCAATTAAATCGGTCAAAATTACGACGAACGAGCGCTTTTTCGAGTTGGAAGCGATGAATTGAAAGGCTCTGGCGTAAGACGGTTCGATCAATTCCGGCTCCAAATCGTGCAGCGTTTCCAAAACAGCGTCAAGATGTTCGACGCCTTTTTTCGGCGGCAGATATTTTATTACTTTGCGCCCGAAAACGGCGAGTCCGCAGTTATCGCCGCCGCGTCCCGCCGCGCTCATCAAAGCGAGCGCGGCGTGAATCGCCGTGTCGAACTTGGTTTCACTGCCGATTCTGCCGGTCATCAAACGTCCGGCGTCGAGCGCGATGATGATCGTCTGATCGCGCTCGATTTGATATTGCCTTGACGTTAATTTATTCCTGCGCGCCGTCGCCGTCCACGAAACGTGACGCAGTTCGTCGCCCGCTACGTAATCGCGCATTGATTCAAACTCGCGCCCTTCGCCGCGCCGCAGCTGTTTGCGCTGAATCGCCAAATATGATCGCGCGCCGAGCGCTTTCAATTCCATTTCGCGGGCGCGGCGCATATTCGGATAAACTTTGACGCTTTGCGCTTCGCCAAGTTCGGTTTGACACCAAATCAAGCCGAATTTGGATAAAAATCTGACAGCGGTTTTTCCGAACTTGTAATTTCCCCGGCGCGGCGGTGTCAAAAGATAATAAAAATCACCGCTCGTTTGCGCCGCCGATGTAAATTCAGCTTCGCGCTCTTCTTCGAGAATCATTTCAGGCGGAAATTCGTCTTTGACTTTAATGCGGAAATCACGCGACGTCCGATTTTCGATTTTCAGATGAATCTGCGCCTCATCGCCAATGGCGAAACGGCGTTCAAATTGTCGTTTGACGGTGAAATCTGAAGAAAGTTTTCGGCTGAGAAAATAATCAATCACAGCGGCGATGATGAGCAAAACGTCGAAAATCAAAACTGCCGGGCGCAATGCAGGAAAATTCCACGAAAGCGAGAGTGGAATCAAACCAAGGGCGAGCAGAATGTAAAAACGGCGGGCGAAGACAAAACGCATAAATTGTGTAGATTATACAATAAAACCCTCATTTGAATGAATTATTTCCACCCGCCGACAACGTTGAAAATTTAATTTGTTTTTGTCGTCATGCAACTAAACGGGCGCGGCGCGGCACAAATATAAAAGTTGCCGCAAACGGTTGACCCATCAAAAAACTCGCGGAGGCGCATTTTGCAAAATTTGTTTCTGATATTGCTGCTCTCAATTTTTACATTCGGCGTTAACGCGCAAAGCGAACAGTCTTATAATACCGCTGCGTCCGGCGTCGAAGAAATTTATCTGGCGAAAGACGAAGCGGGAAAAGCGGGCGCGGCAGTCGAAAATTTTTCGACTGTTGACGTGCCGATTCACTGCGTCGTGCGTCTTAATTCGGCGAAAATCGTTGCGGTCAAAATGAATTTCGTAGCGGAAAAAGTGTCGGGCGTTAAGCCGGAAACAAAAGTTATCTCTGTCATCTACAAAACCGACGGCAAACAAAATCAAGTGAATTTCACGGGTAAACCGGATGGTCGCTGGATTGCGGGCGATTACCGCATAGATATTTATATTGATGAAACGGCTGCTGCGAGCAAGCGATTTGCAATAAAAAAATCGCCGAATGAAACGGAAAAAGCGCCGCTCCAAAATATCAAAAATTTCGCGCCCGCCAAACCGAAACCGGCGCGCCGCATAAAAAAAACGAATCGTTCGTGACCGATTATCAAACGCTCTGCTCAACGTAATCTCGCAAACTCGTCCGTCAAATAAACAAAAAGTAAGCAAATCCGCTTAATTTGCGGGTGGCACATCGCTTGCTGAATTAAAATTCAAAACTTTTTAGAAAATTTCAAAGGAGAATACGATAATGGGTGATACATCGGTGCAAAAAGTGATGTCGGCAAATTCGCCGCGCGGCAAAATGGGACAAAAATATCTGGCTTCGGGCGTTTCTGTTGCAATGCGAATCTGGGAAAACGAAGAACCCGGCAATGATAAGGAATCCGTAGCGCGCGATTATGAAACGGTTGGTTACGTGATCAAAGGAAAGGCTGAACTGCACACGGAAGGGCAGATGCTTCTGCTCGAAAAAGGCGATTCGTGGGTTGTGCCAAAGGGAGCGAAACATACTTACAAAATTCTCGAAACCTTTACTGCCGTCGAAGCGACTGCGCCGCCCGCGCAGGCGCACGGACGAGATGAAGAGTAAAGATTTCAAAAGGCGAGAAAGCAAAATTCAGATTAAGGTTTTTTTTTGAGTTCGAGAAAATCAAATTGCGTAATTTATTGGTTTTAATTTTTATAAGTTAAAACATAAAAGCCTTCGGTGGTTGCCGAAGGCTTTTATTATTTGTAATTCTTTTATAGTTTGTAATTACAGAAAAATTTGACGAAGTAAATTTATAATCATAATCAATCAATTTTCAGCATCAATTAAAAACCTTGAGCCGGTTTGTGAGCGGCTCATAAATCTTCTAAGGAGTTTACGAATGAACACGAAAATCAAAAAACGAGCGGTTTTTTTCTGTGCCGCGCTTATTATCGGCGTCTTTTGGTCAATTACCGCGAACGCGCAAAAATCGAAAACAAATGTTATGAAAAATTCATCGCCGCAAAAATATGCGCAAGACTTTCACTCATACTCGAATCCGCAAGCCGTCAAAATTCGTCACGTTGACCTCGATTGGAATGTTTTGTTCGATAAAAGGGTTTTGCAGGGAACGGCGACTTTGAATGTCGAACGTGCCGCTAATGCCAAAAACGAGCCGCTCATTTTGGACACGCGCGATTTGCAGATTGAAAAAGCAGAAACATCAGGCGACGGAAAAAGTTATAAAACCACCGAGTTTCAGTTGAGCGCAGTGGATAAAATTTTAGGCGCGTCACTTACTATTAAGCTTCCGGCAAATGCCAAATTTGTTCGCGTTTTCTATTCAACAATTCCGACCGCTTCAGGTTTGCAATGGCTCATGCCGGAACAAACGGCGGGAAAAAAATCGCCGTTTATGTTTTCCCAGGCACAGGCGATTCACGCCCGCTCGTTTATTCCTTTGCAGGATTCGCCGCAAGTTCGCGTAACTTATTCCGCCAGAGTTCGCACGCCGAAAAATCTGCTTGCCGTGATGAGCGCCGAAGGAAATTCGCAGAACAATAACGCCAGAAACGGCGACTATCGTTTTGCGATGACAAAACCGATTCCGCCGTATTTGATTGCCATCGCCGTCGGCGATTTGCAGTTCCGCAGTTTGGGAAAACGCACCGGCGTTTATACCGAGCCGTCAATGATCGAAAAATCCGCGTTTGAACTCGCCGACACGGAAAAAATGGTCGAAGAAACCGAGAAGATTTACGGCGCGTATCGTTGGGGCAGATACGATTTGCTCGTTTTGCCGCCGAGTTTTCCGTTCGGCGGAATGGAAAATCCGATGCTGACGTTTGCCACGCCGACGATTTTGGCAGGCGATAAAAGCCTCGTTTCATTGGTCGCGCACGAGCTCGCGCATTCGTGGTCGGGTAATCTCGTTACAAACGCCACTTGGCGCGATTTTTGGCTTAACGAAGGTTTCACGACGTATCTCGAACGCCGCATTATCGAAGCCGTTTACGGCTTGCCGCGCCGCGAAATGGAAGCGACGCTCGGACGCCGTTCGCTCGAAGAAGAATTAGCGGCGATGGACGAACGCGACGAGATTCTGCACGTTGATTTGAAAGGGCGCGACCCGGACGAAGGTTTCACAGGCGTTCCTTATGAAAAAGGCGCGCTTTTTTTAAGATATTTAGAGGAAAAAGTCGGACGCGAAAAATTCGATCGGTTCGTGCGCGGCTATTTCGATAGTCATGCATTCCAAAGTATTACGACCGAAACATTTGTTGATTATTTGCAAAAAAATCTGCTTTCGGGAAACTCGCAAATTTCGCGTGCAGACGTTGACGAATGGGTTGAAAAAGCCGGTTTGCCGCAAAATGCGCCGCAGCCGAAGTCAGACGCTTTTCAAAAAGTCGAGACGCAGGCAAACGATTATTTGAGCGGAAAAATCCAGGCGTCGGCTGTCCAATCGAAAAGTTGGACGACGCAGGAATGGCTTCATTTTTTAAAGACAATGCCTGAAAAAGTTGGTGCTGAGAAAATGTCGGAACTCGACAACGCGTTTAATTTAACCAAAGTCGGCAATTCGGAAATCGCGTTTCAATGGCTTTTGATGTCAATCAAAAACGATTACGCGGCAGCTTATCCGCGACTCGAAGAATTTCTCACGTCAATCGGACGCCGCAAATTCGTCAAGCCTTTGTTCGACGAACTCGCCAAAACGCCCAAAGGCACAAAACGCGCCAACGATATTTACGCCAAAGCGCGTTCCGGTTATCACCCGATTACGCAGGCGTCCGTTGACCAGATTTTGAAAAAGGAAAGCAAATAACAGAAAACAGTTATTTGCAAAACCCGTGGAAACAATGAATCGGCTCGGTATTAAGCCATATTGAGCCGATTTTTTGTTTTTGCCTTTTACACTTTTATATTATTGAGTTTTACGAGCCTGTGATTGCACCGCCGTAATTGCCACAGCATCAACAATATCTTCCGCTTTGCATCCGCGCGAAAGATCGTTTGCCGGTTTGTCCAATCCTTGCAAAATCGGACCGATTGCCGTGCCGCCGGTTAAGCGTTCAGTTAATTTGTAGGCGATGTTTCCGGCGTTTAAATCAGGGAAAATCAGCACGTTCGCTTGTCCCGCGACCGGCGAACCTTGTGCTTTCGACGCGGCGATTGATGGGACAAGCGCGGCATCGGCTTGCAGTTCGCCATCAATTTGTAAACCGGGCATTCTGACTTTGACGGTTTTTGTCGCTTCGACGACTTTATCAATCAATTGATGTTTCGCGCTGCCTTTGGTGGAAAAAGAAAGCATCGCCACTTTCGGTTCCGTTTGCAAAAGCGCGCGGCAAGAATCGGCGGAAGCGATAGCGATTTCGGCAAGTTCCGTTGCGTTAGGGTCAATAACTACGCCGCAGTCGGCGTAAATCATCGCTCCTTCAAAGCCGAATTTTGTGTCGGGAATAACCATTAAAAAGAACGACGAAACAATCTTTAATCCTTCGCGCACGCCGATACAACGTAAAGCGGCGGCGACCGTGTGAGCGGTCGTATTAGTTGCTCCGGCGACCGAACCGTCGGCTTTTCCGAGCCTGACCAAAAGATTGCCGTAATAAAGCGGGTCTTTAACGGTTTGTTCAGCTTCTTCCAAGGTGACGCCTTTGGCGCGTCGCAGTTCGTGATAAAACGTGGCGATTTTGCCGAAATCGTTTGCTTTGCGATGATCGAGAATTTCGACGCCGTTCAAGTTGATACTTTCTACTCGCGCCGAGTCGCGAATTTTTTGCTCGTCGCCGAGAACCGTGATTTTGGCGATTCGGTCGCGAACACATATTTCGGCGGCGCGAATCGTGCGCGAATCTTCGCCTTCGGGCAAAACGATGTGCTGCAAATCAGAAGCGGCGCGGGCGCGGATTTTTTCGAGAATCATAGATTTATTTAACATTCAATCTTCAGTATTTATCAAATGACCGAATTTAAATGTTTGTTGAATATAAAGAAATCGCGAGCGGTTAAATGGTAAATATTAAATGATAAATGTAAAGGCTTGCTCAAAAGGGCGACAATCTTTAGACTGAATAAAATATAATTTAAAGGAAAAGGGGAAAAATGAGCGAAATCGAAACGACAAAACCGCGAAAAATTAAACGCAAAGAAAAAAGCGAATTGAAAGAGAGAATGAAAGGCTTTCTGATGTTTCTGCCGAATATGCTGAAACTGCTCGGCAATTTGATGAAGGATTCACGCGTGCCGCTCGCGGAAAAGGCTTTGTTTGCGGCGGCGATTGTTTACGTCATCGTGCCGCTCGATTTCATCCCGGACGTTTTTCCGTTTATCGGGCAGGTTGACGACGTATATCTGGTCGCCCTGACGCTTTTGCGGCTGTTGAGCAAAACGGACGAAGCGGTTATTAAGGAAAACTGGTCGGGCGGCGGCGATGTCATCGGTTTGGCGAAATCGGTAGCGAAACTTGCTCCGATGCTTTTGCCGAAAAAAATCTCGCGCGTTTTGTCGTCAGAAGTCGAATTATCGGCGAAAGGCGAAAAACTGCGCGGTTTGGCGAAAAAAGACGAAGCATTAATTGTGGAAATCGCGAAAAATCAGAGTGAAAGGATGAAAGCAAACGAACAAATTCCCCTTGCCGATTAAAAGTTAATTAATGGGCACGGAAAACAAAGTTAATTCAAAATCAAATTTAACCGAGCCGGACAATATTGTTTGCGAGATAGTTTGATAATAATTCGTCAAAGGCAAGCGTAAAGCAATTTACGTTTGTCTTTTTTTCTTTAACCTATACTGTGAGATTTTTGCGGGCAAAGCATAGGCAGAAAAAAACTTCTAAATCATTCGCTTGACAAATTTCTTTTGGATTTTCCGGGCTTTTGCGACTATATTTAGGCAAGTTCGTCAATATTCATTCTTGAAAAATGAGCCGCATCGGTTCAGACTGCAAGTTACAGGAAATTTTAACTTCAGGTCGAAACAATAAAATATGTTTGAACGCTACACGGAAAGAGCGCGTCGGGTTATTTTTTTCGCCCGCTATGAAGCGCTGCAATACGGTTCGCAGGTCATCGCGCCGGAACACATTCTTTTAGGCTTGATGCGAGAAGATAAAACCATCTCTGCGCGTTATTTCGCCTTTCGTCATAATTTAACGGTTGACGCCGTGCGCCGCGAAGTTGAGGAACGCATTGTTTTGCGCGACCGCATTCCGCAGTCCGCCGAACTTCATCTTGCGGCGGAAACGAAAAAGATTTTGTTTTTTGCCAGCGAAGAAAGCCGCCAGTTGAAAAATCGCCACATCGGACCGGAACATCTGCTTTTGGGGGTTATTCGTCAGGAAAATTCCATCGCGGCTGAAATTCTGTTCGGTCTCGGTCTGCGAATTCAAGACGTGCGCGACGAAGTGGCGAGGCAAAACGGCACGCCGAGCTTTTTCGCCGTGACGAAGGAAACCTCGAAAACCCCGCATCTGCACGAGTTTACGCGCGATTTAACGAACGACGCCGCGCAGGGAAAACTCGATCCGCTCATCGGACGCGAAGAAGAAATCGAGCGTCTTATCGAAATTCTTTGCCGCCGCACGAAAAACAATCCGGTTTTGATCGGCGAAGCCGGAGTCGGCAAAACCGCGATTATCGAAGGTTTGGCGCAGCGAATCGTTGACCGGCAAGTTCCGAGCTTTTTAGAAAACAAACGCATTTTATCGCTTGATTTGTCTCTTATCGTCGCGGGAACGAAATATCGCGGGCAATTTGAGGAACGTCTCAAAAAGATTATGAGCGAGCTCAAGGAAAACAGCGAAAATATTATTTTCATTGACGAGCTTCATACATTGGTCGGCGCCGGTTCGGCGGAAGGAACTCTGGACGCGGCTAATATTTTAAAACCGGCGCTTTCGCGCGGCGAAATTCAATGCGTCGGCGCGACGACTCCGGCGGAATTTCGCAAATCAATCGAAAAAGATCGCGCCCTTGAACGCCGTTTTCAAGCCGTTAAAGTCGCGCCGCCGAATGAAGAAGACGCGCTTAAAATCATCGAAGGAATTGCCGAACGCTACGAAGCGTTTCATCAGATTCGTTATTCAAAAGAAGCGCTCGAAGCAGCCGTTTATCAAACCAATCGCTACATTCCCGACCGCTTTTTGCCCGACAAAGCGATCGACGTTCTAGACGAAGCCGGAGCGCGCGCCAAACTGAGGTATCAGCAAGAAAATACTTCGGATTTGTCTTGGAAGGAAACGGTCGAAAACTGGAAACGCGCCACAGCGAATGAAGAACAATTGATTTCGTTCGAGCTTGAAACGATGGAAGATTCGTTTTTCGCCGTCGAAGTGACGAAAGACGATGTTGAGGAAGTCGTCGCGCGCTGGACTGGAATTCCGGTGCAGCTCGTCAAACAGGAAGAAGCGAAAAAACTGTTAAATATCGAAAACGAACTGCATCGCCGCATCATTTCACAGCGTCCGGCGATTTCCGCTTTGGCGAGAGCGATCAGACGTTCACGCGCCGGATTGAAAAATCCGAACAAACCCGTCGGTTCGTTTTTATTTTTAGGTCCGACCGGCGTCGGCAAAACCGAAGTCGCACGTAGTTTAGCGGAATTTCTTTTCGGTTCGGAACGCTCACTCGTGCGTTTCGATATGTCGGAATTTATGGAGAAACACACGGTGGCGAAATTTATCGGTTCGCCTCCGGGATACGTCGGACACGAAGAAGGCGGTCAGTTGACCGAAAAGCTGCGCCGCTCGCCTTATTCGATTGTGCTGTTCGATGAAGTCGAAAAAGCGCATCCCGATTTATTTAATATTCTGTTGCAGGTTTTCGAAGACGGAGTTTTGACCGACGCGCAGGGAAACACCGTTGACTGCAAAAACGCGATTTTTATCATGACCTCGAACATCGGCGCACGGTTTATCCAAAAACGCGCGACCCTTGGTTTTCAGACGAGTGCGGATGCTTCTCGCGAAAAGATGGAAGAACAGGTGATGAGCGAAGTGAAACGCACGTTCGCGCCGGAATTTATCAATCGTCTCGACGAAATCATCATTTTCGATGAACTCGGCGACGCGGATTTGCGGCAAATCGTTGATTTGCAAATCGGCAAATTAAACGAAATTTTGGAAAAACGCGCTTTGCAAATTCGTTTAACGCCGGAAGCGCAAACGTGGTTGATTGATAAAACCTGCGGCGACCGCAGTTACGGCGCAAGACCGCTGAAACGCGCTTTGCAGAAATACGTCGAAGATGAAGTTTCTGAAGCACTGATTCAGGGCGAAATTGCGGAAGAATCAATCGTCGAGGTTTTCTGCGAAAACGAAAAACTGGCATTTCGAGCTTTGAAAACGGAGCCGCTCGAAGAAGAGTTTTTTCAAAAGGCGTAAGGTTTATTTTTCGCGGAAAATCGCGGATCAATTTAGTTATTAATACAAATGCAAGTGCGAAAACCGGTTTCAGGGTTTCGCACTTTTTCTTTTTTCCGCATTTGCCTGTATAATTCGTATCTTTGCGGAGAAGCGCGCCGGTCAAGGCAACCTGAAAAACTTTCGGCGAATCAAATCCGGCGTATATTTCCAACATTAGAAAGCTCTCGCTTTTGTTACGAGATAAAATTTAAAAGCTATTATTTTATTTGAATTTACCGCGCGTAAAAGTTCGCCGGTAAAAAATTGCAATTATAAGGAAATCGGTTTTATGCAAAATATTCGCGCGTTCGGAACTGTTTTATTGATTTTGGCGTTGCTGGCAATGCCAATTTCGTCTAAAACGAATGAGAATGCGAACGATAATTCTCCGACCGTTACGACCGGAAAACTTCAGCAACTGGTCGAAACGGTTGATATTCAGGGCAATCGCCGCCTGCGCGACGAAGACCTTCTCTACTACATTAAAACTCGTCCCGGCGACACTTACAATGAAGCGGCGGTCGAACGCGATTTGCAGGAACTTTTGTCACTAAACTTTTTTGAAAAAACCGCGACGCGCGTTTTGACCGAAGAAGGCGTTCGCGGCGGCGTCAACGTCATTTTCGAAGTCCGCGAGCTGCCGATTATCCGTGATTTAACGTTTGAAAATCTGAAAGCCGTGCCGGAATCCGACGTTCTCAAGGCGTTTCGCGAACAGCGCGTCGGCATTTCGAAAGAAGCGATTTACGATCCGGTCAAAGCGAGAAACGCGACGCGCATTTTGCGAGAACTGCTCGCTTCGAAAGGTTTTCCGAACGCGAAAATCGAAATTAAGGAAGAAGAAGTTTCGGCGACTTCGATTGCTTTAACTTTTGACGTTGATCAAGGCAATCGCTCGCGCATCGTTGATATTGATTTTGAAGGCAATCAGGTTTTCAAAGACGGCGAACTGCGCGGCGCTCTCGAACTTGTCACGGAAACCGGCTTAATCGCCAGATTTAAGGGAACGGACATTCTCGATCTTCGCAAACTGCAATACGATCTGCAGAAAAACGTGCGGTCGTATATGTTCTCGAAAGGTTATTTTCAGGCGCGAATCGGCGAACCGGAAGTTGTCGGACTCGGCTACAAGCGCACCGGAATTCCGATTTTAGGCGCGCTTCCGCTGCCGATTGTTTCTTCGAAAGACGACACTCTGAAAATCGTCGTTCCCGTTACCGAAGGCAAGATTTTTCGCGTCGGCGATCTTAAAGTCGAAGGCAATTCGATTTTTTCCGAACAGCAGATTTTAGGCTATGTCGGTTTGCAGAAAGGCGAGATTGCCAACGGCAAGCGATTGCAGGACGCGGTTTACGAAGATTTGAAAAAGGTTTACGGTTCACAGGGATTCGTACTTTACAATGCCGAATTCGAACCGGAATTTAAGGACAATCCGGCGAATCCGAACGAAGGCGTCGTTGATATTACGATTTCGATTGAAGAAGGCAAGCAGTTTCGTCTGCGCCGCCTTGAATTTACCGGCAACACTTTCACGCGCGACCGCGTTCTGCGCCGCGAGTTTTTGATTAACGAAGGCGATATTTACAACCAGGTCGGACTCGAAACGTCGGTAACGCGTGTGAATCAAACTCAGTATTTCGACCCGATTGACAAAGATCAGGACGTTGAAATTCGCACTGACGAAGAACAGGGCGACGTTGATTTGATCGTTAAGGTCAAAGAAAAAGGACGACAGCAGATTTCGTTTAACGGCGGAATTTCCGGCATCGGCGGTTCGTTCTTCGGTCTCGAATATTCGACCAACAACCTTTTGGGACGCGGCGAAATTCTTTCGCTGCAATTCGGCGCGGGCAACCGACAGCAAAGTTTCTCGCTGACGTTTCAGGAACCGTATTTCCGCGACCGCCCGATCAACGTCGGATTCTCTTTGTTCGCTTCGCGCTACAAGTTTTACGGCGAGGGAACGCTTCTTTCGCAGAACCAGGACGTCATAGAAGACGTTATTAATCAACAGTTCGGAGCGGTCGAAACAGACTCAAGAAATCTTTTCACGCAGTCAACTTACGGCGCGAACGTTTTTGCAACCGCGCCGCTGTCCGAGCTTTTCTTCAAGAAACGCCGCTTCACGCAATTTTCGCGTCTCGGTTTGACTTATCAATTTTCCGCGACGTCGGTTACCGATCCGCCGGTTAACGAAGAATCGACCAATCCGGCAGACAGAATTCCGAAAATTTACGAAACGCCGAATATCATCACCAGCCGCGTGACCGGAACTTTCGCTTACGATTATCGCCCGCGCGGAAACGGAATTGACACGTTTGAAGGCAGACAGCTGAGCGCATCGTTTGCGTTAGCCGGTTTAGGCGGCGATGTGCGGACGTATCAGCCGAATATTACTTATTCACAGTTTATTCCGATCAGAAACAAGCGTTCGAGCAATCCGGATGTTTTCGCGTTTCGTCTGCAGGCGGGAACCATCGGCAGTTTCGGAACGACCGATAAAATCAGAAACGCCAACTCGCTCTCGTTTGTCGGCGGCGTGCCGATTTACGAACGCTATTTTCTCGGCAGTGAATACGACATTCGCGGTTACACTTCGCGTTCCATCGGTCCGATTGCGCCGTTCGATACTTATGTGACGACGCGCAACCTTACTGTGGCGACCAACGCGAGCGGAACGCCGAATCCCAGCGGGCTTAGCCTGCAGGATTTGACGCTTGGAGAGTTGACCGGCGCTGACGGAGCGAATCCGGCGTTTTTTAACAGAAACTTCCGCTTCATCGGCGGTGACACACAGCTTCTCGGCAATTTTGAGTATCGCGTTCAGCTTTTCGGACCGGCTTCAATAGCCGCTTTCGCCGACGTCGGCTCGATTTTCAATCTGCGAAAGACCGGAACGCAGACGATTAACAGCGAATTTAACGAAGATGATCGCTTTTTAGGCGCGGGAACAATATCGGCGCTTGCCGCGAGAAACAAGCCTAACTTTAACAATTTCAATAATCTTTTAGTTCTTAACAATAGACTTCTGAGCAGATCCGAATTTACACAGATGTGCGGTCTTGTTCAGATAGTTTGTCCGGTGGCTGTCGGAACGGGCGTTTCTCAAGTTTTCCTGCGCGGCGAAGCGCAGCAGAATTCGCTGCTCAGAGTGGACGAAAGCGTTTTTAACAAATTCAGTGATTTTCGTTCAAGCGTCGGTCTTGAACTGCGCGTTCAGGTGCCGGTCGTCAACGTGCCGTTTCGCCTGATCTATTATTACAATCCGAACGCCAAGCTCGGCGTAACGCAGGAAGCGCCCGGAATTTTTCTGCCCGGTAAACGTAACGGCTTCCGATTTACCGTCGGAAGAACATTCTAGTGATAACGTCAAAGTTAAGACGAATTTATGATTTCGTCTTAACTTTGACGATTATCATTGATTGACAATAACTCGTTGATAAAATAACATTGCTTTTCTTTTATCATTCTGCAAAACACAAGCAACAATTTCGAGTCGAAAAGATTCAAAAAGGTATTCAGTCAAATATAATCAGTTGACCCAGCTTTTCTAAGTTTAAGGAGTATTACAAAAAAAATGAAAACATTTCGTTTAATTGCCCTGAGTTTTATGTTCGCGGCTTTGTTCGCAGTTTCCGTTTCCGCCCAAGCCGCCGCAACGACCGGTCGCGTCGGTTTGATTAACACCTCGGCTTTCGAAGACGAAAAAGCCGGCATTACCAAGTTCCGCACCGCGCTCGCAACCGTTGACGCCGAATTCAAGCCGGACAACGACAAACTGCGCACGTCCGCAACAAGATATGAAACATTGCGGAAAGAATTAGAAGGATTTCAAACCACCCGTCAAAATGGCGGAAAAGTTCCGATTTCCGATGCCGCTATTCAAGCTAAAGTTGACGAACTCGGCAAACTCGAACGTGAAATCAAATTTCAGCAGGAAGACGCCAAAACGCGTTACGAACGTCGTTATCAAACGGTCGTCGGTCCGATTCTCGGCGACATTTATAAAGCGATGCAGGATTTTGCCAAGCAAAAAGGCTACGCCGTTATTTTGGACGGCGTGAAATTGCAGGAATCCGGCATTTTGATGGCATTCGACGAAAAAAACAATTGCACAGTCGAATTTGTTCAATTCTACAACTCGCGTCCGGCAGGAACCGCTACCGCCGCCGCGCCTAAATAAATACTATTTATTACCAAATCTCGCGATGAAACAGTCATTCAGCCAGCCGTGTAAATCACGGCTGGCTTTTGGCTTTTACAGTCTTCGCCCAATTCGCCGTTTATTTACACGCTATGAGCATTTTCGATTCGCTCGCTATTCAGGAAATACTGCCGCATCGCTACCCGTTTCTACTGGTTGATAAAATTATCGAAATCGTTCCGCGCGAGCGCATCGTCGGCGTTAAACAGGTAACTTTCAACGAACATTTTTTTCAGGGACATTTTCCCGGCGCGCCCGTAATGCCAGGCGTTTTGCAGATCGAAGCGCTGGCGCAGGTCGGCGCGATTCTCGCTCTTCGAGAATTTGAAGACCGCACAAACAAAATCCCGTTTTTCAGCGGCATCGAACGCGCCCGTTTTCGGCGTCCGGTAGTTCCCGGCGATACTTTGATGCTCGAAGTAAAGGCGATACGTATCGGTACAAAAGTGCAGAAAATGTGGGGCGAAGCAAAAGTTGACGGAAAAATCGCCGCCGAAGCAGAAATTATGTGCATTTTGGGCGACCGCGAGAGGACGAAATAAATTATGGAACCAATACACGTAACTTACAACGAACTGCTCGTTTATATTGTTTTAGTCGGCGCTGTTATCGGCGTTTTGCTCGGACTAATTCCGCTGATTTTAGGAATCAAACGGAAAAAAAGAAATTACGGCGCATACGGATTCGTCGCGTCGGTTTTCGGCGGAGCAATCTCACCGCTCGTATCAATCATTGTGGTGTCGATTTTTACGTGGCTAATCGTAAGAAAATCTGCTGCTGAAAAACCTGTCGAAACTGTTGGAGCGAATGAAAACCCGATTGAGACCAACGTTACCGATACGGAAAATAAATAGTCGCTTTTTATGAGTTTTTTCATTCACGAAAACGCTATCGTCAGCCCGAACGCTACAATTGGCGCGGATTGCTACGTCGGCGCGTTTTGCGTCATTGGCGACGAGGTAGTTTTAGGCGATAAAGTCCGGCTCGAATCGCATGTTGTTGTCGAAGGCAATACGACAATCGGTGATGAAACACGCGTTTACCCGTTCGTTTCCATCGGACTCGCGCCGCAGGATTTGAAATATAAAGGCGAACCGACGGCAACGGAAATCGGAAAACGCAATCACATCCGCGAATTCGTTACTATTCATCGCGGAACTGCAGGCGGCGGCGGTTTAACGCGCATCGGCGATGATAACTTGCTGATGGCGCAGGCGCACGTCGCGCACGATTGCCAACTCGGAAACGAAATCATTATGGCGAACGCGGCAACCTTAGCCGGACACGTCCGAATAGACGACCGCGCCAACATCGGCGCATATTCAGGCGTTCACCAATTTTGCCGAATCGGTCTCGAAGCGTTCGTCGGCGGCTATTCGGTCATCGTTAAAGACGCGATGCCGTATGCCGTAATTCAGGGAAATCACGCCAAATGTTACGGTTTGAACCGAGTCGGAATGCGTCGGCGCGGCTATTCAAAGCAAACGATAGAAAATCTGAATCACGCCTTTCATCTGCTTTTATCAGCGAAAATGAACACGACGCAGGCGATTGAAAAAATCAAACAGGAAATCACCGATTGCCCGGAAGTTGATTTGCTCGTTAACTTTATCGAATCATCAAAACGCGGCGTTGTTAAATAATGAGATTATTTTAATAGGACACAATTTATGAATTTTGCATTCTAAATTCATAATTATTTTGGGAAAAAGAATTCGTCTTCCGGAAATTTGATTCAAACTTTCTCTGAAAAATCAGCGTCTCCTTTCCTTCAAAGTCTTTAAAACATCATTTAATTCGATATTTTTCGCAGCAAGCAAAACCAGAAAATGATAAAGCAAATCGGCGGCTTCGTTTTTGAATAAATCTTCATCGTCGTCTTTCGCTTCGATGACGAGTTCGACTGCTTCTTCGCCGACTTTCTGTGCGATTTTGTTAATACCTTTTGCAAAAAGTTTTGCCGTGTATGAATTTTCCGACGGATTATCGCGCCGATTTTTAATTATCGTTTCGAGCGCGAATAAATAATTATCGCTATGCGGCTCGATGAAAATATTTTTCTCGCCAAAACACGTATCCGCGCCGGTGTGACAAACCGCGCCCGTCGGATTTGCTTTGATTAAAATCGTATCGGCGTCACAATCAAGCAAAATTTCCACGACATTTAAAAAATTCCCGCTCGTTTCGCCTTTAGTCCACAATTTACGCCGCGAGCGCGAAAAAAATGTAACTTTTTGAGATGTTTCAGTTATATTAAACGATTGGGCGTTCATAAATCCGAGCATCAAAACTTTGCCCGTTGTAAAATCCTGTACAATCGCCGGAACAAGCCCGTCGGTGTATTTTTCAAAATCAATTTCCATAATTCTTCGAGTCGCCGCGCTCTTTAGATTCGCACTTCAATATTTTGCTCACTTAAATATTTCTTCAATGTTAGAATTTCGACTTCGCGAAAATGAAAAATGCTTGCGGCGAGCGCGGCGTCGGCTTTTCCCGTTGCAAAAACTTCGGCGAAATGTTCCGCATTCCCCGCGCCGCCCGAAGCGATGACCGGAACATTGACCGACTCGGAAACAATGCGCGTTAGTTCGATGGCAAAACCATCTCGAGTTCCGTCGGCATCCATCGAAGTCAAAAGAATTTCGCCCGCGCCCGATTCGACGCCTTTTCGTGCCCATTCAATCGCGTCCAAATCGGTTTCCACTCGTCCGCCATTCAAAAAAACTTTCCAAATCGCCCCGGCTCGCTTCGCATCAATCGCCAAAACGACGCACTGCGATCCAAAATTTTTCGCCGCGTCGGTTAAAATCTGCGGATTTTTAACGGCTGAAGTGTTGATTGAAACTTTGTCAGCGCCCGAATCAAGCAGAACTTCAATGTCCGACATTGTATTGATTCCGCCGCCGACCGTAAACGGAATGTTGATCTCTGCGGCGACTTTTTTTACCAACTCACTCAATGTTTTGCGTTTCTCATGCGTCGCCGTGATGTCGAGGAAAACCAATTCGTCCGCGCCCTGTCGGCTGTAAATCTTCGCCAGCTCCACCGCGTCGCCCGCGTCGCGCAGATTGACGAAATTCGTTCCTTTGACCGTGCGTCCGTCTTTCACGTCGAGACACGGAATGATTCGTTTTGCCAGCATTTTATTTTCCGACCAATTCTTTCAATTTTATTCTGTTTTCGTAAATCGCTTTACCGACAATGACGCCCGCGCAGCCGATTTCTTCGAGTTCTTCGATATCCGCAACGCTCGCTACGCCGCCCGATGCGATTAATTTCAATTCAGGAATGTCGCCGAGAATTTTCCGGTAAAGCTCGTTCGCCGAACCGAGTAAAAGCCCGTCTTTTGAAATATCTGTAACAAAAGCCTGCGTTACGCCGCGCCGGGAATATTCATGCAAAAACGATAATATTTCGATTTCCGTCGCCGTCTGCCAACCATTTATCGCCAGTTTTTCATTTTTCACGTCGGCGCCGAGCATAATTCGTTTGCCGCCGTATTCGTCGAGCCAAGCGAAGAATTTTTCCGCATCTTTAACCGCGACGCTGCCGATGCTCGCCATTTTTGCACCCGCGTCGAAAACGCTTTGAATGTCTTCGTCGGATTTGATTCCGCCGCCGAAATCAATCGTCAAATTCGTATTTCCGGCAATCGTTTCCAAAACCTTTAAATTCGTCACTTTGCCGTTTTTCGCGCCGTCGAGATCAACGATATGCAAGCGGCGCAAGCCGACATCTTCAAATTGTTTCGCCGCTTCCAGAGGATTTTCGTTGTATATTTTTTTCCGCGTGAAATCGCCCTGTGAAAGGCGCACGCATTTGCCGTCAATTAAATCAATGGCGGGAATTACTTCGATCATATTTTCGTTAAAAAATTCTCTAAAATCCGCTCGCCAATTGCGCCCGATTTTTCCGTATGAAACTGCGCGGCGTAAAAGTTTTTGTGTTTGACTGCCGCGCTGAAATTAACCGCGTAATCGCACGTCGCAACGGTTTCCGCGCCCGCTTCGACGTAAAAACTATGGACGAAATAAACGTGCGAGTGTTCTTCGATTCCAGCGAATAAATCCGACTTTAAATCGAAAATATTATTCCAGCCCATTTGCGGGATTTTCAAATTATCCGATTCAAAGCGACGCACGCGATAAGGCAAAATTCCCAGACATTCGGTTTCGTTTTCTTCAGAAGATTCGCATAAAAGCTGCATTCCAAGACAAATTCCTAAAACCGGCTGCGTTAAAGATTTAATCACCGCGTCCAGATTTCGCTCTCGCAAATAATTCATCGCGCTCGACGCTTCGCCGACGCCGGGGAAAATAACTTTGTCAGCGGTGCGCAGAATTTCCGCGTCGTCGGAAACAATCGGCTCGACGTTCAAACGATGCAGAGCGTTTTTCACCGATTCGACGTTTCCCGCGTTATATTTAACAATAGCAACTTGCATATAGATTTAGGATTCAAGATTCAGGATTCAAGATTCAGGATTCAAGATTAAATTTGCCTTTTTCAGTCTTGAATACTGAATATTAAACTTGAATTTACAAACTTCCTTTTGTTGACGGCAAAGCGTTGCTCGCCACGTCTCTTTTGACTGCCATTTTGATTGCACGCGCGAACGCTTTGAAAATCGCTTCGATTTTGTGATGTTCGTTCGTTCCTTCAGCCTTGATATTTAAATTGCACTGCGCCTTGTCGGAAAACGATTTGAAAAAATGAAAAAACATTTCCGTCGGCATTTTCCCGACCGTTTCGCGTTTGAATTCGGCTTCCCAAACGCACCAATTGCGCCCACCGAAATCTATCGCAACCTGTGCCAGACAATCGTCCATCGGCAGACAAAAACCATAACGCTCGATGCCGCGTTTGTCGCGCAGTGCGAGATGAAACGCTTCGCCGAGAGTGATCGCCGCGTCTTCAATCGTATGATGCTCGTCAATATGCAAATCGCCTTTTGCAGTAAGCTTTAAATCAACGTTTCCGTGTCTGGCGATTTGCTCCAACATGTGATCGAAAAACGAAATGCCGGTCGAAATTTCCGATTTTCCGTCGCCGTCCAAATTCAATTCAACGACGATTTCCGTTTCGTTCGTTTTGCGGCGATGCGCCATTTTACGCGGCGGCAAACGCAAAAATTCGTAAATTTCCCGCCAATTTTCGGCGACGAAAACATCTTCGTTTTCGGGTAAATCGAAATTCGGATTTTTAATGAAAATTGCCTTTGCGCCCAAATTTTTTGCTAATTGAACATCGGTTTCACGGTCGCCGATGACGTATGAATTCGCGAAATCGTATGCGCCGGAAAAATATTCGGTCAGCATTCCCGTGTTTGGCTTGCGGGTCGGCAAGTTATCTTTGGCAAAACTGCGGTCAATATGAACGCCGGAAAACCGAACACCTTCGTTCTCAAACATTTGCAGAATGAAATTCTGCACCGGATGAAAAGTTTCTTCGGGAAAACTTTCCGTTCCCAAACCGTCCTGATTGGAAACCATCACCAATTCGTAATCGGTTTCGCGCCGTATTTTTCCGAGAAAAGTTATCACCTCAGGCAAAAATTTCAGTTTCTCGAACGAATCAATCTGAAAATCCGGCGGCTCAAGAATTAAAGTTCCGTCGCGGTCAATGAATAAAACTTTTTTCATATTTTGTTCAAATTATTTCACACATTTTCAAAGCTTTTAACAACTCTTCATTTTCATCCGACGTTCCGATGGTAATTCGCAAACAGCCTTCGCAAAGCTCCACATTGTTGCGATTGCGCACGACGATTTTTTCGTCGAGCAAATATTTGTAAATTCGGTCGGCGTCGGTCGTTTTCACCAAAACGAAATTCGCGTCTGTCGGATAAGTTTTTTGGACGAATGAAAACTCGCTTAATTTTTCAATCAAATTTTCGCGCTCAGAAATGATTTCGGCGATTGTTTTTTTAACTTGGTTTTTATTTTCAAGCGCTTCTAAAATTGCTTTCTGCGCGATTTGCGAGACATTGTAAGGCGGCTTGACGCGATTAAAAAGCTCGATGATTTCAGCGTTTGCAAACGCCATGCCGACTCGCAAACCGGCTAAACCCCAAGCCTTGGAAAATGTTTGCAGAACGACGATATTAGGAAAACTACGGATTTCGTTAATCAAAGATTTCTCTTTGGAGAAATGCGCGTAAGCCTCGTCAACAACAATAATGCCGTTAAATTTTTCGGCTAAACTCAAGATTTCCACAGGTGGAAAACTATTTCCCGTCGGATTATTCGGCGAACAAACAAAAAGAAGTTTCGTGTTTTCATCCATCGTCGCCTGAATTGCATCCGAATTCAACTGAAAATCTTGCGTCAGATTCGCCTTTTTGATTTTTACATCATTAATCGCCGCCGAAACTTCATACATTCCGTAAGTCGGCGGACAAATTAAAATACTATCGCGTCGTGGCTCGCAAAAAATGCGAAACAGCAAATCAATCGCTTCGTCGCTGCCGTTGCCGACGAAAATTTCGTCAATTTCAACCCCGTTTTCCGTTGCTAGAATTTGCTTGATTTCCGTCTGCAAAGGGTCTGGATAGCGATTGTAATTTTCCGGCAAAGGCGAGCCGAAACTGTTTTCGTTAGCGTCGAGAAAAATCTGCGCCGCGCCGGTAAACTCTTTGCGCGCCGACGAATACGGCACGAGCCGCTTGATATTTTCGCGAACGAGATTGTTTAAAATAAAACTCATAAGATTTTGCCGCTGACAAACACGAAAGTTTACGGAATAAGATATTGGGAAAAATCTTGCATTTTAATTTTTCCTGGCTTTTTGTGGTTCTTCATGGCAAATTCTTTCCAGTCGAACTGAAATCGCGTTTTTGTGCGCCTGTAATTGCTCGGCTTCCGCCATACATTCAATTGCCGGACCGAGATTTTTAATTCCTTCTTTGGTTAAACGCTGAAACGTAATTTTTTTGACGAACGAATCGACAGAAACGCCGCTGTAACTGCGGGCATAACCGTTTGTCGGCAAAGTGTGATTCGTTCCCGAAGCATAATCGCCCGCCGATTCGCACGAGTAATTACCGATAAAGACCGAACCGGCATTGACGACTTTTTCGGCAATTTTGTCGGCGTTTTCGACGGCTAAAATCAAATGTTCGGCGGCGTATTCGTTCAAAAGCTCGATTGCCGTTTCTTCATTTTCCATCAAAATCGCTTTGGAATTTTCAATCGCTTTAGCGGCAATTGCTTTGCGCGGCAAAACTTCGAGCTGTTTTTCGAGTTCGGCGAGCGTTTCGGCAATGACTTTTTCGCTGGTCGAAACAAGCAAAACTTGACTGTCAACGCCGTGTTCCGCTTGCGACAGTAAATCGGCGGCGGCGAAAGCGGGAACGCTGGTTTCGTCGGCGAAAACAGCGACTTCCGACGGTCCGGCAGGCATATCAATCGCCGCGCCGAATTTCGTTATTTGCTGTTTGGCTTCGGTAACGAATTGGTTACCGGGACCGAAAATTTTATAACAGCGCGGAACGGTTTCCGTGCCGAACGTCATTGCTCCGACTGCCTGCGCGCCGCCGATTTTGAAAACTTTCGTCGCGCCGCAAAGACGCGCGGCATATAAAGTAACCGGATTTATTTTTCCATCGGAGTTGGGCGGCGAACACACAATAATTTCCGGACAGCCTGCAATTCGCGCCGGAATCGCCAGCATTAATACGGTTGAAAAAAGCGGCGCTGTTCCCGCCGGAACGTAAAGCCCGACACGCTCGATCGGTACGGATTTGCGCCAGCAGAAAACGCCGGGCGTCGTCTCGATAACTTCCGGCTTTTCGGTTTGCGCGGCGTGAAATTTTTCAATGTTCGCTTTGGCAATGTTTATCGCTTTTTTTAATTCGCCGGAAACAAGGGTTTCGGCTTCAGCAAATTCAACGTCGGAAACAAGAAAATCGTCGAGCTCGACTTTATCGAAATGGCGTGCGCAGTGTTTTAGCGCCGAATCGCCGTGTTTGCGCACGTCATCTAGAATATTGGCGACCGTTCGCTCTAAAAATTTCGTGTCGAGCGTCGGACGCGCAAGAAGTTTGCCCCACGTTTGTTTCTTCGGATATTTTATTATTTGCATAATACTTTTTATCTTTGCGTTTTCACGTTTTCACGGGAAATCACTACTGAATCATTTGGTCAATTGAAAGGACTAAAATTCCTTCCGCGCCCGCGGTTTTCAAATTCTCGACTACTTCCCAAAAATCGTTTTCGTTGATCACCGAATGAACCGAACTCCAATTGCCTTCAGCAAGCGGCATTACGGTCGGACTTTTGATGCCGGGAAGAATTCCGATGATTTCGCCTAGTTTTTCGTTCGGCGCGTTGAGGAGAATATATTTATTTTGCCGTGCTGCTCGAACGGATTTGATTCGGAAAAGTAGCTTTTCGAGAATCGTGTGCGCCTCGTTGTCGAGATTTTTCCGCGCGATCAAAACCGCTTCCGAACGCATCACGGTTTCGACTTCCTTTAACCCGTTCGTGAAAAGCGTGCTGCCCGAGCTGACGAGATCGCAAACCGCGTCCGCCAAACCGATAGACGGAGCGATTTCGACTGAACCGCTGATCGTGTGAATTTCCGCATTAACGGCGTTTTCGGCGAAAAATCGGCGCAGGATGTTCGGATAACTCGTCGCGATTCGTTTACCTTCAAAATCTTTAACGGATTGATAATCGAAGTTTTTCGGCGCGGCAAGCGATAAGCGGCATTTGCCGAAGCCTAAATTTTCGACGACGTCAACCGATTTTTCCGCTTCCCGCAATACATTTTCGCCGACGACGCCGATGTCGGCAACGCCGTCGGCGACATATTCGGGAATATCGTCGTCGCGCAAGAAAAATATTTCGAGCGGGAAATTGACGGCTTCGGATCTCAGTTTTCCCGCGCCGTTGTTAAACGAAATGCCGCATTTTTTTAGTAATGCGTGCGATTCATCACTGAGGCGCCCGGATTTTTGCACGGCGATTTTTAATTTCTTTTCTACTTTTTTTTCAGTCATAAAACACAAAAAAGAACCTTGAAAAATTTCAGGTTCGCGTTTTTCTAAAACTAATTTTAACGTCTAAAATAAAGAAATATTAGTTCACGCGAGATGTCGGTGTGCGTGATGATGCGGATGAATTGCGGTTGCGAAAAATTTCATCGGTTTAATATTTACAACACATCGAAAAACATTTTGCAAGCGGCGCAACACAACTTTTATGTTAAAATCTGTCTCTTAAACGGATGGAAAATATAAATACTGATGAAGTTATTAAAGAATTCGGCAAGCGCATTCAGCGCTGTTACGGCTGTTTTATCGCCTATCATTTGAAAGATATGTATCTCGGCGAAGACGTCACTTTTTTTTGCGATTACTGCAAAGACGAGACGATGTTTCACTTTGACGAGTTTTCCAAAATGCTCGACATCTCGAAACTCAAGGAAGTCGCAGACGAACATCGTCATTGACGAAATCATTGACGAAAAATTAACGAAAAACGATGAAAAAGGTTACGCTCGAAATCGAAACTTCGTATGAACGAAAATCCGTCGCGCTCGAAGAAGAATTGAGCGTCGGACGAACCGGCGAAGCGCAATTAATCATCGGTGACGCCGGACTTTCGCGCGTCAACACGACATTTTTTCGTGACGACGATGACGTTTTAATTGCAGACGAAAATTCTTTGAACGGAACTTTTTTGAACGGCGAGCGAATCACCGGACGACCGCGCGTTTTGTCGGACGGCGATGAAATTCGCATTGGCAGCGACACTTTGATTCGCGTGTTAATCGAAGAGGATTTCGGAGCGGAAACGCGGAAGCGCGAAGAAGATTTTAATGAGAATCGCAGTTTTGCGGCGAGTGGATTCGGCGAAGAAGGCGCTTCGCTTTACAACGCAGAAGGAGAAAAGCGGCAAAACTCTTTTTCGACGCAGCAAAATCCACAATCCGCAATCCAAAATCCCGAATCGGGAAAACCGCCGTTTATTTTAATCGCGGGCGTAGTTTCTACATTCATCATCATTTTTCTCGGCATCGCCGCTTACTTCATCGCTTCGCAATATGAAAAAAATCAAACTGCCGGCAAAAATCAAAAAACTCAGCAAACGGTTGTTAAATCGCAGACGATTCCGGTGCGCGTCGTTGACCCGCTCGGCGGCGAGGACGAAGAAGATTTGGACGATTTAATTGCGTCTTGGGAAGTTGCCGAAGAAGAAATCAACGCGGCGACCGTCGCGGACGTCACGGTTGCCGCGGACGCTTCCGCCGAAGAAACCGAACTCAACGTCACAGCCGCTTTTCTCGCCGAACAGCAGTCGAAAGCATTTGCCGCGAGAAACGGGGAAACGGGAATTCGTCCCGCCGGTTTGAATGTGCCGAAAGAGCTTTTCGGCGACGGCGTGATCAAACAAAAAGCGAAACTCCGCGAGATGAACACGACCGGATATAAACAGCCGCTCGATTTCGCCGAACTCGCTGAAAAGCGTCTCAGCCGCGAATTGATCGAAATGCCGATGGCGACGAAAAGTTTTTATCTCGATGTCGGCGGCAGCGCCAAAGATTCACCGTTTACCGCCTTCAGTTTTCAAACCGGCAACACGGAAATCACGCCCGGAACGCCAAAATGGAACACACTTGCGCAGCTCGCCTCGAATTTTGCGGGCACGAAATACGATTTGAACAATCCGGCGCACCGCAAACAGATGCGAATGCGGCTTTTGCGAATGTTCAATCAGCGCGCGAAACCGCTTTTAAAGGAACTCGCCGACGCGTATCACGCCAAATTCAATCGCCCGCTGCGCGTAACGAGTTTAACTCGCTCGATGGATTATCAAATCAGTTTGAACGCGACTAATGCTAACTCGTTTAAGGTGCGCGGCGAAGGCAGCTTGCCGCCGCATACTTCCGGCTGCGCTTTCGATTTGTCGCGCAAACATATGACTGCCGACGAGCAGAATTTCGTCATGCAGAAGCTCGCCGAAATGGAACAGCGCGGCGTTCTCGACGCGCTCATAGAATACGGCACGAACGCCTGTTTCCACGTTTTCATTTACGCCGACGGCGCGCCGCCGCGAATGTAGCCGGTTTAAAGCCTTTTGTATAATTCTTAATCTCTGCGTCCTTTGCGTCCTTTGCCGTTAATTCTTAAACTTAAAATATGGCAAGCGAAACGGACACGAATAATCACAAAAAACAAACTTTCACGGGCTTGGCTAAACGTCTGACCAGGCTTTCGAGCGAGCAGCGGCGGGCGGCGCTCGAAGCGAGCGCGAGTTTGGCGGGCGTATCTTTGCGCGTCAGCCGCGAATTCGTCGAAGCCGTGCCGAAAGCGGCGCGTGTTTTGTCGGCGGACGACATCAGAAATTGGGCGGAACTCGGCAGGCGTCTGGCGATGGGCGACGCCGATTTAGGCGCGAAATTTTTCGCCGACGGCGTGAGCGGATTGAAAGCCGTGCCGGAAAACGCGCGACCGCTTGTTTTTCAAATCTGTACGCGGCAGCTTGTTTTATCCAGCTCGATTGCGCTCGAAACTTTTGAACTCGTGCCGCGTCTCGCCAAAGAAATTAAAGACGACGAGCTTTTAACGGAAATTTTGCGGCTCGCATCTGAAATCGCCAATCGGTCGGCGAAACACAGCTCGGATTTTCTGCAAAAAACTCCGGCGGTTGCCGCTTCGCTTAAAAAATTCGGCGACGATAAACGTGAAGTGGCAAAATCGGTCGTCGCTTTAGCTTCTAATTTCGCTTCGCGGACGGGCGGAATGACAGCAGATTTGTGGGCGAATTTGCCCGAATCTTTGGAGAAAATTTCGGCTGAAAATGCGGTTCTTTTAACGGCTAAATCGCGCGAATTTTTGGAATACGGTGGCAGCGTAACTTTGCATTTCGTTTCCGCCGGAAGCGACGTTTTGCGGAAATCCGACGCGGTTTTTGAAGATTGGGCGGCGATTTTGCGGCAAATCGCCAAACATGGCAACGCGGTTTTAATCGCTTTTTTGCGAGCAACGCCGAAGTTTTTCGCGCAGATTCAGTCGCTCAAAAGGAAAGAAGAAACGATTTTGATCGTGCGAAAAGTTTTAAATCTCGTGGCGGAAATCGCCGAAAACGACGCCGAAAGCGCGCTCGCCGCGTTTCGTTCGGCGGCGCAGGCTTTGCGGAAAGTTTCGCTCGCGCAGTTTGAAGAATGGGTCGAAAACGGTTTGCTGACGAAACAGGATTCTTCGGCGAAAGCCCGCAAAAGTTATTTCGCGCTTGAAACTCGCCAGTCGAACGAGCTTTTGCAGGAAGCGCAGACGGGCATCGCGCTCGAAAAAATTCAGACCGTTTTGCGGATTTACGTCGAAGGTTTGACCGGCAAGGAAATCGAAATCGCGCCGCTGACGGCAATGCCGCAGGAATCGCGCATCGGCGACGGGAAAACCGTTTTTCTGCCCGCACTCGTCAACGAGTTCGGCTCGGAAGCAATGGATTTCCGGCTTTACAAAGTTCTTGCGGCACACGGCGCTGGACAAATCGAGTTCGGCACTTTTGAAAAAGATACGAAAGATTTACGCGCCGCTTTCGCCGATTTAAACGAACTTTATTCCGCGACCGCTGAGCAAACCGACGCTTTTTCGCTCGCCGGTTATATCGAAGACGTGCAGACAGGTGAAAAAGCTTTGTCGGAAGCGGAAATTCAGGCGGAAATGAAAAAACGCCGCAAAAAATTGCCGAAAGATTCGGATTACCGCGCTGTTTTACAGGTTTTTCCCGAACCGCGTCTCGCGAAAAAGATTTTCGGCACGATGGAAAACGCGAGAATTGATGCGGCACTGCGCCGTGTGTATCGCGGTCTTCGCAAAGATTTGGATTTGATGCAGAATTTTTTGCGTGAAAAACGACCGTTTATTTTTGATTTGCCGGTTAACCAAGTTCCCTTCGAATTGCTGTTTCAAATCACGCTTTGCGGCGGAGCGACTGACGACGCCAAACAGTTTTACGGGCAAATCGTTTCGGAAATCGAAACGACAATCGAAAATTATCTGGCGATCAAAAATGCGACAGTCGCCGACAGTTTAATGGCGACGAGCCGCGTTTACACGCTTTTTCAAACCATCACACCGGAAGAAACGCAGGATCAAACGCCCGAATCCGAAGAAAAAGGCGAATACGCTTACGAAGACAAAAACGCCGCCGAATCGGTTTTGGAAAACCAAACGAAACGCGAGCAGAATCCGAAAAAAGCGCAGGACATCAAAGATTTATTCAGCGCCTGGAACGACGCGGACGAAGACGACGACGAACCCGACGATTTGCAGGGCGCGGAAGCGTGGACGCACAGCGAAATGCCCGAACAGCCGCTTGAATCCGGCGACACGGCATTCGCTTACGACGAATGGGACAGGGAATTAAACGATTATCGCGTCGGTTGGAGCCGCGTCATCGAGAAAAAAGTGCGTCAGGGCGACCGCAATTTTGTCGAATTGGCGAGAAGCCGTTATCGCGGCGTTATTTCTTCGATTCGACATCAGTTTCAATTGATGAAACCGGAAAACTTAACGCGCATCAACCGCGAGATTGACGGCGAAGATTACGATTTAAACGCGCTCGTTGATTACGTCGTTGATCGCCGCGCCGACGGTCAGCAGTCGGAAAATATTTACACGAAACGCCTCAGAAAACAGCGCGACGTTGCCGTTTCTTTGCTGCTCGACCAATCTTCTTCAACGGCTCGGACAATCACCAGAAATCCGCTGCAGCCTTACACGCATCCCGGACGCCGCATTATCGAAATCGAAAAAGAAGGATTGGTTTTGATGAGCGAAGCGCTCGAAGCGGTCGGCGACGTTTATTCAATCAACGGTTTTACTTCGGAAGGTCGGCGCAACGTAAAATTCTATGTCGTCAAAGATTTCTCGGAAAAGTATTCCGAAGAAATCGAACGGCGCATCGGCGGCATCACCTTTCAAAACAACACGCGAATGGGCGCGGCGATTCGTCACGCGGCGGCAAAACTCGCCCGTCAGGAATCGCGCACGAAACTTTTAATCATTTTAACCGACGGCAGACCTTACGACCACGATTATGGCGACGCCCGCTACGCCCGCGAAGACGTGCGCGAAGCCCTGACCGAAGCCAAACTCAGCGGCATCACGCCGTTCTGCATCACGATTGACCGCGAAAGCGAAAGCGAATTAAAGGATTTATACGGTGATGTCGGCTACACGATTATTGACGACGTTTTGAGCTTGCCTGAGAGAATGCCGAATATTTACCGGCGTTTGACGAGTTAATATTGAAATTATTTTTGAGATGAAGCGGAAAGTAGTTTGTATCCAGATACGGACAGGATCATCAACCAAAATATAACAACGAACGGCTTGGCTCCTTGTGCAGAGGTAAATTGTAGAAACAGCATAAAAATAGACAGAATTAAACCAAATACCATAAAAAGTTTTGACATATTTTCTCCTTGAAATATTTGAAGTACGTTGTGCGGAAATGAATCAACCGTCGCTTAATATAACATAAGCGAACAATCTACAACAAACATTTTAAACAACGTTTTATTATTTAATAAGTATCGACATTATATTTACAATCAAACTGTCTTCCATATAATAATTTAGAAAATAAATTGAAGAAAATAAAAAATTCCTTTTCGTATCCATAAGTATTGATGCAGTTTATCCGTCTTATCCAGATTAATATATGCTCTAAATACAAGACTTGGTAAAGAATTAATTTAATACAAAATGTTCGGTTTGAGCGGTTTTACTGAAATTTAGATGATTGAAAAAATAAATATTTTCGTTGGCTAAGCTGTTTATTATTAACATTTGATATGATTTGGCATTTGTTGTTATGTGCGGATTAGGCTTATCGGAACGCGATTTGCTTGTTCGGTAATACATTTTTTTGAGAAAAGTATTTTACTGGGAATAAGCAGATTATGACGGCAATCGGTTCGGCTCTGGAAAAAAATCCGTTCGGCGAAATTTTAGGGAACAGTTCATACGCAATGTGGCGCGACGAGAAAATCGTTTCCGCGCTGGATGATGAGCGGCAGATTTCGCCGCTTGCCAAACGAGTTCATGGCGAATTTCGTTCGTTTGTTCTGGATTCGGAATTTCCGTGCATCGGCGCGAAAGCGGCGATTAACGGAAATTGTTATCGTTTCGGATTTTACGAGGAAATGAATTCGCCTGCATCGAATCGCGATTTGGCGCACGATCTTTGGGAATACGCGCGCGAACAGGCGAGTTTCGATTCACATTATTCGACGTTTATAGCGAGTTTTGCCGCGCCGCGTGTTGAAGATGAAATCGCGTGGGAAAATATGCTCTGGGCGCAGCTGCAAAGTTTGAATGAACTTGACAGCCGTTTTCACGAATGGAGTCCGAAAGTGAGCGGCGATCCGAACGAGCCGGGATTCGCCTTCAGTTTTGCCGAAACCGCGTTTTTCATCGTCGGGCTTCATCCGGCAAGCTCGCGTTTGTCGCGGCGTTTCGGCTGGGCGACGCTGGTTTTCAATCTCCACGAACAATTCGAGCGCCTTCGAGAGGAGAATCAATTCGAGCGAATGCGGCAGACGATTCGGATGCGCGATTTGCGCCTTCAAGGCTCGCTTAATCCGAATTTGAGCGATTTCGGCAAGAAAAGCGACGCGCGGCAATATTCCGGTCGCGCCGTTGAAGCGAATTGGAAATGTCCGTTTCATCGTTTTATGAACGATAAAAAAGATTAATTTATTTTGTTCGCGTCGCGGCTCGAAAAATTAAATGTCCGCAAAGGCGCAAAGAGGAAAAGGCAACACGAAAGGAAAAATGGAAAATCAAGTAAAGAGTTACCATCTCGAACCGCAAACCGGCGTCGGATTTCGGCTCGAAAAAGGGAAATCGTTGAAAATTATTGACCCGCGCGGCGAACAGGTTTCCGATTTGACGGCATTTGCGCAAAGCGACGTTGCCGAGTGGCTTTCTTCCGGGCGAACCATTGATTATGCCAACACGATTTATCTTTCGACGGGAAACGTTTTATATTCAAACCGCAGCCGACCGATGTTTTCCATCGTCGAAGATACGGTCGGGCGACACGACTTTCTGCTAACTCCGTGCAGTCCGGAAACTTTTCAGATAATTTACGACAATCACGACTATCATCCGAGCTGTTTTGAGAATCTTTATACAAATCTCGCCGAGTTCGGCATCACGCCGGATATGATTCCGACGACTTTGAACATTTTTATGAACGTCGTCGTACTGCCAAGCGGTGAATTGCGAATAGATCCGCCGCCGTCAAAAGCGGGCGATTATATCGTGCTTAGAGCAGAAATGGATTTGTTCGTCGGCGTCACGGCGTGTTCGGCGGAAAAGTCGAACAATTACAGCTTCAAGCCGATTGATGTGGAAATTTACGATTGAATTTGTTTTTGACTTAAAAATCGTTGTCGCAGCCGAGCTTTTTCAAAGTTTGCAAAACAAATCGGAGTTTTTCGTAAAAAGACCACGACCTTGTTTCCTTGAGGTTGGCGTCACGCGCTTCGGGCGCATCTGTCTTATGCATTTGTAACGAGCACGAAATTGGCGCGTTTTCAGATTACCAATCGCATTATGAAATCAAGAGACAAAATTTGCTTGTCGGTATTGTTGGTATAAAGCGACCAATGGCATCAAGCGACATTTGTTAGTGGATGTTTTAACAAACCGTATTTTGTTTCCTGCACGAAGGCAAGCATGGGCGATGATGACGGGTTACTGTCAATCATTGTGGAGAACAAACAGTATTTTCTTGATTTACCGGTACAGCAGACAATTATGATGCTGCACGACAACGGTTATCACAGAGATTATTTAGAGCAGGAGATTGAGCGGATTGACGCACGGTTGGGCAAGAAAATAAAAATCGAAATTTCGGCAAAAATCACGCCGGAGCAAAAGCGCGAGTCGAGAGCGGAGAAGCCGGAGAAAAACGGATTTGAGGTCGTGAAAAAGCGGTGGATCGACGAGCGAACTAATGCGTGGATCATCAGTGCCGAGTGTTGTGGAAGAATTGCGAAGGCTTGTTCAGAACAAGCGATGCGAAAATACGAATCTGCGCGATTCGCCTGATTATGCGAAGAATTGCTTAAAATAACTACAAACAGGTTCTATAGAACTCCGTTTCGGATCAACATATACGAGTGGGGCGCTTGGTTCGCATTTTTGGTCAATTAACTTAAATCCGTGCATTCCCAATCTTGCTTAAACGCTCTATTGTATTTTATGAGGGTTAAGGGACCACAACTTTTACAATTCGCTGCATTTGCACATTGAAGGAATCTCAAAATGAATATGAATCTTCGAAAGACTTTTTATCTTGCAATACTATCAGCGCTCGCGCTGGTAGCTGCGACAGGACTTTTGTTCGTGCCGCGCGCAGGCACTTCGACTACGGTTTCCGCTCAGGAAGGCGTTGCGGCGGAAGCGAGCGGCGTGGTCGCCACACCGGAAATGCTCAGCTATGCCTTAACTCACAGCTCTGACCCGGGTGACAGATATAACTATATTAATCAGCTGCCATGTCAATCACTATCCGGCGAACTGAGCGGCAAAACCGTTGCTCCGGGCGTTTATTGTTTAGCTTTGGCTGATTTAGCGGGCGAGCTCATTCTCGACGGGCAGAATGATAACAGCTCGGTATTTATCTTTAGAATATCAGGCGCGCTCAATGCTCAAGGCAGCAGAGTTTCTCTGGCGAATGGAGCGCAGCCGGCAAACGTTTATTTCGTGGCGGAATCGGCGAGCCTGAGTGATAAAGCAAATTTTATCGGAAATATCCTGACGAAGAAATCCATCACCGTAGAAGATGGCTCAACTCTGAGAGGCAGAACCGAATCGCTCAGCGGTGACATTACAGCGGCGGAAAGCGCTGTTGCCGGAATTGGAAGCGGAACGCTGGTAATCTGTAAAGCGATTGACCCGAGCACGGTCAACATCAGCGACCGAATCTTCCAGTTCACCATTTCTGGGGTCGTCGGGGTCATCGAAGTTCCGGTCGGCAGCTGTTCTTCGCCGATTGATGTTACTGCCGGTATGGCGACCATTTCAGAACTCGCCGGCGGTCGCACGACTACGGGCGGAACATTTACGGGCGGCTTTGCCCTGGTTCGTGTGGAAACGCTTTCGCAGAACTCGCCGTCAACGGTCGGGACAGTTAATCTGCTGGCGCGCACGGTCAACGTTAACGTCGTCGAAGGCGGCATTCCGCAGCAATTGACGGTCCGATTCGTCAATAGATTCGCTGTTACCGGTTTCGTTGAAATCTGTAAAGCGGCTGCGGCTGGTCCGGGCGTCTTTAACCCGAACGGAGACCCTAATGTAACGGGCTTTTTCAACTTCACGATTGAAAACTTTTACCAGCACCCGAATTCGACTGCTCTGCAGGTGTTCACAGCACCGGTCGGCGGATGCACCGGACCGCTTTCGGTAACCATCTTGACTCCTTCGCCGTCAACGGCGACACCGGGAGAATCGACCGTTCGCGTGACCGAGCTCAGTCGCGTCAATTTCTCCCTTGACAGTGTTGATACAGCTCCTTTAGGCAGAGAAGTTGGTCAGGAGATTTTAGGAAGTTGCGTTAGCGCCACCCGTCAAGTAGTTGCTTGTCCGGGTGGCGGATACGCGACCGTTCGCGTGCTTGAAGGCGGACCTGATATTAAAACTGTCGTAAATTTTAGAAACCGTTCCAATACGAACGGCGCGCCTGCCGTTCCGTTCGACTTCGACGGAGACCGCAGAGCGGACGTCTCGGTCTTTCGCCCATCAACCGGAATGTGGTTATATAACGCCACATCGACGAACGGACAACAGCGTGCTGTTACTTTCGGTTTGCCAACCGATAGAATCGTGCCGGCGGACTATGACGGTGACGGTAAAATCGACACGGCTGTTTACCGCGGCGGTATCTGGTATATTCTCGGCAGCTCGACCGGCTTTGCCTCGGTTCAGTTCGGTCTGGCTGACGATACTCCGATGCCGGCTGATTACGACGGCGACGGCAGAGCGGATGCTGCGGTTTTCCGCCCGTCAAGCGGCGTCTGGTATCTTCTCGGAAGCCGCGACGGTTTCCGAGCGATTGCCTTCGGACAAAACGCGGACGTTCCGGTCGCCCGCGATTATGATGGTGACGGGAAAACGGATGTGGCGGTTTACCGCAATGGAACGTGGTATATGCTGAGAAGTCGTGACGGCTTTGCCGCCGCCGCTTTCGGTCTTCCGACCGATATTCCGGTTCCGGCGGACTATGACGGTGACGGCAAAGCCGATTTAGCTGTTTATCGCAGCGGAACCTGGTTTATACTAGGAAGCACCGGCGGATTCCGCGCGGTCCAATTCGGCGTTACGGACGATGTGCCGGTTCCCGCAGACTACGACGGCGATGGGAGAACTGACATAGCTGTTTATCGCAGCGGTATTTGGTATATGATTCAATCTGTGTCGGGTGACTTTCGTGCGACACAGTTAGGCGCAGCAGGAGACCTGCCTGTTCCGGCTGCATTCTTAAGAAGATAAGAGTTGCCGAATTAGGCGGAAAGCTGAATTTGAATGTAAATGAATAGAATTATAAGGAGCGTGATAGTCACGCTCCTTTTTTTGATTTATAAGATTAGTATCTTCACGGCTGTATTTTTACAAGCACAAGTACGAAATTATAATCGTGCAATCGAAAGATGGTCGATTACATAAGTTTTCTGGACATCTTTCGTTCCATTCCAATTTAATGTATCAGGCATTTTTATTTGGCTTATTTCGACATTTTAGTGTTCAAATCATAAACCCAGAAAATTCAGTGAATTACAGACGCAATTCATAGATTTCTTTCTGGATTTTATTGACGGTTTTGAATAGGACAACAGTATCTGACACCTTTGTGAATCCCAAACTCAATTTGAACCAATCGGGTCACCCGGCGGGTTTGGAAGTGGCGTCGTTTGCTTGCGCGGCGAATCGGGACGGGTCAAGAATCGCTCGATGTCGTCAATCGTCGCTCGATTGTGTGCGGCACTATCACCGCTGGCAATGGTTCGTTTAAGGGTTGCCTGTAGTAAACGCAAGGCTTCGGTTGCAGTTGCGCGAACTTGTGCCTGCGCGTTAGAGTTTGCCGATAAATCCATCAATCGAGAAATCGTTAAACTTTGCACGGCATAAGCGGTTAACATTTGATGAGCATTTGTCCGAGCAGGAGTTCTCCAGGTGGCTTTGATTAAAGCATCAACCACTTCTCGAAAATGCGGATTATCTTTATTTCGAGCATTAAAATTTATAAGGCGTGCGGCACGGTTTGGCTCCAGCAATCCGGTTATAGCCATATCAGCTGCTATTTCCGCCGCGCCGGTTGAATCGAAAATCGGATATGTTCGCTTACTAAAAAGCTCCGAACGGCTCGAATTATAGCCAAAAGCCGTCGGCGGAATCAATTTTAGAATATTGTCCGAAATAGCAAGTTCTTCAGGTTTTATTGTATCTAAAATGACTTGCAGTGCTTGGCGCTGCTGTTCAGCCGGAACGATTTCCTGAACTAAAATTGGATTGGTTGTATTTTCAGTTCTAACCGCGTAGGTATAATAAACGCCGCCGAGTGATTTTACCGCTGCGATTAGTTGGTAGCGATGATGGAGATAAAGCGGCAGAAATTTATTTTCTAGTTCTGATAGCGGCGTTTTCTGTGGAATGTTGTTCAATCCAAATTGATTTAACCCGATTCGCCGCACCTGCATTTCGTGTTTCAGTCTTGCCGCCGGGTCACTGCCATTATCCCAAAGATTGGCGAGCGGGTTTGCCGCGCTTGCTGGTCGAGTGTCATTATCCGAGATAAAAAGCATTCCGTTCGAGACGGCTTCCCGTATAATTTTGTCGAGTTCATTGTCCTCATTAATGCCTCCGGGAAATTGCGAGTAACCATAACGAATCGCAAATTTATCATAGGCGCCGATGCCAACCGCGTAAGCATTTGAAAAATCGAGTTTGCCTTCTTTGATTTCAATCATCGGCGCAGGATAATCCATTACCGAAGCCCGCCCGTAGGTGCTGGCAGCAAAGTTATGAGCTAATCCGAGCGTATGTCCAACTTCATGCGCGGAAAGTTGACGAATACGAGCCAGCGACATTGCTTCGGCATCAGTTTTTTGCGCCGCATTTATCAGATAATCAACATCCGGCAGTAGCCCAAAATCACACGCTCCGTTTAACAAGCCATTCGCCGCATATTGCGGGACAAGTCCCGACCCGAGAAGAAAATCCTGACGCGCTCTTTGTGAATCGAGCGTCACAACGCCTTTGATAATTTCACCTGTGCGCGGGTCGGTAACACTCGAACCATAAGCCCAGCCACGTGTCGAACGATGAACCCAGTTAATGACGTTGTAACGCACGTCCATTGGGTCAGCGTCAGCAGGCAAAGCTTTAACTTGAAATGCGTTGCGAAACCCAGCCGCTTCATAAGCCTGATTCCACCAAGACGCGCCTTCGATTAAAGCGTCATGAATTGCTTTTGGCGCCCCATTATCAACGTAATAAACAATCGGCTTAACGGCTTCGGAAACAGTGGCATTCGGGTCTTTTTTCTCTAGGCGATGCCGGGTTATCCACCGTTTTTCAAGGTCTTCATTGATTTCTGTTGCGTAATCGTAAAAGCTTGTCGGAAAAAATCCGGCGCGCGGGTCGAACTTTCGGTGACGATAATTGTTGTCCGGTAATTCGACAAATGAATGACGTTCACGAACGGTAACGGATCGCTGCGTTGGAGCAGTGACTAAACGACCTTCGTCTGAACTCGATGTAAGGGTTATCGTCGCTTCAACTTCCGTATTCTTCGGAAAACCTTTTGTGTTAGGTAAATATAAGGCGCTGCGGCTTTCGTCGAAGCTGTAATTTCCCTGTTTTGCCAGACGCAGCCTGTCCGTAACTCCGTGCGCGTCTCGTATCAGAAAACCCGTCGCATCGACCAAGATTCGTTCGCCTTCAACAGCTTCGACCTTGAATCCCCAAATGACTGATTTCGCAAATGATTCTTCAACAGCACGGTGCTCAGCCGGATTGTCACTTAGAGCGCGGTAATCATAATTGGGCTGGACAAGCAGAATTTTGTTTCCTGCACGTTCAAAATAAACAACTTTGGTATCGCCGAGTTGCCCGCGGTCAAGTCCGATCGGGTTTGAGCCTACGCCCGTCGGCAGCGAAACCTGATAAAGGAATTCTTGATTAAAGCGCGTAATTTCGAGATAGATTTTCCCGTCTTCGGCGTTAAGGTAAATCGGAACGAAACCATCAATCTTTTGCAGCTTTTCAGTAAATTGAGAAATGTTTTTCTTTTGAACCGGCTCCGGTTTTTTATCCTGCGCGAAAGTAAAATTAAAAATGAACAGCAGCGTCAGCAAACCGGAAAAAAGACGTATCATAAATTTAAGTGAAATGTTTAATTCTGAATGGTAGAGAAAGTAGCATTTTTAAGCCTGCTGTTTCAATACAAATTTTTGTAATCAGGTTAAAGATAAGAGAGTTTTTCGGTAAATAAGATTTTGCCTCAAAGTTTTAGTTTATAGTCCGAAGATTCAATTTTCATTAAAATAATAGGGTTCAATGTTTTCTACGATTGGTTTCAAATCCTCCAGCTTTTACAGTTAAATTCATAGCTTTTATTTTTGTTTCAAAGTTTGGTAAATAGTGTATAACTATTTCAATCAGAGCAGTAAACAAAATGTTGTTGCATAATTTGAATGTAGCGCGCTAATACAAGTTTTTAATAACAGCATTAGCTTCCAGCTTTTGTCGTTAAAATCGTATCAAATATCTTTCTTAATAAAAGCAAACTATGAATCAGTTAAAAGAAGTTTTAGTGTTTTTGTGGTTATTGACCATTATAATTAGCCCTTTAAATAGCCTCCGCGGACAGGAAAGCAATCAATTAAACAGATATAATGAATCATCGAGCCGATTGCGCGGTGTGATCGAAAAATATCGTGAAGATTACGGCAGTCTCAACCGTTTTTACTCGGCTCCTACTTCAATGAATCGTTCGGCTCGGCTTAGGGAGCTTTACACCGATAGGCTTGCTTTTTTGAATGAACAGAATTTTGATGCACTTAATCACGAAGAACAAATTGATTACCTGCTTTTCAAAAATTATCTCGAGCACGAGAAACGCGAGCTTGACCGAAATGCCAAACAGCTTGAGGAAATGTCGGCTCTTATCCCTTTTGCTAAAACTATAAGTGATTTGGAGGATTCGCGTCGTAAATTAGAAACAATTGATTCTGCAAAAATCGCCGCTTTATTAAATGACCTCAACAAACAGATTGTTACAGCCCAAAAAAGCATCGAAGAAAACAAAATCATTAATCAAAAAAAAACGGTGGCTAATCGTGCCGCTTCTGCAGTCGCTTCGCTTCGAAACACGCTGAAAAACTGGTTTAATTTTTATAACGGTTATGACCCGGTTTTTACATGGTGGAATGCTGAGCCGTATAAGGCAGCCGACAGCGCTCTTGACGCCTACCAAAAACTCCTGATTAATAAACTCGTCGGTATAAAACCGGAAGATAAGACAACTATCATCGGCAACCCTATCGGTCGCGAGGCTCTTTTACAGGAACTCGAGTTTGAGATGATTCCTTACACGCCCGAAGAACTCGTCGAAATCGCTAATCGAGAGTTCGCCTGGTGTGAAGTTGAAATGAAAAAAGCTTCGCGTGAATTGGGTTATGGCGACGACTGGAAAAGAGCGCTCGAAGCGGTTAAGGGTAAATACGTCGAACCGGGAAAGCAGCCTGAATTGATTAAAAAACTCGCTTTTGAGGCGATTGAGTTCGTCGAGAAAAACGAGCTGGTATCTGTTCCGAAATTAGCAAAAGAATCGTGGCGGATGGAGATGATGTCGCCCGAACGCCAACTCGTCGCTCCTTTTTTCCTCGGCGGAGAAACGATTCTCGTTTCCTATCCGACCAGCGGAATGACGCACGAGCAAAAAATGATGAGTATGCGCGGCAACAATCCGCATTTTGCCCGCGCCGTCGCGCATCACGAACTGATTCCGGGGCATCATCTTCAAGGGTATATGACCAACCGCCACCGCGCTTATCGAAACGTTTTTCGCACACCGTTTTGGGGAGAAGGCTGGGCTTTATACTGGGAATTTTTGCTGTGGGATATGCAGTTCAGCAAAACCCCGGAAGACCGTATCGGCGCGCTTTTTTGGAGAATGCACCGCTCTGCGCGGATTATTTTTAGTTTAAATTTCCATCTCGAAAAAATGACCCCGCAAGAAGCGGTTGATTTTCTCGTCGAACGCGTCGGGCACGAGCGTGACAATGCATTAGGAGAAGTCAGACGCTCGTTTTCCGGTGATTACGGACCGCTTTATCAAATTGCTTATATGATTGGCGGACTGCAGTTTTATAATCTGCATCGTGAGATGGTCGGAACGAAGAAAATGACTAATCTTCAATTTCACGATGCAATTTTAAGGGAAGGTGCAATTCCCGTAGAAATAGTGAGGGCAATTTTAACCAGGCAGAAACTAAAACGTGACTTCAAGCCTAATTGGAGATTTTACGGAGGTCTTCCAAAATGATAGACATAAGAAAGCCTCTTCATTATCGATTTGCACTCGAAAATACTATTCAATAATTAGCGGCAATAAATTGAAGTCAAGCAAAATTTCAGCCACACATTTGGCGGGAAACTAAAAATAAAGGTATTAATTTACCTGTTCCAGCCTTTTTACTTGACTGTAAGGCTTTGCACACAGGATGATTAAAATCATAGTTTTCATTTCAGAGACAATCTTATCAAACATTAGCTTGTTTAAGCTCGATTTCGTCTTTTCTTAAGTTTAGCTTTCAATCATATTAAGGTGAAGTTATCACAAGCAAAAAATCATGCCGCGATTATATGCTTGATTGCACCATTTAAAGTTAGGTCGGTATTTCGCTAATCTTTAGTTTAGGTTTTTATTGCCACATTCAAAGTAATTTTAAAGTCAGCGTATAGGAACAGTTTTTCATGGTTAAATCATTTCTTTCTTTTACATTGAAAACAGAAAAAGCCTTTCGGCTATTTTCGTCGCTTCTTTTATTGTTCGTTCCTTTTCTTTTAGCGAACGCTCAAAATCCAGTCCCAACAGCAACGCCGCGCTTCGCGCCAAGCCCGCAAACATCTCCGACGCCGCAAGCTTCTCCGATGCCTAAGAGTGCTGACCCGTTAAAGTTATTTCAATACCGGTCAGTCGGACCGCATCGCGGCGGTCGTGTTGCTGCCGTGGCAGGAGTGCCTTCACAACCGAATGTTTATTATTTTGGCGCGACGGGCGGCGGCGTCTGGAAAACAACCGATAGCGGTGTCAACTGGGAGCCAATCTCAGATAATTTCTTTAATACAGGGTCAGTCGGAGCTATTGCTGTTGCCGATTCTGACCCGAACGTCATTTACGTCGGGATGGGTGAGCAAACTGTGCGCGGCAACGTTTCCCACGGAGACGGTGTTTATAAATCTTTAGACGCCGGGAAAACATGGAAACATATCGGTCTGGCGGATACCAGACAAATTTCACGTGTTCGCATACACCCGAAGAATTCAGATGTGGCATACGTCGCTGCAATCGGACATCTTTGGGCTCCAAATGAAGAGCGTGGGATTTTCCGAACGCGCGACGGCGGCAAAAGCTGGCAAAAAATTCTTTTTCGCGATAACAAAACCGGAGCGATTGATTTAACTTTCGACCCGTCAAACGCAAACACAATTTACGCGGCAATGTGGCAAATCAAAAGAACGCCTTGGGGTTTTGAGAGCGGCGGTCCTGGAAGTTCAATTTACAAATCAACGGACGGCGGCGATACGTGGACGGAGATCTCCAAAAACAAGGGATTGCCTGCCGGAGTATTAGGGAAAATAGGAATTACCGTCTCGCCGGTTAATACTAATCGCGTTTGGGCGATGATCGAAGCAAAAGATGGCGGACTTTACCGGTCGGATGACGGAGGTGAAAATTGGCAGCGAATCAGCAACAATCCTCAGACGATGCAGCGACCGTGGTATTACTTTCGTGTTTACGCTGATACTCAGAACGTCGATACGGTTTATGTGCTGAACGTTGCTTTACATAAATCAACTGACGGCGGGCGGACCTTTACAAACATTGGAACGCCGCATTCAGATAATCATGACCTTTGGATAGCGCCGGACAACGCGCAGCGAATGGTAGAAGGAAACGATGGAGGCGCGAACGTTTCATCGGACGGAGGCAAAACATGGACAGAACAAGACCAGGCGACGGCGCAATTTTACCGCGTCGCTCTCGACCAAGATTTTCCTTACAATATCTACGGCGCTCAACAGGATAACTCTACAATAAAAATTGCTTCCCGAACGGCTGATTCTGCTATTACAGAACAGCACTGGTACGATGTCGGCGGCGGCGAATCCGGTTGGATTGCACCGCATCCAGAAAATTCAAATATTGTTTTTGCCGGAAGTTATGGCGGTTACCTGACTCGATATGACCATCATTCAAAGCAAACCCGAACCGTCAATGTTTATCCGGATAACCCGATGGGCGCCGGCGCAGAAGCGATGAAGTATCGTTTCCAGTGGAATTATCCGATTCTGTTTTCGCCGCATAAAACTAACGGCAAATACGCGCTTTACGCGGCAGGAAATATCCTGTTCCGGTCCATGGATGAAGGACAAAGCTGGCAGGCAATAAGCCCTGATTTGACGCGCAACGATAAATCGAAGCAAGGTCCAACCGGAGGACCCATCACGAATGATAATACAAGCGTTGAATATTATGACACGATTTTTACCGTTTCCGAATCACCGGTCACGGCGGGCGTTATTTGGGCTGGAAGCGATGATGGATTAATTCACGTTACGCGGGATAACGGTATAAATTGGATAAACGTAACACCGAAGGGTATTCCCGAATGGATTCAGATTAACGCAATTGATGCCTCCCCGCATGAAGCGGGAACAGCTTACGTAGCTGCAACTGCCTACAAAACTGATGACTACAAGCCTTACATTTATAAAACAACAGATTATGGCAAATCGTGGAGGAAAATCGTTGGCGGCATTCCCGACGAGGCATTCACGCGTGTTGTCCGCGAAGACCCGAACCGCAAAGGATTTTTGTATGCGGGAACTGAAACCGGCATTTATTTTTCAGCAAATTACGGCGAAACGTGGGCTTCGCTCCAACTTAATATGCCGGTTGTCCCGATTACCGATTTAGCAATACACAAACGGGAAAAGGATTTGGTCGTCGCGACACAGGGACGGTCTTTTTATGTCTTGGATAATCTTCCGCTTTTGTACCAAATGACTGAAGCGCAAAGAGCCGACGGTTTTTTATTCAAACCCGAAGATGCTTACCGGACGGTAGGCGGCGGCGGATTTCTATTTCCGAAAGGCGTGCCGCTCGGAAGCAATCCGCCAAACGGCGCAGTTGTTAATTACTATTTGAGAAACAAACCGAAAGAAATTACGCTTGAGTTTTTGGATTCCGGCGGCAAAGTTCTTCGCAAATTTACTGGCAAACCGCCAGCCGAAAATGCTCAGCCGGAGCAGTCGCAACAGCGAGGTGGCGAACCGAACTTGGCGATTGAAATCGGACTGAATCAATTCATCTGGAATTACCGGCTGCCAAATGCCACCGGAATTCCAGGATTGATTATGTGGGGCGGAAGCCTTGCCGGACCTAAGGTTACGCCAGGAAGTTACCAAGTTCGTTTCACAGTTGACGGAAAGCTTGTTTCAACCGAGACTTTTACGGTCAAATCCGACCCGCGCCTTTCAACGACCCAAGAAGAATTTCAAAAACAATTCGATTTGTTGTTGAAACTCAACCAGAAACTTTCGCAGACACATGAGGCGATTTTAGAAATCCGCGATATGCGAAAACAACTTGAGGATTTAGCTGGGAGAATGAAATCCGCAGATCAAAAAGATTTACGCGAGCGAGCGAGCGAAATCATAAAAAAACTGACTGCCGTAGAAGAGGAATTGATTCAAACCAAAATCAAAAGCTCGCAGGATGCCTTAAATTTTCCGATAAAATTAAATAATAAACTTGCAGCGTTATCCTCGGCAGTAGACAGTTCCGACTATGCGCCGACCAACCAATCTTATGACGTTTATAACGATTTGATGTCGCGAATCGACCCGCAGCTGGCACAATTTACGCGAATCAAAAACGAGGATATTTCCTCTTTCAACCGTCTGTTTACTGAGAAAAATCTGCCGGTCATTACGACAATCAAGAAGTAAATTTGGCTAGCGATAAAACACACTTTTGAAATTGAAAGATTAACGCTGCAATATTCGTTTGGCATTATTTTGCCGGCGCTTAGCTAAATATGGCATCAAAAACAAATAAATTCCTGTCAGCCAGAGCAATAATAAAACAATGCCTGACGGCAGGAAAATCCACATTTTGACTGCATCGTGAAAAAATGAGCCGTCATGAATTGATTCGATAATATCAGAGCGGCGGTAAGCCGTTTGCAGAACCGCGCCGGTTTGGGTATCAATCTGTATTTCCCAATTATTTTCAGCCCAAACCTTCAACATTCCCCGTGAAGGGCGCACATCAACTCTGTTAATATCATCCCAATCCGTGATTTCGGCTTCGGGAACGGTTTGAGAAATCTTTAAAACCTGTTCCAGAGAAATAGTCGGGGTTTTACCTATACCGGACACTTCTACCGGTTGCACCCAACTAACGTGCTTTTTTAACTGCAGCAACAAACCGCTGAGAATAACAATCAAAATTGGTATGGCAACGACTATTGATGTCCAGTAATGTATTTTGCGATTGAATTTACTAAATTTCACAAGTTTTTAATTGATTTTTTGTAATAACTATAAATAAGTCAGCTAAATTAGCAAACCAAAAGCGCGTTACTAACATAATCCAAGGCAGAAGGTGTGGTTACTGCTCCTCATAAATGTGCTTTAGCAATCTATGATTACATTGTCGGCTATCTCTCTCCCTAAGCTTTAGCAATTAGGCGCTAAAAGCCATTAGAATTTTGATAAAAGCAGCAATTTAATAGGCGTTCTATACGTCGCCAAAGCGGCAATTTTTTTTGTAAACTTTTCGAAATGCTGGAACGCGGTTTTCCAAATATAATGCGTGCTGGCTGAAAGTCGCCTCTTTAACTCGACTTCCTCCGAGAAAAAAGCTAAAAAATCTTTATGCTTACTGCGCGCCGTAATAAAACCGTAAGCGCCGGACTGTAGTTCCAGTTGACGTTTGGAGCGAATATTTTCGCCAAGCATCTTTGTTTGATCATTAAACTCTCTTTCCGTATCGTTTTTCGGGCGCTCGTAAATGCATAGTCCGAGATGCTCGCGACGTGTCGGCTTCTGTGTTTAGGGATTTATGACTGGTGGATAAAAGTCTAGATAAAGACCGCGTTTACCTTTTTTTATTTCTTTTCGCGCAGGAAGACTTTTGTCATTTGTATCTTCAATTTTCTGTTCGATACAGTATAGATACAAAAAAATACAAAACAAAGCGAAATATCAATAGGATTTAATAAAAATGAAGTTGCAAAAAGTTAAATATCTAAGTTTGTTTGTTGGCTTTTATATAAGTTCGATTTGAGATGCATATTAATTGTTTCTTTCGTCATCAGAAAAAGTTAGTCTTTCTTTTCCAATGATTTTCAACGGAATCTTGAGTAAAAAATTATGAAAATGTTTTTTATAGCGGCAATTATGCTTTCGAGTTTTATCTTCACATCGGCGCAAACCGAACAAGCGCCGATTCAGCAAAAGGAGCTGAATTATAAAAACTGGACTTATAAAAACGTGCGCGGCGGCGGCGATTTGAATTTACGAGATTTGGCACAAAATAAAAAGCTCGTGATGGTCGTTTATTTCGCGCCGTGGTGCCCGAACTGGAAACACGAAGCTCCGTTCGCGCAGGCGATGTATGAAAAATATCGGGCAAGCGGTTTCGAGGTTGTCGGCGTCGGCGAATACGATACGGTTGAAGCGATGAAAAAAAATCTCGACGCTTTGAAAATCACTTTTCCGGTCGTTTATGAATCGGATTCGACTGCCGCGAAACAAAAAACTACGCATTACGAATACCGCAAAGCGACGGGCGACACGCGCAATTGGGGTTCGCCGTGGAATATTTTTCTCGAACCGGCGAACTTGGAGAAAAAAGGCGACGTTTTGTTGAAAAAAGCTGCAGTTGTCAACGGAGAGCTGATCGAGATTGAGGCGGAAAAATACATCCGCGAGAAATTAGGTTTGGCGGCGGAAGTGAAAATCGCACAGACAGCGGAAAACAAAGCGATTGAAGCGTGTGAGCCGGAAAAGAAAATTTCGAGTTTGAAGAAACCCGAATAGTAAAAAGAGAACGAAAATTAAGCGACGAGAAAAGCGGCGAATTGATTTGTGAATTTTACAAATTAACTCGCCTGTTTTTTTATTTTTGAAAATTTTTCTGTTTTTAGTGTCACAAAACAAATCGGCGCGGTGTTTACCATTTTGAAACCGCAATTTCTGCGAAATTAAATATTATTTCTGGAGGACTTTTATAAAAATGAAAACCGTTTCCGTTTCCGCTTTCCGCAGCGCTTTTTTACTGGCAGTCGTCTGTTTACCCGCTTCCGTCGTTTTCGGTCAAAACAAAGCCGAAGAAAAAACGAAAAAAAGAGATTTCTGCTCTTACAATAATTATTCGAGCGACAATAAAGTTTCTCACAAGGAATCGCGCGAAATGACCGTTTCCTCCGGCAGTCTCGTTGCTGTTGAAGCTGGACGCAACGGCGGCATTCACGTCAAAGGCGAAAATCGTTCTGACGTTTTGGTTCGCGCGTGCGTGCAGGCGCTCGGCGCAACCGACGAAGAAGCGCGAGCCGTAGCTAAAAGCATTCGTATTGAAACCGGCTCTACGATTCGCGCGGAAGGCGCGGGTGAAGAATCGAACTGGTCGGTTTCCTATGAAATTCTCGTTCCGCGCTCGGCTAATCTTAAATTAACGGCGCACAACGGCGGCATCGCCGTCAGCTCGGTCGAAGGAAATATCGGGTTTGAAACGCACAACGGCGGCGTCAGTTTGAGCGACGTGGCGGGCGACGTGCGCGGCAAAACGCAGAACGGCGGCGTTTCTGTTAACTTGACGGGTAATACGTGGCGCGGCAGCGGATTAGACGTTGAAACGAGAAACGGCGGCGTTAAACTTTCGATGCCTGAAAATTACGCGGCACGCGTCGAAACCGGAACCGTCAACGGCGGCTTCAAAAGCGATTTCGCTGAACTCGCTGCCACGACGGACGAAGAACGAATGCGCGGCAAGCGCGTTAGCGCTAATTTGAACGGCGGCGGCGCGCCGATTCGTGTTATTACACGGAACGGCGGAATCAAAATCAGTTCCACGTCGGATAGAGCACTCGAATAATTTATAGTTAAAAAATAAAAAGCGGCGCGGTAAAATATTCGTTTTAACCGCGCCGCTTTTTTATCGTTAATCAGATCAAGCTAAGGCAATGAGACCAGCGTGTCCGAAAGTTTTTCGACAATTGAAAGAAAAACTTTACCTGATTCGGTAAATTGCCCGTTAGCCGCTAAATCTTCAGCCTGCGCGGATAAATCCGAAATGCCCTGAATCTGAAAATTATAAAGTTTGAGCGCGGGTTTTGAGCGAAACTCGGTTTCAAGCGCCGCTAGTCCTGCGCGGAAGTTCGCAATGCCTAGTATAACGGCTTTTTTGTTCGTTTCGTTAAGATTCAACGCCGAAGCAGAGAGCTTTCTGGTCTTCGCGTCAAGATCAATGGCTTCAATGTTTTTGGCGATTCCACCTAAAAGAAAAACGAAACGAGTAACGTTTTTCAATTGATCGGAAACTTTGCGTGCGCTCGCTTTTACCTCAGCGGCGTTAGCGGAAGTGGTCGTAGCTGCATTGGTTGTCGTCCTAGCCGCCGCCGGGCGTTTTCTCGTCGTGCGTCGTCTTTGCGCGTTCGCCTCCAAACTGAGACCGAATATAAACGCCGCGAAAACAAGCGTCACGAATAAATATTTGTTAATTTTCATAATGTTTTCATACTGTTCGCCGGGTTGGTAAATTTTACGGTAAAATTTTATCATAAAAGAGATGCAGAAAAGGACTTTAGAAGTTCGCCGTCTCGGTCGAATTGATTACGCCGCCGCGCTTGCGCTGCAAAATTCGCTTGAGCGCGATGTGATCGAGCGGCGCGAAACCGATTATTTTCTGCTGCTCGAACATCCGCACACTTTTACAATCGGGCGACGCGCCAAAGCGGACGGCGTATTGGCGACAACAGAAATACTGAAAAATTTAGGCGTCGAAGTTTACGAAACGAATCGCGGCGGAAAAGTAACGTATCACGGCATCGGGCAAATCATCGGCTATCCGATTATTTCGCTTTCGCCCGACCGCGAGGACGTTCACAAATACGTGCGCGATTTGGAAGAAGTTTTAATACGAACGCTCGTCGAATTTAATATTGAATCGTTCCGAATTGAAGGTTTGACCGGCGTTCACACGCGCGAAGGAAAAATCGCGGCAATCGGAGTTCATCTCAAACGCTGGGTGACGACACACGGTTTCGCGCTTAACGTCAATACGGATTTGAGTTATTACAACTGGATTATTGCCTGCGAGGGCGAGCCGGTCGCTTCGATGGACAGGCTTTTGGGACGCGAAATTGATATGAATGAAGTCGAAGACGTGCTCATTAAAAATTTCATTGACGTTTTCGGACACGAAAAAACTGAAGAATCGAAAAGAAAAGCGATGAGAGTCGAGATATAAAAATTTAGCGAATAAATTTAAAGTTTTAAGAAAAGATTTGAGGAACAAGGAGATTATTGGAATGAAGCTGACAAAATTAACAATCGGGTTGACCGCGCTGCTCTTTTTTTCAGGCTGCGGCTCATCAGACCGAACCGATCCGGGATCGAAACAGCAGGTTAATCCGGGCGGCTGGACTGGCGAGAGAAATCTGCCGGCGAACTCCAAAGTTGCTGGACACGGTGGAGAAAGAAATCTTCACGGCACCGACAATCATTCGGAAGGCGGCACAGGCGGTTTTGCGGAAGTTCCGCGCCCGCAGAAAATCGCGGAAATGATGGCGCAGCGCGGCGCGCAGGACGAAGCGCGCCCGACTTTGAGAATCGTCGAACCGGCATCGAACGCGAATGTTGCAAGTTCGACCGTTAAGGTGAAATTGGAGATTTCCGGCGATTTGAAAGGTTATAAACCGATGATGGACGCGGCGACGAAAATGGGCAATCACATTCACGTTATTCTCGACAATCAGCCGTATGAAGCCTATTACAATCTCGACCGCGAATTCGAGCTGAGAAATGTTGCCGACGGCGAACACACTTTGCGCGTTTTTCCTTCGCGCCCGTGGCACGAAAGTTATAAATCGGACGGCGCGTTTCAAATGGTGAAATTTACCGTCCGCAACGGAGGCGCGAACGCGAGCCAGCCGGCAACAACGAATTCGGGACAAACAATGGCAAACGCCGCGCCGACCGGAACGCCCGAAGGCAAAGAAATGCAGAAAACGACTGCAGGCGCAGTTGACGCGTCGAAACCGCTTTTGACTTACAGCCGACCGAAAGGCGAATACAAAGGCGCGGACGCCGACGCGATTATGATTGATTTCTGGCTGTCGAACGCGCGTCTCGTCGGCGACGGCGGCGAATACCGAGTTCGTTATTCGATTAACAACGGTGAGGCGAAATACATAGAAAAATGGCAGCCGATCTGGGTTTCCGGTTGGACTGCCGGAAAACATTCGGTCAAAGTCGAACTCGTTGATAAAGCGGGAAATGTCGTTGATAACGGCGGCTACAACTCGACGACGCGCGAAATTACGGTTGTTAAGGACGGAACAAACGATACGACACAGCCCAAGACAAACGCCGCGCACGCGCCGACTGAAGGCGCGCATTAAATAAAGGAAACAGCACGAAAACTAATAAGCGAAGAACGAAACGATTATTCATTTTGACGGTTCGTTTTTCGCTTATTAGTTTTCAACAACTTGCAGTCGAATTCGTTTTCTTTTAACCTCACATAATCAAAAAATCTATAAAAAACTAATTTTGGAGTCCGATTTTAATATATGCGACGCGACACGACTTCTTGGTACAGCAATAATTTGAATATGGAAATGCCGCTCGTGGCTTACGGACACGCCGGTTATCCGCTTTTGATGTTTCCGACCGCTGCCGCCGATTATCTCGAATATGAAAGATTTTATTTGATTGACGCGATCAAGGAATTTATCGAAGGCGGCTTGATTCGCGCTTATTCGATCAATTCGGTCAATCGTTACAGTTTGCTGAACAAAGAATCGCATCCGGCGTGGAAAGTCGAAATGCTTTCGCGCTACGACAAATACGTCACCGACGAAGTCTTGCCGCTCATTCGCAACGAATGCGGCGCGGATGCGACTCCTTTGACGACCGGCGCATCTTTAGGTGCGTTGCTCGCCGTCAACACTTATTTCAAACATTCCGACCTTTTTCGCGGCGTGTTTGCGATGAGCGGAAGTTATAACATTTACAATTATCTGGAAACTTACTACGACGATAACGTTTATTTCAACAATCCGATGATGTATCTGAAGAATTTGAACGACGATTATCATCTGCCGCGTCTGCGCAGAGCCGATTCGATTGTCGTCGCCACCGGGCAAGGCGCGTTTGAAGCGCCCGACCGCAGCCGTGAATTTTCCGCCCTGCTCAATTCAAAAGGCATTCCGCATCTCCTCGACGTTTGGGGACACGACGTCAATCACGATTGGGTTTGGTGGCGCAAAATGCTGCCGTATTATCTGGGAAAATTTTGCGGTAATTAGAGTCAAAAGACACAAAAACACAAAAATGCGAATCAGTAGTTAAAACAAATGTTGAAATAACTCGGTTTTCCTTCGCGTGCTTTGCGCTCTTTGCGGGAAATCTCTGTCTCCCGCAAAGGCGCAAAGCACGCAAAGAAAGATTTTAAGCGATTAGCCAAATTTTCAACTGCTGATTCGCATAAAATAATAAGCCACAGAGTTCACACAGAACACAGAGAGTAAAAATAAAAAATTCTTTCTCTGTGTTCTCTGTGAACTCTGTGGCTAAATTTTTCTTTTTTGGCGCTTTTCGCGCCCTTTTATGGCTGTCAATTATAACGCTGCCAATTCGCACACGAGCATTTCGATTTGCAAACGAGAACCCGCCGTTCCGCCGCCGCCTTTTGAAGTTTTAATTGCAATATCAGCTTCGGCAATGCGCCGCATTATCTGGGAAAATTCCCGCGCGTCCGTTCGCCGCGCCGTCGCCAGAAAATCTTCCTGTTTGCCGTAAGGCAGGCGCATAATGCGCGACACTTCCTTACGCTCGACGCCTTGATTCATCATTTCCTTCGCCAGAAAAAGCCGGTGAAAATTGTTCGCAATCAGTCCTAAAAGCATGAGCGGTTCCGCGCCGTCGTCCAAGATTTTTTTGAGCGTATGCAGAGCGCGCATTTTGTTTTTGGCGAGCAAATGATCGGTTAAATCGAAATTCGACATCTCGCGCGAATTCGGCACGAGCGCTTCGATTAAATCGTAAGTAATTAACTTGTCGGGCAAAGCCGCAACGGCAAGTTTTTCAATTTCGCTCGTTATTTTTCGTGCGTCCGAGCCGATCAAACCGATCAAATGATTAACCGCTTTATCGTCAATATCAGCATTCTGCTTGCTCGCTTCATCACGAATCCATTTCCGCAAATCGTTTTCTTCGAGCGGCGCGAATTCGACGGCGACCGAATTTTCAATCAAAAGTTTCGCCATTCGTCGGCGTTTGTCGAGTTCGTCGGCAACGAAAATGACAACGGAAGTTTCGGCTGGACGTTTTAAGTACGCCGTTAAAATTTCTTCGTAATCTTCTTTCAGATTATCTTTCGCCGCCGTCGCGCCGATTTTAACCTCAGTAATTCTTATGACGCGGCGAGAAGCGATCATCGGCATTTGCTCGGCAGACGCGAGCGCGTATTGCAGATTGTCCGATTGATTCAAACTAAACTCGTTTTCGTTAAAATCTCGCAAAGAAGCGTCAACAAAAGCGAAATCGGCAATCGTTTTCACCGCCTTGTCGCGCAGAAAAGTTTCCGCGCCGAACAGTAAATAAACCGGCGCTAATTCGCGCTTTTTCAAATGAGTCTTTAAATCTTCGCGTGATAAAATTGCCATTTCACAATATTTCGCTTTATTTTTTCTCTTCTCTCACGCCCAATCCGTTGACAACTGTCGAAACGACCGATTCGGCGAACGCACGCGCCATTCGTTCGACCGTCGGATCTTCCTCGTTGAAGAAAGAGCGCGGGTCTTGGGAAAACTCGAACGAGTCGCGGAAAATGAAATTTTGATTGTCGTAAAGAATTTTATTGTCGTCCAAATTGCGAATCGTCACCGCCGAAACAATCGTTACTTCGTAAACGCGGGCGCGTCCTTCGCGGTCGAGCAAAACGCCGGAAAACGAAAAATCACGAATCGTGCCTTCGATTACGGCGTCGGCGCCTTCGAGCGTTCCCTGAACTTTTAATCCGTTGCCGCGCCGGATAATTTCGCGCGTTACGGCTTCGGTGAAACGCGATTCGACGCGGTAACGCGCGCCGCGTGCTTCAAATTGAAATGCGGGAACGGCGACGGTTTTGATATTTTTCGGCAAACCTGAATTCGTGACAGGTTTATAACATTCGGTAAAACCGGAAACGAGAAAGAAAACGCCGAAAATTGCGAACAAACGAATTGTTTTCATACCTTGGTTTTGATTGCCTCGACCACTTTTATTGTCTCAACCGTCGCTTTTACATCGTGAACTCTAACGATATTCGCACCGTTCCAAACGGCAATCGCCGCGCCCGCCAAACTGCCGTTGATTCTTTCAAGCGGCGGAACGTCATTGCCGAGAATTTTTCCGACGAACGACTTGCGCGACGCGCCGACGATAATCGGAAATTCGGGGGACTCTGCGACGAGTTTATCAAGTTTAGCGATGAGTTCTAAATTCTGTTCAAAGGTTTTGCTGAAACCGATGCCGACGTCGAGCGCGATTTGCTCATTTTTGACGCCGTAACCGCGCGCTTTTTCTATGCTTTGGCGAAAACTTTGCGAAAGTTCGTCGAAAATGTTTTCGACCGGTATGATCTTGTGCATCGTTTCAAAAGTGCCGCGCAGATGCATTAAAACGAGTCCCGTTTTATATTCGGCGGCGATTTCCGCGACGCGCTCGTCAAAACGCAAACCGGAAATGTCGTTGATGATTTCCGCGCCCGCGTTAATGGCGTTTTCAGCGACCGAAGATTTGCTGGTATCAATCGAAACAGCAACGTCAAATCTTTTAACAATCGCTTCGATAATCGGAACGACGCGCCGCGTTTCTTCGTTCGCCTCTACTCTTTGAGCATTCGGGCGCGTACTTTCGCCGCCGATGTCGAGAATATCTGCGCCTTCGGCAACGAGTTTTTCCGCCTGTCGCAGAGCCGCATCAACCGCCGCAAATTTTCCGCCGTCACTGAAACTGTCGGGCGTTACGTTCAAAATCGCCATCACGAGCGTTTTTTCTCCGTAATTTATCGCTCGTTTTGATGTTTGCCAGAACTTTTCCATTCTTTTTAACTTAAAAAATACCGAAATATAAAAGGCATCTTAAATTTAAGATGCCTGATAGATAAAACGAGTTTTGCGGCGGGACATTTTAACTTCCCGAATATGTAAAATTGTCCACCAAATTGATTAATTTGTCGAAGTCAGCCGGTTTCAGTAGATGATGATTGAAACCCGCTTGCTGCGCGGCTTTAACATCTTCGGCTTGCCCGTAACCGCTGAGCGCGATCATACAAGCAGCCTGCGTTTTTTCATTTTGACGCAAAAGTTTTGCCACTTCCAAACCGTCGAGTTTTCCCGGCAAACCGATGTCGCAAACGATTACGTGCGGCTCGAATTCCAGAGCTTTTTGCAGTCCGCTCTCGCCGTCGGACGCTGTTTCGACATTGTGTTCGTTGATTTCAAGCAGCAATTTCAGCGACTCGGCGGAATCGTCGTTGTCTTCGATAATCAAAATTCGGTGCGTAGGTTTCGTTTTCATAAATCGAGAGAATTTATTTTGATCTTCGTTAAGCGACAACGACGCCAGCCGAAAATTAAATACGAATCGGCGCGACATTGCAATTTTTCGACAAATTTTTTATAAACGGTGAACGAATGACAAAAATAATGATAGCAGGAAAAAAAAAGAATTCAAGCGGAAAAAAATGACAGCGAAATGTTTTTATCTGTAAGAATCTAAATAACTTGTCCGGCAGCAAACGCGGATGCCCAAGCCCATTGAAAATTGTATCCGCCGAGCCATCCGGTGACATCAACGATTTCGCCGATGAAATAAAGTCCGGCGCATTTTTTCGCTTCCATCGTTTGCGACGAAAGCTCGCCGGTTGCCACGCCGCCGCGCGTAACTTCGGCTTTCGCATAACCTTCGGTTTCGCTGAACCGCGCTTGCCAGCGGTTCAAATGTTCGGCGATTTGTTCGCGTTCCTTTTTGCTCATTTGATTGAGCGGTTTGTTGTTTGCCGTTTGCGTCGTAAAAATTTCGGCGAAACGATTCGGCAGAAAACGGCTTAAAAAATTGTCGAGATTTTGTTTGCCCGCGCTGTTTTGCTCTAATGTTTCGAGCGCGTCCGCGTCGGGCAGCAAATCAATCGTAACGGTTTTTCCGCGCCGCCAGTAATTGGAAATTTGCAGAATCGCCGGACCGGAAAGCCCGCGATGCGTGAATAAAATGTTTTCGCGGAAAGAATTTTTACCGGTTGAAACGAGCGCGTCAATCGAAATGCCCGCAAGCGGCGCGAATTGCCTTTGATTTTCCTCAAAAACGAGCGGTACGAGCGCGGGCTGCGGTTCGACGATTTTCAAACCGAATTGCCGCGCGATGCGAAAACCGAAATCCGTCGCGCCGACTTTTGGAAACGACAGTCCGCCGGTTGCAACGACGAAATTTTCGCAGGCGAATGTGCCTTGATTTGTTTCGACTTCAAAACGATTTTTTAAAGAATTATTACCGTCCGCGCTCGATTTTTTGATTTCTCTGACCGAGCAATTCGTTCGTATTTCAACTTTCGCCCGCGCACATTCATCGAGCAGCATAGCAACGATTTGGCGGGCGCTTTCGCGGCAGAAAAGCTGTCCGAGCTTTTTTTCGTAATATTCGATGCGGTGTTTTTTGACGAGTTCGACAAAATCCTGCGGCGTGTAACGCGCCAGTGCGGATTTAATAAAATGCGGATTTTCCGAGATGAAATTTTCCGGGCGCGTGTGAATGTTGGTGAAATTGCAGCGCCCGCCGCCTGAAATCAAGATTTTTCGCCCGACTTGCGCGTTGTGTTCGACGACTAAAACTTTGCGCCCGCGTTTTCCGGCTTCCGCTGCGCAAAAAAGCCCAGCCGCGCCTGCGCCGACGATGACAACATCGAAACTCATTGCTGCAAATAGCGCGTTTTCAATATGTTCGCATGATGTTGAACGTGACCGACCATAATAAATGCCAGCGCTCGCACTGAAATTCCAGAATTGTTCGCCGTTCCCGCGCGTCGCCACGCTTTATCGCTTAAATTTTTGAAAAATAAAATATTAGCGCGGCGCACCAGAGAAAATTCTTCCGTCAACTCGGCAAGTGAAACGTCATTAAAATTTCCGTTTTCAATATATCCGTCCTGCTCGTAACCTTCCATCGGCGTTTCGTCGCCGCGTGCGACACGCAAAGCGCGATAAGCAAATATCTTTTCGCCGTCAATTAAATGACCGATTAATTCCTTGATCGTCCATTTTCCCTCAGCGTAAGCGTGCGCCGCTTTTTCTTCCGTTATTTCGCCGAGAAGATTTTGCATTTCGGCTAGTTGATTCTGCAAAGTCGGCACAATATCGGTTTCATCAACGAGCGAAACGTAAGTTTCGTAATAAGCGGCGTATTCAGTTTTTTCGGGTCGTTGCATAAAGTTATTTTAACAAAAAATTCGTCAAGAATTATTCGGATAAATTTGTTTCAATCAAGCAAAAATTTAACCACGACTTGGGCTTTAACAGAAATTGCTCCGACGGAAAATGTTTCGGCTCCATCATTACCGTCAACAGAAAAAGAATTAGACGAGAAGTTCGCCGCCGGGCTGCGATATCCGTCAATGTCGTTTTCTTCAATCGAAACTGCTTTACCGATTGACTGATTGATTTGTTTGGCAAGTGCCTCTGCTTTTTGCTTTGCTGCGTTCATGGCTTGCGCGCGTGCTTCGTCTTTATGCTTGCGAAGTTCCGAAGAGGTAAAGACGACATTGTCAACATCATTCACACCTGCATCGAGCAATGCCGTCAAAAATGATTCAAATTTACTAATGTCACGTAATTTAATAACCAAATTGCGGCTGACGCGATAACCGTCATGAATTTCCGTGTAGTCATCGTCCGAATTTTTCACCAGTTCTCGGCGTGTAGCTTCCTTTACGCGAATATAGTCGGTTTTTACATTTGTCGTAGCGATACCGAAACGCTTTGCCAAATCAGTAACTTTAGTAACCGTTTCATCATTTTGTCTTTTCGCTGTCGCTACAATATTGTCCTTTTTCGCTATTGTGAAGGACAGCGTTGCGGTATCAGGCACGACTTGAATTTCCGCCGTTCCTGTCACCGTAACCATCGGCATTTTTCCCGTATCAATATTTTGTGCTTTAACCGTTAAAATTACAGATAAGCAAAACAAAATAATTGCTCCGGCAAAGTTTAATTTTTTCATGATTTTATATTTTCCTATGCTTTCGGGTGCGCGCGGTCATAAACTTCGATTAGTTTTTCCATCGAAACGTGCGTGTAAATTTGCGTTGTCGAAAGCCGCGCAAATATTATTCATTTATTTGTGTCAGAAAATTTTCAACTAATTTTTTATCGTAATAAATTCCCGCTTTTTGCGCTTTTTCGATCAAAGGGCGAAGTTCGGAAATAATGCCCAGAGTTTTGGCTTTGCCGAGAAGTCCGAGCGAGCCGACGACGTTCAAGCCGGAAGCCATAGCCGCGCGTCGCCCTTTGATTTCGTCGAGGCAAACCTGCGCGATATTTTCCTGCAAAGCCAATTCGATAACCGCTGCTTCGCCTGCATCTAAATTTGCTAAAACTAAAGCCGACAGCGGATTTTTGAGCGGTAAGATCTTAATCCAGTCCGGGAAAATTACCGGATAACCTTTTGACGTCCCGACTGAGATTTCCGCTTGAACCTGCGGCGGGCAAACGAATTTAAACGGAAGTTCCCTGATTAAATCGAATGCCTGCATTTTTCCGAAGGAAATGATCGGGCTAGTGTTGACGACGATTTTCTTATTCATCGAGCGCAAACTTCAGCTCTTCCGTTAAACTTTCTCCGCGCAGATTGCTCATCGGCATTCCGATCTTTTCGAGCGCGAACAAAAACTCAACGCGGCTTTGACCGGCAAACTGCGCTGCTTCGCCGGAAGAAAGTTTGCCGAGTTCGTAAAATTTCGCCGCCAGCAGAAATTTGGCGTCGTCGGAAAATTTTTCGCGCGAAACTCCCAGCCGGAAAAGCAAATCGTCGGTAAATTCGATTGTTATCGTGTTGTTCGGCATATTTTTCGTTTATTTTATCACGCTTTTGGATGCGCGCGGTCGTAAACTTCAATCAGTTTTTCCATCGAAACGTGCGTGTAAATTTGCGTCGTCGAAAGGCGAGCGTGTCCGAGCAATTCTTGAATGTCGCGCAAATCCGCGCCGGAATCGAGCAGATGCGTGGCGAACGAGTGTCTTAAAGAGTGCGGCGAAATGTCCGGGTGAATGTCGGCGCAAAGCTTGATGTATTTATCGATCATTCGCCCGACACTTCGGGTCGTGATTCGCGTGCCTTGGTAATTTAAGAAAACGGCTTGGTCGTCGCGTTCGGCGGGCGGACAATTGTTTAAAAACGTCGGGCGCGTTTCGTTCAAATAATACATCAAGGCTTGCAACGACGGTTCGCCGAACGGCAAAATCCTTTGTTTCTTGCGCTTTCCGGTAACGCGGACGAGCTTTTCGCGGAAATCAATGTCTTTTAAATTAAGCCCGACGAGCTCGCCGACCCGAACGCCGGTCGCGTAAAGAAATTCGAGAATCGCGCGGTCGCGTCTGCCCAAATCCGTGTTCAAATCCGGCGTTTCGATAAAGCGCACGGCGTCTTCCATCGAAAGATGCGTCGGCAGTTTGCGCTCAATTTTCGGTGTCGCGACGAGCTTTGCCGGATTGGTTTCCTGCACGCCTTCGCGGATTAGAAATTGAAAAAACGTGCGCAGGGAAGCGAGTTTGCGGGCAATCGAAGTTTTCTTTTTGTTTAGACCGTGCAAGGACGCCATCCATTCGCGGATCGTTAGATGGTCAATTTCCGAAACCGGAATGTCTTCGGTTCTGCCTTTAAGCAAAAGATATTCGCGGAACTGCAGCAAATCGCTCGAATAATTGCGCAAAGTGTGCGTGCTGACGTTGCGCTCGTAGCGCAGATGCTGGAGAAATTGATTTAGATATTCTTCTAACATAAAGGAAAATGGAAAACGCGAAATGGAGAATGGAAAATTACGGCTTTCCTATTTTGCACTTTCCGTTTTCCATTTTCAATTTCGCTTTGGAACGTAATAACCTTTTCTGGTGCGGACGGTCAGATTTTGTCCGGCTTTAACCGACAGGGAAATCGTGCGAAACTCGCCGCGTTTGTCGGCGTCGTTTTCCGGATAATAACTTATGACGTATTGTTGGGCGAGTTCGGCGGAGATTTGGTTGAACGCCTGATCGAGTTCTCGATCGTCAATCGGCGAATAAACCGCGCCGCCGGTTTGCTGCGTGATTTCCTGCATTCGGCGTTCGGCGGCAAGCGCGCGAATGTTGGCGTTGCCTCCGCGCTGTCCGGTTTGTTTGAAGTTTTCAAATTCTTTCGTTTTGACTACGTAAACCTGACAGTTATACGCCTGAACCGTGCGCAAAGTTTGTTCGAAAGTCGAATCCGAATACGTATCTTCACCGTCGGAAACGATGATGATGACGCGTCTGCCGTCAGTATCTTTCAGATATTCGGCGGCTTTGACGATTCCGTCGAGCAGCGCGGTCGCGCCCTGCGGTTTTGCAAATCTTTCAATCGCGTCAGTCAAAAGCGAAACATCTTTGGTCAGAGGTTGTTCGAGGCGCGTAGCGTCCGCGATTGAAAAAAGCGCAGCCAAGTCTTTCGACGGTCGCAAAACTCGTTTGAAAAATCGAATCGCTGCCTTAACTTCAAATTCGCGGGCGATATTCACGCTCGACGAATTGTCGAAAAGCAGTGCGAGTCGAACAGGCGATTCCGAGCGCGATAGTTCGCCGATTTCCGCCGGTCGACCGTCAATCATCAGCGTAAAATCTTCAAGCCTTAGATTGCCGACCGCTTGCCCGCGAGCGTCCAAAACCGAAACCGGAATCGGCACGAGATTTGATTCGACGCTGATAACATCGTCGTCAATTTCGATTTTTTTACTGTCGCCCGGCGTCGGCGACGGCTTGGCGACAACGGTTTGCGTCGGCATATAAACGACACTCGGACGCGGCAAATCAGATTTCGGCGTCGGCGTTTCAATCGGCTTCATTCGCCCGGATTGCGCCGCAATTGAAGCAACTGAAGCGAAAAGAAAAATTGTGAGTAAAAATTTACGAGTCATACCAGTTGAGACCGTTCGGCAAATCTTCCGACGAAAATTCAAAATGAATCACACGCCGATTTTTCGGATTTGAACCAGCCGACGAAGAATGCAAAAGCAGCGGGCGCATTATTAAACAGTCGCCTTTTTTGACGCTGCAAATAGCGGTTTCGTTTGCCTTTCGCAGCTGTTTAATTTTTTCCGCGTTCAATCGTCCTTTTGTATGAAATTTCGGGATTATCTTTAACGCGCCGTTCGTTTCGTCCGCGTCGTCGAGATGAAAGCGCAGGGTCAACATTTTTTCTAAAATTTCAATCGGCGGTTGAACGTGAAAAATACCAACTTTTCGAGTCCAAGCCGTAAAGCCTTCGGTTTCTTGTTTTTCTTTAACGGCGATTGTTAAATCCTGATGCCACGGCACTTTCCAGTTTGCTTCCGCCGTTTTGTTGAAATAAATCGCTCGCACGACTTGCGCATTTTCGCCGATAAAATCTCTTACGATTTTTTTAACTGTTTCGCTTTGTGAAAACTCTTTTATTTCCGGCGAAAGATTGAGCAAATCTCTCACGCCGTAAATTCTTTGATCGTTGCGATTTGCTGTGTTTCGAGGCTGTAATTTTGAGACAGCTTCGGTCAGAACGGAAATGGTTTTTTCGTTAAGAACATCGTGTAGAACTAAAAAACCGTTTTCCTTGAATTCCGTAAACTGCATAAAATATTTTTACTTTCAACCGCTTATGTAAAAATTAATTTCAATCCGGCAACTAATAATCCGAAAGCTAAAACGCGGCGCAGCGTCATCGAATTAAATTTTTTGCTGCCGAGCGTCGAGCCGATGATGCCGCCGATGACTGCCGCTGAAATCCATAAATAAACGGTCGAAGGCAGTTGCGAAACCTGAGCGTAATTTCCCAGAAGACCGGAAATCGAATTGACGAGAATAAACAGCGCGGAAATGCCAGCGGCTTTTTTCGTTTCCGTCCAATTCATTAACAGCAAAATCGGCGTCAAAAAAATCCCGCCGCCGACACCGACCAAGCCCGAAACCAAACCTAAAATAGCACCGATCAGCAAACAAATCCAAGTTTTCGGCGGACGCGGCTCGATTGCCGAATTAAGGTTAATCGCCAAACGAATCGCCGCGAGCATCAAGGTCGCGCCGAGAATTATTTTATAAATTGTTGTCGGCAGTTGAATCATTCCGCCGATGAACGCAAACGGAATCGAAGCGGCGGCGAACGGCGCGAAGATTTTCCAGTCGAAATGCCGGGCGCGATAAAACTGCACGAAAGAAATCGAAGCGACGAACAAATTCAAAACCAGTGCCGTCGGTCGCGTTACGCTCGGCGAAACCGCCAAAAACGCTATCACTGCCAAATAACCCGACGCGCCGCCGTGCCCGACCGACGAATAAAGCACGGCGACGAGAAAAACCGCAACGACGATTAATATGTCAAACTCCATCCTTTTTGCTTTTTTTATTCGTGCGGAAAGCGTTGTAGCCGGCGAACGCGGCAAATCCGACGATTATCAGCGCCATCAACAAAAACAAAAACAGATGAAAAACTCCACGCCAGTTGAAATTGCCGTCGAATAATTCTCCGATTTGCAGTAACAAAACGAAAAAAATCATAAGGTTGCCGTGTAATGCTTATTGATTTGATTCAGCCAAACGTCCCAATCTTTGAGCGCCATTTCAACCTGAACACCGTGACGCTCGCGTTTATTGCGATACTTTTTGCGAATTTCGAGCGGCGGTTCAGCCAGCAAACCGAACGTGATATTAACGGGCTGAAAGTTTTTCGTTTCGACGTTGGAAACATAACGGCATAACGCGCCGATTGCCGAATTCGGCGGCGCAGTGAGCAAATTTTCATTTCGCAAAATCCGCGCCGCGTTCAATCCGGCGAGCCAGCCCGTTCCGACCGATTCGACATAACCTTCAACACCCGTAATTTGCCCGGCGAAAAACAGTTTCGGATTCTTTTTCGTCTGCAAAGTCGCGTCCAAAATCTTCGGGGAATTGATAAAAGTGTTGCGGTGAATCTGCCCGAACTGCAAAAACTCGGCGTTTTCCATTCCCGGAATCAATTTCAAAACGCGTTCCTGCTCGCCGTATTTCAAATGATTTTGAAAACCGACCAAGCTGTAAGCGTCCGCCATCAGATTTTCCTGCCGCAGCTGCACAGCGGCGTAAGGCTCGCGCCCAGTCGCCGGTTCATACAAACCTTTCGGCTTCATCGGACCGAAACGCAGCGTATCAACGCCGCGCCGGGCGATTTCTTCAATCGGCAGACACGATTCAAACCAGTGCGTGTCTTCAAATCTTTTCAGCGGAACGGATTTCGCTTCGACGAGCGCGTTGTAAAAAACTTCGTATTGTTCGCGGTTAAACGGGCAATTGATATAATCGTCGCCGCCTTTGCCGTAACGCGCCGCTTTGAAAGCAACCGACATATCAATGGAATCTGCCGCGACGATCGGCGCAATCGCGTCATAAAAATAAAGCTGATCATCGCCGGTCATTTTCATAATTTCCCGCGTCAAAGCGTCGCTCGTTAAAGGACCGGTGGCAATAATCGTGATTTCGTCCGCCGGAATTGTTTTTATTTCTTCGCGAATCAACTCAACGTGTGGATGCGCTTCGATTTCCGCCGTAATAAATTCCGCGAATTTCCCGCGATCAACCGCCAAAGCCGCGCCCGCCGGAACGCGCGTCGCCTCCGCCGCGCGCATCACGAGCGAATTGCCGCGCCGGAGTTCTTCCTTCAAAAGATACGGCGCCGTTCCAGCTTCATCCGATTTAAGCGAATTTGAACAAACGATTTCCGCCAACTTATCCGTCCGATGCGCGGGCGTTTGCGCTACGGGACGCATCTCGTAAAGCCGCACTTTCGCTCCTGATTCAGCCGCCTGCCAAGCCGCTTCAACGCCCGCCAGACCGCCGCCGATAACATTTATTTCCATATAACTAATCGTAAATGCTAAACGCCGATTAGTGAAGCGGCGACAAGAAAATTGCTTGATTGCTTGACACGAGACGCAGCGGAAAAGTATATTTTGTAATTCGGGTCGCGTCCGAACATAAGCCATCCTAGCTCAGCTGATAGAGCATTCGATTCGTAATCGAAAGGTCGTGGGTTTGAATCCCATGGATGGCTCCATTATTTTCAACAACTTACGGATACTCCTTAGTATCCGTTTTTTGTTTGCTCACACCTTTGCTCACACCTTTGGAATATAATCTGGAAAATTATCTAACTATTTAGGAGGCAAATTTGAGTAAGAACAAAGACGATAATTTTTTTAGTTTTGATTATCAGATAAAAATTGAAGTAACCAGTAAAAATGGCAATAATACACCAAAAGTAGAGGTTTTATTAAAAGAAAAAAAACCTCACCTATCAACTTCTTATGAAGGTTCATCTTTGAGTGGGGGCGGAGCATTACATAACCGCCTATCCGTATATTATGAGTATTTAGAGCAACATCTGGAAAATGCATTCGAAACGTTCATTCTAAATCTACTAGAGGAGGCTAACTATGTTTCGGATGATATGGAACCCTACCGCAAAGAAATGTTGAATTCTCTGTTAGTTAAACAGGAAAAAGCATTACGAAAACGATTAGGTATAAAAAGAGGTCCTCAACAGGATTGGTATGCCAAACAGATGGAGGAAATTAATTTCATAACTGATTGTATTATTGCTATTGAAAGGCTAAAAGAAAAAAACGCGAAAATTAACCAATCTACGATAGCTGAATTAGCTATAAATCAAGAAGGCGACCCGCAAAGAGAATTCCGACGTAAAATTAAAAAGTTTGGCTTAACGGTAACAGCGCTTTTGGAAATACATGGGCGGGAAGAAAATCGGTCGCTTATCGCTCGCTTTATGAAAGAAGAACAATAATTAGCCCTATAAACTTTGTCCTAATAAAATAGGACAATAATTCGCCCCATAAACTTTGTCCTAGTAACCACAAATCATCTCTCGTAATCTTGAACCGTCAGCACATTGCTGGCGGTTTTTTGTTTTAGCAGGAGACGAATGTGAATCAAGAACTAGCGAAACAATATTTAGATGAAAATGGAAATTCATTTACTGAAAAGCAGCGATTTGACCGTTTAGCCGCGGCTGATTATTTAGGCGTAAGTGTAATCACTGTAGACCGTGCTTTAGCTAAAAAAAGAATCTCCTGTTACCGAGTCGGGCGTCGGGTCATCTTTGATAAACGTCATCTAGATGAATTTCTAAACCGTAATGAATGTAAAGCGAGAAATTAAGTTTAAGAAATGCTGGACACTTTTCAAATCTCAAAAACTTTTGTGCGCTCGCCGGAATTGAGTGCACTTAATGATAAGGGTTGGCAATCGCGTCATAACATGCACACGGGCGAGCCAACGGCGCTGTATTTTAATGGACCCAAACACGAATACAATCCACGATTAACCCTTTCGCGGAATCGAAATGATGGATGGATTATCCGTGCTGAAGTTGCTTTAGGCAGTTGGCTGCACGGCTCGAATTTACATTTACCGAACGAAGAAGAGTTGTATTACGGTTTGGATTTACTTTCAGAATATGTTGTCAGCAACAGCGGCATTCCTTTTGATGCACGTGCGGAGAGGGTAACGAGAGTTGATTTTACGCGAGATTTTCAGGTCGGAGAAAACGCCGTCATTCCGATTATTGCTAAGTTTGCAGAATACGACCTTTCAAGATACAGTCGCGTCTGTTTCGATAATACGTCGGTTTATTTCAAAAATAGCGGGAAGGAACGAACAAAAGAATATTTAATTTACAGCAAGCATCACGAAAGATTAGCCAACAGCAAAGATATTTTAGAACATGAAAAAGCGAAGGGAATAATCAGACTGGAGAGTTCATTTCGCAAAAGCGGGGTAGCTCGATTAGCTAAATCGCTTAAGCTAAAAAGTCATCACGCTAACCATATTTTAACGAAAGAAACGTCGGAAAAAGTCATTCAGACGGCAATAGAGCGGCTTAACTTTCGTAATTTACTGACCTTTGAAAAGCCAAAAATCGAACAACTATTTGAATCATGCACCCCGAGCACTGCTTTTAGCCGTATCGGTTTTCTCTATATGAAAGAAAAATATGGCAACGATTTAACAAACTTGTCGTTCATTGACGTTTCTCGAAAAACGCTCAAACGCTACGAAGATGATTGCCGCCGCGCAGGCATTTTGTCCTTAGAGTAATACTAAGGAACAAACGGACAAAGTTGTCTACTTAATACCACACAACAATCGTATTGAAAAAGATACTAGGACCAAAGTTAGGTGAATAGCCAGCCAGACGAACAATGATAAACAAAACGTCAAAATCGTTACCGCAGATTGTAGAAGACATCTCTAACGGCGGAGTTTACCTGCAACGCTGCTGTTGCAGGTAAATCAAACTGCCGATGCGGTTACGGAGAGCGTCATACCGGATTTTATTTTATCAAGCAAATCAAAGGGCAAATGGCTGAAGACCTATACCCGTAAATCAGAATTCGACCGAGTCGTTGATGTCGTCAACAAAGCCAAAGTCAGCAGAACAGAGAGGCGAGAGCGAAAAAAAGAATTAACGAGCTTGCATAGCACCTACGCGTGCGCGCTCTTGAATACGAAACAATCATTAAGCAACCGCTCGAGAACCTCAACTTCGTCGATTTGCTGTGGCTTCATTCGCGCGCCGTGTGTAGCCGAAAGATTTTGGGAAATGGTCAAAGCACGAAGGACAATCTAGATTCAAGTCGGGGCATTTAGCGGCTAATAACGCTTTTCCTACCGGTTATCTAAACAGTTTTGGAACATCGCCCGTTATCTCAGGGTCAGAGAATAGTTTATTGACGACTTGAATCTGTAGGGCGGTATTGAGGTGACTCTGATAGATAAAAGCTACCTTACAGTGGCAGTTCTGACTCGAACAAGCCGTCATGCGTTCTCGAACGCATGAACGCAAACATAAGCCGAAATACGAGCAGTAGCGAATGCAAATGAAGGAAACATACGAAACCAACGGTTGACCCCGACTATTGGTGTCGGCCTTATGTCTCGAATGTTCAAGCCATCGAACATGCCGTTCAAATGGCTGACCGATTTAATCGAATCTTTAGAGGACTTTGCTCCCGGCGACAAGTCCTGCTTCGACGCCGGCAATCGCTTTAAGCGAGTTCCAGCAGATTGGTATGTCTGCGAGATTGCGTCCGCGACGCTCCCAATCGGCGCGAGCTTCATGGCTTATGATATTGACGTTCATTTGCCCTCCTTCGCCTTCTTTATAATTACCTGCAAATCCGGGGGAACCGGAAGCGGCTTGAACGGGCTGACGTTCGCCCCGCCAGTGTTTCCGGTCGGGTAAATGCCGAGCGGCGTTTTCGTGGAAGCTCCCGCGATGCGGAACAACTGACCGAAGATTTCGCGCCAGTCGCCACGTTCCCAACCGAGCTTGAGCATCAGCCAGTGCACCCGTGTATGCTCGATTGTCACCGCCTGTCCGAGGACGTGAGCGCGTTCCAAGTGATGGAACGCGCTCGTCAGGTCGTCGCCTTTCAAAGCGGCGGAAGCCTTGTCGATTTCTGCATTAACGTGTTGTTTGATTTTAGTTGCAAATGCTTTATTAGTCATAAACTCCTCCGTTTGATTAAAGCCTGATTTTTATGCCGCCGTTGAAAATTCGTCCTTCGGTGTGCGTGTAGATTTCCGCAAAGGTCGGATTCTGATGCGGCGGGAACACGACCTGTCCGAATCGGCTCTAGCGAGTATTGGTGATGTTTTCAGCGTTAATAAAAAGGCTGAATTTGCCGAAGATTTTTTCGCTGAAGGTCAACGCTCACGCCAGAATGAATAGCGATTTCTCCAATCTGTAAGCCGTTGCTATTCATAAATTGATTTTACACCCTAGAGCTAAGTCCAGAGTCAAGCCGAGAAACTGAAGAAAGGAATAACGACCCAAACAAGGCGGGCACAGACTGGTAATTCAGCCCACTTAATGGGCATATAAAACCTAAATGGACGATGTTTTGAAGTCGTGGGATAAAAATGCAACTTCAACTTTTTCCTTTCTGCTTTCATAATCAATCCCGCATCAAGAAATACTAGCCGTTATGCTTGCCGGTCGCGGGGCGCCTTGAATCGAAACCGGAGGTTGAGGAGCACAGCAAACAGAAAACAGCCGTTTTTTATCCTGTTGCATTTCCGCATCTTCTTTGAGCCATTCGCGGATTTCCCGTAAAACCCGTTTTGCCCGCTCGTTTTTCGGTTCGACAATTCTGTAATGCGCCCATTTGTGTTCACGCCGCACGCTGACCAATCCTGCTCTTCGCAAATAAGCCAGATGACGGGAAATCTTCGGCTGATTCGTTTCGATAACTTCGGCAAAAAAACAAACGCAAACCTCGTCATCGCCCATTAAGTTAATAAGCCGGAGCCGTGTTTTATCAGCGAGTGCGGCGAAGAATAGTTCCATATCAAAAGATTTTTCCTTGCTCATAACAAAATTATTATAACACATCAATTACGTCTTGACATATATGAGAACGGAGAGTAGTATCGCTTTATCAATTACGCATAAGCGTATGTGAGGATTATAAAGGAGCAACAAGGATATGACAACAGAAACAAGAAAAATCGAAACATTAAAGGCGCATCTGGCAATCAATGTGCGGGATGTGGAGCAAAGCATCGAGTTTTACAAAAAAATGTTCGGCATTGAACCGAGCAAGATTCGCACCGGTTATGCGAAATTCGACGTGGCAAATCCGCCGCTCAATTTTACGCTTAACCAAGTTTCGTTCGGAGAGCGCGGTGCTCTTTCGCACATGGGCATTCAGGTCGCTTCGACCGAAGATGTATTAGCGATGCGAGAACAGTGGCATCAGCAAGGTTTAATTACCCGTGACGAAATGCAAACCGATTGCTGCTACGCGACGCAGGATAAAACTTGGGTTTACGACCCCGACGGCAACGAATGGGAGGTTTTCGTCGTGCTCAAAGATAATCTTCCGGAAGCGCAGACTAGCAGTAACGCGGCGTGTTGCGCTCCGGCAGCAGCAGTGCAGCAGACCGCATCCTCCGCAGAGCAGAAAACAGTCGAAGATTCTTCCTGCGGTTGTGAAGTTGCTCCGCCTGCGGTCGGGGAGGCTGCGTGCTGCGAAACGCAAGCGGCAAAGTTCGGAATTGCTGAAATTCAGTCAAACGCGGCTGGCTGCTGTGCACCGGCACCGGTCAGCATTGGCAGATAAACTGATATAACATCAAATTTGATGAAGCAATCAGAACCGAATAAATATGACGTAGTTGTGATTGGGGGCGGGCAAGCCGGATTAAGCCTCGGCTTTTATCTGCGCCGCACCGGTCTCAGCTACGTCATTCTTGACGCACAACCAGAACCGGGCGGTGCGTGGACTAAGGCGTGGCAATCGCTCACGCTTTTTTCCCCCGCCCAATGGAGTTCGCTTCCCGGATGGCTGATGCCCGGTGGCGGAACGAATAAATATCCGTCACAGGATGAGGTCATTTCTTATCTGCGCCAGTATGAAGAACGTTATAACTTGCCGATAAAACGTCCCGTTCAAGTGACGGCTGTTAAACCCGATTCGGATGAATCGTCGAAAGATTTAATTGTCGAAACAAGTGCGGGTAATTACATTGCCAAAGCAGTCGTCAGCGCAACCGGCAGTTGGCAAAACCCCTATATTCCGCATTATCCGGGGCAGGAAGACTTTAGAGGCGTGCAGATTCATTCAGCGGAGTATCAATCACCGGAACAATTTGCCGGGCAAAGGATTATTGTCGTCGGTAGCGGTAACTCAGGTGCTCAAATTATGGCGGAAGTTTCGCTTTTTGCAGAAGTCTTGTGGGTAACGCTAGATGAACCGCAGTTCCTGCCGGACGATGTGGATGGACGAGTCTTATTCGATGTCGCCAGCGAGCAGTATCGCAATTTGACACAAGGAGCAGACAGCACTGCTTCTGCGCCAAAGCGAAGCGATTTGCTTGGCAGCATCGTGATGGTTGAACCAGTCAAACAGGCACGCGATAGAGGAGTATTAAAAAGCGTTCGTCCTTTTGTTCGGTTTAATCGAAACGGAGTCGTTTGGGAAGACGGAAGCGAAACCGAAATTGATGTCGTCATCTGGGCGACCGGCTTCAAACCGGCTCTTGACCATCTCCGTTCGCTCGGCGTGGTCACGGAAAACGGACGGGTAGATGTAACAGGTACACGGTCAATTAGAGAACCGAGGCTTTGGCTTGTCGGATACGGTAACTGGACAGGTTTTGCTTCCGCCACGTTAATCGGTGTCGGGCGGTCTGCACGGGCAACCGTTCAGCAAATCGTCGATGCTCTGACTGATAACAATCAGCATTGAGTGTTTTTCTAAAGGAACTTACTTAGCCGAGCAGTGATTTATTTGGAGCGTCACTTTTTCATAGATGAAGCCGGAATGCGAACATAGATAGTTGTTCCCTTTTTCAGCGCTGATTCTATTTCTACGGTTCCGTTTATCAGTGTCGCTCGCTCCTGCATTCCGATTAAGCCTAATCCTTTGCTGCGATTCTTTTTATGTTTGGGGTTAAAACCAATGCCGTCATCCTCAATTATTAAAACAATCAAACCATCGCGTTTATCGAGCATCACCTCGGCTCTGCCGGCTTTCGCATGTTTATAAGTATTGTTTAAGGATTCCTGCACGATTCGGTAAAGGTTAATTTCTACTTCCGGAACAAAACGCATTGGTTTACTGCCGGGACTGATGAACTCTGCTGTAACGCCCGCATAATGCGACCACTCTTTGACATATTTATCGAGAGCAGCATTCAATCCCAAGTCATCGAGCACGCTTGGTCTCAATTCCCATGCAAGGAAATCAACTCCGTCATCAATGTGTTTGGCTATTGTTTGTAGGTCGTCAACTTTAGCGGAAAGTCCGTCATCGTTTTCGCATAATTTTCTAACGTGTTCGAGTTTTAATCTGAGTGCGGTTAGTTGCTGACCTAATTCGTCATGCAAATCTCTGGCGATTCGCTTGCGTTCGTCTTCCTGCGCGTGAACGAGCTTTTGCAACATTTCCTTTTCGCGCTGCGTTTTTTCTGCCTCAAGTTTTTTGGTCTGGTCGCGGGCGATTTTGACAAAGCCTTCCGCGCCTTCTTTAAGCGTCATCATCAAACCGGAAGCGAAAAAACGCGAGCCATCTTTGCGAATATGCCAGCGTTCATCCTCGGCGCGCCCTTCCTTGCGAGCAATGTCCATTTCCTTTTGATGAATGCCTTTTTCCCGGTCTTCCGGCGTAAATAAAATCTCAGCCGGCTGCCCGATGATTTCGTTTTCTTTGTGCCCGAAAACTCTTTCCGCACCTGTGTTCCAAGATTTCACCAGACCGTCCAGCGTAATACTGAAAATGGCGTATTCAGTCGCGCTTTCAATCAAAATGCGCGAGCGTTCTTCAGATTCTCGTAGTAGCTGCTCGGTTCGTTTGCGTTCGAGCAGGCGGGCGACCTTTGCAACAAGGCGCTCCGCCTCGAAAGGAACTTCAATATAATCATCTGCTCCGGCTTTTAATCCTTCGACGGCAGTTTCGCTGTCCTTGTGAACTGCGCTAACCAGAATGAGAGGAGTAATTTTTAATGGAATTTCTGCTCGAAGAAGCCGACATAGCTCAATCCCGTTTATGTCCGGCATCATCACATCGCTGATTATCAAATCGGGAATTGTCTGTTTTGCTGTTTCTAAACCTGTATAACCGTTATGAGCAGTCAATACATTGTAACCGGCGCGGGTTAGAATAAATGCCGTCAAATCTAGAGCATCGGGTTCATCGTTGATAACTAGAATTGTCGGATTGGATTGTGAGTTCATAAGGAAACTTTTAATACAATTAGAATACTGAGCAGAATTAAGTCTTCCATGTCTAGCTAAACAAAAGTCGAAGGTAAAGCTAGCCTAGCTTTACCTCCGCATTATTGCACTATTTGTGCGAGCTTAATTTTATTCGTATGTGTTTTTAATTTAGATTTTTTATTCTTCTAAAAGTTCAGAAACTCTTTTCTGCAATTTATCTACGAAATTGTCACTGGTGTTTTTAATCAAACCTTGCGCTCCAATGTTTAAGGCTTGCTTTTCATTCATCGAACTCGTTCCCGTGACAAATAATATCGGCGTTTTAGTATCAAAGTTTTTTATTAAGAGACACAATTCAATACCATTTCCATCAGGCAAGTGATAATCAAGCAGATAAATATCGAATTTCTCTTTCGTGGCGAGCATTAAAGCATCAGCCTTACTATAAGCTGATGTGCATTCATACTTTTTTAAGATAGTTGAAATTAATTCGCAAGTGTCAGGGTGGTCTTCGACACAAAGAATACGTTTTTTAGTTTTTGACAAAAATAAGCTCCTTAAAAACAAGCATATCTTTGAAAATCAAAAAAGTGTTTGTCAGTTACTTTATCTTGCGCTTAATAATTGCTAATAGCAATGAAACTAAAATAAAGGCAGCAGTAGTCTCACAAACGGTCGGATACTGTTGTCCATTTCATTTTGGATAAAATTAACTCAACAAAATCACCCGATTTTGCCAGCTTGTTTTTAGTTTTTATTGACGCTTTTGAATTGGGCAACACTATCCGGTCGTTTCTGACACGCTTTTTTATTTTCAGATTGTCCAAAACCTAGAGTATTTAGAATTAGTTCTTCGATTCCGTGTTTAATTCGCATTCACAGTTTATAATTTGTTGTTGCTAAAACACCGGCAGGACTGATGATGAATTCACAAGAAACAATTACCAATCTGTTTGGCAAAATGCCTTACAAACCATTAGTCGAAGAAATTAAAGATTACGCCATCTTTCATCTCAACTTAGAAGGTCATATTTTAAGTTGGAATCAAGGTGCTCATTTGATTTTCGGTTACACCAAAGATGAAATCATCGGACAGTATTTTGCCATTCTTTTTACGCCGGAAGATAGAGCCCAGAACATCCACGAACAGGAACTAAAAATAGCCAAAGAAACAGGTCGAGCGGAAGATACTCGCTGGCATTTGCGGAAAGACGGTTCCCGCTTCTTTGCCCAAGGTGCTACGACTGCACTGCGTAACGAAGATGGAAAACACATTGGTTACGCAAAGATAGCCCGCGATGGCACTGCGCAGAGAGAAATGGAAGAAGCCTTGCTGGAAAGCGAGGAAAAATACCGCGTTGTTGCTGAAACGGCAACTGACGCAATCATCAGCATTGACGAGAAAAGCACTATTCTTTTTATCAATCGAGCGGCGGAACGAATCTTTGGTTACAAAGTCGAAGAGATGATTGGTCAGCCGATAACCATGCTGATGCCTGAGTATCTGCGTCATCTTCACACAGCGGGAAAGGAACGCTACCTTAAAACCGGCGTAAAACATGTCAATTGGGAGCATGTCGAAGTTCCGGCTCTGCACCATGACGGACACGAATTTCCGCTCGAAATCTCCTTTGGTGAGTTCAACAAAAACAATAAACACATATTTATCGGTATTGCCCGTGATATTACAGAGCGCAAACTGGCAGAAGAAAAATTACATTTTCTGATTACGCTTAACCAGTCTTTGCAGCCAATCTCCGACCCCGAAGAAGTTATCTCAGTGGCGGCTCGAATGCTGGGCGAACATCTTCGTGTAAATCGCTGCGCTTATGCTGAAGTGTTCGAGGATGAAGATAGTTTTCGCATCACTGGCGATTATACACGCAAGACCTTTAGCATAGTCGGTGATTTTAAGATGTCGGATTTCGGCGAAGAAGCCTTGCGCCTGATGCGTGAGAACAAGCCTTATATTGTTAATGACGCAGAACATGACACGCGAATAAAGGAGAATTTAGCACCCTATCGGCAAACCGATATTGCCGCGGTCATATCCGTGCCGCTTCATAAGAACGGGCGGTTTGTGGCTGGCATGGCAGTTCACCAAAAAACACCGCATCAATGGAAAGATGAAGAAATCGAGCTTGTCCAAATCGTTGTTAATCGTTGCTGGGAATCAATTGAGAGGGCGCGCACCGTCAGAAATCTGCGAGAATCCGAAGAGCGATTCCGCGCTTTGGTTAGTCAAGCAACCGCCGGAATCACCCAAGCTGACCAAACCGGAAGATTTACCTTCGTTAATGACCGTTTCTGTGAAATGACGGGTTACTCGCGGGAAGAGCTTTTAAGCATACGAATGCAAGATATTTCAGCCCCTGAAATCGTTCCCGCTAACATGGAACTTTACAAAGGTATTTGGAAGAACGGGACACCATTTGTCATTGAAAAGCAATACATTCGTAAAGATGGTTCACGCGTTTGGGTAAGCAACAGCGTCGCCCCTGTTATCGGCGCAGGTGGCAAAATAGAATCGGTTGTCTGTGTCACAATAGACATCAGCAAGAGTAAGCGTGCCGACGAAGAACGCGAGCGTCTTTTGCAAAGCGAGCAAGCGGCACGCGAGGAAGCCGAACGAGCCAATCGTCTAAAAGATGAATTTCTGGCTACGGTTTCACATGAACTGAGAACTCCGCTCAATGCCATCTTGGGTTGGTCGCAGATGCTTCAAAACAGCAATCTAGACGAAACTGCGGCTAAACGTGCGCTCTCAACAATTGAACGCAATGCTCGCGCTCAAAATCAATTGATAGATGATTTGCTGGACGTTTCGCGCATTATTACGGGACAACTTCGGCTTAACGTGCGAGCAGTGGATTTGTCGAGCGTGATTATGGCGGCAGTTGATGCTGCGCGTCCGGCGGCAGAGGCGAAAAACATTCGGCTGCAAACTTTGCTTGACCCGCAAGCCGGACAGATTTCAGGTGACCCTGACAGACTTCAGCAAGTTGTTTGGAATCTGCTTTCAAATGCCATCAAATTCACCCCAAAGGATGGGCGCGTTCAGGCGCGGCTGGAAAGAGTCAATTCACATGTCGAAATAGTTGTCAGTGACACAGGCATCGGGATTGAACCGGAATTCTTGCCATTTGTGTTTGAAAGATTCCGCCAGTCGGATGGCTCAACGACACGCAGTCACGGAGGCTTAGGATTAGGACTCGCAATCGTGCGTCAATTGGTTGAACTTCACGGCGGAACAGTTTCGGTTGAAAGCAAGGGAGAAGGACAAGGCTCAACGTTTATTGTCAGCCTTCCGCTTTTACCCGTCAGGCTGGAACCAGAAGCAGATTTGCCCCGCGTTCATCCAGCGGCACAAAACGGTTCAATGCTGAACTGCCCGCCTGAATTATCTGGTCTGCGCATTTTGCTTGTTGATGATGAAGCTGATTCGCGAGATTTATTAAATTTTGTGCTCGAATCATGTGAAGCTCAAGTTTCGACTGCCAGTTCAACAGCGGAAGCACTCGAACTAATCAGGCTCGAAAGATTCGATGTCATCGTCAGTGACATCGGAATGCCGGAAGAGGACGGATATTCCTTGATTCGCAAGATTAGAGCACTATCAAACGAACAAGGCGGCAACACTCAGGCAATAGCTCTGACAGCTTATGCCAGAGCCGAAGACCGAGTGCAAGCACTTCGTTCTGGCTTTCAAATGCACATCGCTAAACCGGTCGATTCCGCGGAACTCATCGCAGCAGTTGCTAATCTCGCCGGACGAATGAGAAATCCATATCAGAGTGGAAATGAGGACAGATAAATTTAGATAGGCTTTTCAATAAGTTCTTTAATTTGTCCAAGGCGGGCGAAAACTAGACGGTTTTTGTAACGCCGCCCCAAAACTACTGCTTGCTAAAAAAAGGCTCAAGGATTAAAAGCGAGAGCAAATTCTCATCGATGAAAACTTGCTCAAAACTGAAAAAATTGTGTAGCCATCCTAGGCGGTTTCATTTCATGTCTTAGCAGGCAAAAACTACTTTTTTTATTTTCAACGTTTTATTTAAGACTTCTTAAACTCCAAGGTTGCTGCGAAGTTTGGCAATGTCACGCTGCGGTGGGGCTCCGAAAAGCTTTTTATACTCGCGGCTAAAATACGATGGGTCTTCATAACCGACGCGGAAACTGGCGCTCGCTACGTCCAGATTTTCACCCAGCATCAAGCGACGTGCTTCCTGAAGCCGTATTTGTTTCTGAAACTGCACCGGACTCATTGCCGTAACGCTCTTAAAGTGCCCGTGAAAGCTCGAAACACTCATTCCTAATTGGCGCGCCATATTTTCAATCTTCAGCGGCTCTTCGATGTGTTCGCGCAGATGATTGACCGCACGGGTGATGCGGCGCGTGTCTCCTTCCGAAGTTAAAAGATGGTTGAGCCGTGCGCCCTGTTCGCTCCTTAGAAGCCGGTAAATTATTTCGCGAGTAATCAGCGGTGCGAGAAACTCAATCTCTTCCGGTGTGTCGAGCAGCTTGACCAATTTGAGAGCCGCGTCGAGCAATTCCGCTTCAATCGGACTGACGTCCATTGCCTTAACTCTCGCGCTCTCTTTTTTAGTTTCGATGCCCGATTCCATTATCACTGAGGCAACAATTGTTGGGTCAAGAATTAATTGGAAACCGAGGTATGGTTTTTCATCCGATGCTTCAATTACATTGGTCACGACCGGCAAAGCCACCGTCGAAATTAAATAATGCCCCGGATTGTAACGGAATGATTCTTCCCCTAAAAGCATCTGCTTGCTACCCTGCGCGATGATGCAAAATGACGGACTGAATACGGAATACACCCGCTCTGTGGGTTTGGAGAAACGACCGAGAATAACTCCGGGCAACGCCTCCAATAATCCATCTTCGGGAACGGCGCGACTCATTCGCGCCATCATTTCCGCTCGACTTATTTGTATTCTTTGTTGCTTTAATTCTGCTTCCTGATTGCTCATAAGTTTATATTAATCACTTTGTTTTCCGTTATCACGCCGTATCAGAAGGTTTTGGAGGATTGTCCGAACATTGGCGAGGATTGTCATAATGACTTTTGCTTATGATGCCATCTAATAGAACGTAAACAGTTACACAGGGAAATTGGCAACCAACAGAATAAAACAAGAGCATAGATAAGGAGTAGATATAATGAGCAAAGTTTGGTTTATAACAGGGGCAGGGCGCGGCATGGGCGTTGATATTGCCAAGGCGGCTTTGGATGCCGGCTACAAGGTTGTCGCGACCGGTCGCAATACGAATAAGGTGTCCGAAGCCATCGGAGAATCGGCGGACTTGTTGGTCGTAAAATTGGACGTTACCAATCCTGCCGACGCAGAGGCTGCGGTTAAAGCAGCGATTGACCGTTTTGGTCGCATTGATGTGATGGTCAACAATGCCGCCAACTTTTATGCCGGGTTCTTTGAGGAACTCAACCCGGAGCAGATTGAGCGGCAGCTTTCGACAAGCCTTATCGGAGCAATGAACGTCACCCGCGCTATCCTGCCGGTCATGCGTAAGCAGCGTTCAGGGCAAATCATCTCAATTTCGTCTATTGCGGGTCTTGTCGGCTCTGCATTCGGCAGCGCCTATTCGGCATCGAAGTTCGGTCTTGAGGGTTGGATGCGCTCTCTGCATGCTGAGGTCGAACCGTTCGGCATTGATATCATCATTGTCAATCCGGGCTTTTTCCGCACGGAACTTCTCACCGAAGAGTCAACGAACTACGCCGAGCCTTCCATTGCGGACTACGATGAGCGCAGAGCGCAGCAAATAGGATTTTATAAAGGTATGAACGGTCAGCAGTCGGGCAATCCGGCAAAACTTGCCAAGGCACTGCTTACGCTCTCAAATCTGGAAAAGCCGCCGCGCCGCTTCATTGCCGGCGCCGATGCCATTGGCATCGCAGAACAGGTGGTAGCCGAGCTTCAGCAGCAGATTGACGAGTTCCGCGACCTCTCGACCTCGCTCGCGTTCAACGACGCCACCGGTAACGCGAGTTAGTATTGCCAATGCGGATGAAGGTCGTTGAAGGAACGGGATTGGTTGAAGTATTGGTTTATCACAAAAATGCCTTTAAGAAAAAACAGGGTGTGCGCTAACTAGTTTTTTGCATACCTTGTTTTATTAAACATAACTATTGCCTTAGACAAAATAATTGTTTTGTCTAACTCAAGATGATTGTCACAAAATTGAATTTTCCGCACAGCCCTAAAAATTTATACATTCGCAAAAACTACATTGCTAAATGTAGTTTTTAGAGATAGATAGCATATTAACGCTATGCTGCCACTTGTTTAGCCATTGACTATTATATCAAGCATGATATAATCACGTAAGATGAAACAGGAAGATAAACCAAAAGAAGAAGAACGTCAACGCGTTGGCAAACAGCTTTCGTTTGCGCTTTATGGGGCAACAAGCCGGATAATTCGCCGCCATCGCCCGCTTCTGGAACCGCTCGGTCTGACCTATCCGCAATTTTTGGTGATGGTGTCGCTTTACGAATCAACGCCGCCGCGCACGGTCGGAGAAATCGGCGCCGAACTCGGTATGGACAATGGAACGCTGACGCCGTTGCTAAAACGCCTTGTCAGTGCAGGATTGGTAACCCGTGAGCGTGACGCTAAAGACGAACGCCGCGTTCTTATAAACCTTACTCCGAACGGAGAATCGATGCGCGAAGCGGTGCTCAGCATTCCTTCAAAAATCGAGTCGGCTTGTAAACTTTCAAATAGAGACCTCGCTGATTTGCGAGACACGCTGAACGAGTTGGCACAGTCGCCTCGTTTGGAAAAGGACAACGAAAATAATTAACAACAAAGGGAATAAAATAAAAAAGGTAAAAAATATGAAAATCGGAATTATTGGCACTGGTAATATTGGCAAGACGCTTGTTCGCAAGCTGACGAAGGCAGGGCACACCGTTCAAATGGCGAATTCAAGGGGACCGGAATCCCTGAAAGAACTTGCCGAAGAAACCGGAGCAAAGGCGTTGACGGCACAAGAAGCAGTTCAGGGTGTGGACGTAATAATATTGTCAGTTCCACCGACCACTTTTCCCGAAATGAAAGAACTGCTCGCCGGAGTGCCGGACGAAGTGATTGTCCTCGACACATTTAATTACCATCCGCGGCGCGACGGCAAGATTGATGCCCTCGAAGCCGGTCAGGTCGAAAGTGTGTGGGCGTCCGAACAATTGGGACGCCCGATGGTTAAGGTGTGGAATTCAATCACTTCATACTCTTTTGAAGAGAAAGGAAAGCCGGCGGGCAGCCCCGACCGCATTGCTCTGCCGGTTGCTGCGGACCGGGAAGCAGACCGCAAAGTAGGAATGTTGCTGGTCGAAGATACCGGCTTTGACGCATTCGATGCGGGAACACTTGCGGAATCGTGGCGGCTGCAACCCGGCGCGCCTGTTTACTGCACTGACTTGACGCTTGAAGAACTTCCTGCGGCATTGGCGTCAGCCGAGCGCGAGCGATTACCTAAGCGGCGAGAGTTGGCTTGGGACGTATTACAGGAACGAGTTGGAGACAACGCGATGGTCTTTGATGCGGAATACCTCGTTCGCCTCAATCGTGCATTGTTTATGTAAACCTTCACAAATTCTGAACAGTATAAAACAAGGGTGGGCAATAACTAGTGTTTTCGCCCACTGGTAGGAGCGCTTTTTATAGCCCGTAAAATCAACCTTATCTTGTGCCATTATCATGGAGGTTTTTGCACACATCATTGAGTGAGAGTCTCAATAAATTAAACAACGGAGATTTTATTAAATGCTTCAATCATTTCATTCTGAATGTTAGTAATTGTCTCGTAGGTAAGCCTGTTTTTTTCTCCGGCAACTTGAACTGTTTCGACGGCGATTTTGCCGGTTTCAATTAACCGCGACCGCCAGCGTTTTTGCGCCGCTTTCTGTTTGAGAAGAAAAATAAGTAAAGTGTCAGATTTCTTGTTGGAAATCCCGCCGGTTTTACCCGATATGATTTCTACGCCTTCGACTGCCCGGCGTCGTGCCTCGTCGTAGAGCTCATCAATTGATTCCTCAACTGCCTCCTGCCATGCTTCGGCGAATGTTTCGTCATTACTGAAATGAACGTAAGCAGTTTTTCGAGCGAGTCCAGACGCTATCAACGCATTGCTGACATTGCCGCCGTTGCTACGAAGCGCAGTGATAAAACGTTCCTTTTGAGCGGCGATGAGAGCAGCTTTCGGCATATTAGGTCGTTCAATTGTCAGCGGTATTGATTCGTTTTCCATTACAATCACTATATTTAAGCGCTTGGTTTAAGGTCAAGCTCTGCGTAATGAAGCGGTAATGATTAATCAGAACAAAACGAAGAATGGGCCTAAATAAAAAAGGAATTTAGTTACCGTTTACACCAGCAAAAATGTGACACCCCCCGGGGCACCCTAAAAGAGGGCGGGGGTGTTTTATTGAGTGACCTGCGTCAAAAATCCTATATAATTTTTCAACTTTTTGAAAGATACCGGGGGCTTTATTTAATTACAAAGATTGCAAAGAGATGCTCTAATTTGCCTGACAACTTTGTTTTTTCTACTAAATGACCCGAAAAACAGCCTGGTTTTTGGAAAACATTCACAGCTAATATGTCGCATCTCCTAGGTAGTTAAAAGATGGAGTTTATTATATTAGAATAAGTCCGTAACTATTTATTACCAAGCAGTTTAGCTGTTTATTAAACAAATGACTTTGAGCGAAAAATAACCAAAATAGATGTTACAAACTGGATTCAGTGGCGACGGTCAAAAGAGGGCTTAATCAACACAAAGGAAACACTCCATTAAAAAGAAAAATTGTACGTATAACGCAGGCAGTTATTAAGCACAGAAAAAATGCAGGTAGGATAAAATTCCTACCTGCATGCTGTAAGCTAAAAGGGAGACTTGTTGCTTATAAAACCGTCGCTATCAGCGGATTTTTTAATACTTATTTTTCAAACAAACCCGTTGCCTAAATTTCTTTAATATTGCAAATTTATTTTAAGAAAATTAAACTTCTGCTGTGAAAATATTTGTTGGAGTTACTGATTTTGATTGGTATAGCCTTCATGCGTCTAAACCGTATGTAGAGGAAGTCAATTTCTGGCGACCATCTCCAAATGCAACTTTCAAAATACTCAAGCCCGGTGAGCCATTTTTATTCAAGCTCCATTCTCCGCGTAATTTTATTGTTGGCGGTGGTTTCTTTGCTAAATTCATTCAACTTCCAGTTAGTTTAGCTTGGGATGCTTTCGGTGAAGCAAACGGCACACGTTCGCTTGATGAAGTAAAAAATCGAATTGCACACTATCGTAAACAAATTGTTAGCACGTATTTTGACCCTGTAATTGGATGTATCCTTCTTGAAGAACCTTTTTTCTTTCAACCAAACGAGTGGATTCCTATACCAAAAGACTTTTCGTTAAATATAGTTCAGGGAAAAAGCTATGACACCAATGAGGAGATGGGCAGAAGGTTGTGGCAGGAAGTTGGTGAAAGGCTTGAAAGAACTGCTGCTAAATCAATCAATCCTTCGCCTGCAATAAATGCTGCTGCCGAAACAGCACGTTATGGTAATCCTACAGTAGTTCGTCCCAGACTAGGTCAAGGCACCTTCCGCATACTTATTACTGATGCATATAACCGCCGCTGCACTGTAACAGGTGAAAAGACTTTACCCGTTCTAGAAGCAGCACACATTCGTCCATACGGAAAAGGTGGAGAACACGAATTAACAAATGGATTGCTTCTCCGCAGCGACGTTCATAAACTTTTTGATTCCGGCTACATTACTATCGAGCCTCAAGAAAGAACAGTAGTTGTAAGCAATCGTATTAGAGAAGAATTTGAAAATGGGCGTGAGTATTATGCATTAGCCGGTAAAAAGATAGCTTTACCAAATGACTCGAATTTTGTTCCTGATAAAGATAATTTATTATTTCATGCAAACAACATTTACCGCGGATAGAAACTTTTATTTATGTGATATCAATAAAATCCAATGTGTCCAAAAGCAAAAGGGTGTCTTGTGAATGCCCGCTAAGCTATTGTAGATATTGGCTCCGCAGGTAAGACTTCAACTTACAGCCCTTCGGTTAACAGCCTAAAACTGTCTTTTCGAGAACTAGGGGTAGTAATTATCAATGATTCGAACTACAGCTCGACCTAAATGAAGTTATTGATTTAGCTATTAATTAACGAAATCAGTAACTTCATTTGTTGGTTGATTATTATAAGCAGAAAGGACATCTGCAATGCGTGTAACGGCTTGTGTATTAGGGTTAACGTAACGTGCAAATGTATTCATCTGGGTATGACCTGAAACTTTCATCACTTCCATTGGCGAAAGTCCAGCCTGAATCATTCTAGTTATCGCTGTATGACGACAATCGTGAAAGCGAAAACCATCAATTTCGGCGATACGACACGCCGAAGCAAATGAGCGTTTTACAGTATCTTTAATACCGAAAACTAGTTCGTCCAAATCTTTCGGTGATTGCTCCCAAAGTCGTGAAAGTTCATCATAAACACGCTGTGTCATTCCAACGGTTCGCGCCTTTGCCGTTTTTGTATTGAATCCTAAAATATTGATTGTTTTATTTGCAAAATCAATATCGCGCCAACAAAGTTTAAGTATCTCACCACTTCGCATCGCTGTGTCTAGTGCCGTGATGAGAATAGTTTTCAAATGTTCGCGTTTGTCTGTGCAAGCCGCCAAAAGACAAGTTTCCTCTTGGTAAGAAAGCACTCGCTCGCGTTTATTTTCATCGGACAGGGAAATTAATGCACCGCCTTTATCAAAAGGTGAATCGGAAAGCCAGCTGCTCTGAACAGCAAACCGGAACATAGTTCTAAGTAGAGCAAGAGTTCTATTAACATCTGCAATACTTCGTTCGCCGCGTAGTGTAGGAACTTTCAGGCGTTTGGTTTTGAATTGCTCGATGTCAGAATGCGTGATGTTACGAATCAGTTTAGCGCCGAAATAATCTCGCAAAATCCCTAAGTAAAATTGAACGGGTTTGAGCGAACGAACGCCAGATACTTTTCGCCGCGTTTTACCTTCGCCGTGATATTCAGCCGCGAAAAGCTTTTTATCTAGATAGATGTCACACAATTCGCGAAAAAGCATTTTGTCGCCTTCAATTGCTTTTTCGCCTCGGTGGTTGAACTTCGCGCTAAGTTCATCTCTTAAACGCCTCGCATGAGTTTTGCTTTCGGCTTTTTGCGTGTATTGCTTCTTTTTGCCGTTGCCTTCGATTCTGACAATACGGGCATACCAAAACACATTTCCGTTTTTATCCTTTTTTTGAATGATGCCGTAATCTCTGACGCTTTTTTTTGATTCGTTTTTATTTTCCATGCTCACACCCAATCACACCTTTGCTCACACCTAGCCATGATAATCCGTGATAGAGTATGATATGTCAAGATGGGACGATAGTAATTATTACGCTAAGAACATTGGGTTTAATCTAATTTGTGAGAGTTTGAGATGTTTCAAGAAAGTAAGTGTGCTTCGATTCGTAATCGAAAGGTCGTGGGTTTGAATCCCATGGATGGCTCCATTCTTAATGTAAGTAAATCAGTAACTTACGAAAACATAAAGGCATCATTTATGATGCCTTTTTTCCTTATTGTGTGCCAAATGTGTGCCAAATTCTCAAATCATATTTTCAATTGTCTTTCATATCAAGAACTCTTGACTATGAATCATGGGGTCGCATGTTCGAATCATGCCGGGTGCATTTCAATATCTTATTAAACCAGAAAGACTTGCAAGAATTAACTTAAAATTCAGCAAGTCTTTTTTGATTAAAGTTTCCTCTAATTTTTCCTCTAATAGAAAATTTATTGGATTATTTTTGATCAAAAATTCAATGTTTGAAGATTAAGCCTCACAAAAGCAATATGGTTTGAATACATCAAGTTTTTTATCTAACCCTTTCAAGAATCATTTTAAGTAAAAAGTAGGCGTTTCGATATATCGGTTGACATCCTTGATTTGGAACTAATTCGCCATGAAAAAGTTGATTGCGGAGTTGGTAAAGGGTTTCAATCACGGCGCGGCAGACAATATTGCCGGGACAGTGTGCGTCGTTTGCATCACGTTTAAAATTGTATGAATCGCATTCATAATAATTTCGCGGCGCGTTTTGTAGATTGTTTGCATCTTGGATTGAATCAATAATATTTATTGGATGAAGATTTTGAAAACGGATTCGCGCATTTTCGCGGCGCGCCTGGCTGAGATTCAGAAAATGTTGGTTTGCCTGTAAATGTTCCAATTCATAAGTGGTGTGTTGATAGTTAAAGACAGCGTTGTTATGGCGATCCGAAATTATAACCTGCATCTGCGTTACATCGCCGAGGCGATTGCCGTCCGTTCGTTGCAGAAAGTATCTTGAACCGTTGTAATTTTCATTTATCTGATTTGTGGGGTTTCTTTCTTTAACGATTTGGTGAAATGAAATTCTACCATCGTTGCCGTCTAATTGTGTTTGCTGTAAAGCGTGATGAAGCGCGGATAAATGATTTCTAAACTCGATACATTGCTGATCGTCATTTTCCAGGTAACTGTTAATTCCGTTTCTCGCCGGATTAGGTTGGGTTTTTATCGCATTTATTTTTGCTCTGTCAGAGTCCAACAAAGGTTGTGATTTCGTCAAAGACAGTCAAGGTGAAGTAAACAGATTATTGCTTTTGAAATGATTTTGTAACTCCGAATACAATTGAGCCTTTTGAATGAAACACACTCCGATCCGGCTCTATCTATTATTCTTTATCATCTAAACCTAAAATAGACTTATTCTCGTCCTTATTAAACATATTTTTAACGACTGTTTTTATCATTTTCGCAGGGTTTATGTGTATCCCAAGTTGCTCTTTCAAAAATTTACTCTCTCCAATTTTCAAGCCCTCATAGACTTCTTCTAATTCAACTTTATTTTCAGCGGAATCCATCATAATTGATTGGCTTGTTACCTTCTCAATTATTTTATTTTGCCCTTCAATTATTGTGTCCTTTTGTTGAATGAGCTTATCTTGTTGCTCAATAGTTTGATGAGAGAGACGAAGTGCAAATTGAAAAGAACGAACTTCAGTCTCAGCCATTCTTTGAGCGTGCTGGAGATTATCAACCTGTTGTTTTAATCTCATTGCTGCAAAATCGTCATTATAGACAACTGGACTCGAAGGTAGATTCAAATAAACCGCAAGGGCTTCATTAATTTTGTCTAATGCCTCAGCGTTATTAGTTGGCGTAACTGAAAAAAGAACCGTTCCTGCTGTCTCTTCTTTTAGGTTTGCAGTTGCGTTTACACCTAAATCTTTAAGAAATTGAGCAAAATACAAGAGATATTGTTCACAAGAGGTTTTTATTTCTTCTGGAAAATTAAAAATTGTAGTAACACTTTCGAGAGGATGTTGTTCTAAAAGTTTCTCATAAACTTGTGCATCAATAAGTTCTAAATTGGTGAGCAATTCGTCGATGGAATTAAAAATGTTTTCTGATTTAAGATTTGCATTAACTAAAAATTCTATTTCACTATTACCTGTGAAGTATTGCTTATATTCAGAAGGAAATCTACTAAAGTCAAGAAATTTAACATTTTCAAACTTATTCAAGTTTACTAACTCAGGACGTAATAGTTCCTCATATTCTTCATAGGTAAAAGAATTGTTCCAATACCGAATATCAGGATTTAAGTAGATGGAAAAAGAAATGTCTTCCAAATCATCTTTTTTATATTTTCTTTTAAAGCCAATCTCTAAATCTAATTTAACTTTAGATTTAAAGATTATTAACGGTTTAAGTTTTAATCTTCTGAAAATGAGCAGGTCTTCAGGGTCAAATTTTATTAGATTTCCTGCTACTTTTTCATTATTAATTTCACAAGTAAATTGATCGGTATGGGGGTCATAAAAGAGCGTTGAATCTTGAATTTCTTCACCACCGATAAATAACCTATATGATTGACTTTCTTCGTGCTTAATTATTTCAATACTCATAATTTCTAATTATTCAGCCTATTCGTATAATGATTTGCATTAAAAAATACTGAATTATATACCTTTTTGCTTGTACTGAAATAACATATCAGCAAAGTTAAAAAATGGTTACGCACTAGCATTTTAATAAAGAGTTAATCAAAGAGAGAAGGACTGCGGTAGTTTATTGCATTATATAACTAAAAGTGTGGTGGCTATGCCTAACTTATCTTAGAGTTTGAATTGAGTAAAATAAATAGAAACGCTTTCAAAGATCATAAAAAGGTGATTTATAAAAATAGCTATTTATTTTCAGATTAAATTCTACCTCAATTGACCGCGTCCGCCGTCCGCCGTCGGATGCCTTGTTTTCCTTGACAGTTTTTTTGACAAACATGAATTAAACGGCATTAAATCAACAGGTTGGGAAGATCTGAGGTTATGATTTGGTCAAGGACAGTCAAGGATAGTGAAACAGATTGACGCTTTTGAAATGATTCTTTAGTTCGAATACAAATCACACAATTAAGCATTTTGAATGAACACACACTCTCATGGGGTCGCATGTTCGAATCATCATGCTGGGTGCTTTAATAAAATCAATAATAAAAGGCATAATTTGATGCCTTTTATTATTACAATTTTCTCTAAAAGTTGGTTATGTCATATTCCAATCTTCTAATTTTCCTGAGCCGTCTTAAATCATGCTAAAGGGAAGTTCATTGATAGGTTTTATTTGAGAACAATACAATTACCCAAAAAGCATTTTTTCAAGCTTTTCTGTCGCTGCTTTTTGCATATCTGGCAAAACATGACTGTAGGTATCGAGCGTCAAAACAATAGAAGCATGACCAAGTCTTTCGGAAACGATTTTTGGGTTTTCACCTGCTGATAGCAATAATGTTGCACAGGTATGACGAAGGTCATAAAGTCTTATCTTTTCATTCAGCCCGACTTTTTTTAATATTTTCTTAAAATGCCGTTGATCAATATTTCGGGCGTTTAAAGGAGTTCCAAACTCAGTTGCAAATACTAAATCAGAGTTTTGGTACGCCGGACCGAGCTTTAATCGATTCTTTTGTTGCTCAATACGATGTGTTTTTAATTCATTTAATAAAGTTTTAGGTAAGGGAACTACACGTCTGCTTCTTTCCGTTTTAGGATCTCCAAAATCCCATCCGCCGCCAGTCTTCCAAACTAGAGCTTTCCTGACCCGCACAACACCATTTTCAAAATCAACATTTTGCCATTGTAATCCAAAATATTCTGACGGTCTCATGCCTGTAGCTAGCGCAAAACCAAAAATAAGACTGTGCTTATTTTCTTTACACTCAGACAAAAATTCAGTTACTTCTTCTGGAGACAGGACTAACATTTCACGCCTTTGATGTCTTGGAAGCTCCACTCCCAAACAAGGGTTTGTTGAAATGATTTGCCACTTAATCGCTTGATTCAATGCTGAATTAAGAATCGCATGGGAATACCTAATAACACGCGAACCGAGGCTCTGTTCTTGTAGATCAAAGTATAACTTTTGAATATGTATGGCTTTGAGATTTGAAAGTCTTGTTGCTCCAAGTTCTGGGCGAATATATTTTTTCAAATGATATTTATAACTTTCATAGGTCTGAGGACGAAGCCGCGGTTTTGCTGCCGACTCAAGCCAGTTATCCAAATATTCACTCAAACTTAATGCAGATGATTCAATAAACTCTCCCAAATCCTTTTCACGGAGTTTTTGGGTTAGGTATTTTTGAGCATCCTTTTTTGTACCACTTAAAGTGTGATTAAAATATTTTCTTTTTCCATTTGAATCCCTGCCTAAAAAGATGCGAATTACCCACTTCTTGTCACCCCTATTAATAATTTGTCCTGCCATACTTTATACGACCTCCATTTCTAAAATTTTTAGTGTTTTGGACAAAATACGATTCAAAAATTCTTGATCTTCAAAGTCAATCTGCTGATAATCGGCATTAATGACTTTGATTGCTTGCCGTAAATCTCAGGATAGATAGTGACAGTTTGCTTTTACATCTTTTATTTGCTCAAACTCAGTAACATTCGCTAAATTCATAATTACAAAACTCCTTTTTTCTATTTTTGTTGAAAGGCTAAGGCTTATCAGAGGTTCGAACCTCTGATAAGCCTTTTACTTTAGCCTTTCAACAAACTATAAGCTATGACTTATAGTTTGTCAATTAAATATGTATTTTGACTTAGTATTTCTTAAATTGTAAATTTCAAATAATGAGTTTTATTTCTACAAAACAAGCTGCTGAAAAACTTGGTATCAGTGTTTTGCGAGTTCAGCAACTTATCTGGCAAAAAAGGCTCCCTGCTCAAAAGATTGGCAGGGATTACATTATTGATGAAAAGGATCTAAAACTCGTTGAAAATCGTAAGCCAGGCAGACCGGCTCAAAGTAAACCTAAGAAATGACCTTTTCAGATTTCTCTTCATCTGCCTTTGAAACATTAACCTGCTGCCCACCGTTAGCTGCAATATTAACTTGTTGTGGATTGTTGATGGTTACCGGAGAATAACGCCTTAAATCTCTCAATTGTCGAAGCGTTCTCATATAAATTCGATTCCACTTATCTGCTGATTGAACGGCATGTTCAATAGCTTGCTGTTCTGAAACATATGGGCGAAGCCAGTATCCTGCTTCCCAACTTTTAGCATCAATGGTTTCTTCTAAATGGTGTTTCCATTTTGAGTATTCCGGGTGTTCTTGTCTTTCAGGAGTTTGCGAACGCTTAACGGTTTGTTCTAACCAATACTGCCATTGGAAATAAGCTTGTGTCAGCATATCTATCATACTTATTTCTATTCCTCCTCTTGGTTTCCATTCAGAAATGAATGATTCTCTGACTCCTAAATAACGAGCAATATTCCATACTTCTTTCATGTAATCAGCGGGAAAACTTATGTTCGCTGACAAATGCCCGCTTAAGAATTCTTTTCGTCCCTCTTTTTTAACATACTCCCAGAATTTCTCAGCTACGCGTGGCGCGGAGGTTTGAAATCTATTCAAGTCGGCAAAATTTAAACATTCGAGCGGGACTCTCAATAAATACTCGAACAGCTCTTTTATCTCATCTTTATCTTTAGCCTGGTGAAAGGCTGCTGCTCGTGCTTCTTCTAGAGTTGCTGAGCCCCCTTTTTCCGAACGGTAAAAAGTGACTCTCTTGATAAAACCTTGATGCATTTGCCGTAACAGTGAACTATACCCAACACGTGACTCAAGCGAATCTACCGGAACTTCTTCTTTAATATACTGCGGAATAGCCACTTCACTATCCCAACGATCAAATAGGTCTGACACATTCTGACTAACGAGTGGAATCGATTCTCCTGATAATGGCTTTTCTGCGGGATGGTCGCTTATTTGAGCTTCAGCATTTGGATCTGATGTTTGAGCTATTTCAGTCTGATTTTCCATATTTTGAACTGCGAAATTATTCAATTCAGCGGTAAGATTTTCTTTGGTTTTATTTTTGAGTTGTGTTTTATCTTTCTTCATAATTTTATTCTCCTTTTGAGTTGATTGATTAGAATTGCCGTTTCACGGTTGGTGTTATTCATGGCTTTGATTAGTTCTCTATCCGACCGAAGTGATCGTCGATTTTGCTGTCTTTCCGCAGTCGATTGCTCGACGATCTTTCTGAAAGCTTCGAGCTCAGATTTGCGGATATAGGTTTTGGTTAGCCTGCCGTTGCGTCTGGTAAAGAAGTAATAACTGATGTGAAGTTCGTCTCGCGCACATTTGCAGTTTTGTTTGCCGCAGCGAATGCGTTGCAAATAGATTCCGCCATTGTTAATTTCATGGGAAATCTTAGGTAACATTTTTGCAGATTTCATTTTCATCATTAGTTTCTTTGTTTTTTGTTAAGGTTAGTATCTTTTTTTCTAGGATTCTAGGTTTTACATATATGGAATACCTAGAATCCTAGAAAACCTATAATCACTTTTTCGAGTAAAGATAGGGATTTCCTTTTCTCCCCTCCCCTTTTCTTTTCAGTCTTTCCTCATCAACTAGCTCCCGCAAAGCCCTGGAAATTATGCCCTGCTGATATCCTTCAATACGTTCTTTGATTTGCTGTTCTGTGACTTCTTCATTTGGATTGAGGATTCTTAGGATCGCATCTTTTGCATTATCGATAACGAAACTTTGTAGATCGCCTTTCGATGTAATAATGCCGCTATCTTTATCGAGTTCAATTATTGTTTCCGGTATGTCTTCGCCGTATCTTTGAGTAGTAGAAATAGTGCGTCCCTTATCACTCTTCTTTAACTGAATATGGCAATCTACCGCTCCAAAAAGCGCAGTTGATCCAAGCAGCGCATCTCCGCCGCTTCGCTCCATTTTGCTATCGTGATGCAACGCTGAAATGTGGGTGTTCATTTTTCTGGCAAGATCAATAAAAGGCTCTAGCCCGCGAGACATTCCACCGTAATCATTAAAGTCCTTGACCCTTAAAACTCTTGAAAGGGGATCAATAACCACTAGAACGGGTTCGAATTCCGCAATTGCCAGAGCTAACTCTTCAACGGCATTTTCCGGTGTCGAATCTGTATGGATTAAAATGTCTTCGCTTTTCGCTCCCATTGCTCGGAAATGTTTAGCGACCTCTGCCCGCTTTTCTTCCAGACAGAGATACAAAACCTTACCTTTAACAGTTGCTCGATCTAAGAATGATTCTCCTTGAACAATTTTAACTGCTAAATTTCTCGCTAATGTCGATTTGCCTACTTTGGGTTTTGCCGAGCAGATTGAAAATCCGCCGAACGGTAAAGTGTTGTCCCATAGGAAGGAGGTTTCTTCTTCCGGCTCATTTAATAATTCAGTTAAAGGAGTAAAAACGAACTTTGATTTAGTTTGCGAATTAGTAACCGTCGCGGGAGATGGATTCCAACTTTCCGCACGTTCAATTAACCCAATTAAATCATCTGCGGTACCACCATTTTGAAAGAAATCCGTGACATCACCTTTTTCCGGTAAACCAGGTAAGTTAATAAGTAGAATTTCCCGGGCGGTTCCGTAAAGAGAACTTGCTACTTTATCGGCATGACCGCGACCGGGCTGATCATTGTCCGGTAGAATAACAACGGTTTTGTCGCTAAGAAATTTATTGTATTCGTTTCGCCATTTACCAGCCCCCATCGGAGCACAGGTTGCTGGCAACTTGTGTCTGAGTAGAGTCTCAACATCCTCTTCTCCCTCTACAAGATAAACTAGAGGTGAAGCTAATATTTCGGGCAGTCGGTAAAGCGCCAGTGGCGTATCTTTCAGATTCCAAGCCCATCCTCCATTACCGTCCGGACGGCGTTGCCGGAAATCTTTCGGTTTATACCTGATAGTTTGAAAAAGCAGATTCCCATTTTCGTCCGTATAATCATAGGTTGACTCAATCTGTTTTTGTTGTTTATATCCATTACCATTAGTCGGAACGTTCAAAGCGGTAATTACATTTTGGAATGAGCAACCGGCATGACAATAAAGAAGAGTTTTACCGCTCGGATCTTCCTTAACCGACAGTGAATTTTTATGGTCTTCATGTGACGGGCAAAGGCTTGTATAACCCTCACCGCTAGGACGCACTTTTTCAAGATGCGGAAGAATGTCTCTTAATTTCAAATCAGTCATTTCTTCCACCTCCATTCAGTTTGCGAAAGAAATATCGTGCGATTTTTCTTAATTTGTCGTATAGTTTTCATAGTTAAGTTCTTAGATTTATCAATAGTCTTTGAATTAAGTTGAAAGCCTCGTGTATAAGACGAGGCTTTTTCTATTCGTTTTAATGGAGATAACTGCCTTCGACTCTCACTTGACGATTTTTACTTCGGTTTCTTCTTCAAAGTTATTTCCATGCAAAAATTGTTCGATTGCTCGCGCCGAGAAGCGATACTGTCTCTCTCCGAGTCTTATTACTCCCGGAAGCTGATTCTTTCTGCACATTTCGTATATTCTTTGTTTATCAACTCTAAGCAAGTCGGCGACCTCACCTGCAACTAAAATTTGTTTTTCCATAAATATGATCTCCAAAATAAAAAGGATTTAGCGAGAGTAATCTCAACTAAATCCAGAGTGACAGACGCAAAAAAAACAGCGTCAAACTTGATTTTGAAAATAAGAAAGCTTCGTGGTTTTTTCTAAAAATCAAGTTTTATTTTGATTTTTAACAAGGGATTTTCCTGTATAATAAATAGTCTTTAAGCCTGAAAATTTATAGCTGTCAGGATAGTCCAGTTTATGTATTGCATGACGATATTTGAAGGCGAGAGGTTTCTCATCTTTTTTCATTTCATTCCAGTTCTCATGTAATAAATACTTTTTCCATGTTTTTATAGCTTCTATATATAAATTGTCAGGAACATCTCTGAATTGGGGATGACTTTTTATCCACCTGATAACTTCTATATCGAACTCCTGCTCGATTAGCTCATATAAAGCGAACTCCCAAATCGATATCAATGTTTTGCCGGTTTTCACTTTTGGAAGATCTTCCACTGTTTTGAAGAAATTAATTTTTCGTTCCTCTGTCCAGGAAAATCCTCTTTTCTTTTTACTGCCTCCACGTTTAATATTAAATTTCCGTTTTACAATTTGGTTCTTTTTATCTATAAGGTTTTTCGTTAACTTTTTAGTGATTTCGCTTGCCGTTTTGCTAGTCGTAAAATCATCTGAATCCTTTAATGGTTTTAATAACTCACGCTTTATCTTTTCTACTGCATCATTTTGAATTTGCTCTAAAAATAAGGGCAATTCATTCATGAAATCCATTAGAACCCAGTTACATAATCGCGCTGACATATTTAGCTTAATTTTTTCAAAATCATCTTTGCTGAAAACATCTTCAAGCATCCTCCTTTTTTCGTTAATATCTACATCTTCTTCCTCAAAAAATAATGAACATAGATCTTCCATAGGATCCATAAAAATAGGTCTGTAATATCCTTCGATTTCACCAAAATTATTTTGAAAGAAAAATGGTAATCCTTTATCTGATAAATTGTCGTTAAAAAATTGTCTGGTGTGTTCGTCCAAACCAATTTTACCAAAAAACGTTTCCCATATATTTTGATTATAGTTTTGCTTAAATTCTGTATCAGATGCCTTTGACATAAATTAGCTTCTCCTTTTTATTTATGACTTCCTTTTGTTTTAAGCACTAGAATAGTAAAAATAGGTGAACTTCGCATTTACTCGACGGCAAATACGTAAGTTGATTTGTTAAGTGTATTATTCCACTAACTTTTTATCTCTATAATTTTTTCTTTCAAATTTCAAGTCTTCAAAATCTGGCATGGAGTATAGTTTTAAGGCTGTTCACACGTACTCAATCATCGGTTTCCCTGCGACAACAGGTAAGGTTTTCGGTGATTGATCGTCAGCAGGTGAAGACGGGTTAGCATAACCGGCGGCCTAAAATAATTACTTTCTTAATCAATCTGTATGCTTATCTTAATTTTATATTTTTTAACGCAGAGTTTATAAATGTTCAATTATAAAACTTTACTAAACGGAAACCTTCCCATTATGAAATCCCTTTGCTCTCCTTCCTCACCTCTCAATATCTTCTGTTACACTAGCTAAAAATTCTGTAGAATTGGTCTTAAAACAGATTCTTATACGGCTTAATCACAACTAAGTAATGTTGCCTCGTAGAAAAATCAGTATGGGATTGCATAAGCTAGGCATACATCTACATTAATACTTAAGAATCTTATAGAACAAACATAATCTAGCCCTGCATGTTTCAAAGCAGAGGAAACCAAATTGATACGTGAAATTCTAAACGCCATTAAGTAGGAAACCTATATGTGCCAAAAATTGTTGATTGTATTGCTGATTCTTTTATCCTGCATTTTCGCCTTGGCTCAAACACCGACCCCGTCAGCTGCACTGACTGATGAACGAAAAACGCCGCAACCCATTGGCGCGGACAAAAAGCCCGCTGCCTGGGATGTCGAAGCCGAATATGGACCGTCCTCGCTCATAGAGTTCGACACTGACGAAGGCACATGGATGAGCTGTGATGTGTCGCCCGATGGTCAATGGATTATCTTCGATCTTTTGGGCGATATTTATCGAATGCCGATTGGCGGCGGGCGAGCTGAACTTTTTTCGGGCGGCGCGAGTTTGGAAGTTCAGCCGCGTTTCAGTCCCGACGGAAAAACAATCGCTTTCACGTCAGACCGGGACGGGGCAGACAACATTTGGTTGATGGATGCCGACGGAAAGAATCGACGCCAATTAACTAAAGAGACAGTTCGCCTTCTGAACACTCCATCTTGGACGCCCGATGGTGAATACCTTCTTACACGAAAGCATTTCGTTGATACGCGTTCTTTGGGAGCTGGCGAAATTTGGATGTATCACAAAAATGGTGGAGGCACTGGCGTCCAGCTCACCGAAAGACCGAATTGGACGGCAAATGCCGGAGAAGCAGTGATGGATCCGCAAGGACGTTTTGTCTATTTCGTCAACAGCACAGCCTTTGATTACAACAAGAACGTTTACGAAGGCATTTATTGGATCGAGCGCTTTGATACGACAAAAGCGCGGCGCACGGTTTTTGTGCGCGGCTCCGGCGGTGCAGTGCGACCAGTGGTTTCGCCGGACGGAAAATACTTGTCCTTTATTCGGCGCGTCGGTTTGAAAACGGTTTTGTTTCTTCGCGAAATAGAATCGGGGCGTGAGTGGCCTATTTACGACAATCTTTCGCACGATCAACAAGAGACGTGGGCAATTTTCGGAACATATCCCGGTTACGCTTGGGCACCTGACGGGCGTTCGATCATCATTACAGCTCAAGGCAAATTTGTTCGTATTGATGTTCAAGCCAAACAAGTCGCGCCAATTCCTTTCACTGCACACGTCACTCAACGCGTTACTCAACCTCTTCGGTTCCCACAAAAGGTTGCTCCCTCGCGAGATACGACAAAGCTGCTGCGTTGGACGAAGCGAAGCGGCAATCGCATCATTTATAACGCGCTCGGTAAAATTCATGTAAAAGAAGGCATGAGCGAACCGCGTCGTTTATTGAACACAAGTTACCTTGAGTATTCACCGAATTTTAGTCCGGATGGTCGCAAAATCACTTACGTTACTTGGTCGGATGCTGAAAAGGGAGCAGTTTGGGTTGCAGATGCCGATGGCTCAAACGCGCGTAAGATTACAAACATGCCGGATCAATACGCCAATCCCGTATTCTCATCCGATAGTAGAAAAGTCGCATACTTAAAAGGTCGTGGGACAATTTTTCACGAAGAAGATTTAGCAAGCGAATCGAGTTTCGAGATTCATTATTGGGATGGGCAGGATGATCATTTCGTGATGGATATACTGAGTCGCGGTTCGAATGCACGGATGCCTATTTTGAACTTCGACCCGAAAGGCGAACGCATCTTTTTCATGGAATCGCCGCCGGTTCCTGCAGGCTCACCGACAGCGCCGTCCAATATTGTGACGTTTTTAAGCAGCGTCAAACTTTCGGGTGATGATTACCGCCGTCATATCGAAGCGAAATTTGCTTCCGAAATTATTCCATCGCCTGATATGGAATGGGTCGCGCTCAAAGAACTACACAAGATTTATCTCGCGCCATTTCCGCAGACAGGCAAAACTTTGAAGCTCAGCGCTACCGAAGCCATCGTCCCGATCAAGACTCTTTCGACCCAATCAGGAGATTGGATTACCTGGTCGCCTGACAGTAAAACAGTCGGCTGGACGCTCGGTGAAAATTTCTATGAACAGAGTCTCGAGAATCTGTTTCGGCAGCAGCAAGCAAAAGATGCTCAATCTCAACAAGTGAGTAATGAACAATCTCAACCAGCTAAGGATGCTCCGCCTGTGCCGAATAAAACTCGCATCGCTTTTGAATTTGAAACTTCACGTCCCCGCGGGCTCGTTGCTTTAACGAATGCTCGCATTATCACTATGCGTGGCGATGAAGTCATCGAGCGGGGCACTGTTCTGATTGAAGATAATCGCATTAAGGCAGTTGGCGCGCGTGTCGATGTTCCGCGTGAGGCGCGAAGGCTCGATATGCGCGGACGCACAATCATGCCCGGACTCGTTGATGTCCACGCGCATATGGGCAGCAACACGCTCGATATCAGTCCGGAAAAACAGTGGGCATACTATGCCAATCTCGCCTACGGCGTGACAACGACGCATGATCCTTCTGCCTCGACACAGCTTGTCTTTTCTCAATCTGAAATGGTGAAAGCCGGCGTCATGAACGGACCGCGTATCTTTTCGACGGGTTTTATTATCTACGGGGCTGAGAACGCGGAAAAGGCTGTCGTTAACGGTCTCGAAGATGCACGAAGTCACGTTTCGCGCATGAAAGCGGTCGGAGCATTTTCCCTCAAAAGTTACAACCAGCTTCGCCGTAATCAACGTCAACAAATCATCAAAGCGGCTCGCGAACAACAAGTAATGGTCGTTCCCGAAGGCGGCTCGACGTATTATTACAACCTGACGCACATTATTGACGGGCATACGGGAGTTGAACACTCGCTTCCGATTGCGCCGCTTTACAAAGATGCGCTCATGCTCTTTGCCCGCAGCAACGTCGGCTATACTCCTACCTTGATTGTCGGTTACGGCGGCATTTGGGGAGAAAATTACTGGTATCAACACTCAGACGTCTGGAAAAACGAGAAACTTTTGCGCTTCACTCCGCGTGGCACAATAGATGCTCGTGCCCGTCGGCGAATGATGGTTCCAGAAGATGATTTTTATCACATCGAACTGGCTAAAGCCACCCGTGATTTCGTTCGGGCAGGCGGTCGGGCGCAACTCGGCTCACATGGGCAGCTTCAAGGTTTGGGCGCGCATTGGGAATTGTGGATGTTTGTGCAAGGCGGACTGAAACCTTTGGAAGCGGTTCGAGCAGCAACATTAGACGGTGCGCGTTATCTAGGGCTAGACGGCGACATCGGTTCTATTGAAACAGGTAAACTCGCCGATCTGATGATCATGGACAAGAATCCGCTCACAGACATTCGCAATACGGAAACGATTCGTTACGTAATGATGAACGGCACGCTTTACGAAACTGAAAACATGAATGAGATTTATCCGCAAGAGCGCGTGCGAGGGCGCTTTTTCTGGGAGCAAGAACCGCCGAATCAGCAAAAGCCACCTGTTGTTCCATAATATAAAAGTTGATGGCTTTTCAATTTCCTAGAGAGGTTAATTTGAATATAAGAATAAGCCCGCGCATGTTTTGGCGCGGGCTTATCTGTTTTTCTAAAAGGACAGTTAAAGAATGAGGTTATTGATCACGGAAAATAATTCTAAATAAATCGTCCAGCGTCTTTATTAAAGATTTTAAAATCAGCAAATCTTTTCCCGGTTTTAATCAGTTAGCTTAACTTTCGTTACAAAGCACAGTTTAGCTTTTTTTGGTAGATACAACCTAAATGGCACTAATTAATCTGAACTACTTTCTTTTTACCTCAAATATATAGGCAGAAAAATCTTCTGTGCTGATTTCAAAAACGAATTCTCCCTCTCCAGTCAAAATACCTTCGTGAATTCTTGTATCTACTTTTTGTTTGACAATTCCTGTGGGAGATTGAACCTTTAAAGAAGTGAGATTAGCAGATTTTAATTTAAAACTGATTGTTTCTCCTTGTTTTATACTCAAACGGTATAAATGTGTAGCAGTTCTAGACACGATTTTGGTCGCTGTCGATAAATCCTTACTGTCTTGGAAAACTATGACGAAATTCTCTGATTTTCGAGTTTTTTCAACTTTCGCAGGATTTGCTAAAACCGATACCACACTCATTAAACCAACAAGAACAAAAAATGAAATGTAGAGTTTTGTTTTATGATACATAGAATTTCTCCTTTTTATTATTTGGTATTACAATGCAGAATCAAATTTTTGACCCGCACTTTATACGCGCTAAAGGTTTGGAGAATGTATCATTCAGCATCAAAGTGTAAAATTCAGATAGTTGAAATCCATTAATTAAATGATTTGTTTAAGGAATTAAAAGCTAGGTGAGCAGCGCCAAGAATACCGGCATCGTCGACTAAACCTGCGCGCACAATCCTCACTCTTTTGGCAGGTTCTCGAAAAGCGCGTTTATTAACTTCTTCATTGACATGTTTAATAAATAAATCCCATCCTTCACTGGCTCCGCCGCCGATGACGATAACCCCCGGATTTAATACGTTTACTAAGTTACCAATAGCAACTCCGAGATAAAAACCCATCCGTCTGAATACTTCAAGTGCTAGCTCGTCACCGTCCGTTCCCGCTTTGTAAACGTCTATTGAACTCAACCTTGATTTTTTTTGAAAGAGCGATTTCGGGTATTGATTTTCGAGATCGCGGACAATTCTGACAATCGCTGTTGCCGATGAATATTGTTCAAGGCAACCACGTGAGCCACACCCACATGGTTCTCCGAAAGGTTCGACACAAATATGTCCGATTTCTCCGGCTGTTCCGTCAATGCCGCGCAAAATCTTTCCGTCAATAACGATGCCGCCGCCAACACCAGTCCCTAAAGTTACGGAGATTGTATTTTGATAACCGCGCGCGGCCCCGAAAACCTGTTCGCCGATGGCTGCCGAATTTGCGTCGTTTTCAAGAAGAACAGGTAAATTTAATTCTGCTGAAATTGTCGAGATAAAGCGAAATCCGTCGAGCGCGGGAATATTCGGCGCTTTTGAAATAATACCTTCTTTGACATTTATAGTTGCCGGAACCGCCGCTGCCAAAGCCTTGATTTTACCGGCTTCTTTAACGGCATTACGACATTCATTAGCAACTCCAACAATCGATCTAACCAGTTCACTGACGGTCCCATCTTTCGGTGTGTCGGCTTTCAAACGATGCAAAATCTTTCCATTGGAAGCAATTGCTGCCATTCTCAAATTTGTCCCGCCCAAATCACAGGCTAATACAATTTTATTGTTCATAAAAATCAACCAATGCTTTTATTCGACTTAATGAAGTTTTTATAGTGTTCTATTTTGACTTGATTTAAAGCCCTATAAAAGCTTTCATTTGCCCTGATGGAGGAAGGTTTAATTCTGTCCAGTTCATTTCTTCAGATATTTGACGGGAAATCCTTTTTCTTTTTTCAAACGTAACGAATTTAATCATAAACTCAATCTTATTTAGTTTTACCGGAGTAAAGTTTGTTTGACTCAATACGAAATTTAGCTCGTCGGTTAAAACCAACTCTTTCCCGTTCTTTAACGAGCAAAACTGCTTTTTTGTTCATCCGACTGAAATTGGCTGCCCGTTTTGCATGTCTGCTTTTAACATAACGGGTATAAACCACCTCCGGCGTTTCGAGGTTTTTATTTGCCCGTAAATTAACGGCAAGACGAATGAATTGTGCCATTGACCATGCAAGAGGTGTTGCCGAGCCAGCACCTTCGCCAAACACTAAATTCGGATTCGTATTTTGTGATTTATCCCAAACTTGCTCTGGCAGCATCAATGCTTCATTAGCAAAACCACGCATCGCGTCCAATCGAAGTCTGGCTTTGCCAAACTCGCCGCGCGCCAATTCGTATTGTCCGCGCTCGCCTGTTAATAAAACCCATAGATGGCCTTTGCCGGTATATTTTCCGTCCCAATTCCATGGACGCCCATCCGGCATTTCGCCATAACCGTCACGGAAATAACGATAAAACCCTTCACCATTCGGCGTTTTGACTTTTAATACTTGGTCAATAACGGCTATTGATTTGACAATCAATGGGTCGTTAGGCGATTTGATGCCAAGTCGCACCAATTCCAGAAACCCGGCATCTACAATTTCTCGTTCATCGGCAATGCCGCCGTTATTGTTGAGTTCAATTTTTTCGCCTGCATCGGGTTTACCGTTTTGCGTTAAACGTAAATAATACTTACCGTCAGCATACATTCCATTTGTTGTCGCAGTCCATTTTTCGACGTTTGCCGCCCAATCGTCAGCCGTTGCCAAATAAGTTTTCGCCGATATTTCATCAGCGTTTTTGCGGGCTATTTCTGCAGAGCAAACTAAGGCGGCAATTTCCGCAGCAATTGTTGCTGGAGAATAACCCGGTTTTTCTTCCCATCGTTCTTGCTGTGTTTTTGGACCGTTTTTTACAATATAATCTGCCGAACGTTTGATGTGCTTTGTATAAGTCTCCGGGTCGTTTTGCCCTAACTGATAGGCCAGAATCAGTGGGTACGAAACTTCGTCCATTTGAATTGCGTCGCCTATAATTCTGCCGTCGAGCCAGGTTATCTGCGGGAAACTTCCGTCTTCTCGTTGTTGCACCTTAAACAAATAATTTAAGGCTCGTTTTGCGGCTTCATTGTCGCCTAGAGCCATATAAGCTGTACTCACTTGATATAAATCGCGCGCCCATACCAAATGATAACCGCCGACGTAGGGATCGTTTGCCGCTGCGCCGTAAATCCATGGTTTTGAAAGGGAAGCGATTTGACCGCCACGAAAAGTCTTGTCTTCGTGTGCCTTTAACACCATCGCTGCGACGTTTAACTGTGCCTGATATTTCGCACGGGTTTTCGGCAGGGTTTTGACATAATCGCCCCAACCTTTTTCGTATTCCAGACGAATTTTTTGAAAGCCTCTTACGGCGGAATTTTGGGCTGTCTTTAATGCTTCACTCGAATTTCTTCCAAAACTTAGAACTAATTCAAAACTACGGGAATTCGCTTTGGAAAGTTTGTCTGAAAACGATGAACTGAGCCGAGCGGTTTGCACGACATTGCCTTTCTCTGCGCGGGCGAATTGATTGATGATTTTTCCGTTTTTTTTGAGTTGACTGATGCCGTCATTAGTATCGAGAAATCCATTCGTCATTTCGTCGAGCTCACACCGAGAACATATTAAAGCCGATGTTTTATCGCCTTCAGCAGCAAGAAAAGCTTTACCGTCCGTCCAGGCTGTGTCCTGCATTCCACTGTTATTCAATGAAGGATCGTAATAGAGATAAAGTTCGTTGGAAGATAAACCGGTATAATTAATTTTGACTAAAATCGAATTGTTTTGCGGGTCGGTTACATAATCTTTTGTGATTTTCCATTTGCCGCTTTTGGCAGTGTTGGTTTGGCGAAAAGACAAAGAATGATTGTTTAAGATTTGGATGCGATGAGTTGCATCATCACGCTCAGTTTCGACTTTTCTGGTTTCAGGATCAAAAATGACTAATTGGAGATTCTGAACATTTGCCATATCCGCCGTCGGATAAAAAACTTCAGTGAGCACACCCCCTTGCAGCGTGAACCAAATTTTTGAATTAAGTGAATTTGCTGTGCCGACGCCTTGTTTTCCCGCGCTTTCCCATTGCGCATCAGCACCGGGCGCATTCGGAGCAATCGTTTGAGCAGACAAAACAATCGTCAAGCAATGCATAAAAATCAGCCTGTAAAAAGCACTTCTCATACTTTTCCTAAACTCAAATTTGCTTGCCGAAGCGCATAAATTATTTCCGGGTTTTGCATAAACCAGAACCAAACTTTGCCGCTTCGCAAATTTTCCGCGCTTAAAAGCGTGATGCCTAAATCAATTCCGATAACATCTGAATCCGTCCAATTTGTTCTCGGATTGAATGCGTCGACAAATCCGTAATATTTATAAATTTTGTCGCCATACTTTTCCTTCATCTCACGGAGAGCCGCTAGGGAAATTTCCGGCGTAAACATCAGCGAACCGGCTGAAGCACAGGGTACAACAGTCCCATCTAATGATGCAGGGCGCGGCGGGGCTCCCCAGGCAATATACCCGTTTGGGCTATCCGAAGCTGTCAACCCCCAAACGTTAGCTGAATAAGATGGGAATTCTTTAGAAATATCAATAAAGAATTGTCTTTGGGCTCGCGTCGCAGAGACGGAATTTTCGTAGTAATTAATGTTCGGAGCGCGAACTTCACGTCTGCCGCGCAAATCAAGCCAAGCCTGCGAAAATTGATGAATAAAAAGCGGCGTATCTCCAGCTAGATATTTATAATCGCCGTAAGTTATAAAATCTCTTTTCCAAGCGTACCAAGCCTCGGGTGAAATCGAATTAGTCGGCGAGCCGATTGCCAGAAAATAAAGCAGGGCGTGCTCACTATAAGTATCCCATCGGCTGGAAATGAATCCAGTTTCCGGTCGCCAGCCGTGCGAGAGCAAATACGGATTTCCGTTCAGCATCCACTTGAAATCCACTCGTTCATAGATTTTGGTTGCCAGATTGACAATTTCCGCGTCGTCCCGAAAACATTGTCTAACGCTTAAAACTCCGCCGAGCAGAATCGCCGTGTCAATTGAGGAAATTTCGCTTTTCCAACGCCTTTCGCCCGTCGTTTTATCCATCCAATGATAAAACCAGCCATTTTTATGAAAAGCGCGGTTGGCAAAAAATTCTAATGTTTTACGAGCGCGTGTTTTAGCTTCTGAGGTCGCTACCCATTTTCTTTCGGCGGCGTTGCAGAGACTTGTCAAAGCAAAGCCAGTCGCAGCGGAGCTTGCGATATTATAACTCGGATGGTTCGTTGGAAGAGGCGATCCGTCAGCGCGGGCGCGGTCAACGGTCAAACCGGTATTTGAGTCGGATTGCTCCCAAAAATACCGAAAAGTTTTCCTCGATAAATCTTCTAAAAAAGCGTCGTCCGCCGCGCTGATGTTCGACGCAGGAATCGCTTTCGTCGGTAATTGTTCATTAAAAACCCGCTTGGTGCTGATTAATTTAGTTTTTTTTTCTGCGATTGGCGCTTGACCAACTGTAAAAGTGCTTTCCAAACCGCCGTCGGAACTGTTTCCGACATAAACTTTGAAGTCGCCATTTTCAACCGTGTATTTCATATCGCGGTTAAGAAAGCCGATTTTCTCACGCGTTAATGTAAATTCAACAGTTCGCTTTTCGCCCGCTTTAAGCGTAATGCGTCGAAAATCTTTCAATTCTTTGACCGGCCGCGTCACGCTTGCAGCCAAATCGCTGATATAAAGCTGCACGACTTCTGTACCGTCGCGGCGCCCGCCGTTTTCAACATCAACGCTGACCTTAATATTTTCAGTTGGTTTCATTTGTGTTTTGTCGAGGCGCAGATTGCTGATATTAAATTGCGTGTAACTCAAGCCGAAACCGAAAGGATAAAGCGGCGTGTTCGGCGCGTCGAGATATTTTGACGTGTAGCGATTTTCCGGCTCAAGCGGTCTGCCGGTTGCTTTATAACTGTAATAAAGAGGGATTTGACCGACGTTTCGCGGAAAAGTGACGGGCAGCTTGCCCGAAGGATTAGCATCGCCGAACAAAACATCGGCAATCGCTGCGCCGCCCATTGTTCCCGAATGCCACGTTACCAGAATCGCCGGAGAATTTTCCGCTAGCCAATTAATTGTTAAAGGTCTGCCGTTTTTCAAAACGACGGCATAAGGTTTGCCGGTCTGGTGGACTGCTTTGACTAAATCAAGTTGTCTGCCGGGCAAATCGAGACTAGTACGCGAAGCCGCTTCGCCGCTTATATCGCGTGTTTCGCCGACGACAAGAACGGTGAAATCCGAGTCCTTTGCCGCGTTTGTCGCCTTGTTAAAATCCTTATCGCTATTGCAATCCAATTCGCAACCTTTTTCAAAACGAATTTTCGTGTTCGTCCCAAGCTTTTGGCGAATGCCTTCGAGAATAGTAATTGAATCGTCTGCTTTCGCATCACCTGCCCACCAATCGAGCGTGTTTGCTTTGTCCTCCGCTAACGCGCCGATTACGGCGATTTCTTTGACGCCTTTGTTAATCGGTAACGTCGCGCGTTCGTTTTTTAATAAAACGAAAGATTTCGCCGCCGTTTCGCGCGCCGCTTGCATAAATTCGGGTTTTTTAATAGTATTTTTTTCTAAATTTTCATCAGCATAAGGTTTTTCAAAAAGTCCGAGCCTAAATTTGACGCGCAAAACGTTTCGTACGGCGTCGTCAATCGTTTTCATTGTAACTTTGCCGGATTTAACAAGTTGCGTGCCGTTTTGCACGTAGGTGCGGCTGACCATTTCCATATCCGTTCCGGCATTTATCGAATACATCGCCGCTTCTGCTTCATTCGCCGCTAAGCGATGGTTTATCAATTCTTTGACCGAAGTATAATCGCTCACGACAAGACCATCGAATTTCCATTCATTGCGTAAAACCTGTTTAAGCAAAAACGGATTTGCCGTCGAAGGAACGCCGTTCAGATCATTGAACGCCGTCATAAAGCTTCCGACGCCCGCATCAACCGCAGCTTTGAATGGCGGCAGATAAATTTCGCGTAACGCACGTTCCGACATGTCGACCGTATTGTAATCGCGTCCGCCTTCTGACGCGCCGTAAGCCGCGAAGTGTTTCGCGCAGGCCATTACGCGATCAATTTGGCTGTAATCCGTGCCTTGAAACCCACGCACGCGAGCCTTTGCCATTTCGCCGCTGAGAAAAACGTCTTCGCCCGCGCCTTCCATAATTCTGCCCCAACGCGGGTCGCGCGCAATATCAACCATCGGTGCGAAAGTCCAATGAACGCCGGCAGAACGCGCTTCCTGCGCGGCAATATGCGCAGCCTTTTCAACGGCCTGCAAATCCCAACTTGCTGTTTCACCTAAGGGAATCGGAAACAAAGTTCGATAACCGTGAATCACATCAAAACCAAAAAGAATCGGGATTTTTAGGCGGGACTGCTCGACTGCGGCGCGTTGCAGCTCATTTGTTTGCTTTGCTCCGCGAACGTTAAGAGTCGAACCGAGCAAGCCTTTGCGTGCCAACTCCAACTGTTCGGGACGAAAGCGCCCATCAGCTTCGCCGTCAAGTTGCTGAAGCTGTCCGAGTTTTTCTTCGAGCGTCATTTTCACTAGCAGCGTATTGATTTTTCTTTCAATATCCGCTTGTTTTTTCTGTGCGGAAATCGGGAAAATAAAGATGAACAGTAAAAGTGAAACTGAAAATATATTTTTTTTACTCGATTGCATATGTTGCCGCTTTTGGGGTTTATTCAGTGACTTGAAAAGAATACAAGACACGGAGAGCTTGATATTTTCTCCGTGTCTTTTTGGCAAAGAATTCTAAATAATGTTTTGGCAGTTTATACATTAAATTTAGAATAAAGTTTAGAAGCTAAATCGCGCTTGAAGTTCAATAACTCGTCCAGCCAAACCTCCTGTGGCTCTGCCGAAATTAGGATTAGGTTGGTCACCATTATTGATTCTCGTGCTGTCGGAAGCGAAACCAAACGGCAGAAGATTCAGATTATTAAAAACATTAAAGAAATTAGCCCGCAGATCCAACCCCGTTCTTTCGCCGAGGCGAAAACCTTCCGGCAAATTAAATCTTTTCGATACGGTTAAATCCGTTGAAAAATAGCGCGGACCGCGGAAACTGTTGCGTCCAATTCCTGGCGGATTAAGCAGGAAAGTCGCCTGCCCCGCGGCATTTCGATTGAGAGTCGTCAGAAAAATCGAATTACAGCCTCCCGCTGTATTTAAACAGTTAGCGCCTGGAATAAAACTTCCCGTAAAATTTCCGTTTCCGTTAAGGAATGTTTCATTGGAGGTATCGGTTCCATTACCGCCCGAGTAGGCTGTCGGACGAAAAGGTCCAAATTCAGCGCCGCTCGCTGAACGAATTCCCGGACCACTGACAACAGGCGTCCAAGGAAATCCTGTATGCCAAGTGACAATGCCGCTGACTTGCCAGCCGCCCAAAAATGTTCCTACCCAATCGGTTCGCTTACGAAAAATCGGTAAATCCCACAAACCAAAAACATTTAGATTGTGGCGAACATCGAAATCCGAAGGACCATATTCGGTTTCGTTATCAACCGGATATGTCTGATTGGTAACAAAACCGGGACCTTCATTGGATAAATTGTCCTTGCTCTGAGCAAAACGGTAATTTGCTTGAATCTGAAAACCATTGGAAAAACGACGTTCAATGGTTGCCAGTAAAGCGTTATATCTGGATTTAACGTCGGGTGTCGGAAGATAAACAGCATTAAAAGCCGGGTTAGTTTGCTCGAAAATATAGTTTTGGTTAACCAGACGAATCAAATTGTTCGTTCGGCTGCCTTGGTAACCTATCGTCGCTATCATTTTGGCAGGCAATTGATATTGCATCTCCAACGAATAGCGAAAACTTTGAGCGTTCGGCTGTTCCTCGGTCGAACCGTAAATTTCTACCGACCCATTGAACGGCGCTCCAGTTGCTGGATTAATTCCACCCCCAAGAAGCGGATTTGCTGGGTAGCTGTTAGGCGAATTGCTGCCGCCCAAAGCGTAAAGAATCTGACCGTTAACAAAAGGCGTTCCAAAATCTGTTGAAGCCGTTCCGCAGCAAATACCGAAGCGCGAAAAGAATGGCGGGTTACCGCGCGAGTTAAGGAAAACTACATTCGGTATACGGTTATATCCGATACCGAAACCACCGCGCAGAACGGCTTTTTCGTTTAAGAATTCAGGGCTGTAAGCAAATCCGAATTGGGGTCCGAAATTGTTTCTGTCCGGTTTGAAAAGCTGATCGACGACGACTATTCTCGCATCAACCAAGCCGTTTTGACCGAGAACGATATTGCTCTGCCGGTTTAACTCGTCTTTGATCGGCGGGAAGTATTCGTAACGCAAACCTAGATTCAAGGTAAGGTTTCGACGCACTTTCCAATCGTCCTGCACGAAAAAGGCGTAATTATTAGTCCGGTAGTTCCGCGAAGCATCAGCCGGCTGTCCGGTTGTCGGGTCGGCATTAATGCCTTCAAAAATCGGAGTGTCGTTTGCCAGATTAAACAGTCCGACAAAACTGAAAACCGGACGCGCGCCGCCGATGATGCTGTTGCTATTGGAATCGAAACGAAGCTGCGTGCCGATTTTGAGCGCGTGATTGCCGATTACCCAGTTAAAAGTATCGCTGAAATCCATGCTTTTTTCCGATAAAATTCCCGGCGTATTTTCGCCTTGCGGCGCGCCGAATCTGATGCGGTCAAAAGGCAAACCTTCAACTTCGATTCGAGGAATACCGAAATTTCCGTTCGGATTCGATTCGACTTCATTAAATGAAAACCCACTGTAATTAAGACGCGCTTGGTTAAACATCGCCGTCGAAATAGTGCGATTGTAGATTGCTGCCACCGAAAAACTCAGGCGGTCGGAAATAATATCTCCGATTGGACGACTGCGCCCGCCAGTATCCGTTCCGCTGTTGAGAGTCGGAGTAAAAAAAGTGCTAACGGCGATGCTGTCTTTGTCTGTGGCATTGAGGTCAATTCGAGTGAAATACTGATTTCCGCTAAACGAATTCGGATTGAATAAATTGGCATACTGAACATCAGGAATTCCGTCAAAGCCACCCCCTATATCAGCTCTTCCGACTCCCCCTCCGAGCGGCAGATAAACGTTTTGTGCGCCCGTAATAGAGCCTAAATCCAAACCGCCATTAACATCGCGGCAGCGGTCAGTTCCAAAACCTGCAGCAGCACAGGTAATAGGAATAAGTGATGCGATTTGCGGTTCCAAACCAGGAGTTCTAAAAACTTGAGCTGTAACTCCATTTGGACGCGCCGCAATGACAGCATTACGATATGCCGGCGTCTCGACATAAGCACGGTAAGTATTATTTGAACTTGTTCTTAAACCCTCGTAAGCGAAAAAGAAAAACAATTTGTCTTTACCACTGGTGGCAAACGGACCTCCTTCGCCAAAGTTCAAAAACGGCAAAGGTCCGCCAAGACTGCCGCCGAATTGACGCAAACGATTTTCGACTCGCTGGGGCGAGGGATATTTATTGAAGGCGTTAAACTCGGGGTCGTTATATTTAAAGAACGCGCTGCCGTGAAAATCGTTGGTTCCGTTCTGGCTGACAACTTTAACAAGCGCGCCGGAATTTCGCCCGTCTTCCGCCGAATAGGAACTCGAAGTAATTGTAACTTCTTTAACTGATTCCTGACTCGGCGTTATAACGGCTGCTCCGCCGAAAGTTTGGCTGTTGACGCTGACGCCGTCTATTTGAAAATTATTTGCTGAAGTGCGCTGCCCGTTAGCTGAAATCTGCACCTGATTTTCAGTCTGAAAAATAGAATTGTTTGAACCGCCGGGACCGGTTGAATTCGGAAGCCCGACCGCCCCGCCATTGCCTCCGCGCGCCGCATCACCGAAAACTCCCGGCGTTAAGCGCGCTAATTCGTAAGGATCGCGCCCGGCTTGCGGGAGGCGCAGTATTTCCTCCCTGCTGATCGTGTTTCTGATATTAGCGTCCTCGGTTTCGAGCGGCGCCGCTTCATCGGTTACCGTGACTGTTTCCGAGATGCCTCCCGCCGCTAAAGCAACGTCTAAACCCTGTACGTTTTCAGCGGTAACGTTAACGTTTTCAATTACTTGTTTTTTAAAGTTAGATTGCTCGACGGTTAATGAATAACTGCCTGGCGCGAGGTTGGAAAAGCGGTAAAATCCATCATTGCTGGTAACGGTTTGCTGGCTACGTTGTGTTTCGTTGCTGGTCAAAGTAACTGCCGCTCCCGGGACGACCGCCCCGCTTGCATCGGTGACGCTTCCCTGCAAAGAAGCTCTAAACTGCGCGTCAGCTATCACGGCAAAAATTATAATTGCTATAAAGCAAAGAAAAACACTGAAAAATTTTGAGAATCTTCTGTGCATTTGGAAACCTCCAGGACTAAATTAATAATAAAATTGAGAGAAAACGTTGTGTTAATTGCGACAAATACTAGATATTTTTGAAATTTACCTATAGTCTATTTAAACTTATGCTGATAGTATCTTCGCTCAAAAGAAACATTGTTGTAGATAACTTACTGAATCGTTTTACTAAATCGTTTTAGTTAGTATGGATTTTATAACACTCTTGCAATATTTCGGTCAAGACTTTTTTTATCATTAGTTCGATTAGCCAACAAATATCTTTGGAAAATATTCTTGCTTTGCCATTAACAGTGTGCGAAACTTTCGGCTATGCCGCGACCGAGAAAGAATTCTTTAACGGGAAACTCCGAAAAACAAAATAATCGAAGCGTCAGCTTAAAAGAGCTTGCAGCGCATCTCGGACTTTCCCCGACTTCGCTTTCGATTGTTTTGAACGATGCTCCGGCGGCAAGCTCGATTCCCAAGGAAACAAAAGACCGAATTTTCGAAGCGGCTCAAAAATTTAATTATCGCCCGAATTATTTTGCGAGGAGCTTGCGGGCGCAACGCAGTTTTACGTTCGGCGTGATTGTGCCAGAACTTTCCGATGGTTATTCATCAATGGTTTTGAACGGCGTTGAATCGGCACTTTCGAGGGAAGGGTTTTTCTATTTGACGGCAAGCCATCTGCATCGAGAGGATCTACTCGTGCATCATCCTAAAATGCTGCTTGAGAGACAAGTCGAAGGCATTATAGCGGTTGATACGCCAATTCGCTTTCAAACAAATCTGCCGGTTGTTTCCGTTTCCGGGCACGATGAAATCGAAGGCGTGATCAATGTAGTTTTGAATCACAGGCACGCGGCGGAATTAGGCATCGGGCATCTTTTTACGCTCGGACATCGGAAAATTGCTTTTATCAAAGGACAGGATTTCAGCTCGGACACGAAAGTGCGTTGGGAAACGATTGTAGAAGCATCGGGAAGGCGCGGAATCAAAATTGATCCGGCTCTGACGGCGCAGCTCGAAGGTGATATTCCTTCGCCCGAAATCGGTTATATTGCAACGCAGAAAATTCTTGCCAACAGAAAGCCGTTTACGGCACTTTTCGCCTTTAATGATATTTCCGCAATCGGCGCAATCCGCGCTTTGCAGGAAGCGGGACTGCGTGTTCCCGAAGATGTTTCCGTGCTTGGTTTCGATGATGTTTACGCGGCTGAGTTTCACAATCCAGCACTGACGACAATTCGGCAGCCGCTTTTTGAAATGGGAAAGCTCGCCGCGCAGACGCTTCTGGCAAGCGTCGCAAAAAATCAAAAAAAATCCGGTGACGGCGTTGCCCAATCTCTCACCGTCGAACCGAAACTTATCGTGCGTCAATCCACTGCTCAAATTAAGAAATAAACTTTTCTTTTATGGTTATGAGCCAAATTCCATTGGTGCCGGCAAAAAAATGGTTTTTGATTTTGCTTCACCTCGGTTTTCTTTTAATTGGAATTATAACGGTTTTGCTCGGACAAATTCTCCCGATCCTTTCCGCACGGCTAACTTTAAACGACCGTGAAGCCGGTTATCTTTTTATTGCTCAATTTGTGGGTTCTTTGTCGGGAACAATTTTTTATAACCGTATGATCAAGAGATTCGGTTATAAAAAATTGTTGTTCGGTAGCTTTTGTTTAATGGCTTTCGGGTGCGCGGCATTAAATCTTGATTCGCTTATTTTGACTTTAGCCTCAGTTTGTTTTTACGGGCTTGGCATAGGTTTGGCAATTCCTACCACAAATTTGTTAATAGTTGAGCTTAACCAAGAAAAATCTTCTGGTGCATTAAACACAATCAACTTTTTCTGGGGCTTGGGAGCAATCTTTTGCAAGCCTTTTGTCGATTATGTCGGATCGTCAAGCAACATTTTGCTGCCTACTATGCTGCTTAGCATTTTATCTTTGTTATGTGGACTAACAATTGTGTTATCAAACTATCAAGAAGTATCGACAGGAAATAAAGAGAGTTTTTCTTCTAAGGATGAGCCTGTACTGATTTGGTCAACAAAAACAGCCTGGTTGATTGCTATTATCAACTTTATCCAAATTGGAATTGAAAGCAGCGTCGGAGGTTGGATTACGACTTTTGAATCACGTCTCATCGAAACCTCTTCTTATGGTTCTGCTTATGGAGTACTTTCTGCTGCACTTACTTTTTTCCTTTTTCTGGTACTCGGGCGTGGCATTGCGCCATTGTTTTTTCGTTTTGTAAGCGAAAATACTGTTTTATTTTCCAGCCTCATTATTATGACGGCGGGAACGGTTTTGCTTTTGCGGGCTGAACAATTCACATCTTTAGCAATCGGAGCAGCCATTCTCGGATTTGGCTGTTCCTCGGTTTTCCCGACCAATATGTCCCGTTTTACAAAACTTTTCGGAATGCAAGCCACTAAAAATGCTGCTCCACTTTTTATTTTGGGCAGCTTGGGTGGCGCCTTTATGACATGGTTTGTAGGCGTAATTTCAACTGTTTTTAATAACCTGCGTTTAGGGCTTTCAATTATTCTAATTGGCTGTATTTTATTACTTATTTTACAAATTGTTTTGGCGAAAAATAGTGTGAATTATAAACATGGCGCAAAGATATGTGAACACTGATAACTTGGAAAATCCTTTTATTGTATTTTCGGCTTACCTAAATCCGATTCGTGCCCTTGGAAGATTGGTTGAAAGGGTTTAACGTTTTCAGGGTCCAGCAAAACCAAAACGACATTTAACGTCGGGAAAATTTCTGGCGGAACAAGCGTTAATTCCATTGCTGCATCCGCCACAATTGAAATTGATATGCGTAGTGAAGACCCTTCGGAGTTAGCCAAATTAGATGCCGTCTATAAACAAGCCGTGGAACAATCCCTGCGGGAAGAAAACGGACGTTGGCAAAATGTGGAGAATCTAACGGTTAAAAATCTAGCAATCGGAAATCGTCCGACCGGAATACAAAGTCCCGATGCCCCGATTGTTCAAGTTGCTCTAGCGGCAGATCGTTCGCTAGGAATTAAATCTGAACTTGAAGCATCCAGCACTGACTCGAACATCCCTATTTCTCTCGGTGTTCCTGCGATTACTTTGGACGGTGGCGGCATTGGAAAAGGAACGCACTCACTAAATGAAAGCTGGGATACAACAAACAGCCATATTGGTAGTCAACGCGCCTTGATTATTACCCTTGCTATAGTTGGTATATGTAAGGACAAACAATAAAAGTCAGATAAAAACCCTAAATTCAAACCCTCTACATATGGCAAAACAACCTTATTCTTTTTTTCTAAGCTGCCAAGGCAAAACTTTGCTCCGAACAGTATTTGTTTCCTGTATCTTATCGCTTTTACCGATTTCGGTTTTAGCTGAAAGATTTGACTACGTTAAACCCGTCAATAAAAAGAGCAGACCTAAAGCAAAAAGATTGCTTTATCTTCCACTTGATGAACGTTTTACAACGAGAGATTTATTTCTTTCTTTCACAGAGATTACCTCCTTCCAGGCAATTACGCCCGGAAGGGCAATGCTTCCGCAAAAGAAAAAACTGTCCGATGTTAAAGAATTAATTGATTGGACGGCAAAGACAGCTAATCAGGTTGAAGCTGCTATTATTTCAGCCGATATGCTACTTTACGGCGGCTTAATCGCCTCTCGAATAAGTGCTGATTCTGTTACAGAAGTGAAAACGAGATTAAAAGTGTTCGAAGATATACGGCTCAAAAATCCACGGTTGCCGATTTTTGTTTCAACAACCGTAATGCGTATGCCGCAATATTCTTCGTCAGATGAAGAACCTGATTATTATGCGCAGTATGGGCGAGAGATTTTCCTTTATTCTCAACACAGTCATCGTTATGAAGTATTGAAAAATCCTGACGACAAAATAGCCTACGAAACATATAAAAATAAAATTCCAAAAATTGTGTTGGAAGATTATTTGAGCAGACGAGAAAGAAACTTTCAGATTAATAAGGATTTAATCGAGCTTGTCAGAAAAAACGTCATTGATCGATTAGTTATAACTTTGGACGACAATGCTGAATACGGATTGTTCAAGAAAGAAGCGGCTGAACTTAAAAAACTTTCAACTGATTTAAGAGATCAAATTGCAATTTATCCGGGAGCAGATGAAGCCCAACTTCCGCTGCTTTCACGGCTTGTTTTGGGAACAAAACAAATTCCGGTCTACCTCACTTATCGATTTCCCGAAGCTCGAAGATTAATTCCTTCTTTTGAAGGTCAGCCACTCGAAGAATCGGTTAAACAACAAGTCCTCACCGCCGGAGGAACGATTGTCGATACCCAAAATAAAGCAGCTTGTATTCTTTACGTTAATAACTTCCCAGAAAAAAATTTATTCGCCGGATTACAAATTGGAACAAAAGAAGCAGAAAAAGTTTCATTGGAGAATCTATTTGCTAAAAACGGAATTAGTATAGAGAAAGGGAAGGTATATATCTTGGCAGATAATCGTTATTATAACGGATCGGATGTCCAATTTATTAAGTCAATTTTCACAAGCAAAATTAACCCTGACCAAATTGCTTATGCTGGATGGAATACTAGCGGTAATACTTTAGGAACAGCTATTTCAATGGGACTTTTACGCTATCGAATAAATAACACTAAGCATATCCGAGAACAATATAAAAAATTGCTTTGGATGCGTTTTGTGGAAGACTGGGCTTACATGGTCGATGGGCGTGAAGAATTAAAAAGAGATATGAAGCAACGAAATGTAACTGGATTTAGCGAATTACAGCTTGAATCAGAATACGAATTACTAATGAAAACAATCCTTAACTCAAAAGCCAGTATTATCAACACCTTCCTTAAAACTAATTATAATGTGGGTCACGTATTCTTTCCCTGGCACAGACATTTTGAAATAGGATTTGAAATGATAAATAATTAACAATTGCCGTATCAATGCTAAACAATTAAAAATCGTAGAATCTCAGGGTTAGGTTAAAAGTAGTCTTTGTGCTGAATAGAAGATTTTTTTGACTAAAAAGAAATTTAGTAAAAAGGAAGGGTGTAGACAACTTGTCCACACCCTTCCTTGGTTGTTTAAGATTCGTATTAGTGTGCCAAATTCTTAAATCAGTTTTTAACTGACTTCCAAATCAGGATTTAATCTTACAAAATAGAAATTATGGAATTTAATTACATTAGGCGTGGAGCAGGGAAGCCACTCGTTTTGATTCACGGTATCGGCGGAAGTTGGCGTTCGTGGCAGACGATTCTTGATGATCTGGCGCTCGAGCGCAGTGTTATAGCAATTGATTTGCCTGGTCATGGTGATACGCCCGCTTTGCGTGGCGAGACGACGATTGCGACTTTAGCAGACGCCGTTACCGAATTTTTGAGACAAAATAATTTAACGGGCGTTGATGCCGTTGGCAGCTCTATGGGCGCTCGCCTGGTTTTAGAACTCGCACGGCGCGGCGGAGTTTTAGGCGGGGTTGTCTCGCTCAACCCCGGAGGTTTCTGGCAGGGATGGCAAGTTCCTTTCTTTTATCATTCAATCAATTTATCGATCAAGCTCGTCCGCACACTTCAACCGATAATGCCCCAAATAGCCAACAGCGCAATCGGACGCAGCTTATTGCTCGCGCAATTTTCCGCACGCCCGTGGAGATTAGCGCCAGAAATCGTCCTTGAAGAAATGCGTACCTTTGCGGAATCGCCGGTTTTTGACGAACTTCTATACAATTTGGCTTATGGCAAAGAGCAGAAAGGAGCGCCTCATGGTTTAATCCAGCACCCGTTAATTATCGGATGGGGGCGACGTGACCGCGTCACCCTACCGAGTCAATCGAAGCTCGCGTTAGAAAGATTTCCTGATGCACAACTTTACTGGTTCGACCGTTGCGGGCATTTTCCCCAGTGGGATAAGCCACAAGAAACCGTCCGGTTAATTTTGGATGGCACAGCAGGTCAAAATGAAATTGCCGAAACAGTCAGAAGCACCGAAGTTGTTGGAAATGAGCAGGTGAATAATTTGCGCTTTCAGTAATGGAGGCGGTCTTTAACGGAAATCTTTCAAACTGCTTTTGACCAAACTGGTCTTGGTGCAAGGGGCTATTTATTAATTACTTATTGTATGTTAGGAACCCAAAATTCTCCTCCTGTGCTTATTACTTTTCGCAAACCACGAAGCGGCAAATCATTTTCCTTGGAACCTAAGAAAGTAAAATGCGGCATATCATTCTTAACCGTACGGAACCATCCATGACGGGCGAGAATTTGCCGCACATTTTCGTTCGAGTATTCATTGGCATCAAACGCTAAAAGCGATAAATGTTGAGATGTGCCGGGGGCGGCTACCGAATATAGAATTGATTTTGAAAAATCTTTGCTAAAGAAAATGCCTCGCTCTTCGAGTTTGAGAACCTCCTCGGTTTGTTTGCGAACCGGGAGGGATGACAACTGTTCGGCTTCGGAATATTTTAGCTCTCCTAACTCTCGCCAATGTTTAAGAGCAGGGAAAAAGCGCGAATTCCATAGACGCACCGTGTCGATGTAATTTCGTCGTGCCGCTTCCGCGCCATCGCGCGGAGTAATATTTAATCCAGCGGCAATGGCTTCTTTCCGTGCCGCGAGTAATGCATTCATCGCTTCGCTTTGCAGCTCGATCGTTGCTCCTTCGATTTCAGCCCGAACGATTGTAATTTGCCGTTGAAAGTCTGTTACAGCCTGTTCGTCTCGGAAAACGCAGACGGGCGGAGTAATAACAGATTCATCGGCAAGAAAGATAGCGCCGTAATCTTTTAAGACTCGCCGCGAAAGAGCATCGCCTTCGTCGCAGAATTCAGTGGTTTTCAAAGCTCGACGGGCAAGAGCGATTTTCAAAGAAGTTCGAAAAGCAACGGCTTTGATTTTACCCTCTCTGTAATCGTTGTTTCTAGCCATGCCGAACGCATTAAAGTTTAGAAAAACTGCGACGAAATAAATCGTTAAAAGAAAAGCTCGAAATTGTTTGATCATAAACTTCTCCTTTAATGTTAATTTTCTGAAACGGATAGACTGTTGCTCGATAAACTTTTCTCAACGTTTCGTGTCAGTAAACGGTAAACTGCGGCGAGCATCTGTTTTTGCCGTTGACTGCCAGTCACGGCATCGGCTTCGAGGCAGATATATTCGATGTCTCTTTGCCCTGCGAAAACCGAAAGTGATCCGTCATCAATGCTGCAGACGCTCGATTGAAGCTGGTAAGCAGATTTTTGGATGACTACGTTGAAGTTGTTTTCGGCAAAAAATCCTAAAAATCGAGGCGACGATAGAAAAATGAAATTGTCTGGATCCGATTCGTCGTTTGCCAGGAAAACTCCGGCAGCCTGCTCTTCAAACGCGCCGGATATTTCTTCGCGACCGACTAAAGTTTTTTTGATAAATGCCGGAGCCGTTAAATCATTGGTTTTCTGCTCTAAACTTTTTTCGCCAACATTCGCATTGTTGTGAACAGCGACCACTATTTTTTTGCCGCTACGCGAGTGTTTTCCGCTTTCGGGGAAAATAACCGTCAAAAGTTCTTCCGAGAAATTCCGAACTAATGATTCGATCTGGCTGCTTAAACCGCTGCAGCGTCTGCCGTTAGAAGTAAATACGCGGTTCGGATCGATGCTGAAGGATTTTCCTTTGAAATTAAATGCGAGATTTCGCGTCGGATTTCCGGTTTTATCTAGCGATTCTATTTCAACCAATCGCCCGCCGTTTTGCGAAATGGCTTCCTTGGTTGATTTAATCGCAATTTGCTCATTATAGTGCGGCGCGAAAAATGTAATTCGAGCGCCTTCTTTTTCGTAAACATTGACTTGAATTACTGTTTCGCCGAGCGGCAAATTCAGTGTCGTTTTTGTGAATTCTTGCGCCCTCACAGCAACGTGCGATGTGAACAAAATATTGGCGAATAATAAAAGATAAAATTTCATTTTTCCGAGAACTTTTTTTAAAATTGCGTTAAAAAACGAGGCAAAATTTTTGTCTCGTTTTTTAACGCGTAAAGTCCGGAGAAATTGTTTCTTGCGCTTGGTTTTAGATTAATTAGAGATATTAGAACAGAAACGGCACATAGGAGTTATATGAAAGCGCAGGTCATTTTGTCCGTGAAGATGCATTTTACTGTGTTGAAAATGATTTTTTTCGAATTGAAGAAAAGGATGTTCGTAACGGTGTAGGTGATATTAAATACTCGATAATTATTCCAGGTTGTTCCGGTTTTATAGTAGCGGAACAGAAAGTATTTCGAACTATAAGTTTCTCATGAGCGAATCAATAAAAAACATCGAACTAAATAAATTTCATCAATCCTTAATTCAAGATTTGAGGTCAATACAGGTCTTTGAAGATGAAGGCGGTACGCTTACAAATTTTCACTTAAGCGACAATTGACCTTTTGATAAAGGCTGGCGAAACCGAAAATGTCAGACTTGGCTATGATGAGGGACAACTTGGAAAAACCGGACAGCACAAAATAAATGCCTGCGCAGAATCCGACAATTACGAAACAATTGATTTATTTATTACCATTTTTAATTGAAACGATGAACTAAGCAGAGTTCCACTTCTAGTGCAGTAACAGTAATAAGTTCTATAGTTAATAAAGAACCGCTTTGTTTGCCGCTCTTTATTTAATCCAAAATTAATTACCGGAACCAGATTTTTGCAACACCTTTTGTTCTTCTGTTGTCACTACCGGTAAATGTTCCTTCAAATACCGGGTCAATAAACCGTATAAATGTCGGGTTGTGTTCTCGCCTTCCGAAATGCTGTGTGTCCTATTCGGGTAAGCCATCATCGAGAAAGGCTTATTTAGTTTAATTAATTCATTAATCAAAACTTCGGTGCCTTGATAATGAACATTGTCATCACCCGTTCCGTGAACGATCAGCAAATCTCCTTTTAGCCCGCCTGCATGTGTAATCGGAGAGCTTTGTTTATAATCAGCGGCATTGTCTTGCGGAAGCCCCATATAACGTTCCGTATAAATCGTGTCGTAAAAACGCTGGTTGGGAACCGGCGCAACAGCCATTCCCATTTTATAAATGTCTGCATAACGAAACATGGCATTAAGTGTAGAGACCCCACCTCCGCTCCAACCCCAAATACCAACACGTGACCCATCGACGAAAGGCATTTTAGCTGTAATTGCTTTTACTGCATTTGCTTGATCGGCAGAGTTTACTATTCCGTTTTTGCGGTAAATAGCTTTTCGCCAGGTTCGTCCGCGTGGAGAAGGCGTTCCGCGATTATCGACACTGGCGACTATATAACCTTGCTGAGAAAGCATCGTATGCCACAAGTATTCAGTATCGCCCCAAGAATTAGTTACGGTTTGTGCTGCGGGTTCGCCATAAGCATAAAACAAGATTGGGTATTTTTTGTTTGGATCAAATCCAGGCGGCTTTAGCATATAACCGTCAAGCGTTATACCATCGCCGATGTCGATACGGAAAAATTCTTGCGGTCCTTTCTTTAATTTATCAATCGCTGATTGCAGTGCAGCATTACCCTCCATCGTGCGGGCTACAGATTTACTGGTTAAATTGACGACCTCAAATCTTGGTGCCGTGGTGAATGTTGAATAATTGTGAATTGCCCAGGTGCCTTTTGGTGAAATATTGTAATTGTGCCAGCCTTTCTGTGAGTCGGGCGTTACTTTTTCAGCTTTTCCGCTTCCATCTAGTTTCGTGCGGAAAAGATAACGTTGAGTAGCATCGTCTGGTGAAGCTATATAATAAAGCCAACCGCCTGATTCGTCAGTTCCAGCGATATTTATAACATCAAAATTACCGGGAGTAATTAATTTTGTATTTGTTCCGTCTCGTGAAACTGAGTAAACGTGCTGCCATCCGTCGCGCTCGCTGATCCATAAAAACCGCTTACCGCCTTCAATCCAGCGCATTCTCGGCATCATCAATTCAATCCACGCTTCATCCTTTTCAGTTAAAATCGGCTTTACCGCGCCTAATTTTGCATCAGCAATCATTACCTGATTGGTATTTTGAAGGCGATTCATGTGTTGCAAAACAATCTCGTTTGAATTGTCCGTCCAATCCATCATGACGATGTAATGCTGCCGCAAATCGCCTGGCGTGTTCATCCACTTTGTTTGTCCGCCGTCCGCACTAATTACTCCAACACGAACCGCTGAATTTGTTGTGCCGGCTTTCGGATAGGGAATTTGTGTCAAGACAGGATAAAGGTCTTTTGTGTTGTCCACTAAAATAAAATCTTTGATTCCTTCGGCATTAAACTGCCAATAAGCAATAGATTTACTGTCAGGACTCCAGCGCCAGCAGTCACGTAGTAAAAATTCTTCCTCATTAACCCAATCCGAAGTTCCGTTGATCAAAGTATGGGAACCGTCATTTGTTAATTGAGTAATTTTTCCGTCCACTAAATTTTCGACGTATAAATTATTTTCCCGAACATAACCGACTCGCTTTCCATCAGGCGAGAATTTGGCAAACATCAGAGTCGAAGGTTTTGCATCGCCGCCGAGTTTTTTTAGGTTGCCGCTAGCAATATCAAGAACCCAGTAATCTCCGCGCGTATTGAGTCGCCATACCTTTTTTGAGTTGGTATAGACAAGCATTTGCTGGTTATCAGCCGACCATTCGTAACCATTAATTTTTAAAGGCTCAGTCGCTCCCTGAGGAACCAATTTTTCAGCAGATATCAACACGGAACGATTGTTAGTTGCAGCATCATAACTAACCAAATCTGTTCCGCCTTTTACCGTTGTGGAGGGCTCAATTTTAGAATATGCATCTCCGGACTTGAGCCATCTGAGTCCGCCAATACCTTTTGCATTAAAATCTTCGGTATTAAATATCCGGTCAATAGTCAGGAGGGACTTGTCTGCCTGCTGATTTTGAGCAAAAACACTGATATTGAGTAATAAAACCCAAACTAAAACAAATTTTCTATTGCCACGGAACATAGTTCTCTCCTAAAGTATTTTATTTTTTGTTTATGAAAGGGTTTTAACTTGAAAGTTTTGTTGGGTGGAAAGCTCAAACCCCACAATAAATTTGGTTGAGTCCAATATACACTCGCATTTGAATACAGACAATGATTTTTATTACTAGGTTTATAAATTTCATACCTTATTCAAGGGCGACATATTTGGGCTAAATCACTACTTTTCACCCTTTTTGGCAGTGAAATGGTTTTTACATCAACTGTTATTTCTTTCAGCCGGTTTGCAACTTCCGGTGTCATTGATTCCTGGAAACGCCCGCCTAAGTGTTTAGCGAAAAACTTTTCCGCTGCGGCAAGCATCGCCTATTGTGTAATGCCAGAATTTTTTATTCATGCGTTGATATCTTTTTCCCCGACCTTAAAATTTCTCAACTACCTAGGTAATGTTAATTTGTTGTCCCCATCGGCAGCAATATTAACCTGATTTGGATTGTTGATTGTGATTGGTGAATAACGACGGAAATCTCAGAGCAATCGAAGTGTTCACATAAATACCCGATTGAATCTATCTGCTATCTATACCCCTGTCTGCGTAACTTGTGGTCTGCTCTTTAATCTTATAAAAATTTTTACAGCTAAATTATAAATAGGTATAAACTAGGAATCCCTAGTTTGATTTTTATGATTAGCTTATTATGAAATACTTAAATTGTAATCGAGTCTGTCTCATAAATGACTTTTTGAGGCTGCACGCTGGAATTTCATAATCTATAACTTCTAAAACAATGCCTTTTGAGCCCTTTAACATAACAAGACAACATGTGCTTGATGCTGTGCAAAGAATTGAAAATGAAAACATCAAGCTTCAACCATCCACTGGTTTCGACGTCATTATTAATGAGAAAGCCTATCCTCCCAAAGAAATAATGCGTTACGCCCATGAACAAATGAACAGCGATCATATTTGGGAATATAGCGGTGGTGATCAAACAAACAAATTTCTTTCATCGATGGGTTTTGAAATACAGATGAAATCTTCCTTTAATATCGGTAACCAATCAAAAAGGTATTGGCTTTATGCTCCTGGCGAGAATGCTCGTAAATGGGATGATTTTTATGAAACAGGAATTATGGGGCTAGGTTGGAACGAGTTAGGTGATCTTAATCAATATGAAAATAAGGAACAAATAGCTGCAAAACTTAAAGAAAAATATCGCGGTAAGGGGTCAAAGAAAAATGATGCAAGGGCAAATCTTGAATTCAAAGATGGAATGAAAATTGGCGATGTTATAATTGCCAAAAAAGGAAGATTAGAATATTTGGGTTATGGAATCGTAGCCTCAGAGTATTACTTTAATAACGATGTAGAAGACTATAAAAGCTTACGTAAAGTTGATTGGAAAAAGCGAGGTTCCTGGGTCGAAGAACATGGTCCTATTGTCCTAAAAACCCTAACGGATATCACAAAATATCCTGATTATGTTGAAAGATTAAAACAGCTGATAGGCATAGAAGAAGATACAGTTCAAAGAAAAATATGGTTTGTCTGCCAAGGCTCAACCTTTAACGAAAATCAGGGACAAAAATACCTTTTTGCTCCTCACGCAACGAAAAAGGGGCAACGACGTACTTATTGGGATAACATGAAGAATGTTACGAAAGGTGACATTATTTTTAATTATGCTTATGGGTTAAAAGGTATTTCTATCGCCAAAGAAAACTCTTATGTTGGCATAAATCCTAATAGCTCAGAAGAGTGGTCAAATGAAGGGACCTTAGCAGGTATTGATTTCTTTCCTCTCAGCCCCATTGTTTCTTATCAAGAATTCAAGGGGATTACGAACTCAATAAAACAAATCACTAACAACATTAATGGACCATTAGATACCAACGGAGATGTTAAACAAGGGTATTTATGGGAATTCAATTTTGAAGCGGCTGAATTAATTAGGAATGAATATAATAAGCCGTTTCCACAACCGGTAGAGTCCATCCTCTTCGGTGATAAAACAAATAATAAACCTATTCCTAAAACCGTTATGAATACATCTTTGAATATGATCCTATACGGACCGCCTGGAACCGGAAAAACATATCACAGCATCGACAAGGCAGTTCAATTAGCCAATGGTTCCTCCTCAGGTAATCATTCAGAAAATAAATTAAAATTTGATGAGTTAAGGAATCAAGGTCAAATTGAGTTTGTAACGTTTCACCAGAATTACTCATACGAAGACTTTATGGTGGGGTTAAGACCTGATGTGGAATTTGAACAGCTCAGGTTTACATCACACAAGGGAATATTTTACAAAATAGCCAAAAGAGCCCGGGAAAACTACGAATTTTATGTTTCCGGAACAGGGAAGAAAAGGGCTTTTGAAGAGGTGTTTGAAGAACTAATTGCGCCTGTTGAAAAGGGTGAAGAAGTTGAAATAAAAATGGCTTCGGGGATATCATTTTGGATTACTCAAGTTTCGGACAAATCCATAAATTTCAGAAAACAATCAGGCGGCACTCAACATACGTTAAGTATTGCAACGTTAAAAGACCTGATAGAGACGGAAAGAGATTTTCCGTCGGGATTAGCGTCTTATTACACACCTTTAGTTAGAATACTAAAGGAAAGAAGAGAAACTGGAGAAGCAGCAGAGCCAATAAAGAATTTCGTCATTATTATAGACGAAATCAATCGAGCAAACATTTCAAAAGTTTTCGGCGAATTAATAACACTTCTTGAAGACGACAAACGATTGGGGCAAGAAAACGAATTAAAAATTACTCTTCCCAATGGGGAAAAGGATTTCGGAGTACCACCCAATCTATATATCATCGGCACAATGAATACAGCAGATAAGTCTATTGCACTAATAGATATCGCCCTGAGAAGAAGGTTTGAGTTTCTAGGCTTTTATCCACAATATGACGGCTTAGATGAAGGTGCTGCTGGTTTACTTAGAAGCATAAACACCGCAATACATGACCGAAAGAAATCTGCTGATTACTTGGTTGGTCATGCTTACTTTATGAGGAAGCAGCCTATCGACATGGTGCTGAAAAATAAAGTCGTCCCCTTATTAATGGAATATTTTTCAGGAAAAACAGATATAGTTAGTGACATTTTTGATGGTTCTGGCTGGAACGTAAATTACGACCTTTCTACTTATGGTTGGAATATTTCTAGAGCCTAAAATGCCTTTGTTATACGAATATGGACGTTGGGAAAACATCTCTAACAAGGATGTTTTGAAACGCATGTTGCAAGATATTTGGCAGCGAAGTCTTTTTATTGATCCTGAGACAGTTAATAATGAAGAAGAACAAGATAACCGGTATCAACCATTCTTGAAATTTGATGGAAGTCAGATTAGAGCAAATAATTTCGTTGGTTTTATACAAAACGAAGAAGAACTAATAGAAATCTATCCCAAGGTTTTCAAAAGTGTTCCAGACGCCGATTTGAGAAAGGAACTAATGCTGCGTCACATTTTTTATTGGTTCAGCTATTGTCGCAAGTGGCGGTTCCCATTCAATCAAGCTTCTCTTGATACTTTTGATACAAAAGAGTTTCCTGAACTGATTATAAACCTAATAGCAAATCAAACTTTAGAAGTTATCTCTCAACAACCCCTAACGACATATCAACAGTGTGAAGAGGCACTTCAAACACCTAGAGGATCAATAAATTTTGGGCGGTATGTTAGTAACAGTATTTCGCGTGGACATTTTCACAGTATTGAGTGCGATTTTGAGCCGTTTCTTTTTGACAACAAAGCAAACCGCATAATCAAGTATTGTTCGAGATTATTACTGAACAGGACAAAATTTTACGAAAATCAGAGAATACTCCAAGAAATAATCTTTATTCTGGATGAAGTTGAAGACGTGAATTGCACAATTCAAGATGTTGAGAAAGTATCGATCAATACATTCTTTGAATCCTATGCCATTGTGATGGATTCCTGTAGATTAATTCTTAACCAGCAGCTTTATTCTAGCAACACTTACAACCTTTCGCAGTGGTGTTTGCTTTTTCCCATGGAATACATTTTTGAGGATTTTTTTGCGGGTTTTTTAGAAAGACATTTTAAGCAACGATGGAAAATTGAGTACCAAAAATCTGATTTATATCTTTCTAACAATCCTAAAGCTTTCAAAATGCAACATGACATTTTTCTAACCTCAAAAGAGTTAACAAACAGAAAAATAATTGTTGATACAAAGTACAAGCTTCGGGAGAGCAACTTCAAATCAGATCCGAAGAAAGGAGTGTCGCAAACCGACCTATATCAGATGGTCAGTTACGCTTTCAAAAGAGGCTGCACTGATATAGTTTTGGTTTATCCAAATCTTTCAGAGAATCTAAATCCATCAGACAAATTTGAAATAATTTCTGGTTTTGAAGGGCAAGAAAGAATAAATGTTTTAGCGATGGAAATACCTTTCTGGTCTATAAACGATTTCAAAGGAATTGATGAAAAGTTATATAAAGCTGTGGAACAGGACTTAAAATAACATTCTGCACTGTACCGTTTCTGAGGGTGTTGTGTGTCATAAGTCCATAATTATCCAGTCTCAACCTAACTTGTTAATGACATCCGCCTGAATCGCAACAAGTTTTTCCCTGAATTGCTTCGAGTCCTTCTTTGCTGATAATCGGAAGCATTACCAATGCCGCAACGGGGTCAGCCCACCACCAGCCGAGCGCGGCGTTAAGAAGCAAACCGCCCAAAAGAATAGCTGACAAATAAGTGCAAATATCTGTCTGTTTTGAGTCAGCCATCATTGCCCCACTGTTCAAGCGATTAGCGACATTTCGTTTTGCTCGTGCTAAAAGAGGCATCACGATCAGCGACAATGCAGCAATGCTGATTCCGATGTAAGTAGCTTCCGGCGGCTCTCTTAAAACGAGCGATTTGACAGCATCAAACCCGACGTAAGCAGCAAGAGCAAGCAAGCTGATACCAACGAGTTTCAGAGCCAGTTTTTCCCGATGGTCGCCAGCGAACAGCCGCCACAAGATAATTGCACCCGATGATACTTCAATCACAGAATCAACGCCGAAGCCAACGAGTGCCGTAGTGAAGACCCTTCGAAATTAGCCAAATTAGATGCCGCCTATAAACAAGTTGTAGAACAAGCCTTTCGAGAAGAAAATATAGCGTTACTGTCTTTGTGTTCGATCACGATAGTGTTGAGAAATTCTTCCGGCAGACATTCGGCAACAAAGGTTCCCGCTCCGGCTTTCCAAGTAACCTTCTGCCAAAAGCTGATCGTAAGCATTGATGACGGTCATTCTGGAGACGGCGAGTTGAGCCGCCAAAAGGCGCGGGGCAGGCAATCGTCTTCCCGAATGAAATTCGCCGCTCAAAATCAAGCGGCGAATCGCTTCGTAAATCTGTCGGTAAAGCGGAGTTTCGGATTTTTCGTTGAGCATAATAAACGGCGGATGCGACATATTTGATTATTATAAATTGGTCTATGTGATTTGTTTAAAACTGGCTCTTGTGTAATACCCAATTTTCGCTAAAATTTGCTCTAAAGCGAGAAAAATCAATGAATAAAATCAATTTAAGGGGAAATATAATGATGAGCGCGCTCAAATATTTACGAGCTATTCTCTTATTGTGCGGCTTGGTTGTCGTTCTGCAAACTCAACCGGGTTTCGCACAATCGACTTCAGAAGCATCGAAAATAAACCCTCAACAACCCATTCAGGAACGAGACGGGCAACACGATTTTGACTTCGAAATAGGCGTCTGGAAAACTCGCTTAAAGCGTCTCCTAAATCCCCTAACCGGCTCGACTAAATGGGTCGAGTACGAAGGCACGACCACCGTTCGGAAGGTTTGGAACGGGCGAGCTAATCTGGTTGAACTCGTCGCGGATGGTCCTGCAGGTCGTTTTGAGGGTCTCAGCCTGCGTCTTTACAATCCACAATCCCGACAGTGGAGCCTCAATTTTGCCAGCGTCAAAGGCGGTGTGATGACCACGCCGACAATCGGTGAGTTCAATAATGGACGCGGCGAATTTTTTAGCCAGGAAACATTTAATGACCGAGCAATATTCGTTAGATTCGTCATCTCGGACATTACTCCGAATTCTTGTCGTTTTGAACAGTCATTTTCAAGTGACGGCGGCAAGACATGGGAGGTCAATTGGATTGCAACAGACACGCGGTTAAAAGATGAATCTCCTTGAATGCAATGATTCTCTATGTATAGCGAAAGGATGATTACACAGTTTTTCGACCTGTTCGGCAAAATCAAGTGCAAATACTTAAATACAATCTTAAAGCCATCAAAATAACTTCAATGAAAAAATCAGATATCAATCCGATGCCGGAATATTTCGAGCGTTACATCAACCAAGTTGATGAGATGGATTTGAGACAAGCTTTTGAGCATAGCGCCCAGAAACTCGAAGTGTTAGACAAAAGCCTGCTGGCGAGGCTTGACGATAAAAAATACGCGCCCGATAAATTTACGGTTAAAGACATCTTTCAGCATTTGATAGATTGGGAGAGAATTTTGAGTTTCCGTGCGTTGCTTTTTGCAAGGGGTGACGGAGGACATTCGCAGGCGATTGACGAAAATGTTTTGGCGGCAAAAATGAAAGCAAACCGGCGAACGATTGAGGAAATGATTGACGAATTAAAAATTATCAGAGCGTCCACAAGTGCGATGTTTGCAAGTTTCGATGACGAAATGTTGATGAGCGTGGGAATGAATTGGAAATACGAAATGTCTGTTTTGGCGATGGGCTTCACAATCGTTGGGCATCAAATGCACCATTTGAAAATCATCGAGGAAAAATACCTGCCGCTCATTTAGCTAAAAGGTTATGAATGAAAAAAACACAAATCAATTAGTCCGCAGTAATAAAATTCAATGGAAGCCGTTGCCCGAACCAGATGCTGAAGGCGTTTTCGTCAAGGTTTTACAGTTTGACCAAAAGACGAAACGCACGCCGACTTTTCTGCTGAAATTTGAACCCGGCGCAACTTATCCGGCGCATAATCATCCGGGCGGCGAAGAGATCTTCGTCGTCGAAGGCGGTATTCGCCTCGGCAAAGACCATTTGTATGCAGGCGATTATTTGTACACCGCGCCGAACGGCAAACACGCTGTTCGGTCCGAAAACGGCTGCGTCGTGTTGGTCAAAACGCCCGAAGCGGTCGAGATTCTGCCGAATCGAAAAATAAAAGAAGATGAGTGAAGAAGTTGCTCGCACCGAGCGCACGAAAATCAAGCGAACTCCAAAACGCGGAAATTTCGAGAGGGAAACGATTTACAGAATTCTCGACGAAGCGTTCGTCTGTCACGTCGGTTTTACAGTTGATGACCAGCCGTTTGTTATGCCGACGGGTTATGCCCGCCTCGAAGATAATTTAATAATTCACGGTTCAAGCGCGAGCCGGATGATGCGGGCACTGGCTTGGGAAAACGAAATTTGCGTGACGGTGACTTTAATTGACGGTCTCGTTCTGGCGCGCTCGGCATTTCATCATTCGATGAATTACCGCTCGGTCGTCATTTTCGGTAAGGCGAAATTGATAACTGATGATCAGGAGAAATTAGCCGCTCTAAAAGCATTGACCGAACACATCGTTCCAAATCGCTGGGAGGAAATCCGTCCGCCGAATGAACTCGAATTAAAGGCGACAACTGTTTTATCGCTTCCGATTGAAGAAGCATCTGCGAAAATTCGCACGGGAAATCCGGTTGATGACGAAGAAGATTATGAATTGGACGTTTGGGCAGGTGTGATCCCTTTGAAACTCGTCGTAGAAAAACCGATTAGTGATGAAAAGTTGAAGAAAGAAATTTCTATTCCCGCGTATGTTGCCGATTATAAGCGTGCCTGACTGAGAGAAATTTCTTTCAATAATCATTATGAACGAAAATGTCCTAAATTATGACGGATTATCTACTGGGAGAACCTTTAAAACCATTGGATATGCCGGTTTAGCAGTCGGCATACTGGATGGCTTAGCGGCAGTGGTTTCATCGGCTCTGAATGGAGTCTCGCCGGCTATGGTTTTTCAGTATATAGCCAGCGCGCTGCTCGGACGCGTTTCGTTTGAAAGCGGTTTGGTTTCAGTTTTAATCGGCTTTGCACTACATTTTGCGGTGGCTTTTTCCGTGGCGGGAGTTTATTTTTACGCGAGCCGCAGACTTCCGTTTTTAATCCAGCATGTGATTCTCGGCGGAACAATATACGGTATAATCGTTTATTTTGTAATGCAGATAATCGTCAATTTAACGCTTGCTCCATCACTTCCTTTCTCAATTTTCGGGGTTGTTCAAGGGGTTTTTATTCATATCTTCTTTGTCGGATTGCCGATCGCGGTTATTGTTAGACGATTTACAAAACCACTATGACGATGTCGACACTTCAATCCTTGCGCACTTACGCCATTTCGAATTCGCTTTTTAGTCCGACTACCTTGAAAGATGCAATCGAGCGGCTTAAATTTGTTCAGGCAGATCCCATTCGGTCGCCTGCAAGAGCACAGGATTTGATTTTGCGGCAGAGAGTAGAGAATTACCGAGCAGGCGATCTTGAAAGGCAATACCCGGATCTCAATATTGAGGAAGACGTTTTGTATGCTTACGGTTTTCTTTCCAGAGACATTTGGGAATCTCTGTATCCTCGAAAGACTACTGATTTGACGGAATTTGAACGGGAAATTCTTGACACAGTGCGCAAATTAGGCGAAACGCATCCTAAACAACTGGAAGCACACTTCGGACGAGAACGGGTAATCAACGCTTGGGGCGGGTACTCGAAGGCAACTACCCGCGCTTTGGAAAAATTGCACTATCGTGGACTTCTTCGCGTCGCTCGTCGCCGGGAAGGAATTCGAATTTATGAAGCTTTACCTGCGTTACGATTAAATATAAATACTGAATTACCAGAGATAAACAAACGTTTGAGAACGATTATCAAAGTAATTGCTAACATCTTTGCACCGGTAACCGAGCGTTGTTTGCAAGAAGCTTTAGCACCACTTCGACGTTCAATGCCGGAACCCGTAAATACCAGAACGATAATTTCCGAATTGCTTAAAAATGGTGATTTGGAAAAACAAACAGTCGACGGTATCAACTATTTATACCCCGCTGGCAACTTGAATCTTGACGAAGCGCCGATGAAATTACGATTACTTGCTCCTTTCGACCCGTTGGTTTGGGACCGCCGGCGTTTCGAACATTTTTGGGGCTGGGCGTATCGTTTTGAAGCCTATACGCCTCCGGCAAACCGTCTTCGCGGATACTACGCGATGCCAATGCTCTGGGGTGACAGCGTAGTCGGTTGGGCGAACGTCAGTGTCCAAAAGAAAGTTTTACACGCTGAATTTGGATTTATTGATAAAAAGCCAACAAATTCTGATTTCTCTTTGGAATTAGAAAAGGAAATCGAGCGACTGAAAATTTTTCTTAACTAAATGTGACAAATTCGGAAAAGAATATGCTTAAAAATTCCAGATTATTTGCCTTATGTTTTATTTTTCAATCCATTATTTTCGTGCACGGACAAACTCGTTCGTCTTTAAGCGGTAATTCAACGCCGCTTGTTATCGGCGAGACTTTCACCATTAGCTCAAAGGTTTTAAGTGAAACGCGAAAAATTAATGTTTATCTGCCTCCCGATTATACAAAATCAGCCGGCGCGCGGTTGCCCGTGCTGTATATGCCGGATGGCGGCATCGGCGAAGATTTTCTGCACGTCGCCGGTCTGGTACAAGTGTCGGTCGGTAACGGGACGATGCGACCATTTTTGCTGGTCGGCATTGAAAACACCGAGCGGCGGCGCGATATGACAGGCGCAACCGAAAACGATGAGGACAAAAAGATCGCCGCGCGCGTTGGAGGCTCAGAGAAGTTTAGAAAATTCGTTCGTAACGAGCTGATGCCCGAGGTCAAGCGGCGTTACCGCACGACGGATGAAACGGCGATTGTGGGCGAATCTCTCGCCGGATTGTTTGTTGTCGAAACATTTCTGCTTGAGCCGGATTTGTTTGACACATATATCGCTTTTGATCCGAGTCTCTGGTGGAACAATCAAAAATTAACGACGAGTGCAGCAGAGCGCCTCCGTGCGAATTCGAAACTAAATAAAACTTTGTATTTGGCGAGCAGCGGCGACAAAGGCGTCGCAGAAATCACGCAACCGCTCGCCGACGTTCTCAGTAAAAACGCACCTCCTGGAGTGAAATGGTTTTACGAAAAAATGCCGAGCGAAAAACATTCGACGATTTATCACCCGGCGGCGCTGCAAGCTTTTCGCCTCGTGTTCAAGCCGGCAGCGAGCGAATAAAGTAACCGAGGGTTTTGACGGATATTTCAAAATGCGTGGTCGACCGTTCACAGACGTCAAAGTTTGCTTGGCGAGTATTTATCAAGCAGGATCAGGAGCGAATATGAAACGAACGATGTTTTCCGTGGCGAGCGTCATCGCCTTAACATTTTTAATAACTTACTCTGCCAGCTCGCAGCAAACGGTAAACGTTTGGTCGGGCGCGCCTCCGGGAACGGAAAATTGGACGCAGAAAGAGAAAGTTATCGAAAACACTCCGGTCGGAACTGTTGTATTAAACGTCGTCACGCCGACGCTGACGGCTTACTTGCCCGAAAAAAGCAAGGCGACCGGAACCGGCGTTATTATTGCGCCGGGCGGTTATTGCGTGGCACTCGCAATCAGTCAGGAAGGCGACGTGGCGCGCTGGCTTCAAAGCAAAGGTATCGCCGCTTTCGTCCTGAAATATCGTATTATCGAAAAGAAAGAAGAAGGAGCGCCGAAGAATATCAATATGGACGAAGCCTGTAAATTTGGCATCGCCGACGGAATTCAGGCGATCAAAGTTGTTCGCCAGCGCGCCGCCGAATGGAATGTTTCGCCCGACAGAATCGGTTTTATGGGTTTCTCGGCGGGCGGAATGGTGGCGAGCGGCGCTTTGCTTCAGCCTGACGTTGCTGCGCGCCCGAACTTTGTAGCGCCTATTTACGGCGCGCCGTTCGGAGTAATGCCGACGATTCCTCAGAACTTGCCACCGATTTTTATGGCTTGGGCACAGGATGATGATTTGGCAAGTCCTGCGATTAGTAGATTTTACGACGCGCTGAAATCAGCCGGTCACAAACCCGAAGTTCACATTTTTAATGCGGGCGGTCATGGCTTTGGTGTCAAAAAGCAAGGCACGACGAGCGACCGCTGGATTGACGAGTTTTATTTTTGGCTCGAAGCGCAGGGACTAACCAAGCCGAAAGCAAAATAAAGCTCAACGAAGCAATTCATCAAGCGGCGTTAATCTTTCAACTGTTATCATCAATTCTATGTCAGCGACTTCACAGAAGGCGGCAGCATGCTTTTTCCTTCCATTTTTTGAGTAAATTTCCATAAATTGGTATAAATAAAAAAGCCTGAGTTTTAATGCTCGGGCTTTTTTATCTCGCTACGCTATTTGGTCGGTTTTTTCGATTATTCCGGCTTATTGTTTTAGTCTGTGACTACCCGCGCGGTGAAACCAGACCTTTTAACAGTTTCTATCAACAGTTCATCACTAGCTTTAGAAGGATCGTAAGTAACGAGAAATTCATCATTCTCCAAAAGCATTTCAACTCTGCGCACAGCGGCAAGCTCTTCCAGAGCCTGTTTGACCTTCTCCGGTCAGGACATTCATATCGCGCCGCTTTTAGCTTTCATAAAACCGTCTATGTGCAAACGGGTAGTTTTCAAATTCTGTGAGTTTTGGCTTAAATCATTAGATGATTGTGACAAATTACACCCTGCCGTCATCGTTATTGATAACAGTAAAAACGAAAATAAAAGTAAATTTACATTCATATTTAATAACTCCTCAATACATATTTGTAACACAAAAAGGGAATAAGCATTTAGAGGCATGGCTTGAATATTCAAATCTTGCTCCTTTTATTTCGTTGCGATGAAAAATCAAAATGATTTGTTTCTAGGCAATACTGATTTTGCAATTTTTTCATCATTGTTTTTTTCATAGTGGCGATTTGAAAACATAAAGAGGAGTTTATGCGTAAACACAACATTTATTGAAGTAGAGGAAATTCATGATCAAATACGCAGTAGTTTTATTCTTACTTCTGGCAGTGACAATCGCTCCGGTTTACGCCAAAAAAATCGAAACAGCCGAGCAGCTTGTTTCAGCGATGCACAAGGAATATCAAGGGAAATGGTATAAAACCCTTGTTTTTGCTCAGAAAACGACGACCTTCAAGCCTGATGGAACCACGGAAAACGGCATTTGGTATGAAGCTTTATCAATGCCGGGAAAACTTCGCGTTGATTTCGATCCGCTTTCAAGCGGAGGCGGAGTTATTTATGCAAATGGTATTAACAACACGTTCAAAGACGGAAAATTATTGAACAGCCGTCCCGTCGAGCACGCTCTGCTCGTTCTAGGCTTCGACATTTATTTTCAGCCGGTAGAAACGACGCTCGCACAGATAAAAAAGATGAAAGTGGATACTTCCGTTTTGCGCGAAGACAAGTGGCAAAACAGAGATGTCTACGTTGTCGGAGCTAAACAGGGAGATTTGCGCTCGCCTCAATTCTGGATTGACAAAAAGAATTTGTATTTCGTGCGATTAGTTCAGCCGGTTGGTAAAGATGGTGCGAGCGTTCAGGAAATCGAATTCAACAAGTATCAAAAAGTTAAAGGCGGCGGATGGATCGCGCCCGAAGTCGTTTTTATCGTCAACGGCAAGCGCGTTTTTCTTGAAGAGTATTACGGCATAAGAACAAACATTCCGCTCGACGAAAAGTTGTTCGACCCTCTACAGTGGATGACGGTTGACCGCAATTATTTTCAAAAGAAGTAAACGACCTTTAATAATTTTCCCGATAACTTTCCGAACGTTTGGTCTGAATCAAAGGCCTGAGTTGGTTTCATTAAAAAGATGAAAAAGCAGTTCCAAGCATTATTATCATTTCTTTTGTTGTTGCTGCTGACAAACGTCGCGTCTGCTCAAATGTCTCAGTCGGAAAGGATTAAAATCCTCGATAAAGCCTGGAACACAATCGATAAAAAATACTACGACCCGTATTTTAACGGCGTCAATTGGAATGAAATCCGGAAAATTTACCGACCGCGCATTGAGGCAGCCAAAGATGACGCAGAGGTTTATACGATTATCAAACAAATGGTCGGCGAGTTGAAGGATATTCACACTTCTTTCCGCACGCCGCAAGAAGTCGCAGCCTCTAAACGAAACCTGACAATCGGCGTCGGTGTGTGGCTCGGCGAAGCCGAAGGTAAAACGGTAATTTTCGGCGTCGAGCCGGATTCCGAAGCCGCTCGCGCCGGTCTCCGAATAGGTTCGATTGTCAGCCGAATTGACGGGCGAGACACAACTGAAATTCTGACTGAAAAACGAGCGGGGGTAAAATCGTCGTCTTCGAAAGCAGTTGACCGGATAGTTTACGCCAGACTTTTAAGCGGTGCGGAAAATACGCCTGTTCGCCTTAATGTTCTAGAGCCAAACGAATCCACGGAGCGTGAAGTAACGCTCGTTCGTCGAGTTGTGAAATCTTCTACAATTTCGGACACGCAATTTATTTCGCGCCGAATGCCGTCGGGCGTCGGCTATATTCGCTTTGACGAGTTTGATTTTAAGGTGCTTAAACAATTCAAAAAGGCTCTCACCGAATTTAAAGATACTAAAGGCTTGATTATTGATTTGCGATTCAACCGCGGCGGTTATCATTACGCGATGTCGGAAATGGCTGAGCCGCTTTTCGCGGAAAAAGTTTCTTTCGGCAAAACGATAACCCGCACAGGAAAAATACCGAAATTTCTCGGCATCAGCCTGATTCCAAAAGAAACATTCGTCGGCGAAGAAGGGGAACAGCGTTACAATGCTCCGATCGTAATCTTGATAAGTAATTATTCAGCCAGTGCTGCTGAGCACTTCGCTGCTGGAATGCAAGAGAGCGGCAGAGCTAAAGTTGTCGGAGGTCAGAGCTGCGGTTGTATGCTCGGCATTACCGGTAAAACCAAAATCAATGGCGGCGAGCTTTATGTCAGCCAATTTGATTTCGTTACTGCCGGCGGTAAACGGATCGAACAAATCGGCGTAATGCCGGACTTAACCGTTGTGCCTACTGCCCTTGACGTTCAATCCGGTTTTACCAAAGCGGTAATCGAAGGTGAAAATTTACTGATCACATCACTAAATTAAAAAGGAAAACGGAAAGTGGAAAATCAGTTCCGTTAAAGTTACCGGAATTATACCTCCCCGAACGCCCCATACTAAATGACGCCTTTTTTAATTTAGGATTAAGTTATTGAGCAATCATCATAAATCTCTTTCTGAATTTTCGAAATGAATTGAAACCTTTTCATAAAATGTGGAACTAATGATTTGTCCTCCTACAATCAATATTTACGAGACGAAGCTTCATTTTGATCGTAAAGAGGGGCAATCTTAAAAATATACAATTATGAAAATAAAAAAACGCTTTTTTCTGTTTATACTTTTTTTGTTTATTGCGTACAATTCAGCGGCTCAGGAATCGCCAAATCCCATAACCATTTATACTCAGAAACTAGCCGAAAATAACTATTTGACGCCCTTAATCGAGCTGCAAAAGGACGAATTTACGAAATCGGAGCAGTGGCGTTCCGTAGTGCCTGATTTGCTGGGTTATCTTTATTCATACACCGGAGAATACAAAACCGCTTACGCGCAACTCGACCGCGGGCGCGATAAACTTCTCGATGTGCCGTATTACAAAGACTTGACCAGTTCGCCGATTGATGATTACGAGCCGCAAACGGCAATTGAAGTTATCACTGTACTCGCCGACAAAAATCAGGTCGTTATGATCAATGAAGAGCACGATACCCCACTGCATCGTGCTCTTACGACCCGACTGTTGCCCACTTTATACGCCAAAGGATTTCGATATTTCGCGGCGGAAACTTTGGGCGATAGAGACAAAGAAATTATGACGCGCGGCTACCCGACGCATAAAACGGGCTTTTACAGTAACGACCCAGTTTTTGGTGAGATGCTCCGCGCAGCTGTACGCCTCGGCTTTAAAATTGTGCCGTATGAGTTCTCCTCTGAAAAACTTATCGAATGTCGTAAACAGGGCAAAGACGCGGACTTTTGCCAAAACGAACGGGAACAAGGTCAAGCGCAGAATCTCTACGACCGAATCTTACGTGAGGACCCTAATGCAAAAGTTTTAGTTCACGTCGGGCGCGGGCATAATCAGCAGATAAAACTTGAAACTTGGGCGCAGATGGGTTGGCATTTCAAGGATATTACAGGAATCACCCCGCTTTCCGTCAATCAAATGCTAAGCGAGAGAAGTGATGCGAAATACGAGGGCGGTTTGTATCGCTATGTCGTCAATAAATGGAAAATTAAAGAGCCTTCGGTTTTCAAAAACAGTGCGGGCAATTACTTTAAAACCCACGGCTACGATCTGGCTGTTTTTCACCCGCGTTCGACCTTAGAAAAAGGCAGACCGACCTGGCTAAAGGACTTAGCTGGACGCAGGGCTTTTACCATCAAGTTAAAAAAACTAAAGCTTTCCCATGACACTCGGGTTTATCGCGGAGTAGAACCTATTTTGATTCAAGCATTTTACGCTGCTGAGAACGCCGATACCATACCTGCCGATCAAATTATTCTTTACCCGGAAAAAAAAATTCCTGCGCTGATGTTGCAAAAAGGCAAATATCGGATTCGCGCGCTGGATAAATCAGGGAAAATCATTGGTGAGTACGAAATATAAAAAATCAAACGTCAATAAAGTGCGACTCTATAAACTTAAGTTTGCTAAGTTTAATGTGTTAGCAAACTTACTTGAGCCTGTTCTATATCTAAAATTCGATATTTTCTGTGTAATCCCGCTTATCACATCATTAAAGTCTATTGATGTGGTAAAAATCAATTACTGATAACAAGTTACAATAATATTTTATAAGGTAATTATATGAAGCTGGATTGTGGGATTTGTATAATTCGTTCCTGGGAGGTAGGAGACGAAGAAAGTTTGGTTCATCAGGCAAATAGTCGACAGATTTGGCTCAATTTACGTGACCGTTTTCCTCATCCCTATACACTTTCAGACGCAAAATTATGGATTCAATATGCAAAAAATCAGAAGCCTCAAACTGATTATGCCATCGACGTCAGTGGAAATGCTGTAGGAGGTATCAGCTTAGTATTGCACGACGATATTGAGCGTTGTTCGGCGGAAATCGGATATTGGCTTGGAGAATCATTCTGGGGACGAGGAATAATGACGGCTGCGCTGAAAAGTCTCACTGAATATGCCTTTAAGGAGTTCAATCTTACCCGAGTCTACGCTTTGCCATTTTCGCGGAATGCTTCTTCTGCAAAGGTATTAGAGAAGGCAGGCTATATTTGTGAAGGAGTTCTGCGTCGAAGTGCAATTAAAGACGGAGAAATAATAGACCAATTAATGTACGCCAGAACAGACCAATGAGAGTTATTTCTAACAATATGAAAAATTTTGTAAAAGCAACTCTGTGTTTAGTTCTACTTTTGGTTACCCAGAACGCTTTGGGACAAAATGCCTCGTCAGAATTATTAAGGCGCGAAGTCAAAATCCGCGATCAAACCTACGGTTACCGTGTTTACGTACCTAAAAACCGAAATCCAAAAAATAAGCTGCCCGTCATGCTTTTTCTGCACGGCAACGGGGTAAACGGCACGGATAACGAACGTCAGGTTCAGGGAATAGATCAAATCGTTGATAAAAATCCAGATTTTTTTAACTTTATGATTGTTTTTCCGCAGGCCCGACCAAACACTATCTGGATCGGAGACATGACTGCTCAATCCTTAAAAGCGCTCGATCAAACTGTCGAAGAATTTAACGGCGATCCGAAAAGGTTATATTTAAGCGGCTTTTCAATGGGCGGTTATGGAACCTGGACAACAGCTGCCTTATATCCAAATAAATTTGCCGCTCTAGTTCCAGTGGCAGGCGGCATCATTCCGCCGTTTCAAATACTGGCATTTTTGAAAAAGACCTTTCCGTCTGAAATCCTCACAATTCTGGATGCATCCGATCCTTATAACGCGCTTGCAAAGAGAATCGGAAACAAGCCTGTTTGGTTATCTCACGGAAGCGAAGACAAAGCAGTCCCCGTCACTGAATCAAGAAAAATTAGTGAAGCTCTCAAGAAAAATTAGTGAAGCTCTCAAGAAAAACGGCAACAAAAATGTCTTTTACACAGAATATGCAGACACTAATCATAACGGTGTGTTCTTAAAAGCCTTTACAGAACCGAAATTTTATCAATGGCTGGCTAAACAAAAATTGAAATAAGTAATTATCAGCTAATGAATAAGCCTCAAATTCTCATCATATCGTCAATTCTGGTTTTACCGTTCAATTTGTTCGTTTTTGGAACTGCATCAGCAAATTATGGTGCAGGAATTGTATTTTTATTAGGATGTATTTTTTACTGGTTGTATATTTCATTAGTAGTTCTGTTATTGAAAAAAGATAATTTCTATAACTTCAGTAAAATGCCTTCATCTAATGCCAAATTTCAATATGCAGGACTATTGAAAACAACAGCTTTTACTACCAGCTATCGGTGCTTTTTTTGTAGGGTTTTTGCCTAATTTCGGAAACATCACCTTAAAAACAGGTTTCATAATTCTTGGTGTCTCACTTATAAACGGCACAATCGAAGAAATCTACTGGCGAGGACTGTATCTAAAAGTATTCAGACAAAATCGTTACTTTATTTTGATTGTTTCACCCTTATTGTTTGCCTTAATGCACGGTTCATTTCTGGCAATCAAAGGAATAACATATCAAGGCGGTGTCTTGGCTTTAGTTGGTGGAGCGCTTTTCATGAGCTTATTGTGGAGCTATGTCTCGTTTAAGTTGAACAGAATTCGTTATTGTATTGCCGGACATGTTTTTGTGAACACATTTGCGTTTACGGGTTTGTTTGTTGAAAACAACATACAATTTTTCTAATAGGGTGACACAACAGTGCAGGTTAATAGAAGATCATCTCAGATGATTTGTTAAGGGATGTGAAAAAGATAGGAATCAGATTTATCAAGCTTGATATCATACCGTGAAAAGTGAGTTGAGATAGTCATTAAAAGCAAGCCTGATCAACTTCTTACAAACTACCTCAACAACTACTGTTTGTGAAATTTTGAGATTAAAAAAAAAGAAAGTTAATCTTTTTTGACTTGTCGAACCTTCTAATGGAAACTCGAATTCACTTCATGAAAGTTAAAAATATATTTTCTCAGGTTTTTCTTTTAATAACTGTTTTGCTGGTTTTAATTTTGCCTTGTCATGTGCTTGGGCAACAGCCTTTGCAGATATCTACTGATAATTTACAAAACAATAATACAGTTGACCTCGGCAGCGTTGGTTGGAAATATCAGGCGGGAGACGATCCTAATTGGGCAAATCCACAATTTGATGATTCAAACTGGGAAACATTAAACTCAACAATTTTTCAGGCTGAGAAATTGCCCCCCGGCGGTTGGAACGGTATTGGCTGGTTTCGTCTGCTAGTAAATGTTGACGAAAATGTATTAAAAGAAAATATATCGCTTCGCTTGCAACATTTCGGCGCATCGGAAATCTACCTCGATGGTAAATTGATTCAAAAGTTTGGCTTAATTGGTGACGTTGCAGATGTGGAAATGAATCCGCGTTTTGCTCCTATTCCACTGACGTTCAGAAATACCGGCGATCATTTAATCGCCATTCGTTATTCGTCTAAAACGAGCGCAGATTTATCGAAAGGGTTAGGCAAATGGCTGGCGAAAGGCAGGTATTTGCCCGGTTTTTCCTCTTTTCTCCAAACTAGTTCTGCTGCGATTGATGCATATGCATTCACTGCTTCGTCGTTAAGCCATTACCAACCATTTATCGGAGTCTTGTGCGCCCTTGCTTTTCTTCACTTGCTTATATTTATCTTTTACCGGCGAGAACGAGCAAATCTTTTTTACAGTTTTTTTGCATTTAGCATGGGTATTGGCACTGCATTTTTGTCATTGAACAATACCAACCGGAACGGAGCACTTTTTACAGCGATAACGTTTTTGTTGTTCGTTATTTTTTACTGTGGTTCGTTTCTCGCTCTTCTGACATTTTTATATGTTGCATTTGCCAAGAAGTTTTCCAGAATATACTGGCTTTTGGCAATCTATCTTGTTTGTCTGATGGTACTGATGGTAATTTATTCGCGCGCCACCTTTACGCTTTACGTCGTGATAGTTTTTATGTTGTTGGCGGTCATTGACGCACTGCGAATTATGTTTGTTGCACTCCGTCAAAAACGCGAAGGAGCTTGGATAATTATGACAGGCGTGCTGATTTTCACGGTGGGAGTTTTGCTGCTTTTAGCCCCAGAGCTGCAACTTGTTAAATCAAGCCGGATTTTAGATTTAGTTCGTTCAATCGGTTTATATCTCGGGCTTCCGGTTGCGGTCTCGATTTATCTAGCGCGTCAATTTGCCCATACCAATCACGATTTAGCCGTGCAACTCGACAATGTACAGAACCTTTCAGCTCGACAACTTGAACAGGAACGTCGCGAAAACGAACTTCGTGTCGAACACGAACGCACGCGGGCTGAAAATGATCGCCGAGCCAAAGAATTAGAGGAAGCTCGCCTGCTTCAACTTTCAATGTTGCCGAAAAAGTTGCCGCAGATTCTCAATCTTGAGATCGCAGTCTATATGAAGCCGGCGACCGAAGTCGGAGGGGATTATTATGATTTTCATGTCGCAACGGACGGGACATTAACTGTAGCAGTCGGCGATGCGACTGGACACGGACTTAAAGCCGGTTCTGTAGTTACAGCAACTAAAAGTTTATTTCATGCTTTCGCCGGTGAAAAAGACATTACGCAAGTGTTCCGGCAATCATCGCAAGTCTTAAAAGCAATGAATTTACGCGGGCTATTCATGGCGATGACAATGCTTAAGATAAATGATAATCAGGTGCAGATTAGCTCAGCAGGAATGCCAGCAACGCTTATTTATAGGGATGCGACAAAACAGGTCGAAAAAATCTTTATCAAAGCGATGCCATTAGGCAGCATAGTAAAGTTTCCATATGAACAGAGGCAAATTTCGCTCTCGCCTGATGACTGCCTCGTCATAATGAGTGATGGCTTTCCCGAAATGTTTAACAGCCAGAATGAAATGTTGGGCTTTGACAAAGCAGGTGAAGTTTTGCCGAGTATTGCAGACAAGTCCCCAGAGGAAATTATCAATTATCTGGTACATATTGGAGAAACATGGGCAGGAACAAGACCGCCAGATGATGATGTAACTTTTGTTGTTCTGAAAGTCAGAAACAGATCCTTGAATTAACTCAATATAAATGACCCACAAAAGAATTTGATCGATTTGATCGCCGGTTGGTAATTTCTTCTCGATCACATACTCGACCGATTGAGAACAGTCAAACAGAGTCAGAAAAGAATCCCTCAGCAAAATAAACATTTTACATGATTGTTTTGTGTGCCAATTGTGTGCCAACTAATCAAAAATAGGGCGATTCAAGCAAACTTGTCCAAAATTAACAAAAGAGTAAATATAACTAAACACATCACTTACAAACACAGGCAAACTTACCAAAATTGGTTGTCTAAGATTCGTAATCGAAAGGTCGTGGGTTTGAATCCCATGGATGGCTCCATTATTTTTAATAGTTTACGTTGAAAAAGACACTTTATTAAGGAGTCTTTTTCTTTTACTTTTCTTTGATTTTGCGTGTGTTTACTTCATTATCGGTTGTGAAATAGGCAGGTCAAAGTTTTGTGCTTCTAGACAGGAACTTTCGGTAACTTTCCGCTAAAATCTTTTATTTCAGTTTTTCTCACAGTGACTTCATCAATTTTCGCCCGTTCGACCGCGAAACCGATGCCGGGCGCTTCGGGCGCGGTTATCGTTCCGCGCGCGGTGACTTCGACTGCCGGTTCGATAATATCTTGCTTCCAGTAGCGTTTCGACGCGGAAACGTCGCCGGGCAATGTGAAACCTTCGAGTGTGGACATCGCAATATTGTGCGCTCTGCCGATTCCCGATTCGAGCATTCCGCCGCACCAGACGGGAATTGAATTTTCGCGGCAAACTTTTTCAACTTGTTTCGCTTGAGCGTGTCCGCCGACGCGCCCGAGTTTGACGTTAATGATTTTCCCGGCGCCGAGTTCAATCGCTTTGCGGGCGTCTTCGGGCGAGCGAATTGATTCGTCCAGACAAATCGGTGTTTTTATTTTTTTTTGCAGTTTCGCGTGGTCGAAAATGTCGTCGTAAGCGAGCGGCTGCTCGAACATCATCAGATCAAACGCGTCCATTCGTTTGAAAAGCTCGATGTCAGCAAGAGAATAAGCCGAATTGGCGTCGCCCATCAAAAGAATATCGCCAAACTGTTCGCGCACGCGTTTTACCACGTCGTAATCCCAGTGCGGCGCGATTTTAATTTTGATGCGGCGATAACCTGCGTCGAGTTCAGTTTGAATTTTTTCAAATAATTGTTCAACCGAATCCTGAATTCCGATGGAAACGCCGCATTCTATTTCGCCGCGAACGCCGCCCAAGTGTTTCCAGAGCGGTACGCCGAGTTTTTTCGCTTCCAAATCCCACGCCGCCGTTTCAATCGCCGCTTTCGCCATTCGGTTGCCGCGCACGCGCTTCATCAAATTCCAAATGTCCGCCGCCGTTTCAACTTTTTTCTCCAAAACCATCGGCGCGAGAATTTTTTCGAGCGTCGCCCACGCTGAATCCGTCCATTCTTCACAATAAGAAGGTGTTTCACCGCACGTCACTTCGCCCCAACCTTCCGCGCCGTCGGCGTCAACGACGCGCGTTAGAATTATTTGACGTTCGTATGTTCTGCCGAAGCTGGTTTCAAAAAAATGGACGAGCGGCAGGTTGATTTCAATCAGTTCAATCAGTTCAATTTTCAGCATAAAAAAAACAGGTTAGAGAACAATGCCCGGAAATGCAAAAGCAAACAGGCACAGTCGGTCGGCGGGCGCGCAGTAATTTATGCGACAAAAAGCTAATCGGTAAGTTCAAACTGCACGAACTGCGTGGCAATTTTGCGCTTTTCCTTGGCTAGATTGTCCGTTACGACAATTTGCAGAACGTAATCTCCAGACTGCATCACCGTGCCCAAATTTAGCGAGCCGTTAATGTTAATTCTATCGTAGCCAACTTGATTCGACACGGCTACCGGCTGCTGTTTACCTTCAAAAAATAACTTGCCGTCACGGAAGATTCTCATTTGATAAGTCAAACTCGGCTTTTTCGACGCGTCGAGTTTGGCGTTAAATACTTCGGTGCCGTAATTTAAAACCGTTCCGCGCTTAAATTGTCTCAGCGCAGTATCACTCAGCGGATTTGTTTTGTCTGCGGTTGTTAAAGGTTTTCCCTGCGAAATGAGCTGCCAGTCTTCCAAGTTCATATTTTCCAGAACGATGCCGGAAAGCGTCAAGCGTTCTTTTTTCAGATTAGGCACTTCGACAAATTGATTTGCCGAACCGACCTTTTCCGTCGCTTTGTCGAGCAGCGCGACGCGCAGTTGATATGCGCCCGGTTTTTTTATCGGAAACGTGAAATCGTAAACGAAGCCGCTTTTAACGAATTCGTCGTAATGATCTTTTTTTACTGTAATCGTATAAGTTTTGCTGATTTTATCAACCGGCACGCCGTTGTCGCCGAAGCCGATGGCGAGCACATCGAAAACGGCTTTCTTACCGCCGTCCGGTTCGTCGGTAAACTTCAGATCCTGCGCGTTGATATGTAAAAACGAGCGGATGAACGCGCCTTGTTGCACGCTGCTGCCGAAAAGAGCGTTGAGACGCAAAGCGATATTATTGACCGCGAACGGCGAAATCAAAGCGTTTGTAATGCGCTGTCCGGCGGTTAAATTGGAATCCGGTTTTTCGATTTGCTCGTCGCTGATGCCGAAAAATCCGCTGCGATAGCGAACGCGCGCGCCGGGACGCGTTATTTTAATTTCCAGTTTGTTAAAGCGGCGGGTTTTCGGGTCGAAGGTTTCGTCATCGGGCTGGTAACCGATTAAATAATAGCTTTGATCGTTGAGCATTCGGCGAATTCCGCCGCTCAAATCGTTGTTGTTGATAATGGAAATTCCGCCGGTTTGTTTTGCCAGATAAACAAGTCCGTCCTGGGTGTCGAAAAGTTCGTTTTTGCGGTCGGTTAAAGATTGTTCGATCTGGTCAGCGCTTCTGCCGCCCGTATCGTCGGCGGCTGTCAAACCGAGCGTTTGCAAGCCGCGCGCGTCCATCGTATAAACGACCACCGAAGCGCGATTCGCCTGATCGACAAGACGCCGCAGAGAATCCAGAACGCGCGTCGAATCCACGAAACCGTCTTCGGATTTGGTGAAAAGTTTAAACCCGTCCGACATCAGCATAATGGATTTGCGTCCCGGCAAATCCTGCATTCCGCGAACGATATAATTGATCGCGCCGAGCGTTCCGGTCGCAAAAAGACTTTGCCGGAAATCGTTTCTCGAATTTTCCCGTGCCTGATCCCTGTCCGCTTCTTCGCGTTGTTGTTCTGCGCTCAAAGCCGGATTTGCCGGCGGCAAAGATTCGAGCGGAGCGAATGCGCCGATTCCGCCGCCGCCCGCCGGATTCCAGCGCACTTTTTCAATCGCGGCGTAAAGCTGTCGCTTATCATTGGTAAATTGCTGGAGCGCGCCGATGCCCGCGCCGGTGCGGATAATCGCGACCAGATCGCCGGGCTGCATTTGCCCGTCAACGAACTTTTTCAGCGCCTGTCGAACGAAATGCGTGCTTTCAAACGAAAGCGTCAAATCGTCAACGACGAGCGCGATTGTCCGGCGCACCTGTTCGGGACGAACCGTTTGCGGCGGTTGCGGCGCAGAGATGTTTCCGGGCGTCGAGACGGGCGTTTCGTTTTCGATTCTGACATTGGAAACGAAAGAGAAATTCGAGATTTGCTGCTTGACGCCGTTCTCGTAAATCTCGACTTCTTCGGGTTTCAAATCGCTGACGATTTTGCCGTTTTTGTCGGTAACGGACGCGTCAATTTGTATTAATGCCGTCGTAATTTTTACAATATCTTCATCGGGCGGCGTCGGCGAAACGGTCGGTTTCGCGGTCTGAGAAAAAATATTGAAGGCAAAAACAAGCAATAATGCGGTTGTGGGAAAAAACTTTTTCATCTTAAATTCTCCGAAAGTATTAAAAATCTCTGTTATCATATAACGGAAATATCTGTTTGGAAAGAAAATTTTCTTCAAGTCGCGGGGCACAAAACCTGCTGTTTTCCGCATCAAAACTCGGGAGCAAAATTTAATGTCGAAATTATATAAAAATCGTTTTAATCATTTTTCATTCGTTACTTTATGCGTTTTCGCACTTGGTCTTTTACTGATTCCTTTTACGGCAAGCTGTTCGGCGGCAGTGCGTGAAATGACCGAAGACGACGCGCTGAAAGCGATTCGCCAGTTGACCAAAGACGGAAAACTGCCGACCGAGTCTGCGGTGACGGAAATCGAAAATCGTTACGCGAATACGCGAACGGGCGCGCTGGCTCGCCTGCTGCGCGCGCGAATTCGGTTTGAAAACAACGATTTTAACGGCGCGGCGCAAATCTTAAGCTCGGACGTTTTCAGTCAAAAAACCAAACTCGGCGATTATGCTTTGTGGCTGCGCGGGCGCGCTTTGCAGCAAACCGGAAAACACTCTGAAGCGATGACGGTTTTCGCCGATTTAGTTAAAAAATATCCCGATTCGCTGCGGGCTAAAGAAGGGAAAATGCTCTGGGCAAGTTCGGCGGCGAGCACCGGGCAAATTGCCGCGATTCCCGCCTTTTTGCAGGATTTAAACGAAAGGAACGATGCCGCCGCGCTGCTTGCGACGGCGAAGTCTTTTGAAACGCAGGGAAATCAGACGCAAGCTGTTAAATTTTATCGTCAGGCTTATTTTTACGCGGCGGGAACCGATGCGTCGAAGGAAGCCGAAACGAAATTAACCGCGCTCGGTCAATCGCTCGTGCCGCAGACGGCGGAAGAAATCCTCAAACGCGGCGACGCGCTTTATAAAGCGAAAAAATACACCGAAGCGCGAACGGCTTATGATAATCTGGCAACGAATTTTCCGAACGCGACCGCGCAGATTCATCTGAAACGTTTGATGACGCTCGCGAATCTGCGTTTGATGCCCGAAGCGCAAACAGTATTTAATCAGATTCCGCAATCCGCCAAAGAAAAAGAGCAAGCCTTTTACGAACTTGCCGTCGGCTACGCCAAAGCCAGCCAGTGGGCGCAGGCGCGTGCGATTGTCGAGGAAATGCGGCGGGCGTTTCCAACCAGCGAGCAAACGCCGAAAACGATGGTCGCCGTCGGAACGGCGGCGCGCGGGACGAAAAACAAACTTGAAGAAACATATTTTTTTCGCGCCGCGCTAGCCGCTTACCCAAATGCGGTTGATGTAGCGCAGGCGCAGTTTGAGCTCGCGTGGCTCGAACACGAAGCGAAAAATTTCGCCGCTTCTTCGCAAATGCTGACCGAACATCTGGCGCGTTACGTTGACAAAGATTCGACGAATCGCGGAAAAGCCGGTTATTGGGCGGCACGCAACTCGGAGCGCGCCGGAAAAATCAATGAATCGTGCGCGCTTTACGACGCGATTCTTCATCGTTACGCGGCTAATTGGTACGGTTATCTAGCTCTGCAAAAATTAACCGTTTTGCGCTCGCAGGAGAAATGTCAGACCGCGCCGAATTTTCCTGCCGGTTCGCTCATTCCTAAAGCGGTTGCAAATTTGAAAACAATTACTGTCGCACCCGAAACCGCGACGGAAAAAGAGCTTATGCGTGCCGAAAAAGGCGAAGAACTCGGCGCCGTCGGACTTTTTGATTGGGCAATGGACGAGCTTCAGGAAGCGCAGAAAACCGCAGCGAGCAGCCCGAAAATTAATCTCGCGCTCGCCAAACATCACCGTTTCAAAGGCGATAACGTCGGCGCTTTGCTCGCCTTGGCAAAAAGCTATCCCGACTACTCGCAGATGAACCCGGAAGAGATGGGCACCGAAGAATGGGACATTTTTTATCCTTTGACGAATTGGAACGACATTAAACATTGGTCGAAACAGCGAAACCTGGACGCGTATCTGGTCGCCGGTTTGATTCGCCAGGAATCGGTTTTCAACCCGCGCGCCAAATCCGGCGCGCAGGCTTACGGCTTGATGCAGCTTTTGATTCCGACGGCGCGAATGATGGCTAAAAAATACGGGACGACGGCAACGATTGACGGTTACACGCTTTTTCAACCGGCGCTCAACATCGAACTCGGCACGGCATATATGCGCGATCAGCTCGCCAAATACGGGCGCGTCGAATATATGGCGGTCGCTTACAACGCCGGACCGGGACGCGTCGTTTCATGGCAAAATTCGCTGCCGTTTGAAATTGACGAATACGTCGAAGCGATTCCGTTCCGCGAAACGCGCGGCTACGTGCAGGGCGTGATCCGCAACGCGGCGCAATATCGAAGGCTTTACGACGAAAACGGAAAATTCAAATCGAACGTCGGCTCGCGCGCGCTGCGCGGCGAAATTGATACGAAACCGCGCGAACAATTCGCCGCCGAATTTCCCGAAATCGTTTTGGACGAAAAGCGCGGCGAATAAATTCAGGGAAATAGAACGCAAAAAAGCGCGGAAAAAGCGCGGATTATTTTTATCAAGTATTAATCCGCGCTTTTTCCCCGCCGTTTCGTGCTGTATTTTTTTTTCTTATCTTTGCTTCTTTTGCGCTTTTTTCGCGGTTGTTTCCTTTTTTTATTTTATCGAGAATTTTGTCGGCGCAATCGTTGCCCGCGCTTCGTCGTTGTAATAATCGTAAACGATTGACGGCGCGGTTTGCGCGTTCAAACCGAAACGCGGGCGGAATTTGAATTTGAAATTCATCGGCGTCGAATCTGCCCACGAATAAACGACGATTTTGTCGGGCAAAACGTCATAATTGCTAAATTTGTCCTCGCTTTTCGCTTTTTCCAGAGACGCGCGGTTAACATCCGCGCCGGGCGGCAAACCGATTTCCGTGAGAATCATCGCGCGGCGATTGTTTTTACTTTCGACAGATACGTCGCAGGCGATTTCCTCGCCGATTTTCGCTTCCGATTTGTTGTAATCGACCTTTAAATCGAAATAACGCGAAGCGGATTCCGCTTCCGTCCAGTTAACGTAAAATGTCGAAACAATCTGTGCCATCACCGCTTTCATATCGTTGCCTGTTTTGATTTCGATGCGGTTGCTGTTTTGGTCGGCGAAAGCGGAAGCGTCGAAAAAAAACGGATTTTTCAAGTTTCCGTCCGTTATCGTAAATTCGCCGGTTTTCACGCCGTTGACATAAATCTCGATTTTCTCGCCGCCGCTTTTCAGCTCGCCTGGCTGCGGTTTTTGCAGCGCGACCAGTGCGTCAAGAACGTTGACGGTCGTTTGCGTCGAATGCCAGACGCCGAATTTATCTTTGGTTTTGAGCAAAAAAATCGCGGCTTTAGCAATCAGATTTTCGATTTTCGATTTTTGATTTTCGTCCGTAAACTTATAATTTGAATTTTGAAACTTGAGAAACGCCTGCGCGACGAGCGCCGTCGTTTCGATTTCCGCTGTTTTTCCCCAACCGTAAAACGGCGTATTCGCTGTTTTCCAATAAGCCGAATCGGTTTCCGTCTGCGCCGAATCGCTCAGTTTTTCCAGCGATTCGCGCGCCGTCGCCGCGTCGCCGCTTTCCATTGCCGTCAGCGCCGCGTTTGCCAGAATATAAGAATCGTTCGCGTCTGCCGGATGTTTTTGCGTAAATTCAAGCCCGCGACGAAGCGCTTGACGAATCGCTTCGTCTTTTCCGGCGATCAGCGACAGCGAGCGCGTCACATAAGCCGTTATAACGCCCGCGTCCGAGTTGCTCGATTTCCAGCTTCCGTCCGCTTGCTGCTGTTTGAGAAGCCATTCGCGCGCATTTGTTATCACGGTTTCATCAATTTGAATAAAAGCCTTCGCGTCATTTAAAAACCGCAAAATGTAAGCCGTCAGCGCTGCGTTCGGCGTGTCGTTCTTGCCCCAATAAGAAAATCCGCCACTCGGAGTTTGATAACTTAAAAGCCGTTCGTAACCGTCAGAGAGAAATTTCATTGCTTGTGTCTTTATCTTTGGGTCAATTGACGCGCCGAATTCTTTTTCGATTTTCAAAATCAAAAGATTCGGATAAGTCGAAGAAGTCGTTTGCTCGCCGCATCCGTAAGGTCGCATTAAAAGTCCTCCGACCGATTCGGCGACGTGCGCGAGCATATTCGGGTAAATTTTTATTTCCGTCCGCCTGGTTTCCCGGCGAGCGCCGACGGGAAAATTCACCGCAAAATCGGTTTCCGCGCGGAAAAAGCTCGTCTGCGCGCGGATTTCTTCTTTGCCGTTCGGTTTGACGGTCACGGTTTTCTCGATTGCGTCGCCTTCGTTCTTCGCCTTCGCCGAAACTTTTTGTTTGCCGTTGATTACAGGCGAAACGGCGCGAAAATTGAAAATCGCGTTTTGCGAGCTGTTCGGCGCGATTTCGATTTGCCGATTCGCATCGTCTAAGAATTTCGACCAATCGTTTCCCGCCATCGAAACGGCGACTTTTTGACGTTTATCCGTATAATTGCGAACCGGAACCGGCAGAGCGATTTCGTCGCCTTCGGTCAAAATCTTCGGCGGATCGAGTTCGGCGAAAAACGGCTGGAAAGTCTGGAATTCCCGCTCGATCAAGCCAATTTCGCCGCTCGCGGTCGAGCCGACGGCGTAAAGTTTCCACGTTGTCAGATTGTCGCCGAGTCGAAATTCCAGTTCGGCTCGCCCGTTTTTGCCGGTGATGAGTTCGGGCGACCAAACGAGAGTTTCGGGAAAATATTCGCGGACGCGCGGCGTAAAATTCTCGGTGTTCTTCGCTTTTCCAAGAGCGCCGGCGATTGATTTCGACTCGCTTTTCGTGACGGATTTCATTGCGCTCGAAGAAGTTTCGACGATTACCGAACTGTCCGACAAAACATCAACCGTCGAATTAACCGTTCCGACATCCAGATAAATTTCCAGTTTTATTATATTCATTGCCGTGACAACGACGTTTTCGATGACGTATCGTTGAAATCCGGAAGATTCGGCGATGATTTTGTATTTTCCCGAAGGCAGATTTGATATCAGAAATTCACCGCTGTCATTGCTCGTCACCGAAAATTTTTCGTTCGAGTTTTGATTTTCCGCCGTCACCGTCGCGCCCGGAACGACCGCGCCGTTCGGATCGAAAAGCGTTCCGCCGACGGCTCCGTTCGCGTTTGAAATTGGACTTTTGGAAACGGTTGTCAGAGTTCGTTCGCCCGACAAATCCTTTTCCGATAAAACGACTGCGAACGAAGCTAAATCGAAATCATCGTAAACTCCGCTCACGCCGTCCGCTCCGGCGCTGCGAATTTTGAACAGAATCAAATCCTGCGAAACGATTTTCGTCAGTAAAACCTGTTGTTTTTCACCGTCGAGATTGCCGACGGTTTGCGGTGAAATTTTCTGCGTCGAGCGGTTGTATCGCACCGCATCCAGACGAAGCGGACGATTCCAGCCGTCGCGCAGCGCGTCGAAATCAAAACCGCCGCGCCTCCAGATCTCTTTTACTTCACCAATCGTCTGCGGAGGTTTCGCGGTTTCCCGAATGTGATTTTCGAGTATCGCGTTCAATTCGTTCCGCGTTTTCGCAAACCATTCAAAACGCATTTCTTTCGCCGTAAAATCGTCTTCAGTGCCGAATTTTTTATCCGCGCTCGCGGTTTTCAGTTTGAGAACCGTAAAAGCGCGGTCGGCGGAAAACTCGGCGCGAAAAGCGGAATTCCACGCGTCGCGCACTTTTTCAAAATCAATATTATTGACCGTTAAAATTTTGCGCAGCGCCGTTTCATCGCCCGGAAACTCGCCGGTTTTTTCGTAATGCGCAATTAAAATCTTTTCAAGCGGTTCGAGTTTTACGTGGATGGAATTTTTGTAAATTGTTCCGAAATCATCGGCGTAAGAATCGCTGGCGAAAAAATTCGGCTCATAAGATTTATTGACAAGCAAAAACTCCGCCGCGAGCTGCAGCTCGGCATCAATCGGTTTCGACGCGTCGAGGTTTTTCAAATCGCGGAGCGTTAAATTGCCAAAAACGTCCGCCGTTCCGATCAATCGGCGCAAATCCTTGAAATTATCGGGCAGACGCTCGGTCGTGGCGCGTTCTTCGATGGCTTTGTCGAGAATGACGACGCCGAATGCGGCTTCGAACGGCGTTTGTCCGCCGTTTCGCCCGCCGAACGAAACACGCGCGGTTTCATTCGGACGATAAACGGTTTTCAAGAATTTGAGATTAAAATCTAAATTAGTCGAAGCCGGAAAAAGAACTACTTTCGCGTGTGAAACGGGATTTCGGTAATTTTCTTCGTGTTTGTAATAAGCCGCAATCGTCAATTCGCCTTTGAAATCTGGGCGAAACGGAATAATCAGCGAAGCGCGATTTTCGTCGAGCCGGATTCGTTTCGAATAAACGACGCTTCGGTTTTTTAAAACGTCAACGAAAACCGTTTTACCCGTTTCACTCGAAAAAATCTTCGCTTCGATTGCTTCGTTCGGCAAGTAAACGGTTTTGTCGGTCGAGACGCGAATTTGTTGTTGGTTTTGGTCAACGTAAATATTATCGGCGAATACGCCGCGATTTCCTTTTTTATCATCGGCGAAAATACGCAGATTGAACGTGTTTTTCGCTTCGGGAAACGGTTTCGCGGGAATGCGGATTTCCAGTTTGCCCGCGCCGTAGCGGTTCGTTTTCATTTCGGCGAGATTTTCCGTCGTTTCCGCGTTTTCGTAAAAGCCTTTGATCTGCAAATCGCACCGCGCCGGAGCGCCGTCGGCGTAAAACGTCGAAACGTGAAATGCGAACGGAATTATCGGATTCGCGTCCGCCGCCGGACGAATAAAATAAATGTGAATCGGCTCTTTCGTAATGCGAACGTCGAAGCGCTTTTGTTCGGTGCGGTTCGTCGTCGAATCTGTCAAATAAGCGGCGAATTTTACGTCGTCAAAGCGTTTCCATTCTTCGCCGCGCAAATTTTCCTGCGCTTCCGATAAATCAACGCGAGCCGTAAATTTTCCGTCCCCTCCGACGTAGCCTTCGATATTTTCGCCTTCTTCGGTTTCATATTCCTGCTTTTCATAATTCCAGCGCCGCTCTTTTTCGCGGACGACGCGTACTTTTCCGTTTGCGACGGGTTTGCCGAAAAGATACTCGGCGCTGACGGTGACTTCCGCCGTTTTTTGTCCGGGCAGATAAAACGATTTATCGGTTGTTGCCGCGACTGTAAAATTCGGCAAATCGTAGCGCCTCACTTTAAATTCGCCCGCGCCGATTTCATCGTCGCCGTCGTTTCTGATTTCGATTTTATAAGTTCCGAGTTTCAGGCTTTCGGGAATTTGCCATTCGACGTTAGCGACGCCGAATCGCGACGTTTTAACGGTCGTTTCGTAAACCGTTTCATCTTCTTCGTCAATGATTTCAAATTCGAGTTCGGCGTCGGCGACTGGTCGTTTGAGCGGATTGAGATAAAGCCCGCGAACGAAAAGTTTCTGCGCGGGCTGATAAATCGGTTTGTCGGTATTGATGTAAACGAACGAATCGGCAGCGGCGTCTAAATCATTTTCCGCTGTGCGCGATATGCCGTTTCTCTCGCCTTTTATCGTTATTTCGCCGTCATCGCCGAGTTTCGCGTTTGCCGGAATCTCGAAATCGAGCGTCGCAAAACCCTCGCCGTTCGTTTTCCCGCGCGCCGCGATTTTCAAGTTATTATCGTCCGAATCGAGCGAAACTTCGCCGCTGATTTGAACGTTTTTAATCGGCTTTTTCGTCAAAGGATGCGTTGCGACAACGTGAGCGCGCAGATTCATTCCGGCAAAAATTCTCTCCGGCGCGGAAATTTGCAGATCGAAAATTTCCGGCATAATCTCTGACAGCGAAACGATGCCGGAAACCGCATCCGCGGAATTTTCCGGCGAAATCGTGTAGCGAAGACGCTTCCAAATCAGATTTTCCGCGTTTGGTTTATTGGTAAAATTAATCGGAATCTGCAAGATTTGACGACCGCGTTTAAAGATTTGCCCGGTTTCGCTCGCGGCGAGAACCGTGTCGTCGGCATCGAGAATTTCGAGCTTCGCGCGTCCGTTGAAATCGGGCGCGTAGTTTTCAAACGCCAAACTCGTTTGCAATCTGTCGCCGCCAAAAGCGGCGCGCGTCGCCGCTTCGTCAACTTTTAAAAAAGTTTGCGCTTTTGCGCCCGCGGCGAAAAGCAGGCAGACGACTGCCGCAAGGAGAAATTTTCCTTTCATACGGTTGTAAACTCCGATTTTTCTTTAGTTTATGAAGTTTTGAAACTCGAATCGTGTGATGCGGCGAGTTTTTTAATTGGTTGCTTTACCGAAAGCATCGGATTAGTTGCCGAATTTTCCGGCGAGACAAAAATCCGTAGTGATAATTCAAACGGTATCTGCTAAACTCTCAAAACCGCCGCCTGACAATCGATCCGCAATTTGGACGCGCCTTCGTTTAATTGTCAAAGCGGCAACGATTTACGATTTTTCATTCCAAAAAACAAAAAGGTGAAACTTAAATAATGAGCGAATTTGAAAATAATCCGAAAACTCCCGCTCCTGACCAATACGAACGCGAGCTGAAAACCGATTTGGACGACAAAACCGGTGACGCGCCGACGGGAATGGCGCTGCACACGAAAATTTTAATCGGTTTGCTCGTCGGCGTTATCGGCGGAGTCGCAGTCAATCAAATCGGCAAATCGAGCGGGGTGGGCTTCGTCGCCTGGACTGATTGGACAATTAAGAATTTCACCGAACCAATCGGGCAGTTGTTTTTAAATTTGTTGCTGATGATCGTCGTGCCGCTCGTTTTTTCATCGTTGGTTGTCGGCGTCGCGGGCATCGGCGACATCCGCAAGCTTGGACGCATCGGACTCAAATCTTTCGCTTATTGTTTGATTATCTCGGCGATTTCCGTTGTCATCGGTTTGGGTTTGGCGAATACGATTCGACCGGGCGAACAAATTGATCCGGTCATCGCCGAGCAAATGAAAACGCAATTCGGCGGCGATGCGAGCAAGCGCGTGGAAACTTTTGAGAAAGACAAAGCCGCGAACACAGATACGGCGCTGATGCAGGTCGTCAAAACAATCGTGCCGAAAAACGTTTTCAGCTCGATCGCGGGTGAAAACCCGAATATGCTGCATCTGATGTTTTTCGCGCTGATTATCGGCGTGGCGATTACGCTTTTGCCCGGAACGGTTTCCGGTCCGTTTGTGCGAGGAATGGGCGCTTTGTTCGAGATAACTTCAAAGATTATCGACATTATTATGAAGTTCGCGCCGTATGCCGTGGCATGTCTGATTTTTACCAATATGGCGCGGTTCGGCATTGACCTGCTCGGCGCGCTCGGCTGGTTCGTCGCTACCGTTTTAATCGGACTTTCGCTGCAAATGTTCGGCGTTTATTCGCTCTCGGTCTGGCTTTTATCGAAAATCAATCCGCTTGATTTTTTCCGCCGCATCCGAACGGTCATCGTGACCGCTTTTTCGACTTCTTCGTCAAACGCGACGCTGCCGACCGCTTTGAAAGTTTCCGAAGAAAATCTCGGCGTTCCGCCGCATATCAACAGCTTCGTGCTGACCGTCGGCGCAACGGCAAATCAAAACGGCACAGCGCTTTACGAAGGCGTCACCGTGCTTTTTCTCGCCCAGCTCGCGGGCATCGAACTGACATTAGCCACACAGTTGATGGTTGTTTATATGGCGATTCTCGGCGGCGTCGGAACAGCCGGTGTGCCGAGTGGTTCGATACCATTCATCATCGGAATCTTAGCGATGATCGGCGTCAATCCCGCGCTGATAGCGATTATTTTAGGTGTCGACAGAATTTTGGATATGTGCCGCACGACTCTGAACGTCGTCGGCGATTTGACGGCGGCGACATTCGTAGCGCGTTCCGAAGGTTTTGAATTGCTGAAAGACACGAAAAATATTTGAAGCCGCCGTCGAATCGGTTAAAATTGCGATTGAGGTAAATTCTAATGACGACAACGACAATGCCGCAGCCGGTTCGATTGCGTTTTTCGGTCGACGATTATTACAAAATGATCGAACTCGGAATGCTTAAAGATTACGAGCGAGCCGAAATAATCGAAGGAGAGCTGATAAAAAAAATGACGGTCGGAGATAGGCATGCCGCAGTAGTTAATTTTTTGAATCGTTTTTTTGTGCGTAATGCGGCAGACGAAATTCTAGTCAGCGTCCAAAATCCGATTCGCTTGTCCGATTACGACGAGCCGGAGCCGGATTTGGTTTTAGCAGATTTGACGAAATACGACGGCAGACGTCATCCGCGTCCGGCAGAAATTTTGCTCGTCGTCGAAGTGTCGGATTCGACAGTCAAATACGATCGGGACGTAAAACTTCCGCTTTACGCCGAAGCTGAAATCTCAGAAGTTTGGATTGTTAATATTCCGAATAATATTGTCGAAGTTCACACGAATCCGAGCGTCGGGCTTTACCAATCAGTCAAGATTTATCGGCGCGGCGAAACAATCGAAACCGCACATTTGCCAAGTATCAATTTAAGAGTTGATGAAATTTTAAGCTGAAACCTGCAAATTAAGAAGGACTTTTGTAAAATGTTTCCGATTGGCGACGACAATTCCGACAGCACGATCACGCCGTATGTTAATTACGCGTTTATTGCGATAAACATTCTGGTGTTCGTCTTTTTGCAAGGTATCGGCTCGAACGACGTTTTCAGTTATCGCTTTTCGCTCGTGCCGCGGGAAATAACGACCGGTATTGACTTGATCGGCGTACAAATCGTGCGCGATTCGCTCGGCAACGTTGGCGAAGTCGCGCATTACGCGACGCCGCTGCCGGTTTATTTTAATTTCTTGAGTTCGATGTTTATGCACGGCAGTTTTGCGCACATTTTCGGCAATATGCTGTTTTTGTGGGTTTTCGGCGACAATCTGGAAAATATGCTCGGACATATACGCTTTGCCGCGTTTTACATCGCAACCGGAATTGCCGCCGCCGCGGCGCAAATCGTGATGGATACGGATTCGGTGATTCCGATGTTAGGGGCGTCAGGCGCGATTTCCGGTGTTCTCGGCGGCTATCTGGTTTTATTCCCTCGGCGTCGCGTCCGCGCTTTGATTTTCTATTTTCTGACGGAAGTTCCCGCGTTTATCGCCGTCGGCATCTGGATTGTTTATCAAGTCGTTGCCGGTTATATGACTCCGGCAGGAACTGGCGGCGTCGCTTATGCCGCGCACATCGGCGGATTCGTTGCGGGATTGATTTTAATCAATGTTTTTGCCATTGGAAAAATGCACCCAATCGTTAAAACTCGAAGTTTTTAAGTTTGTAAACACCGACGGAAATTCTTTCTGCGAAACCTTCTTCGACCAGAGCCCGATTGGCTAATCCGGCTTCTTTGCGCGTGAGTCCGAGCGCTTTGGCAAACTCGCCGCGATAAGTCATTCCGCACATCTGTAAGAAAGCGCGGGCGATTTCTCGAACTGCTTCTTCGCGCGAAACCGTTTTCGCCACTTCTTTGGGAAAACGCGCTTCTGCCAGAGTCCAGATATACATAAATGTCGGTTGGTAAAGAACTTCCTGCGGAATGACTTTCATCGCCCGCTGCAATTGGTCGAGCGTTTTTGTCAAAACGGCGCGACTTTCAATGCGCGCGTCTTTTCGCAAATCCGCGTTTCCCATTTCCCATTCTTTGCGCAAAACTTTCAATATTCTATTCGCTTCCGGCGAGAAAACTTCCTTTTCGCGTTTTTTCGTCACGCCCCAAATCGCGTTGAAATATGGAATGAGGCGCGGCGCGACGAACATCGCGCGACCTTTAACGAGTTTTCCGTAATAAACGCGCCCGCGCATCATCACTTCGTCCTTCAAAGTCCACGCCAAATCCATCTCGTAATCTTTCTGCACGTTTTTCGGCGAGTGCGCGTCGCGCCGACCGCAAACGGCGACGTAAACGCTCGGCAGATTCGTCCGCGAATCGGTCAGCGCGAGACAAAAACCCAAATCTTCGACGAACGCTTCGAGCTGTTCGCGCCTTTCGATTTTCAAAGTCTCTTCGCGCCGCCATTTCGAATCGCGGAAATTTTCGACTTCTTCGGGCAAAATCAACATTGAAATTAATCGGGAAATATTGAGAAAAACATTTTTGAGAGAAACATTAAATCGTCATTCCGCCGTCAACGATAATAGTTTGTCCGGTGATATAACTCGAAGCGTCGCTCGCCAGAAAAACTGCCGCGCCTTTCAGTTCGCCTTCAGCGCCGATGCGCGGAATCGCGTTGTTTTCCTGAATCGAGCGCTCGTAAATGTCAATCGCGGCGTCGGCGAGCCGCGAATGAAAAAATCCGGGCGCGATGGCGTTGACGCGAATTCCTTTTCGTCCCCAGCTCGCGGCAAGCTCACGCGTCAAGCCGATCAAACCGGCTTTGCTGGCGGCGTAACCGGCGTAAAACGGACCGTTTGCGCTCGATGTGATGCCGGAAATCGAAGCGATGTTAATGATAGAGCCGCTTTTATTTTTCAACATTTCGCGCCCGACCGCCTGCGCGAACAGAAAACAGCCGGTCAGATTCACGTCCAAAACTTTTTGCCACTGCGCGAGCGGCATATCTTCGGGCATTGCGCCCCACGAAATTCCGGCGTTGTTGATTAAAACGTCAATGCGCCCGAATTTTTCGATGGTCGCGTCTACGACCGTTTGAATGTCGTCGGGCTTGGAAACGTCGCACAAAACGCTTTCGACGTTAAAGTTTTTCGCTTTGAATACGGCGACGGTTTCGTCGAGCCATTCGGCGCGGCGCGCGCAGAGCATTAAATTCGCTCCGGCTTCCGCCAATCCCTCCGCCATTTCCGCGCCGATGCCGCGCGAGCCGCCCGTGACAATGACGGTTTTTCCGGTCAAATCGAACAGTTCTCGAATATGTTTCGTCATAATTTTTGTGTTTCAGATTATCACAAACTACCGAATTTTTGGCAAAACCGACGTGCGGCGAGCGGCATCTAAAGCTAAAATAAATTTATGAGCAAAACACAAAAAGAACTTGCTTTCTTGCGCGAAATGACGATAGAAAGCCAGTGGACAGAGCGTTTTACAGATTACTTCGACAAAAAATTTAAATTCGGCAAAGAAGAAACCGTGCTTTACGTCAACGCCGGCGCGGGCAATCACGCGCTCGCTCTGCGCGAAAAACTCGGCGACGAAACGGAAATTTACGCCGTTAGCGACAACGAAGATTTGCGCGTGATCGCGCAGGCAAAAGCCGATGCGGTGAAAGCCGACGTTCGTTTCGGCACGTATTTGCCCGAAGAAAAATCGAGCGTCGTGATTGCGGACGCGAGTCTGGTCAAACCCGACGAATTGAACGAGTTTTTGTCGGAAATCATTGAAGCGGCGGACGAACAAGTCGCTTTTTTTCTGCCGACTGCGGGAAGTTTCGGCGAGATTTTTTCGTATTTATGGGAAACTTTGCTTGAAACGGATTTGCTGGAAAAAGGCGAAAACGTCGAACGCCTTATTTCGGAAATTCCGACGATTGAGGACGTTGCGGAAACCGCGCAAAAGCACGGTTTGAAGAAGATGGAAAACTCGACTTCAATCGAGATTTTCGAGTTTAAAGACGGCATGGAATTCGTCAATTCGCCTTTGATGTCCGATTTGCTGTTTCCGTTCTGGCTCGAATTTTTAACGGACAAGGAAAAGAAAAAAGTCGGCGTAAAGCTCGCCGAACTGATCGATAAAGAAGATGGCGAGCTTTCATTTCGCTTTTCGGTGAAAAATACTTTGTTCAGCGGCGAAAAGGCATAAATCCGTCAGTTAAAGAAAGGAAATTAGCCGCGAGCAGACACAAAAGAACACGAACAAGAAAATAAAATCAATGAGTTTTATTCTCGAATGTTCGTGTTTTTCGTGTCTGTCGCGGCTAAAATTATTTTGCTTGCAGTCGAAGAATTATTGGTTGACTTCGGCGCGACGTCGCATTTCCGCCGCCAATTCGTCATTGTTCATCGCATTGATCTGCGGCGCATTCGGGTTTCCGGCGATTTGCGCTCGTTTTTGCGCTTCTATCTGTTCTTCTTCCTCCGCTTCGCGCATTCCTTCCTTAAATGCCTTGCGCGATTGACCCAGAGATTTGGCGAGCTGCGGCAAACGCGACGCGCCGAACAATAAAAATAACACCGCGACGATTAAAATGATTTCCGTACTTCCAAAATTCATAACTTTATTCCTTCACTTCCGGCGCTGATAAAACTGAAAATTCCGCGCGCCTAACTCGTTCATCATACCTTGATTTGCCGGACATTTCCATCGAAAAAGCATTCCTGCAGTTTAGATTTCGACTTTTTCCTTGAATTTATCCATCGCGTCAACAAGCGCTGACGTGATTCCTTTTTCCGAAACCGAGTGTCCCGCGTCGGGCACGACGATAAATTCGGCTTCTGGAAACGCGCGATGCAAATCCCACGCGCTCGTCATCGGGCAAACAACGTCGTAGCGTCCCTGCACGATAACGGTCGGAATGTGGCGGATTTTCTCGACGTTTTCGAGCAAATAATCTTCGGTCGGGAAAAACGAATTGTTCATAAAATAATGACATTCTATGCGCGCCAGCGAGAGCGCTTCGTGCTCGCCTTCCCAGTGATTCATCAAATCCGCATCCGGGAAAAGTTTCGAGGTCGAGCCTTCCCAAACGCTCCACGCGCGCGCTGCCGAAAGTCTGACGGTTTCATCGTCACTCGTCAAACGATTGTAATAAGCGGTCATAAAATCGCCGCGCTCTTCAAACGGGATTTCGTCGCGGTAGCGTTCCCAAAAATCCGGGAAAATTTCCGAAGCGCCGTATTGATAAAACCACAAAAGCTCTTTCCGTCGAGTAAGAAAAATACCGCGTAAAATCAAGCCTAAAACTCTGTCAGGATGAGTTTCGGCATAAGCCAAACTTAAAGTGCTGCCCCATGAACCGCCGAACACAAACCATTTTTCGACGCCGAATTTTACGCGCAGCGTTTCGATGTCATGAATCAAATCCCACGTCGTATTTTCTTTTAACTCGGCGTGCGGCGTCGAATTTCCCGAACCGCGCTGGTCAAATAAAACGATATGATACGCTTTCGGATCAAAAAACTGCCGATACATCGGAATCAAACCGCCGCCCGGACCTCCGTGCAGAAAAACGACGGGAATTCCGTCCGGATTGCCGCATCGCTCGTAATAAATATCGTGAAGATCGGAAACTTTCAGCATTCCCGTATCAAACGGCTCGATTTCAGGATAAAGAGTTTTAGTGTTCACCATAATTTTTAATAATACTCGAATCGGTTTTAATCATTCAAACGGAAGAACGTGGTAAGTTCCTTTTCTTACTTACCGCTTACCGCTTTCCGCTTATCACTAATTTCCAATTATCATCGTTCCCGTTCCTCGATCGGTGAAAACTTCCGACAGCAGCGCATTTCGTTCGCTGCCGCCGATGACGTGCGCCGAGCGGACGCCGCGCGCGATGACTTGAATCAGATTTTGCAGCTTCGGAATCATTCCGCCGGTTGCCGCGCCCGATTCGATCATCGCTCCGGCTTCCGCGACGGACACGCGCGAAAGTTTCGTCTTTTCGTCGCTTGCGTCCAAATAAATTCCGTTGACATCCGACAACAGGATCAGTTTTTCGGCTCCGAGCTCGATGGCGATTTCAGAGGCGATTGTGTCGGCGTTGATATTGAAAATCTGCCCGTTTTCGTCCGCGCCGAGCGACGAAACGACCGGCAAATAATCGGCGTCGAGCAAAAGTTTTAGAAGTCTTGAATTAATATCTAAAACATCGCCGACATTGCCGAAATCAACTTCTCGCGTTTCGCCGGTTTCTTTGTTTGTTACCGTTTTCGGCGGACGTTTTTCGGCGTGAACGATATTGCCGTCAACGCCCGAAAGCCCGACGGCTTCGATACCGTGATTTCTCAGCGCGGCGAGGATTTCCGTGTTGATTTTTCCGGCGAAAATCATCTTGGCGAGCTCTAAAGTATCGTCATCGGTTACGCGTCGCCCGTCGATTACGGTTTGCGATACGCCGAGCTTTTGAGCGAGCTGCGAAAGCTGTTTGCCTCCGCCGTGAATGACGCATAGTTTGATGCCGACTTGGTGCAGCAACGCCAGTTCTTCCGCCAGCGATGCGAGATTTTCCCTGTTTTCCGTTACTTTGCCGGAAAATTTAACAACGAAAATCTTGCCTTTGAATTTTTGAATATATGGCAACGCTTCGCGCAGCAAATCGAGTTTTTGTGAATTCATTTATCTATTTTATCAGCTTCGCCATCATCGCCTTCTGCGCGTGCAGACGATTTTCGGCTTCGTCAATAACGACCGAATTCGGCGAATCAATCACCGCGTCGGTCACAATCACGTTGCGGCGAACAGGCAGACAATGCATAAAAATCGCGTTGTTCGTGCGCTGCATTTTCGCTTCGTCAACAATCCAATCGGCGCGCAAATTCTGGCGAAACTCCAAATCTTTTTCTTGAGCGCCGTAAAATTGTTTGCCGCCCCAACTCTTGGCGTAAACGACTTCTACGTCATCAAAAGCCGCGTGAACGTCGTTGGTTACCTCCAAACTTCCGCCGTTCTCTTTCGTTTGAGCTTCGATTTCACCCATTAATTCTTCATCGAGTTCATAACCTTGCGGGTGCGCAATTCGCAAATCGTGTCCGAACTGCGCCGTTGCCAGCGCGAAAGAATTCGGGACAGCCATCGGCAAAGGCTTCGGATGAAAAGCCCAAGTCAGCAATACTTTTTTCTTATCTTCGCCGAACTTTTCCCGAATCGTCATCATATCGGCAAGCGCCTGACACGGATGATGCATCGCCGATTCGAGATTGATAATCGGTTTTGAAGAATAACGCGCAAAAGCCGCCAAAATCGGGTCGGTTCGCTCGGTTTCCCAATCTTTCAATTCAGCAAAAGTCCGCACGCCGATTGCCGAAACGTATCTTTCCAAAACGCGCACGAATTCCTTCAAATGCTCGGTTTTTCCGCCGTCCATCACGACGCCTTCGCGGTGTTCAAGCGTCCAAGACGTTCCGCCCGGCTCTAAAATCACGGCATTTCCGCCAAGCTCGTAAACGCCGATCTGCATCGAAGCGCGCGTCCTTAAAGACGGATTGAAAAACACGAGCGCGATTGATTTTCCGCTCAAAGATTTATCGGCAATCTCTCCGCGTTTGAATTTACGCGCCGCCGCGATCATTTCTTCGAGTTCGGCGCGTGAAAAATCAGATGTTTTTAGAAAATTATTCATTTACTTTTTTGAAAATATTGTATTCTCCCGCAAGAAAATTTCGATTGTTTGAATTTTGATATAATCTTTCTTTAATCTTTTCTTGAATTTCAGAAAACTTTTCTTCAGAACTGATAAATGAACACAATTCTTGAGCTTTCGATTCAGTTATTGTGATTTCAATTTCATCTTCTTCATCAGGAATTTCATTACAAAATTCAGCATAATATTTTGCAAAATCTTTCAATGCAGTTTCATCATCAGAATACATGGCGTAAAAACTTTCAATTGTCCGCCAACGAAAATCTGGATGATTGCCGACTTTCTTTTCCAGCCAATGAAAAAAATCCTGAATACCTGCATGACTTCCAGCAGATCCGTGAACTCTTGAACCAAGTGCAATTCCTTGAATAAAAGCTAATACTTCCCCAAATGTTCCGTTTTTAGTGTACATTTGAGGACGATGGCAAATAGCTTGAACATCGTGAAGAAAAGATTCTCTACTCAGTTTCATAAAACAGTTTAGTTCTTTAAATCTTCCAACTTAAAATCCATTAAATCGCCGATTCGCTCAATCGTGTAATCCGCCGCTGGATATTTAGCGATTTCTTTTTCGTCGAAGGCGTAATGACCTTGGCGAGGAAAAACTGTCGTCACGCGTTCGCCCCAGATTTTTTTGATGGCGGTTAAAATTCGCAGTTTATCGTCAACCATTACATAATGATCGGCGGGAAAGCGGCGTTCGACATCGTGGAGTTCGTGTTCTTTGTGAATGTAAATCAAAATATTCGCCTCGACCGCTTCAAAAATGCCGGAACGCTCAACTTTGCGCGGCTGAAAAACCACGTCGCCGTCGGTTAAAACGACGACTTCGCCAAATTGTTTGCAGTGTTCCAAAACGTCGAGCGAATTGGGAAACAGGCGGTTGGCGAAATGATAATTGACGAGATAAGTCGAGACGGCGAGAACGTGCGAATCATACGGATACGCGACGCGGTAACGCTGCAGCGCGCCCAGATAATCGGCATAACCGAGTTCGCGGCGCAATTCTTCAAAAATTTCCCAGTAATGCCCGGCGCGTTCGCCGCCGACTTCTTTTTCCAAAAACACGCGCAAATCCTGTGTTACGCGGTCGTTGTCGAGCAAAGTGTTGTCAACGTCGAAAAGAAAAACTATTTTATCGTTCATCAATGGTTCAATATTTGAAAATCTGAATTTCCGCAATCGTTACGCCGTTCGCGTTAATCGGCGATACATAAATATTAAAATCAATTTCCGTCCGCGAGTAAATTTCGCGCATCACGTTTTCCACTTTCCGCGCCGTTTCGGCGTTTTCGCTGAGCATAAAAACGCTCGGACCCGAACCGGAAATTCCGCCGCCGAGCGCGCCCGCCCGTTTCGATTCGCTTTTTATCTCGTCAAAACACGGAATCAAAATGCTGCGAACGGGTTCGATTATTCGGTCTTCGAGCGAGCGGGAAATCAACGCGTAATCGGCTTTTTGCAAACCGGCGACGAGCGCGGCGACGTTGCTCCATTGCGCGACGGCGTCTTTGAGAGCGATTTTCTGTTTCAAAATTTCGCGCGCGTCTGACGTTTTGACTTCGATTTGCGGATGCACGACTGTTACGAATAACGGCGGAAATTCTAGTTCGACAACGTCGAGCGGAGCGTTGCAGCGAACGAGCGTAAAGCCGCCGAAAATGCACGGCGCGACGTTATCGGCGTGACGCGCGCCCGACGCGACGATTTCGCCGTCCATCGCAAATTCGACGAGTTCTAGTTTCGTAAACCGTCCATTCAAAAGATGATTTGCCGCAACAACTGCGCCCGCTGCGCTTGCTGAACTCGAACCGATTCCGCTTCCCGGTTTGATGTGTTTCGTGATTTCGACTTCAAAACCGAAATCGCCGCCGATTTTTTCCAACATCGAAAGCAAAGCTGCGCCCGCGACGTTTTTTTTCGGCTCGGTCGGCAAATCGTATTCGTCGCGGTTGATAATTCTGACGATTTTTTCGTCAATCAAACGCAAAGTCATTTCATCGTTCGGCGCGGACAATGCAAAACCGAGACAATCAAATCCGCAGACGACATTCGCCACCGTTGCGGGCGCTAAAACCCGGATTTCTTTCATAAATTCAAAACTTAAAATACTGTTTTCGCAAAAAATATAAAATCGTATTATGATAAAACTTTTGCCGCTTCGGTCTCAAAAACCGGCAAATGCTTCAATTTTACCTTTTTGAATGAAATACTTTAGCACAAACAGACGTTCCGAACAGGTTTCCTTTCGCCAAGCCGTGCTTGACGGGCAGCCGGACGACAAAGGTTTATATTTTCCCGAGAAAATTCCGCTTTTATCGCCGGATTTCTGGCGCGATTTTCCGGCAAAATCGAAAGAGCAAATCGCTTTTGAAATTATCAAGCTGTATACCGGCGAAGATATTGACGAAGAAACGCTTTTCCGAATCTGCGCCGAAACGGTGAATTTCGATTTTCCTTTGGTGAAAATTACGGAAAATATTCAAGCACTCGAACTTTTTCACGGCGCGACGCTCGCCTTTAAAGATGTCGGCGCGAGATTTATGAGCCGCTGTTTGCAGCATTTTTCCGTTGAAAAGCAGAAAAAGACAATCGTCATCGTCGCTACTTCCGGCGACACGGGCGGCGCGGTGGCGAACGGATTTTACAAGGTCAAAGATGTTGAAGTCGTGATTTTGTATCCGAAAGGAAAAGTTTCTCGTGTTCAGGAATTGCAATTAACGACGCTCGGCGAAAACATTTCCGCGCTCGAAGTCGCGGGAAATTTCGACGATTGTCAGGCGCTGGCTAAACAGGCGCTCGCCGACGAGGAATTAAAAAAGAAGGTTTTTCTCACTTCCGCAAATTCCATTAACATTTCCCGCTGGCTGCCGCAGCAATTTTATTATTTTTACGCGTACCAGAAGTGGATTGCGGAAGATTCAAGATTTGAAAACGAAACCCAAAATCCGGTGATTTGCGTTCCAAGCGGCAATTTCGGCAATATTTGCGCGGGGCTTTTAGCGCACGTTTCCGGTTTGCCATGCGAGAAATTCATCGCGGCGACGAACGCCAACGATGTCATACCGCAGTTTTTACGAAATGGCGAAATGCAAATAAAATCGTCCGTTCCGACGCTTTCCAACGCGATGGATGTCGGAAATCCGTCGAATTTCGTGCGGATTTTGCAGATTTTCGAGCACGATTATTTGAATCTCAAAGAAAAAATGGAAGCTGTCAGCGTTTCCGACGAAACAACGATTGAGACGATGCGGCGCGTTTACGATGAATACAATTATATTTTAGATCCGCACGGAGCGGTCGGATTTTACGCGCTCGAAAAATATCTGGAAGCAAATCCGGAAAAAAGCGGATTTTTTCTTGAAACAGCGCACCCGATAAAGTTCGATTCGGTCGAACGAATCATCGGAACGTTCGGCGACACGCCCGAATCGGTCAAGGATTTATTCGCTCGCCCGAAACAAAGCGTTGAAATCGAAGCTAATTACGAAGAATTAAATGAAATACTGCTGCAAAAAATTTAGCCACAGAGTTCACAGAGCACACAGAGATTTTTAATTATTTATCTCTATGAAGTTTGTAGCAAAGATTAAATATGAAAGTTTTAAAGTTTGGCGGCTCTTCGGTCGGAAGCGCAGAAAATATCGGCAAAGTTGTTGAAATCGTAAAAAATGAAATCGAAAAAGACGCGTGCGTCGTCGTCTTATCGGCGATGCAGGGAACGACCGACGCGTTGATTGATATCGGGCGAACGGCGGAAAACGGCGACGAGAATTTTCGCGAGAAAATTAAAGCTGTCGAAAACAAACATTTCGACGCCGTGCGATTGTTGATTCCGGTTTCCGTGCAGAGCGCGCTTTTGAGTTTCGTCAAAAAACGCATCAACGAACTCGAAAATATCTGCGAAGGAGTTTTTTTGCTGCACGAACTTTCGCCGCGAACGCTCGACCGCATCGTCAGCTTCGGCGAAATTCTTTCAACTAAAATCGTTTCCGCGAAATTCGATTCCATCAATGTCAAAAACACTTGGAAAGATGCCCGCGAATTAATTAAAACCGATTCAAATTTCGGATTTGCGGCGGTTGATTTTCCGAAAACGAATAAATTAGTTCAGGAATTTTTTAATCAACAAATCCAAAATCCAAAATCCGAGACTCGAAATTTATATATTTTGCCCGGTTTTGTCGCGTCCGACGAAAATGAAATCACGACGACTTTGGGACGCGGCGGTTCGGATTACACGGCGGCGATTCTGGCGGCGGCGCTGGACGCGGAAGTTTTGGAAATCTGGACTGATGTTTCTGGAATGATGACCGCCGATCCGCGCATCGTGCGCAATATCCGGCAGATTCCGCGCATCACCTACCGCGAAGCGATGGAGCTTTCGCATTTCGGCGCGAAGGTGATTTATCCGCCGACGATTCAGCCGGTTTTGCGGAAAAATATTCCGATTCTCATCAAAAATACGTTCGCGCCCGAAGATATTGGCACACTGATTGAACGTGAAGTCGCCGCCGAAAAGGAAATTGTGCGCGGCATCACGAGCGTTGATAAAATTTCTGTTTTAAGCCTCGAGGGAAGCGGAATGGTCGGCATTCCGGGTTTCTCGAAACGCCTTTTTGACGCGCTTTCGCGGGCGCGAATTAACGTCATTTTGATCACGCAAAGCTCTTCGGAACATTCGATTTGCGTGGCGATTGAAGAAAAATTCGGCGCTCGCGCGAAAGAAGTCGTGGACAGCGAATTTGAACACGAAATCGCCGTCGGGCGCATCGAGCCTTTACGCGTCGAAAACGGTTTGTCTATTCTCGCGCTCGTTGGCGACAATATGCGAAATCACACGGGCGTTTCCGGCAAAATGTTCGCCGCGCTCGGCTCGCAGGGCGTCAACATCCGCGCCATCGCGCAAGGCTCGTCCGAAAGAAATATTTCGGCGATTATCGAATCGAAAGACGTGCGTAAAGCCGTCAACACTCTGCACGAAGATTTTTTCTCGGACGGCAAAAAACAAATCAATTTATTCATCGTCGGCGTCGGGACGGTCGGCAGCAAACTGCTCGGACAAATCCGGCAGCAAAGCGAAATCTTGGGCGAGAATCTGCGGCTCAACGCGCGCGTCGTCGGATTGGCGAACAGCAAAAACGTTTTGTTTGATGAGAACGGGATTGATCTGTCCGCTTGGAACGAGCTTTTGAAAAATCAAAGCAATGAAGAAAAAACGGCAAACACGTCAGCCGAAATTGCCGATTTGATCGTCGAAAAAAATCTGCGCAATTCGATTTTCGTCGACATCACGGCGAACGAAAGCGTCGTCGAAGTTTATCCGAAATTGCTGCGTAAAGCTGTTTCCATCATCGCCTGCAACAAAATCGCCGCTTCGTCCAAATACGAAAATTACCAAAAATTAAAAGATTTAGCCCGTGAATATAACGCCAATTTTCTGTTTGAAACCAACGTCGGCGCGGGCTTGCCGATTATCAACACGCTCAACGATTTGACGCGCAGCGGCGACCGCATCAACCGCATCGAAGCGGTTTTGTCGGGAACTCTGAATTACGTTTTTAACAATTACGACGGCTCGCGCTCGTTTTCGTCGGTCGTTCGCCAAGCTCAAACCGAAGGTTACACCGAACCCGATCCGCGCCTCGATTTGAGCGGCACTGACGTTGCGCGAAAGATTTTGATTTTAGCGCGCGAAGCCGGTTTTCAAATGGAAATGACGGACATTGAAAACGCCGGGTTTCTACCCGAATCGTGTTTGCGCGGCTCGGTCGAAGATTTTTATCGGGAAATGGAAACGCACGAAAGCTATTTCAGAAATTTGCTGGAAACGGCAAAAGCCGCGAATCTCTCGCTCAAATATATCGCTTCGTTCGACAATGGCAAAGCATCAGTGGGTTTACAAAGCATTGACGCCGCGCACAATTTCGCCAATCTTTCCGGCAAAGACAACGCCGTTCTTTTTTACACGAACCGCTACGCCGATCTCCCGCTCGTCGTCAAAGGCGCGGGCGCGGGCGCGGACGTCACGGCGGCAGGCGTTTTCGCAGATATTATTCGGGCAGCGAGAATTTAGTTTTTGCCATAGATTTTACAGAGAACACAGAGGTTTTTCATTGTTTTCTCTCTCTGTGTTCTCTGTGAACTCTGTGGCTAATTCTTGTCTAAAACTTCTATCAGCAAATCAATTTCTTCTTTTTTCACGCACAGCGGCGGCAATAAACGCAGAACGTTCGGATTGCTCGAAGTTCCGGTGATGATTTTGTTTTCGAGCAGTTTCTGATGAATCGGTTTGCAGTTTTCGGCGAATTCGATTCCAATCAGTCCGCCTTTGCCGTGAACGGCAACGACTTGTTCGACTTCTTTTAATCTTTCGCGCAGATAACTTTCGATTTCAGAAATATTTTCGCGCATATTGTCCGTTTCAATCGCTTCGAGCGTCGCCGAAACTGCCGCCATCGCGAGCATTCCGCCGCCGAACGTCGTGCCTAGATCGTTGGTTTTAATACTCTGCGAGATTTTTTCGCTTACCAGACACGCGCCGACCGGAACGCCGCTGCCCAAAGATTTGGCGAGCGTGATGATGTCGGCTTCAGTGTTTCCGGCGTATTCCGAACCGGAAAAAAACCAGTTTCCCGTGCGTCCGACGCCGGTCTGCACTTCATCGAAAATCAAAACGATGCCGTGTTCGTCGCAGATTTCGCGCAGCCGGCGGAAAAATTCCGGCGCGGCTTCGGTCACGCCCGCCATTGACTGGATCGGTTCGAGCATAATCGCCGCCGTTTCTTTATCGGCTAATTCCCGAACGCTTTCAATATTGCCGAATTCGGCGCAAACGTGCCCGGGAACGTTCGGTTTGCCGATTTCGCGGTATTTTCCCAAAAAAGTCGCCGAAATCGCGTCTGCCGTGCGACCGTGAAATCCGCCGGAAAACGTAATGACTTTTTCGCGTTTCGTCGTCATTCGCGCCATTCGCATCGCGTTCTCGTTGGCTTCCGTGCCGGAATTGCAGAAAAACGCTTTCGTCATTGATTCGGGCGCAACGGAAACAAGTTTTTCCGCCGCTTTGGCACGCACCTCCGAATAAACCAGATTTGAATAAAACAAAACCTTTTCGGCTTGTTTTTGAATAGCTTCGACAACTATCGGATGAGAATGTCCGGTTGCGCAAACAGCGTGTCCGCCGTAAAGGTCTAGATATTTCTCGCCGTCGCTCGTCTCAACCCAACAGCCTTTGCCGGTTTCGACGGCGATGTTCATCTTCGCGTATGTCGCTACTTGAAACTGTTCTTCCAAACTTTCGATTTCAGTAAAATTCATAATTTTATTGCCTACGAAAAACACAAAAGAAACAAAAGGTTTTTACAAAATAATTTTTATTTCGTGCTTTTAGTGTGTTTCGCGGGCTAAATCTTCTTCTGCAAAAGCCAATCAATCTGCGGATCGCTGCCGAGCTGAAAAACGTGTTCGCCGCATTTTTCAAAGCCGAATTTTTCGTAAAACTTTTGCGCCCTAAAATTGTATTCCCAAACGCCGAGCCAAACCGTGTCGCGGCTCGTTTCTTCGGCGATTTTGAAAATCTCGAGCATCAAATTTTTGCCGACGCCTTTGCCGATGAACTTAGCGAGCGCGTAAAGACGGCACAGTTCCAAAAGTCTTTCGCCGGAAACGCCTTCTTCGCGCGCGTCGAGTTTTATTTTCGCGTAACCGGCGGCTTCGCCGTCGAGTTCGGCGATTAAATAAATGGTTTTCTCATCCAGCAAATCGCTTTTAATCGTTGCTTCGGAAAACGCGTCGTTCATATAAGCGTGCATATCGTCAGGGTGATTTTTCGGATGATCGGCGAACGCTTCGTCGAACGATTGCCAGCCAATACTCGACAATGTTTCGGCGTCTTTGATGGTCGCCTGTCTGATGTTCAAGTTCATAATCCGGCTTTCCGTTTTGCTTTTTACTGCCGTCCACTGACGAATTTCAAGGTGTCATTGTAATTCAAAACAGCGTCCGAATTGTTTTGCAGCGCGGCTTGAAATTTGTTGTTGAAATCTTCATCCGCGTCCTCAAAAAGCAGCAGAATTTTCGCCTCGCCGAACAATGCTTGCGCCGCTTCTTCGGTCGCCGGACGACGAATTGAGACGGCTTCGTCAATCAGCGCGATGAGCGCCGACATTTTTCGCAGCCACGCGAAATGCGGGTCATCAATAACGAGTTGAAAATAAACGTTGACGCTCGCGATGCGCCCGTTTTTCGCCTCGTATTCGGCTTTCGCCGCGTCGAGCAGCGTTTTATGCAGGCGCAAAAATGCCTTGCTCAAATCTTTCAAACCGACGCGAGTTTCCGCCGCTAAAATGTCTTGTCCGTTTTTCGATTCATCGTTCATAACTTCTATTTTACAGAATAAAGGCAGTTGAAACCACAAATGTTCACAGATGAACACAGATAAAATCAAAATTAATCTGTGTTCACCTGTGGTTTCAAAACCGTTTTACGGATTTGTCCCGATTAATCGCAAACCCGTTGTTTCGTCCAAACCGAACATCAGATTCATATTTTGCACGGCTTGCCCCGCCGCACCTTTAACGAGATTATCAATCGCCGAGAAAACCACGATTTGTTTGTCGTTGTTCGCGTGCGCCGCTATGTCGCAAAAGTTTGTCGTTTTCACCCAGTTTATATCGGGGGAATTTTCGACGAAACGAACGAAAAACGAATCTTTGTAAAAAAGCTCGTAAAGATTTTTCAAATCTTCACTTGTCAAAATATTCGTCGTTTCCAGATAACACGACGCGAAAATGCCGCGCGAGACGGGAAGCGAATGCGTCATAAAAACGAAATCGTTTTCAAACGCGCCGACTTCGCGCAAATGCTGCTCGATTTCGGGAACGTGCTGGTGCTCGAACGGTTTGTAGGCGTAAAACGAATTCATCCGCTGCGGGTGATGCGTGTTCGCCGCCGCCTTCGCGCCCGAACCCGACGAGCCGGTTTTCGCGTCAACGATAATTTTTCCCGTCAATAACCCGCTGGCGACCACGGGAGCGAGCGCGAGCAAAGTCGCCGTCGCGAAACAGCCGGGATTGGCGACATAATTCGCCGATTTTATCTGTTCGCGATTCGTTTCAGGCAATCCGTAAACAAACTGCTTCTGCAAATCCGTCGCCGTGTGGTCGAGCTTGTAAAAACGCTTGAAAATGTCCGCATCGTTAATGCGGAAATCGCCCGACAAATCAACGATTTTTACATCGGGCGGCAAATTCGGAATCTGGCTCAAAGCCTGCCCGTGCGGCAAAGCGAAAAATGCCATATCAACCGTGTCGAGCGTTGATAAATCTTCGGGCGCTCGCTCGAACCGCAAATCGGTCAGCCCGAACAGATTTTTATGCACTTCGCCGACCGCTTTTCCCGCGTGTTCGTTCGCCGTTACAAGGACGATTTCCGCGTTCGGATGAAACAAAAGAATCCGCAAAAGCTCGCTGCCGCCGTAACCCGAACCGCCGAAGATTGCAATTTTTATTTTATTAGTCATAAACCTACCAATCAGGAATTTCGCCTTTTTTCATTGAATAGCCATAAGCTCCTGCATTTTCAAAATTAGTATTTTCTAAATTTGCTCCTTCAAACAAAGCGGAATCAATCGCAGCATCTTCAAAAGTTGCATCGGTTAAATCAGCCCCGCGAAAATCACAGGTTTTGACATTAGCTTGATAAAAGTTTGCGCCTCTCAAATTTGCTCCGCAAAAATCTGCCAGTATAAAAGTTTTCGATAAATTGATTCCTTCAAGATTTAAGTTTCTCAAGTTATGAAACTCATCATACAAATCACATTCGACAAAATCTCGTTCGCCGTTTTTGTAGCGTTCCAGCAATTCACTCATCGTTTTTGGTGCAATGTAGTTTTCAGACATTTATTTATTCTTAAACTGAACCAAATCCAAAATTTTACGCCTGTTGTTTTTGACTTTAACAATTAAATTCTTTTAGAAAATTGCAGATTTTTGTCGCGTCTATCGGATATTTATTTTCAAATTCCTTATTTGCGTAAAGCGCATTAAGCATTCCTTGATGAACTTCAATATTTACATAAACATCTTCGTTGTCTTTTAGCCAAAGTTTCCAAACGCCGATTTCAAAAGGCTTTTCTCCAAAGCTGGTTCTTTGAGAAATTAATACATCTGGACACATCTTTTTGACAGCATCAATTAATTCATCAACTTCGCTAGTCTTGTTCATTTCACCAAATTATTTATTCTTTAGCTTGACCAAAATCTAAAGATTGCCACTCAAATCCGCGTAAACGGCAGTTTGCTTTACGTCTTATGACACTGATTATTTAAACATTGCATTCGCCTGTTTTTATCTCGTCACCTTACGTTAAAGTCTCGCTTTCGATACTTTGAGAGACGTTTTCGACACTTTGACCTCCGAAGTTCTCTCTCAAACCTCCGAAATTGTCTCTCAAAGCGTCGAAATCCTCTCTTTTATATCGGACTTCGACGCTTTGAGAGACAATTTCGACTCTTTTTGCATCGCGTTCGGTTCTACTTTAATCGGCGGCGATACTTTTTACATCAACGTCGGTTCACAAAGTATCGGCATCGGTTCTTTTGGTATCAAATCAATACACCGAAGCATAGTTTTGCTTGTTGACGCCGTTGCCGAGAATTTCAAACAAACGCTTGCCGTCGCGTCTGGCGTTTCCGGCTTTGATACCGTATGCGTTTTGGACAAAATCTTCGCCCATTTGCGAATCCGTCACCGAACCGGCGATGACATCAATTTCGATGCCGAGATTTTTCAAAACGGCGATGCCGCCGACGACGCCGACGTAATCGCCCGCGCAAAAGACGAACGAAGAAATCGCATCTTTTATTTCCGCGTCCTTCAAAACTGAATCAACCGCGTATCCGCCGACGATGCCGTCGCCGAGTTCGACGACGATTAAATCCGGCTCGAACGAGTTTAGATGATTGAGAATCGCTTTGGCGACGGGCGACAAATCGCCGTAATCGACTGTCGAAGGCAAACCGCAATCGAGAAAACTCGCCGTCGCGCACGCGCCGTGATCTTCCATATTCAAAGTGTCGCGCAGCGCCGCCACGCCCGACATTTTCGCGCCGCAAATCTTTAAGCCCGCGTGATGCGCCTGTTTGATGATTTCCGTCGCCGCCACCGTCTTGCCCGAATTCATACAAGTTCCCGCGACAACGACAATCGGCGCGCTCTTTTCAAGAAAAGCCGTCGGCTGTAATGCATTGTCGGCGATACTCAACACATCGCCGTTTTCATTCGCCGCAATGCCGAGAACTTCCACCTCAATCGCTTCCGACAGCGAAGAATGATGACCAAGGCACACGCCGATCACGCCGCCCATATTGAGCAAATTCAAACGGTCGCCCGATTTTATCGAATCGGGAACGTCGCCGACAAAACCTTTCAGAGCGCGGCGTTTGCCTAAAACGCCAAGCAAAACATCGTTGCGGTTAATCTTCGCAAGTCGCCCATTCGGAAGTTCGAGATTGCCGTAAGTCACCGATTCGCTCAAAGCGCGCACGACAACGACATTGCCCGCTTTCGGCAGTTTGTTTTCGTTAATAACGGTAACCGTTTTCGTCAATTTAAGCGGCGAAGTCGCCGAGCCGATTTTGTCTGCTTCTAATGTTTTCATAATTCTAAAACCTTTTTTATGGAACCACAGATAAACACAGATAGACACAGATGTTTTTTGATGATTTATAAAGCGATGCGTTTGATTTCAACTCGCGGATTTCCGAAGTTGATTAAAAGACAGATTTTCAAACCCGTCGCTTTCAAATAGTTCAAACATTGCGCTTTGTGAACCTCGACAAATCTTTTGACGGCTTTCAGTTCGATGATGACCTTTCCGTTTACCAAAATATCCGCTTCGTAATCACCGACTTCGACATTATCGTAAAAAACTTTGATTCGTTCCTGCTGTTTTGCCTCTAAACCGCTTTTGCGAATTTCATAAGCGAGCGCGTTTTCATAAACCTTTTCAAGAAAACCGCAGCCCAAAGCATTTCCGATTTTATAGGCGCAACCGATTACCGTTTCAGTTACCTTATTTATTTCATCCATCGAATTGTCTTTTTCAAAAAGCGATTTTAATAAATTCGATTTATCTTTTTCCATCTCTTTATTTATCTGTGTTCATCTGTGTTTATCTGTGGTTCCATTTTCCTTTTCTTAATCCATTTTCCGCAGCCGCAACCGCAAAGACTGCAATCGAATAAAGCCTTCCGCGTCAAGCTGGTTATACGCGCCTGCGTCGTCTTCAAAGGTGACGACTCGTTCTTTGTAGAGCGAATTCGGTGATTTACGACCTAAGATAGTAACGTTGCCTTTGTAGAGTTTTACGTGCACGTCGCCCGAAACAGTTTCCTGCGTCTGGTCGATCATCGAGCGCAAAATCTCGAATTCCGGCGCGAACCAGAAGCCGTAATAAATTGATTCAGCGAATTTGACGCCGAGAGAATCGCGCAGACGCATCACTTCGCGATCCATCGTGATTGATTCCAGAGCGCGGTGCGCCGCCTGCAAAATCGTCACGCCCGGCGTTTCATACACGCCGCGCGATTTCATTCCGACAAAACGATTTTCAACTAAATCAACGCGTCCGATGCCGTGTTCGCCGCCGATGTGATTGAGTTTGGAAAGCATATCAACCGCGCCGTATTTTTCGCCGTTGATGGCGACAGGCTCGCCTTTTTCAAACGTCAAAATTAATTCTTCCGCTGCGTCTGAAGCCCTTTCCGGCGATTTCGTCAAAAGGAAAATATCTTCCGGCGGTGCTGCCCACGGATCTTCTAAAATTCCGCCTTCATAGGAAATGTGCATCAAGTTTCGGTCCATCGAATAGGGCTTTTCGGCGGTCGCCGTGACGTTAATTCCGTGTTCGGCGCAGTAAGCGATCAAATCGGCGCGACCTTTGAATTCCCAATGCCGCCACGGCGCGACGACTTTGATGTCGGGCTGAAGCGCGTAATATGTCAGCTCAAAACGAACTTGGTCGTTTCCTTTTCCGGTCGCGCCGTGTGCTACAGCGTCCGCGCCTTCTTTTTGCGCGATTTCGATTTGTTTGCGCGCAATTACCGGACGCGCAAGGGAAGTTCCGAGAAGATAAACGCCTTCGTAAAGCGCGTTGGCTTTGACGGCGGTCCAGACGAATTCCTTGACGAATTCCTCGCGCAAATCTTCGACGTAAAGTTTCGACGCGCCGGTTTTCAGAGCCTTTTCTTCCAAGCCGTCAAGCTCGTCGCCCTGACCGACATCGGCGCAAAAACAGACGACTTCCGCGCCGTAAGTTTCCTTGATCCACAAAAGCATCGCGGATGTATCGAGTCCGCCCGAATATGCCAAAACTACCTTGTTTATTTTCTTTTCCATTTTATGATTTTCTTTATAATTTTCGACTTTCGATTTCTAAACTTTGCTCGATAAATTAGATTTCAAAAAATTACTTTTCAAATATTTCCCAGATTCTTTTGATCACAATTTTTTGCTCTTCTCTTCCGCAAACCGCGATAAATATCGTGTCGTCGCCGGCAATCGTGCCGATGATTTCTCCTATATTCATCGAATCAACGCGGACGGCAACCGCCGACGCCAAGCCCGGTTCGCATTTCGCCACGATCAAATTTTCGCCCGCCGTCGTTAAACTTAACAATCCGAAGGCAATGGCGTTTCTTGGTTTCTGCGGCAGTGCATAAAAACCGTTCGCTTTGATAATTCCGAGATCGAGCAGATCACGGGAAACGCTCGATTGCGTAACGGAAAACCCTTTCTTTTCGAGCAGTTCGGTCAATTCTTCCTGCCGCGCGATTTGCCCCGCGCTGATTAATTTTAAGATTGCCGTCTGACGATGTTCTTTTTGCATAAAAATAAATGTTTATGCGTATTGATTGCATAAACATTGCATAGACGCATAAATTAGCGAAAAAGTTGCGCGGTGTCAAACTGTTAATAGGGGAGTTTGTTTTTTCGTTTATAATTCGGCAGAATGATTTCACTTATTCTGGGGAGATGATCGATTGAAAAGCGCGGTTTATTTTTACGACGCGAAGGGAAATGACGAGAAAATCGAATTGGAAAACGTTAATCTGGAAACAATTAACGACAAGCAGCTCGTCTGGATCAACATTCTCCGTCGCGACCGAAAAACGATTGAAAAAGTCGTTTCTGATCTTGGTTTGAAAGACGTTCCGGTAAAAACTATTATAGATGTTTCCGAGCGACCGACGATTGATGTTTTTGAAAATTTTTACCGCTTTTTTATCGTGTCCGTCGAATCGGTCGAAGACGGATTAGATGCGAAAATGCCGATTGATTTTATCGTCGGCAGAAATTTCGTCATTACAATTCACGACGGCGAAGTTTCGTATTTTGAAGAATTTCGCGAGCATAAAAAAGGCGAAACGACAATCGGCGAGCTAGATGCCGAAAGTTTTATCGCCGCGCTGCTTGATTTGCACATCGTTTCTTATTTTCGCGCGCTCGAAGACATTGAGCGCAAAGTTGACCGGCTCGACGAATTGATTTTGCGAACCAACTTGGATGACCGACATTTTTTATCGCAAATCGTCCAGCTTCGCAAGCGCGTTTCCAAACTGCGCCGCATGTTTCTGCCGCATCGCGACGTTTTTTACGCGCTTTCGCGCGCTGATTTCCGCCGCATCGCCGAATCGGATTCGGCGGAGCAATTCCGCATGCTCGACCAGCATTTCGAGAACGCGGTTGACGCGATTGAAAGCTCGCGCGACACGGTTTTGAGTCTGTTCGATTTGTTCACGACCAAAGCGACACAGAGCCTTAATCACACGATGCGGCGATTGACTTTCGTTACTTTGATCGTCGGCGCTCTCGGCGCGATTGCCGGAATCTGGGGAATGAATTTCGAAATCGAATATTTCAAAGCGGCTGAAAAGGGATTTTGGCTAACCATCGGTTCGATGGTTTTTGTCGTCGCGGGTTTGACGGCATTTGCGTGGCTCAAGCGCTGGTTATAAAGATAAATTGACTGAAAAATATACTGAAAATCAATGGAAGACTCGAAAAATCTCTGGGGCGGACGTTTCACGGAAAAGCCCGATGAAGTATTTACCGAATTTAACAACTCTTTCGGCTTTGACCGCCGGCTTTTTCGCGCCGATGTGCGCGCCTGCATCGCGCACGCCGAAGGACTTTTCGGCGCGGGAGTTTTAACGCGTTCCGAAGCCGAAAAAATAAAAAATGGGCTCCAAGCGATGCTCAAGCGAGCCGATTTTGACCGCAATTATTTTCAGGATTCAACCGCCGAAGACGTGCATTCGTTTATCGAATCGAAACTCGTTCAATTAATCGGCGAAACCGGAAAAAAACTGCACACGGGCAGAAGCCGAAATGATCAAGTTGCGACTGCGTTTCGTCTCTGGCTGCGCGAAAAAATAACGGAAATTTCGCAAACGGCGCGAGAACTGCAAAAATCTTTGCTCGAAATCGCCGAACGGCAAAAATCAGCGGTTTTGCCCGGTTATACGCATCTTCAGCGCGCGCAGCCGGTTCTCTGGGCGCATTGGTGTTTGGCATATTATGAAATGCTGTCCCGCGACCGCGAACGATTGGACGAAGTTTGGCGGCGGACAAATGTTTTGCCGCTCGGCGCGGCGGCTTTAGCAGGAACAAGTTACGAAATCGACCGTGAATCGGTAGCACGAGAATTGGGTTTTGACGGTGTTGCGGCAAACAGCTTGGACGCTGTTTCCGACCGTGATTTCGCCGTCGAATTCGTCGGCGCGTGTTCTTTGATAATGGTGCATCTGTCGCGCATTAGCGAAGATTTAATTCTTTATGCTTCGAGCGAATTCGGTTTTATTGAGCTTTCGGACGCCGTTTCGACCGGTTCGAGTTTAATGCCGCAAAAGAAAAATCCGGACGCGCTCGAACTCGTGCGCGGCAAAGCGGGCAGAGTTTTCGGGCATCACGCCGCGCTTCTCGCGACAATGAAAGGCTTGCCGCTTGCTTATAACAAGGATATGCAGGAAGACAAAGAAGCGGTTTTCGACACGGTCGACACGACAAAAATCTGTCTGCAAATCGCGGCGATTGTTCTCAGAAATTTGCGCGTCAACGAGGCGAAAACCGGCGCGGCGGCGACGAAAGGTTATTTGAACGCCACCGAGTTAGCCGATTATCTCGTCCAAAAAGGCGTTCCGTTTCGCACGGCGCACGACGCCGTCGGGCGCGTCGTTCTGCACGCGATTTCGCAAAATAAAGAACTCGGCGATCTCGAATTAAAAGATTTTCAGCAGTTTTCCGGCGAAATAGAAAAAGACGTTTTCGACGCGCTCGGTCTGGAACAAACCTTGGCGAGCAAAAATCAAATCGGCGGCACCGCGCCCGAACGAGTTTACGAAGCGCTCGAAGCGGCGAAAAACGAAATAGAAAGAGAAGAAGGATAGGCGCGAAAAGGTACAAAACACGTAAAAAACGTAAATAAAAAAGAGTTGGCTGTCAATAACGTATTACTCGCTTCGACTTCTTTATTTTTGCAGGCTTTTGTGAATTTTTGCGGCTATAAAATAAGATGACCAAAGAAGAACTGCTCGAAAAAACCGGACGTAACGAACTTTTGCAGTTTCTCGGCGTCAAAATCGAAAGCGCGAAATCCGATTGTGTTGTTTTAACAATGGAGGTTACGCCGCGCGTTCATCAATACGTCGGTATTATGAACGGCGGCGTCTCGCTGTTTTTGTGCGAAACTTCGGCTTCGATCGGTGCGGTTTTGAATGCGGATTTGACTAAACGGACGCCGGTCGGCATCGAGATTAACGCGAATCATCTGCGCGCCGTCAGCCGCGGAACAATTCGCATCGAAGCGAAACCAGTCTATGCCGGACGCACGATGAGCGTTTGGAACGTCGAAATTACCAATGACAAAAAGAAACTAATCTGCATTTCGCGCTGTACGATTTTATTGAGAAAAGGCGCTGCTTTCGCGACGGAAAATTAGAAAATTTTAAGTGAAAAGCTAAAAAGCGAAAGGTTGAAAATGTACCAATGCACAAATTCGTTCGCAATCTTTTGACTGAATGGCGACGACTGGGTTTGCCTTTCGCCGGAGACACCATCGTCGCGGCGATTTCCGGCGGCGCGGATTCGGTTAGTCTTTTGCTCGCGCTTGAAGATTTGCGGCGAAGAAAAAAACTAACGAATCGTTTCGTCATCGCCCATTTCAATCACAATTTGCGCGGCGAACAAAGCGAAAAGGATGCGGAATTCGTTCAGTCTTTGTGCGGAAAATTCGATTTCGAACTGGCTTTGAAGATTCAGGATTCAAAATTCAAGATTGAGGATAAACAAGAGAATCTCGAACAAAACGCGCGGCTCGCCCGCTACGAATTTCTCACTGAAACCGCCGAAAATCTTCGCGCTCACGCAGTTTTGACCGCGCATACAATCAATGATCAAGCCGAAACTTTTCTGATAAATCTGCTGCGCGGCAGCGGTTTGCGGGGCTTGAGCGGAATGAGAGCGATTAGAAATTTAGGATTCAAAATTCAAGATTCAAAATCGAAGATTGAAGATTCGGAATTAGAGATTGAAAAACCGAAACCCGAAATCCAACTGATTCGTCCTTTATTAAACTGGGCGCGGCGAATTGATACGGAAAATTACTGCCGCGAGCGGGAAATCGAGCCGCGTTATGATTCGATGAATGAAGACTTGGCGTTTCAGCGCGTGCGCGTCCGGAAAATTTTGCTGCCGATGCTCGCGGATTTTAATCCTAAAATCGTTGAAACTTTAGCGAATACGGCAAATCTTTTGCGCGGCGAATTCGAGATTTTAGACGAAGAGAAGATAATAAATGGAGAAGCGAGAATTGATATTAGTTCGTTGGAAATTTCTTTGAAGGAATTAAAAACATTGTCAAAGCCATCGCTTTATCACGTTTTGCGGCAATGGCTTGAAGCGCATCGAGGCGATTTGCGCGGGCTGGAAATCGAGCATTTCGCGGCAATCGAGCGTTTGATTTTCAGCCGCAAAAGCGGGCGCATAATTGAGCTGCCGAATGGCGAAACAGTTGTTAAGGAAAACGGGAAATTATCATTTAAAAATTTAGAGGTTGAAAAAAGACCGCATGCAAACTAAAATCAAATGTTACGTTTTTTACGCGGCGTAAACCAGCAGGAAAGAAAACAACGTAGGAATTGAAATCCTCATCATAAAGCAGAACATAATTTTTATGATAAAGGTTATTTGGAGGCAACAAATTGAGTTCTAAAGCAAAACAGGTTTTATTGTGGTTGATGATTATTTCCAGCGCGCTTTTGTTCGTTTGGTTTTTGCAAACTAAACAAACAACTAATCCGCAGGATTTATCGTTCGACCAAGCCCTGGCGCGCATCAAAAATAAAGAAGTGACGACAGCCGTCGTTCGGCAGGATATGCTTGAATTGACGACGAAAGGCAACGAAAAGTTTACGTCGAAACTTGATGCGAGCGACGCGACGCGCGACCAGATTTACGCGGCGGCTAACGAAACCGGAACGACTATCAATCTCGAACCGGCTTCGAGCGGCTGGGGCTGGATTTTATTGATTAACGCTCTGCCATTTCTGCTCTTAATCGGTTTTCTTGCGTTTACCTTACGGCAGATGCAGGCAGGCGGCAACAAAGCGCTCAGTTTTGGAAAATCTCGCGCTAAACTGCTGAATAATCAGCAAAAACGCATTACGTTCAAAGACGTTGCCGGCGTAGAAGAAGCCAAAGAAGAATTGGAAGAAATTATCGAATTCCTCAAAGACCCGCAGAAATTTCAGAAACTCGGCGGCAAAATTCCGAAAGGCGTTTTGATGGTCGGACCTCCGGGAACGGGCAAAACTTTGCTTGCCAAAGCGGTTGCAGGCGAAGCGAATGTTCCGTTCTTTTCGATTTCCGGTTCGGATTTCGTCGAAATGTTCGTCGGCGTCGGCGCTTCTCGCGTGCGAGATTTGTTCGAGCAAGGCAAAAAGAACGCGCCGTGCATCATTTTCATTGACGAAATCGATGCCGTCGGTCGTCATCGCGGCGCTGGTTTAGGCGGCGGACACGATGAACGCGAACAGACATTGAACCAGCTGCTTGTCGAAATGGACGGATTTGAATCGAACGACGGCGTTATTTTAATCGCTTCGACAAATCGCCCGGACGTTCTCGATCCGGCGCTTCTGCGTCCGGGACGTTTCGATCGCCGCGTAATGGTCGGCAGACCGGACGTGAAGGGACGCGACGCGATTTTGAAAGTTCACACACGCAAAATTCCGCTCGACGAAAACGTTGATGTCAATGTGATCGCGCGCGGAACTCCTGGATTCACCGGCGCGGATTTGGCGAATATCGTTAACGAAGCAGCTTTGAACGCGGCTCGTTATAACAAAAAAGTCGTCACGATGACCGATTTTGAAATTGCCAAAGACAAAGTGATGATGGGCGCGGAACGCAAAAGTATGGTCTTGTCGGACGCGGAAAAGAAATTGACCGCATACCACGAAGCCGGACACACGCTCGTCGGTTTGAAAGTTCCTTCAGCCGATCCGGTTCACAAAGTTTCGATCATTCCGCGGGGAATGGCGCTCGGCGTGACGATGCAGTTGCCGGAAGGCGATCGCCATAGTTACACGAAAGAGTATTTGATGAGTCAAATCGCAATTTTGATGGGCGGACGCATTGCCGAGGAAATCTATTTCGGCGCTGATAAGGTTACGACCGGCGCTTCGAACGATATTGAACGAGCCAGCGAGCTTGCCCGTTCGATGGTTTGCGAATACGGAATGTCCGAACTCGGACCGTTGACGTTCGGCAAAAAAGAAGAGCAAATCTTTTTGGGACGCGAAATTTCGCAGCACCGCGATTATTCGGAAGAAACGGCAATTAAGATTGACGCTGAAGTCAAAAAGCTGATTGCCGATCAATACAATAAAGCGCGCGCTATTATTACCGAAAATAACGAAGCGATGATTCGCTTGTCAGAAGAATTAATCAAACGCGAAACGCTCGACGGCGTGCAGATTCGACGCATTGTTGCAGGTCTTCCGTTAGACGAAGACGGCACGGAATCGAACACCAGCGACGGCGGAACGCCGCTGAAAGCTGGAGAAGAGGGCGGTTTGAATCCGCTCAAAAAACCGTTTCTGCCGCCGATTACCGGAAACAATCCGGCGACTGCATAGATTCGATTCTTCAAAATAGAAATAAAAAGGCATTTCAGAAATGAAATGCCTTTTTTTGTTTTTTAGAAATTATTAAACATTTCGGTAATAATTACATTGAGACTTGTTGACTAAAAACACTCAAAAAGACAAAACTAAATTATTGAAAAATATAGATGAATTAATTTATAACGAAGTATGAATAACGAAAAATTTTTAATTTCCGAAGGCAAAAATCTCGATTTGAAAAAACACGATACCGGTTTTACCGGAAATTATTCCGGCAAAGATGAAGCGAAGCTGGATTTAACTGCTAATATCAAACGCCTTTCGGAGCTTCAGGAAATGCTTTACGCGCAGAACGAACACGCGCTGCTGATAATTTTTCAGGCAATGGACGCGGCGGGTAAAGACGGGGCAATCGAACACGTTATGACGGGTTTGAATCCGCAAGGCGTTCAGGTTTTTTCATTCAAGCAGCCGTCGGCGGAGGAACTAGACCACGATTTTTTATGGCGCTGCGCGAAAAACGCGCCGGAACGCGGGCGCATCGGCATTTTTAATCGCTCGTATTACGAAGAAGTTCTGGTCGTGCGCGTTCACCCTGAAATTTTAAATAATCAATCGCTGCCCGCCAATGTAAAGAACGACAAAAATATCTGGAAAAAACGTTTCACGCATATTCGCAATTACGAAAATTATCTGGCGGAAAACGGCATTCACGTTTTGAAATTTTTCCTCAACGTTTCTAAAGAAGAACAGAAAAAGCGATTTATGGCGCGCATCGAAACGCCGGAAAAAAACTGGAAGTTTTCTTCCGGCGATGCCAAGGAACGCGCTTTCTGGGACGATTATATGAAGGCATACGAAGAAGCAATCGAAGCGACTTCAACCGGAAACGCGCCGTGGTATGTCGTTCCGGCTGATAAAAAATGGTTTACGCGCGTGACTATTTCGAAAATTATTGTCGAAAAGCTTGAATCTTTGAATCTGCAATTTCCGCAGGTCTCCGAAGAGCATCGCGAAAATCTTCTCGAAGCGAAAAAAATGCTGGAAAGCGAATAATTTTATTCGTCTCGGATTTCAACATTGTGTTTTTTCGCCGCGCGTTTAATTCGATTTTTAATCAAATCAACTTCATCAGCGTCGTATTTTGCCGCGTTGTCTTTGTGGTTGATATAATTCCACGCGGAGCGAACGTGTTCGGGCGTGTCAATCGGATATTTATTGTTAGTCGGGTCGGCAAATTCGACATCGCCGTATTTTTGTTCGCCCTCGTCCGGGTTAACATCGTCACGGCGGTCTATTTTCGTTGATTCGCTCATTTATTATTCTCCTTAAATTGCAAAAGTCGTCAGGTTTTATTTCATTTCTTTCGGCTCAGTTATCAAACCGGCTAGAACGCTGAAACCGCCTGCGGCGACGAATGTATTACGCGCCGCTCGATTGCGCGAAAAGCCGAACAGCCACGGCGCGGCGAGCGTAAATAAACCGGCGGCGACGTCAATCGCTAAATGCGCCTTAAATGGCATTACGCGAATTAATCCCAGTTCGTAGCGCGTCAACAAACTTGAAAGGACGACTCCGCTGCCGACCAGACGGCACAAAGCGGTCGCGGTTTCTTCGTCTCGAAAACCGATGGTTTCAGGCGAGCTGGAAACAACGGCGGCATAGCTGTAATCAATCACGCTGTGCGTTTGTCTTGAAATTAACTTTTTCATAAGTTTTCACAAAATTAAAAATTATCCGCCCTGCCCGCCGGATTGTCCGCCGCCCGGCTGACCGCCGCCTTTGGATGCTCCGCCGCTGCTCGATTCGCGCCCGCCGCCCTGTTGTTTGCCGTCACCTTCCTGCGTCGCGCCCTTTTGACCGGTGCCGGAAGAATCGGCTTCCTGCTGTTTTTCCTTTTTTGTTTTTTGCGGTGATGTTTCGTTTGACATTTGATTTCTCCTTATTTTAATCAAAATTGATTAACTTATTTCGGGCATCTCATCTAACCTTTTTGCCGTTTCTATTTCTTTTCCCCAAACGTGATCGTCTACGCCTTTCACACCTTGTTTTCTGGCACAATGCGCGCAGCAGAAATAATTCGCTTTGGCTTCAACGCCATGCCCGATTACTTTGCAGCCGCAGTTGGCGCAAACCGGCGCGAGTTTGTGAATCGCGCATTCGAAACAATCGAAAACGTGGCGGTTTCCCGCCGTAATCACTTCAAACGCCAGATAATAATCGTTGCCGCAAACTTCGCATTGTGCCATTTTTCTCACGCTCCTCTCACTTGAAATTTATTTCATTTTATCATTGATTTTGCGCGCCATATCAAGGTGCATTTTCAAATTCGGCAATGTTTTAACCGCAAACGCTTTTGCTTCGGCGTCTGTTCCGTTGTCGGCTTGAGCCTGAAATAAAGCGACGGTTTTTTCATGGTCTTCGACCTGTCCGCGCATATATTCTTTATCGAATTCCGCGCCTGAAAGTCCGTTTAATTTTGCTGCCATCGCCTTATGCGTCGGATCTAAGTCGGTTGGCAGAGTTACGGTTTTCTTACCTGCAAGCGCTTTCAATTCGTTGTTAGCACGCGTGTGTTCGGCGACCATCTGTTGACCAAATTGTTTGACTTCCGGGTTTTGCGCTTTTGCCGCCGCCATTTTTCCGGCTTCTACCTCAGCCATTCCGCCTTCGGCTGCTCTCATCATGAAACCGTTGATATCTGTCGGAACCGCTCCGCCCGCCGAACTCATCGAGTTTGAATTCATCGCGCCGGTTTCCATATTGCCGTTCGCGTTAGTCACGCTTGCCGTATTCGAGTTGTTCATTGCCGCCATGTTCGCATCAGAAGCGGACCGATTGACGCTGATTGGTGAATTGGAAGTGTTTTGCTGGTTGCTCACACAACCGAACAGGGAAACTGCTAAAAATACCGCGAAAAATCCGAAAGTAAAAAGTCTCTTCATAGTCTTCTCCTTGATAGTTGCGAGTTTGCGGGCTTTTTTAATTAAAAAAGCCCGCAAACTAAAATTAATAGAATCAGATGTTTTACTGGTAAATTACATCTGAAAACTACCTGTGATTCATATTGCCGTTGGAATTTGTGTTGCCGCTTGTATTGCTGTTCGAGGCTCCGCCGGAGTTTATATTTCCGCCAGAGTTGGAATTTCCGCGCATTCCGTTATACATCGTGCGCGACATTGTTAAATGACCTTGCAGCGCCGGCAAATGTTTAGCAGCAAATGTTTTAGCATCGGCATCTTCCGCATCATTGTCGTTTGCCTGCTTTTGGAATAATTTAACGGCGTCTTCGTGAGCTTTGACCTGCATTTTCATATATTCCCGGTCAAATTCCGCGCCCGCAGACGCGCGATTCAACTTGTCAATCATTGACTGTTGTTTTGAACTGACAGCGGTCGGAAGCGCAACGTTTTTGCTTGCCGCAAGGGTTTTCAATTCTTCACTCGTGCGCGTGTGATCATCAATCATCATTTGTGCGAAACGGCGCACTTCCTCGTTCGAAGATTTTTGCAGCGCCGCCTGGCTAGACATAATTTCCAGCATATCCGACTGTGCCGCTTTCATCATAAAACTGTCTGCTTTTGTTGCTGTGACGGCGAACCCATTCAATACAACCGTCGTCATGACCAAAACCGCAAATAGTGAAAATAGTGTCTTCATTGTCGTAAACCCCCGCTTGATAAAAAAATATAAACTCGATTTTTCGGCGTTTTTTTCAACCTTTAACTCTCGAACAGATAAAGAACGAGAATGTGAAAATAACGAAAACGATCCGTTTTTCTTTAATGTTTTGCAAGCGTGGTGCCAGACTTGTTTGCTGTTAAATATGCAAAATCCATAACGAAAGAAAAAGCGCGCAGATTTTTTGTTAATGAGATAAAGACTGAATAAAAAAACGCGAAATTGAACGAGTATATTTATCAAATATTTTTCCGTTCAAATTCGCGCTTTTCGCGTTTATGCGTGTCTGTTTTTAAGATTCGTTTCGTTCGGCAAGTTCAGCCCAGCGACTGACGGCGAGATCGAGTTCGGCGTTTAACTTTTGCTGTTCGTCAAACAAAGCGTTTAATTTATAAGCGTCGGTCGCGAAACGACTTAAGTCGATTTCGATTTCAGCAAGACGATTTTCTAGAACGGGAATCTGCGTTTCGAGCGTTTCGAGTTCGCGTTTTTCTTTGAAAGAAAGTTTTTTCGGCGCGGAGATTTCCGTCGATTTGGCAAACGCGCTTTGCGAAGCCACCGTTTGATTGTTGGCGCGAGTTTCCGAGACTTTTTCAACCTGCTTTTCGGCTTCCTTCTTTTCCAATTCTTCGCGCTCAACGATTTCTAGATAAGCCGAGTAATCGCCTGGAAATTCGCGGATTTTTCCGGCGTTTTCAAATTTGAAAACCGTGTCAATCGTGCGGTCGAGAAAATACCGGTCGTGGCTGACGACAACGAGCGCGCCGGCGAAATCGTCGAGATATTCTTCGAGCGCGATTAATGTCGGAATGTCCAGATCGTTCGTCGGTTCGTCCAATAAAAGAACATTCGGCGCGCTCATCAAAATTCTTAATAAATACAAACGACGCCGCTCGCCGCCGGAAAGATTGCCGATGATCGAATACTGCGCGGCGGGCGGAAACAAAAATTTTTCGAGCATCTGCGAAGCCGTGATTTGATTTCCGTCCGCCGTCGTGACATATTCGGCGATTTCGCGGATGTAATCAATGACGCGCTGTTCGTCCGTTAAAGCGCGGCTTTCCTGATCGTAATAACCGATGTGGACGGTTTGCCCGATTTCGACTTCGCCCGCGTCCGGTTCGATTCGGTTGGTAATTATTTCCAAAAGCGTCGTTTTGCCCGCCCCGTTCGCGCCGATAACGCCGATGCGGTCGTCGCGTTTCAGCAGATACGTAAAATCGTCAATCAATTTCCGGTCACCGTAAGATTTGGAAACGTTGTTCATTTCGACGATTTTCGCGCCCAAACGCTTCGCACCAATGGCGATGTCAATTTCCGCTTTCGCCTTTTCCTTCGGCTGCGCCATCAAATCGTAAGCCGCGTTGATGCGGTGTTTCGATTTGCGCGTCCTCGCCTTCGCGCCGCGCCGCAGCCACGCGAGTTCTTTTTTGATAAGCTGCTCGCGCTTGTGTCCTTCGGTTTGCCGCAGAACGTCCTGTTCTTCCTTTTTCTCTAAATAATAAGCGTAATTTCCCGTGAAACTCTGCACCGCGCCGCGATCAATTTCGAGAATCCGATTCGTTACGCGGTCAAGAAAATAACGGTCGTGCGTGACGAGCAGAAGCGCGCCCGTATAGCGTTTCAAATAATCTTCGAGCCATTCGATCGTGTCTGCGTCCAGATGATTGGTCGGCTCGTCCAAAATCAAAACGTCCGGCTTGAAAATGAGTTCGTGCGCGAGCGCGACGCGTTTGCGCTGTCCGCCGGAAAGCGTTTTCATTTGCGCGGAAGTGTCCGTGATGCCGAGCCTTGTCAAAACATTGCGCGCGTTCGTTTCGATTTCCCAGCCGCCGGAAATTTCCAGTTCGTGCTGCAATTCGGAAACTCGTTCGAGCGTTTTTTGATTTGATGAATCAATCGCCAATTCGTGACAAGCCGCTTCGTAATCGAGAATCGTTCTCATTACGCCGCCCGATGCCGCGAAAATCGTTTCCAAAACCGTCGCTTCTTCGTCAATCGGCGGATTTTGCGATAAATAAGCGAGCGTTTTCCCTTGAGCGCGCACGACGCGTCCCGTATCGGGTTCTTCGCGCCCGGCGATAACGCGCAAAAGCGTCGTTTTTCCCGAACCGTTCGCGCCGATGATTCCGATTTTATCGGTTTCCTCCAAACCAATCGTCACTCTTTCAAAAAGCGGTTTGATTCCGTAATTTTTTGAGACGTTTTCAAGCGAGAGAATATTCATAAACTTCTCTTAACTTTACCGAAATACTCGGCATCTCGCCAAATTTGAAAACTTTTTTGTCTGATTTAATTTAAGCGGCTTGCGCGAAAGAACATCTTTGAACGCGGCTAGCCTTCGAGTAAATTAATATTCGAATTGACAAATTTCGCAGTGAAAATGAACGGGGCAGCAAATTGAAAATCATTATCGGTACAAAGCGATATTGATAAAATATTATTGCTGCCGCTTCAATAGTTACGGAAAAATTTGGGATAAGAAAAAATTAATACGCCGTCATGCCGTTTCGATATTTCACGCCATCAATTTCTAAAAGCGCATTCGCCGTATTTTTCACGCCGTCCGGATAAGTCTCGTTTCCCTGTAAATGGCAATTCTCTAAAATTGCTCGTTTCGTCGTTCCAGACAGTTCGATGTGATTGACCGCGTTGTGGAGCTTGAGTCGTTCGAGTTTGAGCAGCCCGACATTATGCGCTCGAACGCCGACGCGGTTGCCAGTCGATATGTAACCGCACCACGTTTGACGAATGCGCACATCAGGAACGTTTTCGAAATTATAACCGCAATCGGTTCCGAAGTTTGCGCCGGAGCCGACGATTTCGGCTGAATCTCCGCCTTTCATCAAAATCGCGTTCGCCGTTCCCTCATCAAAATAACATTCATCAACGGCAAGCCGTCGAGTATAATTAGTCGCGGCTTCCATATGCCAGTCGTCGGCTCGAATCCATGCGACGTTTCCGATTGGAGTTTTTGAATAATAATCCGCGCCTAAATTCTGCCAATCGAGAAAACTGCAGTTCTTAAAACTCATACTTTTAAGATCAAGACCGCGCACGACGCCCGCGCCCGGCGCCGCGCTCGCCGAAAATTGGCATAGCTCAAAATGCGCATTCGACTGGTAAACCGTTACTACACCGACTTCGGGTCCGCTTCCCGAAACGGCTAATGCTAAAATCCGGCAATTCCGCATATTAACTAAGCTGCCTTTTAGCCAGAGAATACACTGAGTTGCATTGTAATTTTTAGATGGATCAATATCGGTCGTTGTTTCGCCGCGAAAAGTAATGTTTTCAAACGACAAGATGTTTTCTTGCGCAGTCACTTCAAACCGGCGGTCTCGCACGCCCATAAACTTAACGACTGAATTGCCGACGCCTTTGATAACAATCGGACAATACGGCGCGCCGAAAACTTTTCCGGCGATGCGGCAAACGCCGTTCGGCAATTCCAGTATGCCGCCGCCTGCCATTCCGAGCGCGGCAACCGCTGCATTAAAGCTCGCCGTGCAGTCCGCTGAATCGTCATTCGCGCCGCCGTTTTCGGCAAAATAATCAGAAAGTAAGATTTCAGCCATAATAATTAATTCTGTCGCCCGACAGCCGCCTGAAACGTCTGGACTATCGTGTAAAACATCGCTGCTTCGGTTGCCGTCAGCGAATTGCCGATGGACGCGAAAGCACATTTGCGGTTGGAAAAATACTGCGCTTCTCCGTCGCCCGTTGCCCACGCGCCGAGAAAAACAAACGCGTCGGCGGCTAGGTAACCGCGGTTGGTAAAAGTCGCTTGATTAGAGTTTCTCTGAATAAAAGTCGTTGTTGCCCCGGTTCTGACGGATTGAAAAAATCCGCTCGAATTGCCGTTCGCCATAAAATCCACATTGCCGCCGTTTCCCTGCGCTACCGCGCAGAAATTACCGCTGTAACCGGTTTGAATGAGAAAGGAGCCTTTGTTCAAACAGCCGATTTCAACTCTGACAGCGCTGTCAGATAAATTGGTGCGACTGTAATAACTCAAACTGCCTTCATTAATATTTAGCGCTCGCCCCGGATTTAAATGAGTATTGGCGTAAGCCGTCGAACCGTCCGGCAGCGCGCCGCTCGCGGAATGAGACCAGTTGCCGCTGAACGTCAAACGGTAGGCGTCGTCGGCGTCGCGCGGGTCTTTTAAATTGAATTTGTGCGAGTTTTCGTTTCCGCCGACCATCGGGTAAATCGCTTTAAGTTTTGTCCAAATTCCGGCTGATTTGAGATCGGCAACCAGCGTATAAATTGCTGCCTGATGAGCGGAATTGGTAATTGACGCCGCGGCGATAAACGCCGGCGCGTCAGCATTTGTTTCCGCCGCTGCGGGCTTAACCATAATTGCGAACGCTTTGTCGTCAAAATCGCCGTCGGCATCGGTCGCGCGAATAATGAAATTAGAAGTTCCCGCGCTCGTCGGCTTACCTTTAATCTCGCCCGATGAAGAGTTCAAATTCATTCCCGCCGGGAGAGTGCCGGCTTGCAGTTTGAAAGCGATTGAGCCGTCTCCGCCTTCTACCGAAATTATTTGATTGTACGGCGCATCTACAGTTCCGTCCGGCAGAACGGTCGTCGTGATAATTGGAGACGTGTCGGTCGGGACAGCCGTCTGCGTTACCGGAGCGCTCCACGCGGATTGGTTTCCGGCGGAGTCGTAAGACGTGACTTGAACCGTGTAGGGAACACCGGTTTCAACGGTGAAGTTATAAGAAAGCTCGCTGCCGACGTCAATAACTTGATTTGAATATGCGCCGCCGTTTATTCTCAATTTGTATCCGATACCCATTTTTATCCTCTCTGCCTAATTTGTCGCTGCCGGTGCCCATTCCGCGGTCATTTGCGTCGGGCTTTTAACGATTAAAGTAAGTCCGCCGGGAATCGTCGGCGGATGCGTGTCCGGCACGCCGCTGCTCGTTACGAGAATCATTAATCCGCTCGCAGTGCCATCGGCGGCGTTGGTTATGTCAACGACGATTTCATCGCCTAAATCCAAATTTGCAGTTACAATAACCGGATGCTGCGCCGCCGCTACCGATGTTTTTTTGCCCGCGTCAATCGTTATATTTTCAGACAGAATTGAAATACCGTTGCGTTTGAGGTCAACCGCAAATTGTCCGCTCGTTGCTGCGGTAGTTAAGTATGCATAGAAATGCGGATGAATAATTGTAGGAACTATGAAGCTCATCACGTTCGCTCCTGCGCGTAACGGAGTTAATCTGTCCGAGCACGGAACGATGAGAGTCGGCGGCGCGGAAAACGTCACTGCCGTCGTGTCAGTATTATTCAGAACCGCGCCGCTTAATTCCGCGCTGCCGGCAGGCATCTTGTTGAAAGACTTTGCTTCGCCCGCCAGCGAAGCGATGACCGGCACGACGACCATCGAAGCGAATCCGATCTTTTTCAATACCGAGCGCCGACTCTCGCCCGCGAAGAGCGCTGGCAGATTCGTTTCCAGCAGATTCCGTTCGCTCAGTTGATCGATTGCCAGCCAGATTAAATCGTTTTCGACAGTATTGCCTGATTCGTTTTCAAAATTTTTGATAATATCGCTGACGGAATTTTTCCCCGTACAGTTTTTCCAGACGAACGCCGCCGTTTGATTAAGACAAAATCCTTTGTTCGTCTGCGAATCGTAAACCAATACCTCGTCAGGCATTTCCTGTATCACTAGTCCCTTCTTGCGGGCAAGCGGTTTTTGAGAGTAATTCATTTTTTTCTTTTTTCAAATGCTTTATTTGAAGTTGACAGTGACCTGAAATCATTTGCTCATTAACGGAATAATCGTCTTGTGAAAACAAACATCTTTCGTATAGATGCAGCTCAAGCAGTTGCTGGCATCAATGTGGTCACTTTATATAACTTATTTTTGATTTTTAAATCGAAAGCGTTGCTAAAACGCCGTTGCGAAGAGAAATAAAAATTAACAGTGAAATGTTACCGGATTTTACTACGGAAAATCGGCGAACTACTTCTTTTTCAAATTAAACGGCTTATTTAATACTCGGCGGAGCGAGCGCCGACGAGTATTTTTATAAGAAATTATGTTTATTGTTTTTAGGGATTAAGTTCCTCTGAAGCAGGAACTAACGTTTCGAGCCAATAAAAGTTTACTAAAAATAAATAAGGTTTTGCAAGATGAAATGACTGTAAAAGTTTAACTTTGTTTTACTTTTATTGTTTTTTATCTGTTTTTGGGAAAATTTAGTCGGAAATTTTCTTCAAGCTCCTGATTTTTTCAGCTCGTCTTGTATCAAAGCTCGCAAATCGGATTCGCCGAACCTGGCTAATTTTCTGCCGTTGACAAAAAAGCTCGGAGTTTGCCGGACGCCCAAAGTTTGCCCGTCGCGGCGGTCGCGTTCCAGTTTTTCTTGATAGCGATTTTCTTTAATCGCGCCGGTTACTTGATCCATATCGAGTCCCAATTCCATCGCATATTTGTCAAACAAAGCGTTGATGTCCGGTTTGGGCGCAGAAGCCGGAGCGCCGTGTCGTTCGCCCCATTCCGATTGTTTTTGAAATAGCAATTCCTGCATCTGCCAGTATTTTCCCTGTTCTCCAGCGGCTTCGGTGAGCGTCGCGGCGCGCATCGAATTCGGGTGAAGCGGCATATAGCGGACGACAAGCCGGATTTTGCCGTCATAATCTTTCAAAATCCTTTTGACCACAGGAGCGAAAGCCGCGCACGATTCGCATTCCGGGTCTAGAAATTCAACCAAAGTAATCGGCGCATCCGCTGCGCCGAGCGTCGGGCTATCCGGTCGCACCAAAGTTTCTGCATTTACAGAAGATTTTCCGCCGCCGCTGTTAACGGTAACGGACGAATTTTGAACTGAATTTCGATAATAACTCGCGCCGATAAAGGCAGCGACGACGACGATAAATGCGATTCCGGCTAGAATTTTGATTTCTCTACTCATAAAATTAAAAAATTAATTCTTCGGTTTATAAAACAACAAACACAAACTTATGATAACAAACGCAGTCAAAGACAGCAGCGGAATCGTAATGAATCCGAGCCATTCGATTTGCACGGAAGTGCATGAAATCCCCTGCGTGCACGGCGTGATGCTGTCGGGAATAATTCCGTAATAAAGCAGATTGTGATAAACGGCAATCGCCAGCCCGCTCAGACAAATCGGCAGCGCGTAATATTTCAAACGCCAATCGCGCAGAACGATGCCAACGCCGACGATTAAAACCAGCGGATACATCGCAATCCGCTGATACCAGCACAAAACACACGGCGGCAGCTGCATCACTTCGCTGAAAAAAAGACTGCCGACCGTTGCCGTCAAGGCAATGATCCAAGCTGCGTAAGCCAAAAGCTCAACAGGTCTATCACTCTGCGAATTTTCGATTAGTGCGGGTTTCTCCATTACTGGCTACAATTTTATCTGTTTCAGTTCTTTTAGCATAATCTAGGACGAAAAGAAGCTATGCCCGACGAATTTTTATATTAATTACATTGAAATGGAAATACTTTCGTTACCATTAAATGATTGAAAAGGGAAAAAGAAGTGAAAAATCATTTATGAATTGATTACGATTGAAGTTTTACAACAACTATTGAAAAATATATCTTGAAACAAGCAAAAGTTTTCAGGGGAGCTAAACAGCTGAGAGTTGTTCGCGCGGCGAACATTACCCTAAAAACCTGATGCGGATAATACCGACGAAGGGAGAAAAACGATGAGTGAAAATGTAAAAGTAATTGAAAAAAAAGAAAAAACCAGCGATGAAGTGAAACTGCCCGCTTCGCGTAAAATCTACGTCGAAACCAACGGTTCGACAGTCAATCAAACAAAACACAATTTAAAAGTTCCGTTTCGGGAAATCAGTTTAAGTCAGTCACGGAATATGAAAGACGAGCTTGAAGCGAATCCGCCGGTGCGCGTTTATGACACGAGCGGCGCTTGGACTGACCCGGCGGCGAGATGCGACGTGCGCGAAGGCTTGCCGCAATTGCGCCGCGAATGGATTACGTCGCGCGGCGATATCGAAGAATATGTCGGGCGCGAGATATTGCCGCAGGACAACGGTTATTTAACGCGCGGCGCGGAAGATGTGGCAAAGATAAAAGACAGAGGCAAACTTGAAGAATTTCCCGGCTTGAAACGCGCTCCGCTCCGTGCGAAAGCGGGCGCGTGCGTAACGCAGATTCATTATGCCCGCAAAGGCATTATCACGCCGGAAATGGAATATGTTGCGATTCGTGAAAATCTCGGACGACAAATCGCGTTTGAAACGCTGGCAAACGGCGAAACCGAAGACCGAAGCTCGCTTTATCATCAGCACAAAGGAGAAAGTTTCGGCGCGAGCGTTCCGCAATTCGTCACGCCGGAATTCGTCCGCGATGAAGTTGCCCGCGGACGCGCAATTATTCCAGCGAATATTAATCACCCGGAAGCCGAGCCGATGGCGATCGGGCGCAATTTCTTAGTCAAAATCAACGCGAACATCGGAAATTCGGCAATCGCTTCATCAATCGAAGAAGAAGTGGAAAAGATGCGTTGGGCGACGCTCTGGGGCGCGGACACGGTGATGGATTTGTCTACAGGCAAAAATATTCACGCGACGCGCGAATGGATTTTGCGAAATTCGCCTGTTCCAATCGGGACAGTTCCGATTTATCAAGCCTTGGAAAAAGTAAACGGCAAGGCGGAAGATTTAACTTGGGAAATTTACCGCGACACGCTGATCGAACAAGCCGAACAGGGCGTTGATTATTTCACGATTCACGCCGGCGTTCGCCTGCCGTATATTCGCCTGACCGCCAAACGCACGACCGGCATCGTTTCGCGCGGCGGCTCGATTATGGCGAAATGGTGTTTGTCGCACCACGAGGAAAGTTTTCTTTACACGCGTTTCCGCGAAATCTGCGAGATTATGCGCGCGTATGACGTTTCGTTTTCTCTCGGCGACGGCTTGCGTCCCGGCTCGATTGCCGACGCTAACGACGAGGCGCAGTTCGCCGAACTCGAAACTTTAGGCGAACTGACAAAAATCGCTTGGGAAATGGATTGCCAGACGATGATCGAAGGTCCCGGACATGTCCCGATGCATCTCATCAAAGAGAATATGGACAAACAGTTGGAGGTCTGCGGCGAAGCTCCGTTTTACACTTTGGGACCGCTGACAACCGACATCGCGCCGGGTTACGACCACATCACCTCGGGAATCGGCGCGGCGATGATCGGCTGGTTCGGCTGCGCGATGCTCTGTTACGTGACGCCGAAAGAACATTTAGGACTTCCGAATAAGCAAGACGTGAAAGAAGGCGTGATTACCTACAAACTCGCGGCGCACGCGGCAGATTTGGCGAAAGGTCATCCGGCAGCGCAAATGCGCGATAACGCTTTATCGAAGGCGCGTTTCGAGTTTCGCTGGGAAGATCAATTCAATCTCGGATTAGACCCGGAAAAAGCGAAGGAATTTCACGACGAAACGCTTCCGGCGGAAGGCGCGAAGCTGGCGCATTTCTGCTCGATGTGCGGACCGCATTTCTGCTCGATGAAAATCACGCAGGACGTGCGCGAATACGCGGCGCGGGAAAACGTCGAAGAGGAAAAAGCGCTGGCGGTCGGAATGGCGGAAAAATCGAAGGAATTCGCGGCGAAGGGCGGTGAGATCTATCAGGGACACTTGCCCGAAGGCGCGAAATAACATCATTAAAGTCGCGGAAGAATATTTGCCCGCGAAATACACGAAAGACGCGAAAAAGAATTGAAAATAATCTTTTCTTTTTTCGCGCCTTTCTGCATGTTTTGCGGTTAAATATTCTTTGCCTTATTTCTTAGGTTTCGTTGATGTTTTCGCGCCGCCGACCGGAAAGCCGCGTTTTTTCATCAGCGCTTCGATTTGCGGGTCGCGTCCGCGAAATCCGCGGAAGCCTTCCGCCGGGTCAACGGTGTTGCCGACCGAAAAGACGTTTTTAATCAAACGCGCACCGACTTCTCGGTCGTATGCGCCTTTGCCTTCGGTGAACGCGCCGTAAGCATCGGCGGTCAGAACGTCAGACCAGAGATAACTGTAATAACCGGCGCTGTAACCGTCCGATGAAAAAACGTGACCGAATTGCGGCGTGCGGTGGCGCATGACGATTTCGCGCGGCATTCCCAATTGGGCAAGCGTTTCACGCTCGAATTTATCCGGGTCAATTTTTTGCGCTCCCGCAAGATGCAGTTTCATATCAACGAGCGCGCTGGCGAGATATTCGACCGTGCCAAATCCTTGATTGAATGTCGAGGCTTTTTTGATGCGGTCAACCAGAGTTTGCGGAATCGGTTTGCCGGTTTCGTAATGAAGCGCGAATTTCTGCAAAACTTCCGGCGTCGTCAGCCAGTGTTCGAGAAGCTGCGACGGAAATTCGACGTAATCACGCGCGACGGCGGTTCCCGAAAGTGAAGGGTAAGTAACGTCCGAGCTTAATCCGTGCAGCGCGTGTCCGAATTCGTGAAACAGAGTCACGGCGTCGTCCCACGAGATCAAAACCGGCTCGCCGGGCTTTCCTTTGACGAAATTGGAGTTGTTGGAAACGATAGTCGTAATCGCTTTATCCATTTTCTCTTGACTGCGGTAAGCATTCATCCATGCGCCGGAGCGTTTGCCGGTTCTGGCATACGGGTCGAAATACCATAAACCGACGTGTTTGCCGCTTGTCTTGTCGGTTACTTCCCAAACTTTGACGTCCGCGTGATAAACCGGAACATTCGTAACGGGCGTAAATTTAAAGTTGAAAAGTTCGCTCGCGACCCAGAACATTCCTTCGCGCAGTTTTTCAAGCTGGAGATACTGCTTGACTTCGTTTTGATCCAGATCGTAACGCGCCTTGCGGACTTTTTCGGCATAATAGCGATAATCCCACGGTTCAATGGTGATTTTTGCTCCTTCTTTATCGGCGAGCGCCTGCATATCGGCGACTTCTTCCTTGACGCGGGCGACAGCCGGTGTCCAGACGGCTTCCATCAATTCCATCGCGCGTTCGGGCGTTTTTGCCATCGCGTTTTCCAGTCGCCAATGCGCGTGCGTCGCAAAACCCAAAAGTTTGGCGCGTTCCGCGCGAAGCTGTAAAATTTCGGTGATGATCGCATTGTTGTCGTTTTTATCAGTATTGTCGCCGCGATTAACGAACATGCGCCAGACTTTTTCACGCAAATCCCGACGGTCGGAATAAGTCAGGAATGGATCGACTGACGAGCGCGTGTTGGCGATGACCCACGAGCCTTTCAGATTTTTCGACGACGCGTTCTGCGCCGCCGCGTCGCGCAACGATTGCGGTAGTCCGGCGAGTTCCGATTCATCTTTCAAGACCAGAAACAAATCAGTTTCGTCTGCTAAAAGATTCTGGCTGAAACGCGTGTAAAATCCGGCAAGCTGTTGATTGATTTCCGATAAACGCTTTTTCTCATTCGCCCCGAGTTTCGCGCCGGCGCGAATGAAATTCGTGTAATAGCGCCAAGTTAGACGCTGCTGCTCAGGCGTTAGTTTCGATTTTTCCGGTGAATTATAAACCGCTTCGATGCGTTTAAATAATGCTTCGTTCTGCGAGATTTTGTCGCTGAACGCGGCGAGCCGCGTGTCCATTTCGGTTTCGACCGCTCGCATTTCCGGCGTGCTCATCGTGCCGCCCCAAATATTGTAAGCCGTCGAAACGCGGTCGAGCGTTCTGCCGGCGCGCTCCATTTCCGCAATCGTGTTTTCAAACGTCGGCGCGGCTGAATTACTAGCGATTTTGTCAATCTCGGCGAGATTTTCCGCCATCGACGCTTCGAGCGCCGGTTTGAAATGCGCGACCCGCACTTTGTCAAACGGCGGAATGCCGCCGTAAGGTCCGACCCAATCCGACAAAAGCGGATTCGTTTCGTCTGTTTTAGTGGTGCTTACCATTTTGCCGCCCGCATCGGCGCGTGTTCCGGTTATTAAAGTCATATCATCAGCAATAAAAAAAACGGCAATCGCGACGGCAATCAGCGCGCGATTAAAAATGAGCTTACGCATTGTGGGCATTAACAGTTTCTCCTTTTAATATGTCAGCCGATCAAAAAAAATTACGCCGCGTTTTCCTCCGGCGCTACGTTTATTTATTTCTAACAGCAAAATTATAGATGAATAAATTCCGAATGTCAGATGCCCGCATAACTTCAGTCTGCGAATTCGGTTTGACACTGAAAAAGGCGAAACGTATTCTTTATTTTTGCATTTTGATTGCAATATTTTATGAAAGTAGTCATTCTCGCCGGCGGTCTCGGGACGCGCCTCGCCGAAGAAACCGAAATCAAACCCAAACCGATGGTCGAAATCGGTGGTCGCCCGATTCTCTGGCACATCATGAAGATTTATTCTCATTTTGGCTTCAAGGAATTTTTCGTCGCGCTCGGTTACAAAGGCGAAGCCATCAAACGCTTTTTCTTCGATTATCACTCGCTCAACGGAAATATCTCGATGGATTTCGCCAGCGGCGCGGTCAACGTCGAAAATCGTGATTGCGAGGACTGGACGGTTCATCTGATTGACACCGGACAAAACAGTATGACCGGCGGGCGCGTCAAAAGGCTGGAAAACTTTATCGGCAACGAAACGTTTATGGTCACCTACGGCGACGGCGTGAGCAATGTCAATGTTGAAGAACTCATGCGCTTTCACCGTTCTCACGGAAAAATGGCGACGGTCACGGCGGTTCATCCGCCGGCGCGTTGGGGCGAACTGTTAATTAAAGACGATTTGACGACCGAATTCAGCGAAAAACCGCAAACTCACGAAGGCTGGATCAACGGCGGTTTTCTGGTTTTCGAGCCGGAGGTTTTTAAATATCTTTCCGGCGACGAAAGCATTCTCGAACTTGAAGTCTTAGAGCGTTTAGCCCGCGAAAATCAGCTTGTTGCTTATCGTCATTACGATTTCTGGCAATGTATGGACACGTTGCGCGACAAACGGCTTCTGGAAAATCTCTGGGAAGCCAACGAAGCGCCGTGGAAGGTCTGGTAATGGAACCGAATTTCTGGCGCGGAAAACGCGTTTTAATTACCGGACACACGGGATTTAAAGGAAGCTGGCTCGCTCTCTGGCTGAAAATCGTCGGCGCGGAAGTCTGCGGTTACGCGCTCGCCCCCTATTCGCAGCCGAATCTGTTTGAAAATCTGCGGCTTGAAACCGAAATTAATTCTGTTACCGGCGACGTGAGAAACCTGGCGGATTTTGAAAAAACGCTGAATGATTTTCAGCCGGAAATCGTTTTCCACCTCGCCGCGCAGAGTTTGGTGCGGAAGTCTTACCGCGACCCGGTCGAGACTTACACGACAAACGTCATCGGAACAGTCAATGTTTTGGATGCCGTTCGCCGCGCCGATTTCGTTAAAACCGTCGTCGTTATTACGACCGACAAAGTTTACGAAAATAAGGAATGGCTTTGGGCGTATCGTGAAAACGAAAGATTGGGCGGATTCGATCCGTATTCCAACTCGAAAGCCTGCGCCGAGCTTGCCGTTTCCGCTTATCGCAATTCGTTTTTCGCCGAAAGCGAAACTTTAATTGCGACGGCGCGCGCCGGAAACGTCATCGGCGGCGGCGATTGGTCTGAAGACCGACTTTTGCCCGACGTGTTTCGCTCGCTCGTTTTCGGTGAAAAACTGGAAATTCGCAATCCCGCGTCCGTTCGTCCGTGGCAGCACGCGCTCGAACCCTTGAACGGTTATCTAATGCTTGCCGAAAAACTCTACGCCGGCGAAAAACGATTCGCCGACGCGTGGAATTTCGGACCGTCGGACGAAGATTCTAAAGAAGTCGGCTGGATTTTAGAAGAAATCCGTGCAGTTTGGAATGCGCCTGTTAATTGGGAAATCGCCCAAGCCGTTCAGCCGCACGAAGCGCGTTTATTAAAACTCGACAGCGCGAAAGCAAAAACCGAACTGCACTGGCTGCCGAAATTGAGCTTGCGCGAAGCGCTCGTTTTAACCGTTGAATGGTATAAAGATTTTAATAACGAGCGCGACTTGCGAACGACGACGCTCCGCCAAATTGAATTTTATATGCGGAAATAAATGCGGAAGACGGTCGCAAACCGCAAAATTGAACGAATTGAAAAGTTTGTTTCTCTAACTGTTTTTCTTGTTTATTCGCTGACTTTTTTATGAATTTCTATCAATGCCGTTTTTGCCGCAGCCAGTTAAAACACACGTTTGTTGACCTGGGCGCAACACCGCTTGCCAATTCTTACCTCAAACCGGAAGACTTGGAGCGCGCTGAGTCGTTTTATTCGCTGCACGTTCGCGTTTGCGAAAAGTGTTTTCTCGTGCAGTTACCAGAACTCGAACGCGCCGAAAATATTTTCAGCGATTATCTTTATTTTTCGTCTTATTCTGAAACCTGGCTCAAACACGCTAGAAATTACTGCGCGGAAATGATTGGGCGATTCGGTTTGAAGGAAAACAGTCAGGTTGTTGAAATCGCTAGCAACGATGGTTATCTGCTTCAATACTTTAAAGAAAAAAGAATTGGCGTTTTGGGCGTTGAGCCAGCCGCTAACGTCGCCGAAGCTGCCGTCGCCAAAGGTGTTCCGACAGTTGTTAGATTTTTCGGCGCGGACACGGCGCGGCATTTGGTCGCCGAAGGAAAAAGCGCCGATTTGACTGCGGCGAACAATGTTCTGGCGCACGTTCCAGACATTAACGATTTTGTCGAAGGTTTTTCCATTTTGCTCAAACCGGACGGCGCGGCGACGTTCGAGTTCCCGCATCTACTCAATCTAATTGAAAAAAATCAGTTCGACACGATTTATCACGAGCATTTTTCATATCTGTCGCTAACCACTGTCGAAAAAATTTTCAACGCGCACGGACTTTCGGTTTTCGATGTCGAACAACTGCCGACGCACGGCGGATCGTTACGCATTTTCGCGCAAAAAACCAAAACCGGCAAAAGGGGAACGAGCGAAACTGTCGAAAACATCAAGAACCTCGAAATTGAAAAAGGCTTAAGCGACATCGGAAGACTGACGGATTACGATGAGCAGGTGAAAAAAACGAAGCGTAATTTGCTGAAAAAACTGATCGAAATCAAAGAACAGGGAAAAACGATTGTCGCTTACGGCGCGGCGGCAAAAGGTAACACTCTTTTGAATTACTGCGGCGTCAAAACCGATTTTATCGAATACGTTTGCGACGCCAACCCGAACAAACAAAATCATTTTTTGCCCGGAACGCGTATTCCGATTGCCGCGCCGGAAAAAATTCGCGAAACCCGACCGGATTACGTTTTGATTCTGCCGTGGAACATTTCGGATGAAGTCGTCAACCAAAACGAGTTCATTCGCGAATGGAATGGAAAATTTATCGTGCCTATTCCGGGCGTGAAGATTATTTAGTCGCTGAATTTACATTCGGTGCGGCAAAACGAGAACAGCATTAAAGTAGTGTAAACCGCTTTGTTTATGCTAATTTTATTGAATGAAACGAGTTATCGTAACGGGTGCAACTGGCTGTATCGGTCAGAAGTCGATACCGTATTTAATCGAACGTGGTTACACAGTTCACGGTATAACGTCGAAAAAATTTCTGCCTGCATCAGGCGAAAATTTGTTTTGGCATCAAACTGATTTGCTCGATGCCGAACAAACCCGCCGATTGATCGAAAAAGTCGAACCGACTCATTTGCTTCACCTCGCTTGGTATTTTGAAAAGGACGTTTATTCCTCGGCGCAAAATTTTTTGTGGGTCAACGCAAGTTTTGCTTTGCTGGAAAACTTTATCAAAAACGGTGGACAAAGAATCGTTTGTGCCGGAACGTGTGCAGAATACGCCTGGACGAGGAAGATCTACCGCGAAGATGAAACGCCGTTAAAGCCCGCTTCGGTTTATGGCAAATGCAAATTGGCATCGCAAATTTTATTTGACGCTTTCACGGAACGGGAAAAAGTCAGCGCAGCTTGGGGACGCATATTTTTTATGTTTGGCGCGGGCGAGCGGGAAAATCGTCTTGTTCCGGCAGTCATTCGTTCTTTGCTGAAAAACGAGTTGGCATTATGTTCGCACGGAAATCAGATTAGGGATTATCTATATGTCGAAGATGTCGCCGACGCTTTCGTAAATTTATTAGACGGCAACGTTTCCGGCGCGGTGAATATCGGATCGGGTAATTCAACGACGCTGAAAGAAATAATTTTCAAAATAGCCGAAATAACGGGTAATCGAGAATTGGTTAAACTCGGCGCAATCGAAACGTCGCTTAACGAGCCGCCGCAAATTGTCGCCGACGTGAAACGCCTAAAATCGGAAGTCGGCTGGAGTCCAAAATGGTCGCTTGAAGACGGTTTGCGCGAAACTGTCGAATGGTGGCGCGAAAATATTTAGTGAGTAATTCGATGAACGTAGTTCGCAAAAATATTTTCGCCTTTTTCAGCTCAAAGAAAAGCTCTCTCAAATTAAACACGGTTGCAAATTTTGCCGGAAGCATTTGGGTCGCGCTGATAAGTTTGCTTTTCGTGCCGGTTTATCTGCATTATCTCGGCGTCGAAGCATACGGAATTATCGGAGTTTTTACCGGTTTGCAGGCGATTTTGTCGCTTTTGGATTTAGGACTCTCGCCCGCGCTCAGCCGCGAACTCGCCCGGCTTTCCGCGTTTTCGGACAAAGCATTTGAAATGCGCGATTTAACGCGCACTCTCGAAACCGTTAATTGGGCAATTTCCGCTTTTATCCTTGTCTTCCTGCTCGGCATATCGCCGCCGTTAACGCATTACTGGATTCAGCCCGGCGAGCTTTCGCCGAACACGGTTTTGCAGTGTCTGATGATTATGAGCGTCAGCACCGCCGCTCAATTCGCCAATGGGCTTTTCGTCGGTGGTTTGATGGGACTTCAGCGGCAAGCCGGACTCAATTTGATCAATTCCGTTTTCGCCTCCGTCAAAGCGTTGGGCGCGGTTGTCGTCATCGCTTATTTTTCGCGCACGATTCAAGCCTTTTTAATCTGGCAAACCGCCGTTACGCTGATTCAAACCGTGCTGACATACTTTTTTCTGCACGCGAGTTTGCCGAAATCCGAAGCTCCCGCGCGGTTTAACTCGCCGATGCTTAAACAGGTTTGGCGTTTTGCCGCCGGAACGACGGCGATCGGCGTTGTAGCAACCGTTTTGACGCAAACGGACAAAGTTATTCTGAGCCGTCTTTTGACGCTCGAATATTTCGGTTACTACACGCTGGCGACAACAGTTTCAGCGACCGGTTTAAGCGTTATAGTGGGAGCGATCAACAATGCCGTTTATCCGGAACTCGCGCGTCTCGTCGCGCTCGAAGACGAAACATCTTTGCGGCGCTTATATCATTACAGCTGCCAATTGATGTCGGTTCTGCTGATTCCGGCGGCGACTATTTTAGCGTTTTTCGCGCCGGAAATTCTGCTTTTGTGGACGCGCAACGAAACCATTGCCGCTAACACTTCAGCTTTACTCACCCTGACCGCCGTCGCTTTTGGCTTGCGGGGGTTGATCTGGCTGCCGTTTCATCTGCAATTGGCTTACGGGTGGACGAAACTTTCTTTTTATTCAAATTTGATTGCGATTTTCGTCCTTGTTCCTTTAATGATCTTCGGCGTCATTTATTACGGCGCGGTCGGCGGCGCGGCGGCAGCCGTCGCTCTGAGCGTAGGGCATATTTTATTTGCGATGTATTTTATGCACCGGCGAATTTTGAATGGCGAGTTAATGAAATGGTATTTGCAGGACGTCGTTTTGCCGCTCGCGGCGGTTTTAATCGTTTGCGGTTCAAGCCGGTATTTTACGTCCGCCGTTGCGCTTTCGCGGCTGCAAACGTTGTTTTTCCTAGGAGTTACGTTTTTGCTGTCGGTTGCTTCGGCAGCTTTAGTCGCGCCCGAAGTTAGAAAGAAAATATTTTCGTATGTTAAGATTTATCTTTCGAGCCGGAGAAAAGATTTGCCGTCACCGAACGAATCGTAAAATCAATTTTCTCGAAAGTTAAATTTCGCCTCGGTTGGCTCAAAGATTATAGCCGTTATTGTTATTAAAAATGTCGAAGCCTTTTTTTTCAGTTGTTATTCCGACGCGCAATCGCGCCGAATACGTCAAACACGCCATTCAAAGCGTCCTAGACCAAACCTTCACCGATTTCGAGATCGTCGTCGGCATCAATTCTTCGACCGATAATACACGCGAAGTCGTTGAAAGTTTCGAAGACGTGCGCGTTCGTTGTTTTGAAACTGAAAAACCGCTTGGAATGTGCGGCAGTTTTGAATTCGCCACGAGCCACGCATCAGGCGAATATATTACTTATTTATCCGACGACGATGCTTGTTCAATCGTTACTTTAGAAATTATTGCCAACGCAATTGAAAACTCCGAGTACAATAAATTAATAGGTTGGACTTATTGCGATTATTTGCTTGATGAAGTTAGTCAATACGGTTATCGAGCCGAAGCCAACAGCGTTTGGATAAGCAGTTTTGACGGTAAAATTTCTGCGAAAAATGCGAAGGAAACAATAAAAAGCCGTTTTGCCAAAGATTGTCTTTTGTCCGAGCCGCCGACCGAGCCTGATCATAAAAAATATCCGGGCTTAATCAATGCCGCTTATCATCAATCGGTTTTATTGGAAATCGAAAAGCGCGGGCTGAGCGTGTTTTACCCGACAAAAGCGCCGGTCAAAACCTGCGCTATTAATGATTTGTATGCTCTCGTTCTTACGTTGGGAGTAATTGAAAAATATTCGTATATCGATTATCCGCTGCATATTCACGGCGCGTGGGCAAAATCGGCAACGACGACTTTGGACGGTTCGAGAAAATATTACCGCGCATCCGAAGAGGAACTTTTGGTTCCGTTTCGTTGCTATACGAACAAGACATTTGCGGGCAATGCTTTGCTATTGGCAAAAAGAGAAATCGGAAATGATTTGAACGACATCGAAATTGATTGGGCGAATTTTTATCCGGCGATTCATTCGGAATTGATGGAAATGAAAAAAGTCGGTGTTGACATTAGCGAAGACCTGACTAATTTTTTTCAGGCGCTCGACGAAATGCCGCCGGAATTTCAGTCCGCCGTACGCGCGAAATTGCCTACAGCACTGCAAATGTCAAAAAACAAATTGATTAATGAAACGAAAAATCTGTTGCGACCGATTTATCAAAAAATCGGTTTGAATAGTATGGTTAACCGTGCGAGAAAGAATAAAACCGATTCGTCGTTTCTTATCAAAGGCAGCGAAAGCGGATTCGATAACATTCTGGAATTTGCCCGCAAAATGGATAAAAAATGGCTTGATGAATACAAGCGGCAAGATTAAAAATGCGGCGAGCCTGGTTAAAGACAGCTTTGAAGAAAGATTTTACTGTTGATTTTTGTTCAGTTGAATGGATTTATCTAAAAATATTTATAACGCGCAGTTTCGCGCGCGCCGCTGGGCAATAGGGAAATATTACGGATTGCGCCGGACGTCGGAAAAAGATGTCGAAGCTAATTTCGCGCCGCGCAAGATTTTATTCGTGTTGACCGGCTTGCTCGGCGATTCGGTGATGAGCATTCCGGCGATTATCGCGGCGAAACATCTGTGGAAAGACGCCCACATTACGCTTTTGTGCAAAAAACACAACCGAGAATTGCTCGCCGCGTGCCCGTTTATTGATGATTTTTACGTTTTTGCGCCTGATCCAATGTCATTGCGCAACAAACGCGAAATCGGCGAGTTGCAAAAATGGCTCAATGAGTCGAATTTCGATTTGTCGGTCATTCTGCTCGGTGATCAATTCGCTCATTTGCTCGCCAAAGCGAAAATTCCCGTTCGCGTCGGCGTTCGAGGTGACGTGCTCGAACCGTGTTTAACGCACGCATACGACATCGGAAGTCCGCAAACTTGGGGCTCGGCGGAAAGATTAAACGCTTTGCGATGTTTGGATTACGAAATCGAACACGTCAAGCCTCAGCTTTGGGTAGAAAAATCAGCGCGCGTTTCAACGCGTGATAAATTAGCAAATTTGGGCTTGAAAAATTCGCGTTCCTACGTCGTCGTTCATCCGTTCGGCAGCGAGCCGCGCAAATGGTGGAATCTCGACAAAATTCCGGCGGCGGCGGAAATTCTCAAACAAAAATTCGATTTGGACACAGTTTTAATCGGCGGCAAAGAAACGATTCCGGCAATTCCGGCGCACTTAAACGAATCGGTTATTAATACCGCCGGACAATTTAATATTCAGGAATTGACGGCTGTCCTAGACGATGCAAAAGTCGTCGTGACGACCGACAGCGGACCGTTTCACATCGCCGGAGCTTTGAACAAACCGATCATCGGGCTGTTTCGTGAACGTAGCCCGCAGCTCGCCGGACAAAACCTGAGCGCCGACGTGATTTTCGGCGACGACGCGGAATGCAGAAAACAGTGCGGCTGGAATTTTTGCCGGACGATTCCCTGTTGTCAGCTTTCCAATATTTCGGTTGCAGACGTGGCGCGCGCTTTTGAGAAAGTACTTTCCGCGGCAAATAAATAATTTTTTATGATTCGTGTGCTTCAATTCGCTGATATTATCAACCGCTATGATTTTATTGATACGCTTGTTCAGTATGCTGATCCGCACGAGTTTGAAATGTCGGTTTGTGTGCGTTCCAAAGAACACAACATCGCGCCCCCGGTGTTTTCCGCCGCGACAAAATACAAATTGTTATCGGGAAATTCGCGTCGCGACATCGTGCCGACGGCTTGGAAATTAGCTAGAATTCTCAAAGAATGGAATATTGATGTTATTCACGCGCACCATTATTATCAGGGTGTTATCGCGTGGCTGGCGACTTCGATTCATCCACGAACAAAATTTATTTTCGGCAGGCATTATTCAGATTTGATCCAGAATCTGCCGGGTTTGAAGCGAAGTTTTTATTTAGCCTTAGAGCAGAAAGTTAATCATGCGGCTGACAGAATAATTGTTCCTTCAACTTTTATCTACGATATTTTAACCAAGCAGCAAAAGGTTGACGGCGCAAAGATTGATGTTGTCGCTTACGGTTTCGCCGCCGAAAAATATTCATCTCTGACGGCAGATAAAATCGAAGACGTGAGGCGCGAACTTGATTTAAATAATAGGTTTGTTACGGCGTCTTTTGGCAAACTGACCGAAGGGAAAGGCGTTCGTTTTCTAATCGAGGCAATCGTCAAATTAAAAGATAAAATCCCGAACCTACTCGTGCTTTTCGTCGGCGAAGGCGATGAGCGTGGCTTTCTGGAAAAGACTATAGCCGTTAATGAATTGGAAAACACCGTCAAAATTCTTGGTTGGCGAACAGATGCGATGACGATTATGGCGAATGCCGATGTCGTCGTGCAACCGACGCTCAGCGAAGCGTTCAGTCAGGTAATGGGGGAAGCGATGTGGCTGGCGAAACCGCTGATTATCACTGATGTGAGCGGCGCAACTGATATTATTGAAAATGGCGAAAACGGAATCATTGTGCCTAAAGGCGATGCAGGAGAGATTGCCTTAGCAATTGAGACTTTGTACGAAAATCAAATTTTGCGCCGAACAATCGCCAAGCAAGGACGGATTTATGTGGAGGAAAATCTTTTGATTAATAAAAAAATAAAGGAGTATGAAAAGACTTTCATAAAAGCGGTTCATTCAAATTAAATTGGCTCACCAATTTTGCTATTATTTGCTATTGATTACTTATGCAAGACATATTTACCAAGTCTCTAAAAGAGCATCAAGACGTTTTCAACTGCCTCGGAAACGAAATTTCCAGTATTAGCAAATGCGCCGAATTAATTTGGAAGGCTTTCGCTGACGGAAAAAAAGTTTTGCTGTGTGGCAACGGCGGCAGCGCGGCGGATGCTCAACACATTGCGGCGGAATTCGTCGGTCGTTACGAAACCGAACGGCGCGCGCTACCGAGCGTCGCGCTAACGACTGACACTTCGGCGCTGACGGCAATTGGAAATGATTACGGTTACGAACGAATTTTTGCACGGCAAGTCGAAGCGTTAGCCAAAAAAGGCGATGTTCTGATTGGTATAAGCACAAGCGGAAATTCGCCAAATGTTCTTGCAGCTTTACAAAAATCAAGAGAAATCGGCTGCATCAACATTGGAATGACCGGTGCGAAAGGCGGTAAAATCGTTGAATTATGTGATGCCTGTTTGTGCGTGCCATCTGAAAGAACGGCGCGAATTCAGGAAGCGCATATCACTGTGGCACATATCTGGTGCGAATATATTGATAAACAAGTAAAATTGACAGACAAAATTTAATTAAACATAAGGTGACTGATGAATTTAACAGAGAATATGCAAATCAGTTAAATTTCATCGCTTTTTTAAGGAGTTTTATGGGCAGTTTGCAGAGATTTGATCTCAAAAAATATATAAAAGCCTATAATGTTTCCGTGTTATTTGAAACGGGCGCATTTAAGGGAAACGGTATTAGACATGCCCTTGAGGCAGGCTTTGAAAAGGTGATTTCGACCGAGATAATGGATGAATTCGTTGAACTGAATCAAAATCAGTTCCGTCAATATAAAAACGTCACTATCTTGAAAGGCAATAGCTCAGAACTATTGGACAAACACATTTTTCAAATAAAGGAAAACACCTTTTTCTGGCTCGACGCGCATTATCCAGGCGCTGACGGCGGACTTCTGGACTACAATAGTGATTTTGATGATTCCATAAAATATCCATTGGAAAATGAATTAAGAATCATCAAAAAACATCGTCCGACTAAAGAAGATGTCATTTTAATTGACGATCTCCGATTATATGAAGAAGGCGATTATGACTTCGGCAATATACCGGCGGACGCAAGAAAACCTGAAAACTTTACCATTGATTTTGTTTATGATCTGTTCTCTGATTCCCATCACATTATTAAATTATATAATGACCACGGATACTTGTTGCTGCTTCCAAAGACACAAAAACCGAATATTTATACCAAAGTAGGTTTACGAGAAATATTGCGGTTGAGAGAGAGGCTAAAGAAATTATTTCAAAAATAGATAAAAATGAAGTGAGCTCTTAAAAATTTCTGCTGCTTAATTTTTTGATGTGAGAAGTCCTTTTCAGACTGCGTTTATGCGCTCAGCTAACTTTGCGGCAATGTAAATTGTAAACATTTGAAAAGTGTCAAAATGCGATTAGGGACATTCGGCGCTAGTTTGCGGTTAACAAAGTATAAAATTTAATGAAGAATCCTGATGAACTTTTAGGAATTACGGAGCAATTCGAGCAAGTCAAAATATTAGTTGTTGGCGACGTAATGCTCGACCGGTATTGGTGGGGAAACGCGTCGCGGTTGTCGCCGGAAGCGCCGGTTCCGGTCGTCGCGCTCAATAAAGTTACCAACATTCCGGGCGGGGCGGCGAACGTCGCGGCGAACATCGCCGGACTCGGAGCGGAAGTTTTTCTTGTCGGCGTCATCGGCGCTGACGATTCCGGCAAATGTCTCTCGGACGCTCTCGAATCTTCCGGCATCTCGCCGGATTTTTTAGTCGCCTGCGAAAAACGCCCGACAACGGCGAAAACGCGCGTCCTCGTACATAATCAGCAAATCGCGAGAATCGACGACGAAACATCGGCAATGCTTGCTTCAAATGATGAAGAAACACTGTTTGCGGTCGTCGCCGGTTTGATCGCCGAAACAGATTTGATCGTGCTTTCCGACTATGCCAAAGGCTGTCTGACGCCGACGCTAATTCAATCAATCGTTGCCGAAGCGGCGAAAAACGGAAAACAGGTTCTGGTTGACCCGAAAGGGAAAAATTTCGCCAAATACAACGGCGCGACGCTTTTGACCCCGAATCTGGTCGAAGCGCTCAACGCAGCCGGAGCCGACAGCGGCGCGGGCGAAGAAGCGGTTGACGAAGCAGCGCAGAAACTGCTCGGCGAAATCGAAATCGAATCGCTTTTAATCACGCTCGGCGAACACGGAATGAAACTTTTCCGCCGCGACGACGAGCCGATTCATTTTCCTTCGATGGCGCGGCAGGTTTTCGACGTCACCGGCGCGGGCGATACGGTGATCGCGTCGCTGGCGGTCGCCCTCGGCACAAAAGCCGACGTTCACTCGGCGATTTCACTCGCCAATGTCGCCGCCGGTTTGTCGGTCGAAAAAGTCGGAACGTCAACGATTCCGCTCGAGGAACTGCGCCACGCGCTTTTGTTTGAAGCTACGATTTGATAAATTGAATGACTTCGACGCCCGAAAAAAAACTGCAAATCTCGCTGATTATTCCGGTCAAAAACGAAGCCGATTCGCTCGATTTACTAATAAATTCCATTAATAAGCAATCTCGTGCGCCCGATGAAATTATTTTAGTTGACGGTGGTTCGATAGACGGAACAGCCGCGTTAGCCGAAAAATTAATTGCAGGCGATAATCGTTTTCACATCATCGAAGCGGGCGAAGCCTCTCCAGGAAAAGGTCGTAATATCGGCACGGAAAAGGCAAGCAATGAATGGATTGCCTACACGGACGCTGGAATCAAACTGTCCGACAATTGGCTGGAAAAGCTAGTCGAAAAACATACGGAAAATCCTGAAACGGATATTATTTACGGAAATTACGCGCCGATTCGTGAAACATATTTCGAAAAAATCGCGTCGATTGTTTATGTCTCGCCTCAAAATGAGAGCGGTATTCGAGGAAAATCAATCGCTTCGAGCTTAATGAAAAAAGAAGTTTGGACGGCAATCGGCGGATTTCCTGATTTGCGGGCATCGGAAGATTTAATATTCATGGAGCAGGCAGACAAAAAAGGTTTCCATCACGTTTTCGCTCACGCTGCTTGCGTTTACTGGAAATTGCAGCCGAATCTTTTCCGCACATTCGACAAATTTCTGCTTTATTCGCGGCTTAATGTCTTGGCGGGAAGACAATGGGATTGGCACTACGGCGTTTTGCGTCAATATTTGGCGGTCACCCCATTTGTCGCGTCCGCAGTCTTTCACAGTTGGTGGTGGCTCGTCGTTATTGTATTATGGTTGTTTGCCCGAACGTTGAAAAAAATGTTAGCTCATCGCCGCGAATTCGGGACGGAAATGTTTTTCAATCCGGTGATTTTTTTTGGCGTGATGTTTTTGATTTTAGTGATTGACTTTGCCACTTTTGTCGGTTGGGGACAAGCTGTTTTAGAACGCAAAAGTTATAATAACTCGTAATACAAATGTCTCCGAAAAATTCTCATACGCTTTATCTTTGCTATTTTGGCTTGCGCGAACCGCTCGTGCAGACGCAGGTTTTGCCGTATTTGCGAGAGATACATCAGGGCGGGACGCAAGTTTCGATTCTCACTTTCGAAACGAATCCGAAAGAGAGCTGGTCAAACGAGGAAATAATAAACGAGCGAGATAAGCTTGCCGCCGACGGAATAACCTGGGATTTTCTGACTTATCACAAAACGCCGTCGGTACCGGCGACCGTTTATGACGTTTTTCGCGGAGCGTTTTTCGCGTGGAATAAAGCGCGGCGGGAAAAACTCGATGTGCTGCACGCGCGGTCGCACGTCCCGGCGATGATGGGCGCGCTCGCCAAAACTTTTTCGTTCGGCGCTTCTAAACCGAAACTGCTTTTCGATATTCGCGGCTTTTTCCCGGAAGAATACACAGACGCGGGAATTTGGCGGGAAGACGGCTGGATTTATAAATCGGTTAAAAAAGCCGAAAAATGGCTTTTGAAAAAATCTGACGGCTTTGTCGTTTTAACCGAAACCGCGCGCGAGATTCTTTTTCCCGAATCGAAAGAAACGGGTTTCGATAAATTAGCGAGACCTGTTGAAGTTATTCCTTGTTGTGTTGATGTCAATCGGTTTGCGGCGGCAAACGGTGAATCGCGGCGGCGGATGCGCGTTGATTTGAAACTCAAAAATCGTTTCGTCGCCGTTTACGTCGGTTCATTTGGCGGCTGGTATCTGACTGAAGAAACGGCTGATTTTTACGGCGAATTAAAAAAGAAAACGGCGGACGCGTTCGCGCTCGTTTTGACGCAAAGCCCGGCGCGGATGATTGAGCCTCTTTTGCGCGAGCGCGGATTCGCGGACGGCGATTTTTTGGTCAAAAGAGTTTCGCCCGCCGAAATTCCGCTTTATTTGAGCGCGGCTGACGCGGCAATTTCGTTTATCAAGCCGTGTTATTCGAAACTGGCGTCGTCGCCGACGAAAAACGCCGAGTATCTGGCTTGCGGTCTGCCGATTGTCGCTAACGACGGCATCGGCGATACGACCGAGTTTACCGAAACGGACGAAACCGGCGTAGTCGCGCGCGACTTCACGTCGGAAACTTATCAAACGGTTTTGCAGAAATTAGACGAATTGCTCGAAGACAAAGAAGTCTTAGCCAGGAGATGTAAGGAAAGTGCTGCCAAAAGATTTGACTTGAAAACCGTCGGCGGCGAAAGATACCGGCGAATTTACCGAAAACTTCTGGCGAAAAATTAATGATGCGCGTATTAGGTTTATCTCCGGCTCCGATTGAAGCGGCGGCGACGCGTTATCGTATGGCGCAGTTTGTCGCGCCGCTCGCTAAAAACGGCATTGATCTGGAAATCAGCCCGTTTCTCAATAAAGAAGAATTCACCGGGCTTTATAAAAATAAGTCGTTATTAAAAGTCGCTTCCGAAATGACGATTCCGATTTTGCGGCGGATGTCGAAAACACTCGCCGCTCGCCGCTACGACGTGCTTTTCGTTCAGCGCGAAGCGATGATGTTCGGTCCCGCCGTGTTTGAACGGGTTTTTCAGAAATTCGGAAATCTGCCGCTGGTTTTGGACTTGGACGACGCTACTTATATTTCCTATGTCAGCCCGACCTACGGCAAAATCGGCAGTTTGTTCAAATTTTTCGGCAAAACCGACCGGATGATCGAACGCGCCGAAGTAGTTATTTGCGGAAATCGTTTTATCGCCGAATACGTCGAAAAAAAAGGAACCGAAGCGATTGTCATTCCGACTGTTGTCGATACGGACGAATTTTCGCCGCTCGAAAAAAACAACGAGGTTCCCGTTGTCGGCTGGATCGGTACGCATTCGACGTTTCCGTTTTTGCAGTCGCTTTTTCCCGTCCTGCAAAAGCTCTCCGAAAAACATCGTTTTGTTTTGAAGATTGTCGGCGCGGGCGTTGATCGCGTCGAACTTGAAGGCGTTGCAATAGAAAATCTACCGTGGAGTCTGACGAGAGAAGTCGCCGATTTCCAATCGCTCGACATCGGGCTTTATCCGATTACGGTTTCGGCAACTCATCCGGACGAATGGCTTTTGGGAAAATCCGGCTTCAAAGCCATTCAATATTTGGCGCTCGGCACGCCGTTCGTGATGACTCCGGTCGGCGTCTGCGCGGAAATCGGCGAACCCGGTCAAACGCATTTTAATGCGGCGAGTTCGGAAGATTGGTATAATGCTTTAGACAAATTATTAACGGACGAAAATTTACGAAAGCAAATGGGAAAAGCCGGAAGACTGGTTTCACTGCGCGATTATACGGTCGGAACGCAGTTTGAAAAACTGGAAAACACGCTGCGGAAAGTTTATGAAAATCACCGCCGCCTGATTTAACGAAAGTTTAATGAATAGAAATCTCATAATTTTATGCGCCGTGGTCGGCTTGTTTCTAGCGACGGTTAATTTTCCTAACGGCGCTATCGCGGTTCTGCTGATTGTTGCCTGTTCGGTGGCGGCAATCTCTCTCATTAGATATTACGCGCCGGAAGATAAAGATTATTTGACCAATCTTTTTTTGCTTGCCCTCCTCGCCAGAGTCGGTTTCGGGTTTTTGATTAACTACTTTAGACTCCATGATTTTTTCGGCGGCGATGCGGTAACTTACGATCAGCTCGGTTACAGATTAGTAGAAATATGGCAGGGAACGGCTGATTTAACCGACCCGTGGAGCAAACGCGCGATGAGTACCAGCGAAGTCGGCTGGGGAATGAATTATCTGGTCGGCATTATTTATTTTATAACCGGCAGAAGTTTGCTGGTCGCGCAGTCGTTTTGCGCCGTCATCGGCGCGGCGACGGCTCCAATGGTTTATTTCTGCGCGCAAAAGATATTTCAAAATCAGCGTGTCGCCAAAACGGCGGCTCTGGCGGTCGCGTTTTTTCCGTCTTTTATTATCTGGTCGGGGCAGCTGCTGAAAGACGGCTTGATTATTTTTCTGCTCGTCCTGACGATGACGATGGTTTTGCAGCTGCAAAAGAAATTCAGTTTGCCGGTGCTCGCCATTTTAATTTTTTCAATGTTCGGCGTTATCTCGCTGCGCTTTTATATTTTTTATATGCTGGCGGCAGCGGTCGCCGGAAGCTTCGTCATTGGGCTTAGCACTTCAATTAAATCAATGACCCGCAATTTGATTGCGGTCATCGTTGTCGGATTGTCGCTCACATATCTGGGCGTTATCAGAAATGCCGCGACCGGGATTGACAGATACGGCAGTCTCGAAGCCGTGCAGCAAAGTCGTCAGGATTTAGCTACTAGCGCCGAATCGGGATTCGGCGAAGACGTTGATGTTTCGACGACCGAAGGCGCTATCGCGGCAGTTCCAATTGGCTTTATCTATCTGATGCTCGCACCTTTTCCATGGCAAGTCACGAATTTTCGGCAAGCGATTACTTTGCCGGAAGTTTTGCTTTGGTGGTCTATGATACCGCTGATCGTTTACGGTATTTGGTACACGCTGAAAAATCGTCTGCGCGAAGCGATTCCGATTTTGATTTTTTCGCTGATGCTTTCGCTGGTTTATTCGATTTTTCAGGGAAACGTCGGCACGGCTTACCGGCAGCGAACGCAGATTCAGGTTTTTCTTTTTATTTTCGTCGGTGTCGGCTGGACACTTTTTCAGGAAAGAAGAGAAAATAAAAAATTGTTGCGGCGAATGGAAAGAGAACGGGATTTTAAGCGAATGACGCGGGTTAACAGCTGATCTTCTCATTCATCTTGTACGAAAGGGTTTAATAAATGTGCGGAATTGTCGGTTATGTCAATGCGAAATCCGGCGGCGCGAGCCGCGAGCTTTTGCAGAAAATGAATAAGTGCATCGTTCACCGCGGTCCCGATGAAGACGGTTTTTACCTCAAAGATTCGGTCGGTTTGGCGATGCGCCGTCTTTCGATTATTGATCTGGCGGGCGGTCAGCAGCCGATTTTCAATCACGATAAAACAAAAGCGATTGTTTTTAACGGCGAGATTTACAATTTTCAGGAACTGCGCCGCGATCTGGAAAAGCGCGGGCACGAGTTTTACACTAATTCCGATACCGAAGCCATCGTTCATCTTTACGACGAATTCGGCGCTGACTGCGTAAACTATTTGCGCGGAATGTTCGCTTTTGCGATTTGGGACGAAACCGACAAAAGTTTGTTTATAGCCAGAGATCGAGTCGGGAAAAAACCTTTGCTTTATTCGCATCAGCCGAACGGAGATTTGATTTTCGGCTCGGAATTTACGGCGCTGCTTTCGCATCCGAGCGTTTCGCGCGAAGTTGATTTCGCCGCCATCGACAGTTATCTTTCGTTTCTCTGCATTCCCGCGCCGCAAACGGCTTTTCGCTCGATTCGCAAGCTCGCGCCCGGGCACTGGATGCGCTGGAAAAACGGCGAAATCGAAATGAAAAGATACTGGACGCCCGATTTTTCCAAAAAAATAAAAATTACCGAAGAAGAAGCGATCACGGAAACGACAAGAATTCTGCGCGAAGCGACCAAACTGCGAATGATTTCCGAAGTTCCGTTGGGAGCGTTTCTTTCCGGCGGCGTAGATTCTTCAGCCGTTGTCGCCTTAATGGCGCAGGAAAGTGATAAACCCGTCAAAACCTTTTCTATCGGTTTTGAAGAACAGGATTTCAGCGAGTTGAAATACGCGAAGATTGTCGCAAATCATGTCGGCGCTGAATATAACGAGTTCGTTGTGCGCCCGAACGCGCTCGAGGTTTTACCGGTTTTAGTCGAACATTACGGCGAGCCTTATGCCGATTCGTCCGCCATTCCGACGTATTACGTTTCCAAAGAAACCAGAAAACACGTCACGGTCGCGCTCAACGGCGACGGCGGCGACGAATCGTTTGCCGGTTACGAACGCTACGCCGCGATGCGGATCGCCGAAAAGTATCATCGTTTGCCGGAAGTTTTGCGCCGTCAGTTAATCGAGAAATTAGTTAATTTGATTCCGACTTCGGAATTTAAAAAATCCCGTGTCCGCGACGCGAAACGCTTTTTGCAAGCCGCATCTTTGCCGAAAACCGAGCGGTATTTTCGCTGGGTTTCGTCGTTTAACCGCGAAGCCAAACAAGAACTTTACGCGCCGGAATTCGCCGCCGAAATTAACGGTCAAAACGCTTCGGATGTTATCGAGCAATGGTTTGCCAAGTCAAACGGTGCCGGCATTCTCGACACGACGCTTTTGACTGACCAGATGACGTATCTGCCGAATGATTTGCTTGTTAAAGTGGACATCGCTTCGATGGCGAATTCGCTCGAAGCGCGTTCGCCGTTTCTCGATCACAAAGTGATAGAATTTGCCGCGAGTCTGCCGGAAAATTTGAAAATGCGTGGATTTGAAACGAAATCGCTGCTCAAAAAAGCGACGGCGCGACTCGTTCCGCGCGAAGTTGTCTACCGGCGCAAAATGGGTTTCGGCGTTCCGGTCGGCAGCTGGTTTCGCGGTGAGATGAAAAGCTTCGTGCGCGAAGTTCTGCTCTCGGAAAAGTCTCTGCGGCGCGGCATCGTCAAACCGGAAATGATTGAAAAATACGTTGGCGAACACACAAACGCCGAACGCGATCATACTTTCCAAATCTGGACGCTGCTGATGCTCGAACTCTGGTTTCAAAGATTTATAGATTGATATTTTAGATTGTTTTAGATTATTTAAATTAAACTTATATGAAAGGCGTTGTATTGGCGGGCGGTCTCGGTTCGAGGCTGAAACCGCTGACGAAAGTTACGAACAAGCATCTTCTCCCGGTTTATGATCAGCCGATGATTTATTACCCGATTCAAACGCTGATTAATGCGGGAATTGACGACATTATGATCGTGACGGGCGGAAATTCGGCAGGTGATTTTCTCAAACTTTTGGGTAACGGCAAGGATTTCGGCTTGAAGCATTTGAACTACACTTATCAGGAAGGCGAAGGCGGCATTGCCGACGCGCTTTCCCTGGTCGAGCATTTTGCCGATGACGAGCCGCTCTGCGTAGTTTTGGGCGATAATATTATCGAGGGGAATATCTTAAAAGCCGCCGAGGATTACAAAAAACAGGGCACGGGCGCGAAAATTCTGCTCAAAAAAGTTCACGATCCAAATCGTTTCGGCGTGCCGGAACTCGACGGTGAAAAGGTCGTTCAAATCGAGGAAAAACCGGAAAATCCGAAGTCGGATTTCGCCGTCATCGGAATTTACTTTTATGATGCGACGGTTTTCGATATTATAAAAACCTTAGAACCTTCGCAGCGCGGAGAATTGGAAATTACGGACGTTAACAATCATTATATCAACCGCAACGAGATGAGTTGGAACGAACTCGACGGTTGGTGGACTGACGCGGGAACATTTGAAAGTCTGCTTCACGCGACAAATCTGGTTGCCGAAACCGGAGCGAATAACGCGGAGGTGAAAAGTGCAAATGCAGGCGATTAAAGAAGAAATTTTTACCAAAGGTAAAATTAAAGATGTCATCGTTTATCCGATCAAAAAATTCGTGGACGAGCGCGGTTGGCTCGCCGAGCTTTTTCGGCATGATGAAATAGAAAAGGATTTTTATCCTGCGATGGCTTATATTTCCGTGACCGAGCCGAACGTTCAGCGCGGACCGCACGAACACGTCGATCAGGCGGATCTTTTTTGCTTTATTGGACCGGGAAATTTCAAGCTGCGTTTGTGGGATAATCGCGCCGATTCGCCGACGTATCGTTTCGTGATGACGATGTTCGTCGGCGCTGACAACGCGCAAGCGGTCATTATTCCGAAAGGCGTCGTACACGCTTATAAAAACGTCAGCACGACCGAAAAAGGAATGGTCATCAATTGCCCGAATCGCCTTTTTATGGGCGAAGGCAAAAAAGAAGAGATTGACGAGATACGGCACGAAGACGACCCGGAAACTATTTATCGGATTGATTAAGCGTTTCGAGAAGCCGCCGAGCCGCCGAAAGTAATTATCGAATTGCGCGCGTGCAGTTTGATTTTTACCACCGGCGGCTCATTGTTTTTCCTATTATTTGTTATGAAAATTGTCCGCATCATCGCGCGCCTTAACGTCGGCGGACCGGCGCGGCATGTCGTCTGGCTGACGAAAGAGCTGTGCGGCGACGGCGAATTCGAGTCGGTTTTAATCGCCGGAACCGTTCCCGAAGGCGAGGAAGATATGAGTTATTTCGCCGCCGAAAACCAAGTCGAGCCGTTTTACATCCGCGAAATGAGCCGCGAGCTTTCCGCCAAAGACATCGTTTCTTTGTGGAAAGTTTACCGCCGCATCGCCGTCGAACAGCCCGACATTATTCACACGCACACGGCGAAAGCCGGAACGGTCGGGCGCGCCGCCGCGTTTCTTTATCGCTGGCTCAATTGGAAAAACGTCAAAATCATTCACACTTTTCACGGTCATATTTTCCACAGTTATTACGGCAATCTGAAAACGAAGATATTTATTTACATCGAAAAAGCGCTCGCGCTGTTGGCGACCGACAAAATCATCGTTATTACCCGGCAGCAACTCGACGAAATTCATCATCAATTCGGCATCGGAAGCGTGCGGCAATTTCAAATCATTCCGCTCGGCTTGGATTTAGAGCCTTTTCGTAATCCGCAATTAAAACGACCGCTTTTGCGCGGCGAAATCAGTTCTGCGAACGATGAAATTCTCGTCGGACTCGTCGGGCGTTTGACGGAAATAAAAAACATTTCGCTGTTTTTGCAGGTGGCGGAAATACACCAAAATCAAAAAAACGCGGAATCGCCGAATTTGAAATTCATTATTGTCGGCGACGGAAATCTGCGCGGCGAATTGGAAACGGAAGCGGCGCGGCGCGGTTTGAATCGGGAAACAATCGAATTTTTGGGAAACCGAAACGACACGGACGTTTTTTACGCCGGACTCGATATTATCGCGCTCACGTCGCTTAACGAAGGCACGCCGCTTTCTTTGATCGAAGCGATGGCGAACGGTAAACCGGTGATTTCGACGGCGGTCGGCGGCGTTGTTGATCTGGTCGGCGCGGAGAAACTCGCGGCGGAAAATTTCACAATCTGCGAACGCGGCATAAAAATCTCTAAGAACGCGACCGCCGAAGATTTTTACAAAGGCTTGATTTATCTCGCGAAAAATGAAACATTACGTAAAAGTTTGGCAGTTGCGGGAAAAGAATTTGTCGAAGCGAAATACGCCAAATCGCGGCTCGTCGAAGACATTAAAAATCTGTATCGGAGCTTAATAAACAGTTAGATTTTAAACGCTTTCAAAGATTTTCGGACTTGCAAAAACTTCCGAAAAAGTTATCTGTATGTTCCATTTATCTGCCAATCCCGTAGTAGTGACGATAGCGAGCTTCGTTGGGGCAGTAATTTTGACTTATCTCGTGCGCGCCGCCGCGCGTCGTTACGGTTTTGTCGCCGCGCCGAAATCCGACCGCTGGCACAAAAAACCGACCGCGATGTACGGCGGCGTCGCCATTTTTTTGACAACCGTTTTAATATACGCGATTTTTATCCCGAAAACCGTCGATTCAATTGTCGTTATGGGAAGCGCGACGATTTTGTTTCTCGTCGGATTAATCGATGATTTTCTCAATATCAAGCCGTATCAAAAACTGATCGGGCAATTGATCGGCGCGGCGGTTGTCGTCGGTTTCGGGCTTTCATTGCCGCTCACCGGCAATGAAATAATAGATATTTGGCTGACGGTTTTCTGGCTTATCGGCATTACGAACGCAGTTAATCTGCTCGACAATATGGACGGGTTGAGCGCCGGCATCGCGGCAATCGGCGCGTTTTCGCTTGCCGTCAGCTTCGGCGCGAACGATCAGCCGAACGAGCTTTTGTTTGTCGCCGCATTTATCGGCGCGCTCGTCGGATTTCTCGTTTACAATTTCAATCCGGCTTCGATTTTTATGGGCGACTGCGGCTCTTTGTTCGTCGGGTTTTTATTGTCGAGTTCGGTTCTGCTCAATCAAACCGGCGGGCGTTCGCGCGGCGTTTTTTCGATTCTCGCCGTGCCGGTCTTGATTCTGTTTGTGCCGATTTTCGACACGACGTTTGTTACCATTCTGCGGAAAATGTGGGGCAGAAAGGCGTCGCAGGGCGGGCGCGATCACACGTCGCATCGTCTCGTCGCGCTCGGACTTTCGGAACGCGCCGCGGTTTTGATGCTTTATACATTCGCCGTTGTTGCAGGCGCGCTTTCGCTGCTCGTTAGCCAGCTGGAAACGACGCAGAGTTTTGCTTTGATCGCCGTATTCGTCGTCATTTTGACGATTATCGGCGTTTATCTTTCCAAAGTAAAAGTTTACGAGGAACAGGACGCAGACCTCGCGGTCAAAAACAACGCCGTTTTCGGTTTTCTCGTCAATATCTCGTATAAGCGCCGCATTTTCGAGGTTTTGCTCGATGGCATTTTGATTACGCTTTCGTATTATGCCGCGTATCTTTTGCTGTTCGGTCCGATTGAAGAAAGCGCCGATTGGGATTTGTTCTTAAAAAGTTTGCCGGTTTTAATCGTTTTGAAATTGTCGGCGTTTCTCGTCGTCGGCGTTTATCGCGGACTCTGGCGATACACGAGCATCGGCGATTTCATCACATACACGAAAGCCGTCGCTTTAGGCTCGATTTTGAGCATTCTGGCGATTCTGCTTTTATACCGCTTTCAATATTTTTCGCGTACGGTTTTCATTCTCGACGGCATCATTCTGCTTTTTGCGGTTATCAGCAGCCGGATGACGTTTCGCCTGATTCGGCAGTTTTTGCAATTGCCGACGAACTCTACGGGGCGCAAAGTGTTGATTTACGGCGCGGGCGACGGCGGCGAGATGGTTTTGCGCGAGCTGAAAAACAACGCGGATCTCAATTATCAACCCGTCGGCTTCGTGGACGACGATCCGCTCAAAAAAGACAAAATGATTCACGGCTTGCGCGTTTTCGGCGGCAACGGCGCGCTCGCCGAAATTTGCCGCGAGCGCGAGGTGCAGGAAATTCTGATTTCGTTCCGGGGAATTTCGCCGGAAAAATTGTCGCGCGTCAAAACGATTTGCCGCGAATCGGACGTTTCGCTCAAACGCGCTCAGCTTAAAATCGAATCCGTGGATTTTGAGTAAAACGTTTGATCGTCGAATGACGCGAATTTTTCTAAACCGCGGCTTTGATGGTAAATATAACGATTTATTTTAATTTAATTTCTTATTTACGATAAAAATGGCGATACGCTTTATCCAACTTAATTCGACTATGCATCGCGTCGCCGCGCTCGCCGCGCTCGTCATCTGTCTGACGACAGCTTTTTTTTTCGTCAAATGGTGTCTGGCAAACGCGATTTCGGCGCAGGCGGAATACAAAGAAATCGCCGAACTCGCCGCGCGGCTCGCGCCGTCCGATCCGCAACCGCATTTTTCGTCCGCCGCGCTGCTCGAAAAGACTTTTTTGCCCGAAGATATAGCGAAATCACTCGCCGAATACGAAAAGGCGACCGCGCTTTCGCCGCACAATTATTTGTTCTGGCTCGCTTTAGGAAAAGCGCGCGAACGCGCCGGCGAACCGGAAGCGGCGGAAAAGGCTTTGCGCCGCGCCGCCGAACTTGCCCCGAATTACGGGAACGTGCGCTGGACGCTCGGCAACATTCTCGTGCGACAGGGAAAAACCGATGAAGGCTTTGCGGAAATTCGCCGCGCCGCCGAAACGGATTTTAATTTCACGGCTCCGGCTGTATCTTCGGCGTGGCAGGTTTTAGAAGGCGACATCGCCCAAGTCAAAAAAGCGATTGGCGATTCGCCGCAGACCAACGCGGCGCTCGCCGTTTTTCTCGCCAAACAAAAACGTTATGACGAAGCGTTTGCCGCATGGAACGGCTTGCCCGCCGAGACGAAAAGCGGCGTTTTCAAACAAAACGGCGTCGATCTTTATAATCAGATGCTCAACGATAAAAAGTATCGTTTCGCCGCCGAGCTTCGTCCGCAAATTTTCCCGAATGCGACCGAGCCTTTTAATATCGGAAAAATAGAGAACGGCGATTTTGAACGCGACGTGAAAATGCGCGAAGCGACGCCGTTCGAGTGGCAAATCGGCGAAGGAAACCAGCCGCAAATCGGGTATGATACACAGCAAAAACGCGGCGGCGAACGCAGTTTGCTCTTTGTTTACAATTCGCCGGACGGTAAAAATCTGCGCGGCGTTTCGCAGACAATTATTGTCGAAGCCGGAAAAAAATATCGCTTCTCGGCGTTTTATAAATCGGATTTGAAAACGGCAGCGACGGTTCGCTGGGAAATTATTGACGCGGCTGACGGAAAAATTTTGGCGGCGCCCGGCGCGGTCGCCGAAAAAACCGATTGGACGAATTTGTCGCTCGAATTTTCGATTGGCGATGCTACCGAAGCCGTCGTTGTTCGTCTCGTCCGCGCCGATTGTAAATCCGCAATTTGCCCGATTTCCGGCAAGGTCTGGTTCGACGATTTTGAGCTCACAGCGGAAAATTAACGAAATCTAATGGAAAACGCCGAACAAAAAAATAATTCGTTTGAACAATTCGCCGACATCGCGCCCGAATCTTCGCGCGCGAGCGGCGTTATTTTCTTTCTGCTCTGCGCGACGCTGGTTTTTTCGGTCGTCGCTTACGGCGCGGTGGACGTTTGGGCGCTCGGCGCGCTGTCGTTCATCTCGGGTATCATCGCGATTTTATGGCTCGGCGAAGCGGTTTTCAAAAAAGAATTTTATTACAATCCGCATCTTTTAATCATTCCGCTGCTCGGTTTGATCGGCATTGGAGTCGTCCAGCTTCTGCCGCTCCGCAGCGATGTCGCCGCGGGGTTGCTCTCCGCGCCGCCCGTTAATTCGCTTTCGCTCGATCCTTACGCGACGCGGCTTTTCGTCGTTCAATTAATTGCTTATTTCGTCTTTTTCGCTGCTGCGCTAACGTTCGTCAATACTCAAAAACGTTTGCGAAACATTGTTCTGCTGACGATAATTTTCGGTGCGGCGATGGCTTTTTTCGGGATTTTGCAGCGGCTCGCCAGTCCCGAATCGGGTATTTACGGACTGCGCCCGACGCCGCACGCCATTCCGTTCGCGTCTTACGTCAACCAGCATCATTTCGCGGCGTTTATGAATATGACGCTCGGCGTTACGCTCGGCATTTTGTTCGGCAAAGCGGCGAAAAAAGATAAAAATCTGCTTTTGATAATCGCCGCGTTCTTGATGGGCATCGCTTTGATTCTGACCGGTTCGCGCGGCGCTTTAATCAGTTTAATCGGTGTTTTAGGATTTCTCGTCGTGCCGCGTTTTTTCGGCAAAAATTCGGCGGAAAGCAGCGAAACGCTTCAAAATCAAAGCCGCTTTTACATTTTGATCGGCGCGCTGGCTTTGATCCTCGGATTATTCGGCGCTGTTTTTCTGCTCGGCGAAGATCAGTCGCTCGTGCGCGGCGTCGGTTTGCAGGCGAATGAGGGCGACTTGGCCAACGGCAGAATTCATTTTTGGACAATTGCGCTCAAAATCTTTTTCGATAATCCGATCTTGGGAGCCGGACTGAACGCATTCGGCGTCGCCTTTACGCAATACGACACATGGAACGGAGTTTACCGCGTCGAACAGGCGCATAACGATTATCTGCAAGCCCTTGCCGACACAGGAATTGTCGGTTTCGCCTGCGTCGCGGCGTTTATTTATCTTTTATTTAAAAATGCTCTTTCAGTGACAAAATCTTCCCCAAGCGTTTTTCGCCGAAGTGTCGCTCACGGCGCGCTTGCCGGTTGTTTCGGGATTTTAATTCACAGCCTTTTCGATTTTCCGTTGCGGACGCCTTCAAATGCTTTATTCTTTCTAACCTTAACGACCATTGCCGTCGTTTCGATTTACTATCCGAAAACCGAAAACACGAGAAAAGAAAGATAAAAACATCAATAGTTTTTCTGATTTATTTTGTTTTTGATTGTTTATTTAACGGAAACGGCGTTCATAGCGGCAGTTTCACGCGGAGAATTTCGGCGGGCGTGCCGGTTTCGTCCATTTTCTTTCGCCCGGTATAAAGCGTCGTCAGCGAACTTAATCCAATCATCGAGAGATTCGTCCGGACCGAGCTCGCTGATTCCGATGCTGACCGTAACCTTGCGTTCATCGAGTAAAGAAGTATCGGCAATCAAAAGGCGTAAATGTTCGGCGACTGTAGCCGCATTTTCTTCGCCGGTGCCCGGCAAAAACAGTAAAAACTCCTCTCCGCCGATACGAAACAGCTTGTCGGATTGACGAATGCGCTCGGTGATTAAATTCACTACGCCTTTTATAACTTCATCACCTGCCGCGTGTCCGTATTCATCATTGATGCGTTTAAAAAAATCAATATCAAAAAGCAAAATCGAAGCCGGCAATTCGTGGCGGCGTCTTTGCGCGACCGCATCACCCAGATGTGACTTCATATACCGGCGATTGAACGCGCCGGTCAGCGGGTCTTTAATTGTCTGTTCGAGAAGTCTGCCGTGTAAGTTGGTAATCGCCCTAACGATGATGTTCGCCATCACAATCAGCACGCTTAAAGAAATAGAGAATCTAGTTGTCAGATCACGACCGTGATATTGAAAAACGATGATTGTGACTGAAACGAGCAGCAGAAAGGCGCATATATTCGCCATCCGCCGTGACAAAACGAAGTAGAAAAAAAGCAGCAGCGGGTAACACCAATATGTTCCGAAAGAGCCTTGATAAATTATCGACAGCACGATCGCGCCTGCTGACGGGACTAACAAAACCTCAAATGGAATCGGGCTTTTCCGGTTGCGGTACAACCCATAGCCATTGACTGCAAAAACAAGCGTCACAGCAAAAAGCGTTGCGCTTAACAAATAGTTTCCGCGCGTTAGATCGTAAAGAAAAAACGGCACGAAACAGCAAACCCCGACGACGCACAGCGGAAACATGATGTCCTTGCTGTCAGTCAAAAGATTTTCCGAATTACCAGAAACTTGAATCTTATCTTCCATTAGGTTTTTCGGGGGATTTAATCAATCGTTGCTATCACTTTCAGCTCAATCGCAATCGGTGTCGGGAGTTTATTAATTTCCACCGTGGTTCGGCACGGCGTATTATCTTTAAAGTATTCAGCGTAAATTCGATTGTAAGGCTGAAAGTCTTCCTTTATATTAGTTAAAAAAACCGTTACGTCAACTATTTTTTCCCACGATGAACCGGCATCTTCCAAAATAAATTTCACATTCTGAAAAACCGAACGGCACTGCGCTTCGATGTCGTAGGAAACGATTTCGCCGTTTTCGCTTAATTCAACGCCGGGAATTTTTTTAGTTCCTCTTTCTCTGGGTCCGACGCCCGACAAAAATAAAAGATTGCCGACGCGACGCGCGTGCGGGTAAAACCCAACCGGTTCGGGCGCTTTTGACGAATTGATGATGTTTTCGCTCATATTTTATTTAAACAAACATATTTTCCGCGCGATTTGTTCTTAATATTTCTCTGGAGACAACGTATTCAATAATTCCGCCAAATTTTCCGGCACCAATCTGCCGCCGTTTTGTCCGATTTTTTCGAGCGGAAACCACGTCGCTTTAAATTTAACGTCGGCTTCCTGCTCGTAACCGTCTATTTCATCAAGCCTGTACAAAGATTTGTCCGCTAACTCAGCATCGAAAACGAAAACGATTTCGTGTCCCTGACGACCATCGTAAATGAAAATATTTTCGATCACGCCGAGCAAACGGACGTTTTCTATCTCTGCGCCGAGTTCTTCACGTATTTCCCGCACAAGAGCGGCGGAACTGCTTTCTCCGTATTCAATTCCGCCGCCGAGCGGGCGATAATAATAATCCTGTTTAACCTTATCAAAGCCTTCGGAAACCAAAATTCGATTTTCGTGACGAAAAAGGCAAACGGCGATTGGGCGAATGCGCGTCGTATCCATACTTCTTTTACTACTTCTTTTACTAAAATTAACAATTAAAATCCCGCGACGCGCAAAACATTTTCGATAAAAACGTTTTTGCCTTCAAGATAAGCGGCGCGGTTGTCGGGGAATTTCTTAGCCAAATCAATCTTTAATTTCTCATATTCTTTGGCGACCGATGAATTTGCTCGCAGATAATCTCGGAACAATAAATGACTGCGCCAGAAATCGCCGGTCGCTAAAACCAGATGCAAATGATGCGTGCGCGGCTCGCCTTTGACAAAATAAAAACGCCCCGCGATGCCGTGTTCGCCGCGATATTCGTAACCGATATTTTCAAGCGGCGCAACGCATCTTTCGCCATCAGCGGCTTTTTCCACGCTCACCGCCATATCAATAATCGGTTTCGCCGCGATCCCGTCAATCGAAGTGCTGCCGACGTGCTCAATCGCCAAAATGTATTCGCCGACAGCTTCGCGAATTCGCGCCGCTTCTTCCGCAAATAATTGCCGCCAAAATTCTGTGTGCGGTTCGAGTTTGACGATTCCTTTCGGCAAGCCAATCATTAAAATTCAACTTATGACGAAACAGTTTTTATCAATTTGTCTAACAATGGTTCGTAAAGTGATTTGCCCCGCAAACCTTCGCGCCATTTTAATGGAATAGAATTAATTCCGTATTTCAAACCGGCTATTCCACCTGCGATGCAGGCTGTTGTATCCGTATCGTTTCCAAGTTTAACTGCCGCTTTTACGACTTCTTCAAAAGAATCTTTTTCACACGCCCATTTTGCAGAAAATAATGCGTCAACAACATAGCCGCTGCCGCTTATTTTGTGATCGTCGTGAGGTCTTATATGAGATTCCAATTGTGCGAATTTATCTTCGTGACTTTTGTAACAATCTCTCGCAAATTCTACGGCTTTACTCCAGGCATCGTTGACATCGTTCAACAAATATCTTGCCCACAAACAATACAGCGCGCAGCAAACTCGTGAACGCGGATGAGCGTGAGTAACGCAGGATTGCAATTCGGCATCTTCGATGAGTTCAGTATCTGAACCTTGATGCCAAAGCGCGAGCGGCAAAACGCGCATTAATGAACCGTTGCCGTTTGAATATTCATCAATTCCACCTGCGAAAATTGGTTTCGTTCCGCTTTTTAATGCCGAGATTGCTTCGCGTGTTTGAATTCCGACATCAAAAACTTTGCCGTCAACCGCCATAAAACCTTTGTCATACCAGTCAATCAAACCTTTCGCAAAATGTTCGACATCAAGTTTCTCGCATTCAAGCAAAGTATTGAGCAAAATTAACGCCTGTGCTGAATCATCGGAATAAGTTCCTGCCAAAACTCCGGCGTGTGAACGTCTAAACCAGTGCGGCGGCTCAAATTCTATTTCATTATCAAAAGGAATATCCGCCGCCGAATGAAATTCATAAGGCACGCCGAGCGCATCGCCGACAATCAAGCCGATCAAACCGCCTGCAATTTTTTCTTCTTTATTCATCTCGCTTTTTAGTAATTTATCTTAACGCAAACATTTTTCTCTTCCATAAAAAATTTCAACGCTTCGAAACCGCCTTCGCGACCGACGCCGGATTGTTTGACGCCGCCGAAAGGCGTGCGCAGATCGCGCAGAAGCCACGAATTTATCCACACGATTCCCGATTCGATTTTCTCAGCCATTCGGTGCGCGCGCGAAAGATTTTCCGTCCAGACGGTTGCCGACAAGCCGTATTCGGTCGAGTTGGCGTAATTTAAAACTTCTTCTTCCGTGTCGAACGGCTGAACGGAAACCACCGCGCCGAAAATTTCTTCCTGATTCGTGCGGCAATCGTGAGCGAGATTTTCGATGATTGTCGGCTCGATGAAATAACCGTTCGAGCATCTGCCGTCGATTTTTGCGAGATTTCCGCCGAGCAGGATTTTTCCGCCTTCTTCTTTAGCTAACTCAACGTATGAAAAAACTTTTTCGAGATGCTGTTTTGATACAACTGCGCCGACGTTTGTTTTTTCATCGAGCGGGTCGCCGATTTTTAATTGAGAAACGCGCTCGACAAAATCCGTTTTGAACCTTTCGTAAATCGAGCGTTCGACAAAAATGCGCGAACCGCACAAACAGATTTGACCTTGATTAGAAAACGACGAGCGAACCGTTGTCGAAAGCATTTCTTCGTAATCGCAGTCGGCGAAAATGACGTTCGGATTTTTGCCGCCGAGTTCCAAAGATAATTTTTTGAACATCGGCGCGGCGATTCGCGCAATATGTTTGCCGGTTTCCGTGCCGCCGGTAAACGAAATCGCTTTGACGTCTTTGTGCGCCACAATCGCCGAACCTGTTTTTGCGCCAAGTCCGTGGACGACGTTCAAAACTCCGGCGGGCAATCCGGCTTCGATGCAGAGTTTCGATAAAAGATAAGCTGTCATCGGCGTAATTTCCGAAGGTTTCGCCACGACCGTGCATCCGGCGGCGAGCGCCGGAGCAATTTTCCACGTAAAAAGATACAGCGGCAGGTTCCACGGCGAAATACAGCCGACGACGCCGAGCGGTTGGCGCAGAGTGTAATTGATCGCCCGCCCGCCGTTTTCCAAAATCGTTTCGTGCGCTTCGCTCGAAATGTGCATCGCGGCAGTCGCGTAAAATTTGAAATTGGCGACGGCGCGCGGAATGTCAACGCTTTTGGCTAGGGCGAGCGGCTTGCCGTTGTCAACGCTTTCGGCTTTTGCCAAAGAATCCAAATCGCGTTCGATCAGATTCGAAACGCGCATTAAAACATCGTGTCGTTGTTCGGCAGACATTTTCGACCAAACGGGAAACGCTTTTCGCGCCGCTTCGACCGCTCGTTCAACGTCGCGTTCGTTCGAATCGGAAATCAAACTGTAAACTTCGCCCGTCGCCGGATTATAGTTGTCGAGATACTCGTCTGATGCGGGCGCAATTAATTCGCCGCCGATGTAATTTTTCAGTTTTAACATTTTTGTTTATACGAATGCGTCTGAAGCTCGCGATTTTGCCACGAAAGACACAAAATTTACGAAAAATTAAAAAATGAAAGAACGCCCGATTTTTTTTCGTCCTTTCGTGTCTTTCGCGGGCGAAAAATAGTTTGAACACAGTTTCTAAAAGATTTTCTAAGATTTTAACTTACTTTTTCCGGCGGAACGAGGAAAATTTGCGGAAATCGCCAAATGCCGCGCTTCTTATTAATTCAGTAAATATTTAATAGTAATAAAATTGACGGCTGTCTAATCTTGAAAAAAAAGTCAAGAATTGGTAATCTTAAGTTTGAGATAAAAACGAATATACGACGCTAGGACAAGCGATGAAAATATCAGCTCAGGAAGAATACGGTCTCAGATGTTTGCTGCAACTGGCGACTTTAGGGGAAAACGAATCGCTCACGCTGCCGCAGATTGCCGAGCGTGAAGGAATTTCGGTGGCGAACGCCGGAAAATTGATGTGGCTTTTGAACAAAGCGAATTTCGTTGTATCAACGCGCGGCACGAAGGGCGGCTACGCGCTGGCGCGTCCAGCGGAAGAAATCCGTCTGAGCGAAGTCATTAAGGTTCTGGACAAAGACGTTTTGAACAAACATTGCGAAAGTTATACGGGCGTTCTCGATTCATGCGTTCACAAAGGCGATTGCGGCATTCGACCTGTCATTGTCGGGCTTCACGAAATCGTTCAGGAAGCGTTGTCGAAAATCACGCTCGCGCAATTAGTCGGCGACGAAGAAACGGTTGACCGCAAATTTCATCAGATTCAAGGTTTAGTGCAGAAAGTCAGCAGTTTTTAATTTTTTTTAACGAATTTTTATACAAATAAGATTATGTCAACAGCGGTAGAATTATTAGCCAACAGAGAATATAAATACGGTTTTACGACCGACATCGAAACGGAAACGATTGCCAAAGGCTTATCGGAAGATACCGTGCGCCTGATTTCCGCCAAGAAAAACGAACCGGACTGGCTTTTGCAGTTTCGCCTGAAAGCATATCGTCATTGGCTGAAAATGAAACAGCCGGACAATTGGGCGAATTTCGATTATCCGAACATCGATTTTCAAAATATTTCGTATTATTCCGCGCCAAAACAAAAAGCGAAAAAAGCGAGTCTAGACGAAGTTGACCCGGAATTAATTAGGACTTTCGAGAAACTCGGCATTCCGATCACCGAACAGAAAATGCTCGCTAACGTCGCGGTTGACGCCGTATTCGACTCGGTTTCGGTCGCGACGACTTACAAGAAAAAACTGCTCGAAGCGGGCGTGATTTTCTGCTCGTTCACCGAAGCCGTTGCCGATTATCCAGAACTGATTCAAAAATATCTCGGCTCGGTCGTGCCGTCGTCGGATAATTATTACGCGGCTCTCAACGCGGCGGTTTTCTCCGACGGCTCGTTCGTTTTTATCCCGAAAGGCGTGCGCTGCCCGATGGAACTTTCGACGTATTTCCGCATTAATACGCAGGATTCGGGACAATTCGAGCGCACGTTAATCGTCGCCGAAGAAGGCGGTTACGTCGCCTACAACGAAGGCTGCACCGCGCCGCAGTTCGACACGAATCAATTGCACGCGGCAGTCGTCGAACTCGTCGCTCTGGACGACGCGGAAATCAAATATTCGACCGTTCAAAATTGGTATGCAGGCGACGAAAATGGCAAAGGCGGCATTTATAATTTCGTCACCAAACGCGGCGCGTGTCGCGGGCGCAATTCAAAAATTTCGTGGACGCAGGTCGAAACCGGCTCGGCGATTACGTGGAAATATCCGAGCGTTATTTTGCAGGGCGATAATTCCATCGGCGAATTTTATTCGGTCGCACTGACCAACAACGCGCAGGTCGCCGACACGGGAACGAAGATGATTCATCTCGGCAAAAACACGAAATCGACAATTATCTCGAAAGGAATTTCCGCCGGAAAATCGAACAATTCGTATCGCGGACTTGTTAAAGTGATGCCGAAAGCCGAAGGCGCGAGAAATTACACGCAGTGCGATTCGATGCTCATCGGACAATCGTGCGAAGCGAACACTTTCCCGTATATCGAAGTGATGAACGCTACGGCGCGCGTTGAGCACGAAGCGACAACTTCAAAAATCAGCGAAGATCAATTGTTTTATCTCCAACAGCGCGGCATTTCGCAGGAAGACGCCGTGAGCCTGATTATCAATGGCTTTTGCAAAGAAGTTTTCAAAGAATTGCCGATGGAATATGCCGTCGAAGCGCAGAAACTTTTGGGATTGAAATTGGAAGGAAGCGTTGGTTAATGGAAATTTTGTTAAATGTGCTTGGTTGGATAGGCGCTTTCCTGTTGCTTTTGGCTTACGCGCTCGTTTCATTCAAAAAGCTGGAAGCTGATTCGCAAACTTATCAATGGCTGAACATTACGGCGAGCGTTTTGCTGCTCGTTAACACGATTTATTACGGCGCTTATCCGTCGAGTTTTGTGAACGGAGTTTGGACGATAATTGCTTTTTTCGCAATTTTGACAATTGGAAGAAAACATGGAAAAAGTGCAGCTTAAAAACGCGCCCGCACCGAAAGGTCATTATTCGCCTGCTGTTGTTCACAACGGTTTGGTTTATGTCTCGGGGCAATTGCCGCGAAATGCTGAAACGGGCGAAGTCGAAACGGGCGCGATTGAACGGCAGACGGAACTCGCTTTGCGAAATGTCGAACAGATTTTATTGGCGGCGAACAGCGATTTGAATCACGTTTTGCAGTTTACGATTTACGTTTCCGATATGGAACTTTGGGACAAAGTGAACGAAGTTTACGCTTCGGTTTTGGGCAAACATAAACCGGCGCGGGCGATTGTTCCCGTAAAAGATTTGCATTTCGGAACGAAGATTGAAATTCAGGCGATTGCGGCGGTGAAAGAATGAAAATAGGAATCGTTATTTTTGACAAATTTACGGACGTTGATTTGTTTTTGATGTGGGATTTGCTTAATCGTGTCCGTGTTGATGATTGGACGGTAAAAATTTTGGGCGAAAGCGACCAACACGTTTCGGCGACTGGAATAGAAATAAAAACACACGGGCGAATTGAGGAAGCAAACGACGCCGACGCCGTTTTGTTCGTCAGCGGACAAGGGACACGCGACCGGATCGCCGATGAAAATTGGCTGAGAAAATTCAACTTGAATCCCGAAAAACAGTTTATAGGATCAATCTGTTCAGGCAGTTTGATTTTGGCGAAACTCGGACTTTTACAAAACAAAACAGCAACGACTTACCCGACATCGAAAGCGGTTTTAGAGGATTTGGGCGTTAAAGTCGTTGAGAAATCATTTATCGCGCATGAAAAAGTGGCGACGGCAGGCGGATGTCTCGCACAGCAGTATTTAATTGGTTGGGTCATTGAAAATTTGGCTGGCAAAACTTGGAGCGATTTGATTTTAAAGTCGATTCAGCCAGTCGGCGAAGGTTTGTTTTTTGATGATTTGGAAGAGATTAAAAAACTTTACATTACGCAGCCGAAAGCAAAAACATTTAATCAAACAACAGTTTAATTAAACAAAGGAAATTAATATAAAAATGTTATTGGAAATCAAAGATTTACACGCCGGTATCGAAGGTAGAGAGATTTTAAAAGGTTTGACGATGACGGTCAACGCGGGCGAAGTTCACGCGATTATGGGACCGAACGGGTCGGGAAAATCAACGTTGGCGAAAATTCTCGCCGGTCATCCGTCGTATGAAGTTTTGTCGGGCGAAGTTTTGTTTGAGGGCAAGGATTTGCTCGAACTGGAGCCGGACGAACGCGCGAGAGAAGGCGTTTTCCTCGCGTTTCAATATCCGGTCGAAGTTCCGGGCGTTTCGAATTCGCAATTTCTGCGCCTTGCTTACAACGAAAAAATGAAGCATCGCGGCGAGGAAGAACTCGACCCGCTCGAGTTCAACGATTTGCTGAAAGAACGAGCGAAAATCGTTGAAATGGATTCATCGTTTTTTAAGCGCTCGGTCAATGAAGGATTTTCGGGCGGCGAGAAAAAGCGCAACGAAATTTTGCAGATGGCGGTTTTGCAGCCGAAGCTGGCGATTCTCGACGAAACCGATTCCGGTCTCGACATTGACGCGCTCCGCATCGTCGCCGAAGGCGTTAATAAACTGCGCTCGTCGGAAAATGGCATTATTCTCGTCACGCATTATCAGCGGCTTTTGAACTATATCGAGCCGGATTTCGTTCACGTGCTCGCCGACGGCAAAATCGTCAAAGAAGGCGGCAAGGAATTGGCGCTCGAACTCGAAGAAAAAGGCTACGACTGGGTAAAATCGGCAAATGCGAAGTAAGGAAGAAATAATAATGCAAGCAGGAAAAGAAACAGTTTACAATGCCGAATTTCGCCGCAGTCTGGAAAATGCGAATCAGCCGGGTTGGTTGAAAGCTCTGCGCGAAAAGTCTTTCGGGTTTTTCACCGAAAACGGTTTTCCGACGGTGGAAAACGAAGATTGGAAATACACGAACATCGCGCCGATGGCGAAGGAAAATTTTCTTTTGGAAGAGCTTTCGCAAACGGCTGCAAGTGAATTAAGCGCGGAAAATTTGGAAATCGACGCGGAAAACGATACTGTTTTCGCCGGTTCTACAAATTCCGAATTTGTTTTCGACGAATCGCGTCAAAGCGTTTTGATTTTCAAGAACAGCGTTTTCGATAAACAAGCGTCGAATTTAGACGCGTTAAAAGAAGCGAGCATTTTAAGCTTTGCGGAAGCCGCAAGCGATGAAAAATTCGGCGAAATTCTGCGCTCGAAACTCGGCAGTCTGGTGGATTCGGAGAAAAACGGTTTTACGGCTCTGAACACAGCTTTTATCAATGAAGGCGCTTTTTTGTTCATTCCGAAAAACGCTCGTATCGAGGCGCCAATTCAGCTTTTGTTTACGACGGACGAAGGAAAAACGTCGTTTCCGCGCGTTTTAATCGTCGCCGAAAATTTTAGCGAGGCGACAATTATCGAAACTTTCATGAGAAGCGGAGAAACGAAATATCTGACGAACGCCGTGACCGAAGTTTCGATCGCTGACGAAGCGAAAATCAAACATTATCGCGTACAGCGCGAATCGCATCAGGCGTTTCACGTTTCGACGACGGCGGCGGAAGTCGCTCGCGGTTCGGTTTACGATACGACGGCGATTAATCTGGGAGCGCGGCTTTCGCGCCACGATGTAAGTTTGAAATTCAACTCCGAGGGCGGCGAAGCGTTCGTTGACGGGCTTTACTTTCTCGGCGGCGAACAGCATCACGACACGCATTCGATCATCGCTCACAACGTGCCGAACTGCACTTCGCATCAAACATATAAAGGGATTTTGAACGATCGGTCGCGCGGCGTGTTCAACGGCAAGGTTTTCGTCGCGGTCGGCGCGAGCGGGACGGACGGTTATCAATCGAACAAAAATCTGCTTTTGTCGAACGATGCGCGTGTGGACACAAAGCCGCAGCTTGAGATTTTCAACGACGACGTGAAATGCTCGCACGGCGCGACGGTCGGGCAGCTTGAGGAAGAAGAATTGTTTTACCTTCTTTCTCGGGGTTTAAATGAATCTTTGGCGAAAAATCTTTTGACTTACGGTTTCGCCGAAGAAATCGTCAATAAAATCGGAGTTGAATCAATCAAGAAACAATTGGACGAAGCGGTTTTGAATCGTCTGAATGTCAGTTTGGAAGCGTAAATTTACGGAAAAATATAAAAATACAAAACTATGAGAACCAGAACAAATTTAATCATCGAAGAAAGTTTATTGACCAGAATCGACGCCCTCGCCGGCGACAAAAACAAACGCGCGGCAGTCATCGAACAAGCTCTGCGCGAATACGTCGAGCGTGAAGAAGCTAAAGCGCCGCCAGTGAATTTGGAAGTCGAAGCGACAAACGGAAAACCCGTAAAAAGATAAATAAAATGAATTTGTTAAAGCGGTATTGAATCGTTTGAACGCACCGAAATGAGCACAACTTTTAGCGTTTTTCCTTTGAGGGTTGAAACTCCAACTTTTCGTGAAGTTTTAGATTTATCAACGGAAAAACTTAACTCATTTTTAAAAGATTACGAAATTGATTACGTCTTAAAAATTGAAGTTAAATTGCTTTCAAAGGAAAATGACGCCGAGCAAAATATTGATTTAGATTCTTTAGCTAAATGGGGTGGCGACTTTTATGCTTGGTTTACCGTTTCCTCGATTGCAGGCGGCGCAGACTCATATTATTGGGAGTTTAGTGATGAAGATAAGTCTGACAACCTTGAAGAATTTCTAAGTAAAAACTTAAGTGAGAGTCGAAAACATTTAATTAGAAACTGTCTAGAAAATAAAATTCAATGGCATTTTAGAAGGTCGGCTGGACAACTTGGAATTACAACTCTTGCATACGGTTTCATCGCTTCATCTTTTGCAGACTTAACGGAAGGAATAATTTCCTCGGAAGATGGCGGTTGGGATTATCAAACTTTCCCGGCAACTGCTAAAGAATTTGACGCAGTTTATTTTCGACCAGAAAAAGCTATATCGGAAGATAATCGAAAATGGGCTAAAAATTGTATTGAAGATATTCTTTAAAGATATATGAAAGCAGTAACAGAAATGAAATTGAACAACTGGGACGTTGAAAAAATTCGCCAAGACTTTCCCGTTTTATCGCAAACGGTGAATGGCAAACCGCTTCGTTATCTCGACAACGCGGCTTCGTCGCAAGTGCCGAACATCGTAGTCGAGCGCGGCGCGAAATATCTGCGCGAAGAGCATTCGAATATTCATCGCGGCGTGCATTATTTGAGCCAGCACGCGACGACTGCTTATGAAGCGGCGCGCGAAAAGGTGCGGAAATTCATCAATGCGCCGGACGCGAAAGAATGTATTTTCGTGCGCGGCTGCACCGAAGGCGTCAATCTGGTAGCGAGTTCTTACGGGCGCAAATTCGTCGGCGAGGGCGACGAAATCATCATCAGCCAGATGGAGCATCACGCCAATATTATTCCCTGGCAAATGCTGGCGGAAGAAAAGAATGCGAAACTGCGCGTCATTCCGATGAATGAGCGCGGCGAGTTGATTATTGAAGAATACGGGAATCTCCTGAACGAACGAACGAAAATCGTCGCCGTTTCGCACGTTTCCAATTCTCTTGGAACGGTCAATCCGATCAAAGAAATGATTGCGACGGCGCACAAATTCGGCGTGCCGTTTTTTGTTGACGGCGCGCAGAGCGTTCCGCATTTTCCGGTTGACGTGCAGGATTTGGACGCCGATTTCTTCACGTTTTCCGGTCACAAAATGTTCGCGCCGACCGGCAGCGGCGTTTTATACGGCAAACGCGAATGGCTCGACAAAATGCCGCCGTATCAAACTGGCGGCGGAATGATTCGCACGGTCAGTTTCGAGAAAACGACGTTCGCGCCGATTCCCGAAAAATTTGAAGCCGGAACGCCCGCGATTGCCGCCAACATCGGACTCGGCGCGGCAATTGATTATCTGAACTCGATTGATTTCGCGGCAGCGGCGCGTTACGAACACGAATTGCTCGAATACGCGACCGAAAAACTCTCGAACATCGAAGGCGTCCGCATCATCGGCACGGCGCGTGAAAAAGCGTCGGTTCTCTCGTTCACCATCGAAAACGTCCACCCGCACGACATCGGCACGATTTTAGACCAATCGGGCGTCGCCGTCCGCGCCGGACATCACTGCGCCCAGCCCGTGATGCAGTTTTTCGACGTTCCTGCGACGGCGCGCGCAAGTTTCGCGTTTTACAACACGCGCGAGGAAGTTGACGTTCTAGCGGACGCGGTGCAGAAAGTGATTGAGGTTTTCGCCTGAAATGCTTATACTTTTGGTTATTTTAAGAGGTCAAAAAGTATGACAAAATTTCTAGGCATTGTGCTTACACTTTTCGCGGCAACAATTGTAAATGCTAATCAAAATATTTTGTTTAGTAATCAATCCGTTTTCAATTTAACAAAGATGGAATGCCTCGCTGGCGATGTGCTTAACTGCTCGGGCGGGGCAGACGGTCATCATATTTATGAAAAAGAAACGGAGTGTCCGGTTGGAGGCGAGAAATTTACAGCACGCTACTTAGGCACACATTCAACTTATGGTCGCCATCTTGATTGGGAACCGGTATCTTACATGCGTTTTCCCGTTCCGATACCTGTTTGTCCGAGCAATGGTTTTGTAATAACTAAAGAAAAATACAGCAAAGAAGAAGTAGAGAAATTAAAAAGGGTTATTGAAACAAAACCTTACAAAGACTTATATGCTCAAAAACACGCGACATTTTACCTCTATGCAAAAATCAAAGAGTTAAATGAAGAAAAGTTTGACGACTATTGGTGGTTATATCTTAATGCTACTTGGGAAGCCGACAATTGTAAGAATAAAGTTCGTTATAAAGAATATGCTTTGGAGACGATTTCAGCAGGCAAGAAAAGACTAGCCGAATTGAAAGCTTCTGAAGAGACCTATTGGGTTCTGAAAACAGTCATTGCCGATATGTATCGGCGAATAGGCGATTTTAAGTCGTCACAGGAATTAGTAGATAAATACGGCACGCCTTCTTTGGAAGACAAAGAAGCAAACGAATACTTTCTGTTAGCGAAAACGCTTTTGCAGAAAGCGATTAAAGAAAAAAACACAGATCGAGTTCCAATTAAGGATGCTAGAGACGATAATAAATAGTTAGCGAGTTTTTTACAAAGAATCCGTCAAAGCTTTTGTAATTTGATGGATTCTTTTTGTTCCGTCTTGATGTTCCCGTTTTACTGAATGGACTTTTCATATCGGCGAACGCTAAATTGTTTTACAATTTTGATTTAACCGAGAGGAACCGAAAAAACGAAAATATAAAAATGTCAGAATTAAACGATTTATATCAGGAAGTTATTTTAGACCACAACAAAAATCCCAGAAATTTTCGCGAGATTGCGACGGCGACGCAGACGGCGGACGGGAATAATCCTTTGTGCGGCGACGCGCTCAGGGTTTATGTGGAAATGGAAGACGATAAAGTAAAAGATGTGGCTTTCAAAGGTTCGGGCTGTGCGATTTCAAAAGCGTCGGCGAGTATGATGACGCAGACGGTGAAAGGGAAAACGCGCGAGGAAGCCGAAGTTTTGTTCGGTGAATTTCAGAGAATGGTGACGGGCGAACTCGACACGGAAACCGATGAAAACCATCTCGGCAAATTAAAAATCTTCGCCGGAGTTCTGGAGTTTCCGGCGCGCGTTAAATGCGCCTCTTTGAGCTGGCACACGCTTCACGCCGCACTGCGGGGCGAAGAAGTGATTTCGACCGAGTAAAATTTACGGATAAAAAAAGCGAGGCGGCACAAAAATTCATTTTTGTGCCGCCTCGCTTTTTTATTGGCATTTCAAATCTAATAAAAAGACTCGAAAATGGCGTATCAAACTTGTAATTTTGATTGATTGTAACCGACAATCTTTTTCAGCTTATGCCCGAAAACGCTGAAAATAATATTAACTCGGAAAATAATTCAAAAAAATCTTTTTCTTTTTGGCTCGCACTATCGGCAGTTTTGATTGCGATGGTTTTTCTGCTGCGTGCGCAGGGAAGAGTTTGGTGGTGCAAACTCGGCGATTACGCGCCATTTACGTTTGGCGCGTGGAGCGCGCACACTTCGCAGCACTTTTTCGATCCTTACACTTTTACACACGTTCTGCACGGCGTTTTGTTTTTCTGGCTGGTAAATTTGTTGTTTAGTCGCTTGAATGTTTACGCGCAATTCTCCGTAGCAATTTTCGCGGAAACAGCTTGGGAAGTTTTGGAAAATTCCAACGCCGTTATCGAGCATTACCGGCAAAATACGGCTTCGCTCGATTATTTCGGTGATTCGGTTTTTAATTCAATCGGCGACGTTTTCGCCTGCGCCGCAGGATTTTTCATCGCTCGCAGACTAGGTTTTCGGCGTTCGCTCGCGTTCTTTTTGCTGACGGAAATCATTCTGCTCGTTTGGATACGGGACAGCTTATTATTAAATATAATTATGCTGATTTACCCGCTCGATTCGGTTAAAGCGTGGCAAATCGGGTGAAATAACGACGGAAAGACAAAAGAAACAGAATGCAGTTTACACTAAAAAACGGATTAACGCGGCTTTTATCTTTTCAAAAGATTCGTCCGCACTAACCCGTCGCTTTGTGTGCTAGAATCAGCGTCCTATTTTTTCTTCTTTTATATTTTACTGCTCGCCGCGTTCCTGTTCGCTTTCGGTTTCGAGTTCGACGGATAATTTGCGTGAGCCGGGTTGGTCAAAAGTTTCGATCCAGCGAATTGATTCGTCCAGCACGCGCATTTGATATTCTTTCCAGTCGGGTTTGCCGACAACCGATCCGAGTTCTCCGTTGTAATAAGCCGCGCGCGGCGGACGAACGCGGTCGGTAATTGCGCGGTCGACAGAAATGACCATTGTCGGAATGCCGCGCCGTTCGATTTCGCGGGCGACGAGTCCGAGAACCTGATGGCAAAGACGCGTCGCGGGAACTAGCAGCGCCGCCTGAGTTTCGTAATTGACTAGCCGGTCGGCAAGACGCGGCGCGAGATCTGACGCAACCAACGCGGCGTTCGGGATGTAACTGCTTAAACTCCACCAAACCTGATTGAGCCGACCGATGACGGCGTTCGCCTGAAATTCGCTGAGCCGTTCAATCGGAATCAGCACGTTTCGATCCTGTTTGACGGCTGCCGTGTCGTATCCGCGCGCCGAATATAGCAAATCTTCTGCTTGGACTTCCGTTGGAATCTCGCGGAAATTCATATCGCCGTCTTTCGATTCGATGTCGAACGGATCGGTGCCGTCAATATACGCCCCGGCTGTCGAAATCAGCGCCAGATTGAGCAGCGGCAGACCGCGTTTGAGCGGCGTGAATGGCGCATATGTGTTTTCGATGAACGGATATTTTTGTAAATTTTCGTCGCCGCGCCAATTGCGAAAGCGACCGGAAAACTCGCTTAATTTTTCGATAACGGGCTCGTTTTTCAAAACGGTTTTTTTATTTTCGATTCCGAAACGGCGTTCGATGTTTTCTCTGATTGAATTAAACATTTTTTATTAATTTCCAATTGTTTGGACTAAAACTTGAAATCCGGCAATCCTGTCGTATTAGTCACGGGCGGCGCTTTTTCCGATTTGCGCGCAATAATAAAAAACGCGGCGAGCGCGGCGATCATTGCGGTAACCAGAATCCAAACCGAATATTCGTGCAGATTATTAAACTGAATTCTGAGCGGATCTTCGAGCGGCACTTCGTCAATCGGTCTGCCCATCTGCGATTTGACGTAAGAGAGCCATATTCCGATGACGAATTGACCGACGGCACAGGCACCGACTAAAATTGCAAGCAGAAGCCTTTCGAGCCAAATTAAAACAGGTTTCGTTCCGGTTTGTTTGACGAACGAACTGACGAGCAAAATCAAGCCGATAACCAGACCGCTCAAATTAACGATCATCAGCGTTCGCGAAACCATCGAACCGGCTAATTCACGCGAAGCCAATACGCCGAACGCGCTCGGCGCGACCGCAAAGCTGAAAAAACACGCCGCGCCCAACCACAACGCAATCAGCAACGCTCGAATATCTTTGATAAAATTCATTGATTTTCACTTCCAGCCAACATGTCTTTATTATGTAGGTTTTCGGCGAAAAAAACAAAGAAAGGCGAAAAATGCGGAGTAAAGATCATACTAATAGATTTCAGTTTCCATTTAGCGCTTTTCTTCAATATCTCGGTATGTTTTCGTCGGCTTCGATCGACCACAAATCAATGCCGCCTTCGAGGTTGAAGACTTTTTCGAAACCGTTTCGAGTCAGATACATACAAACATTCGCGCTGCGAATGCCGTGATGACACATAACGACAATTTCTTCGTCTGCATCGAGACTGTCAATCCATTCGTTAAATCTGGTTAAAGGCAGCAGTTCGGCTTGCTCGACGCGAGCGACGGCGTATTCCTGCGGTTCGCGCACGTCAATAAATCTGAATTGCTCGCCCGCTTTCAGCCGCTCTATCGCTTGTTTCGGCGTAATTGATTGATACATCACAGATTCGAGCTTACGAACGAGCGCTGAAAGTTGCAAGCGGGAAGCAATAAAATTATCGAAAAATCACAACAAACCTCTGCAAAAAACGTGAATTATTAATCGCATTTTTATTGAAACAGCGCGGATGTGAATAAGCGATATTGCGCTTTTGCAATAAATGCTTGCTTTTACAGAAAATTTTAGTGCATAATTTCATTGCTAAACATTGTTGGCGCCCTGCCAACATTCCAATCTCAAAGCGCTCAAACAAAAATCGCTCTCCGCGAACCACAAAAATCTTATGGAAAATATCAAAAACAAAAAAGTTTTGTTTTCGATTGCTTTATCTTCAATCATTGCGCTAATCATTCTGTTTATCTGGGAAGTCGGCGTTGCGGCGGGCGATTACGTCCGGGAATTTTTACATCTCGAACAATTGCGGCTCGGAGCGGGCGGATTTTTATTTTTGCTGTTTTCGGCAATCACGGTCGGAATTCTAGCCGAAAAAATCAGCGTGAAAAGAATTTTGCCTTATGTTTTTCTGTTCATCGCTTTGTGGGCTTGTGCCAACGTCGCGGCGGCAAAATATTTTGCGGTTAATTTGTTTTTTTTTCGCGAGGCTTTAATTATTTTCAGCGTCTTGATCGCAATTCATTTGAAAAAACTCTGGCTGATTGATACCGAATTGACCGAAAGTCTGGTGCGCGTGGCTTCAACGAGTCATATTTTAGAAGGCAAATCGGCGGATCTGCGCATCGAAAGCGGGCTCAAACTGCTCGAATCGGTTTTGCCGTTTTCCGAAGCGATTGTTTTTCATTTCGACGAAAACGGCGAATTTAATCCGGTCGGGCGCGCCCGGAGCGAGCCGGCATCGAGCAGCACGATTTCGCGCCAAACCGAGTGGCGCGAAAACATCGAACTTTGCGAACGCTCGTTTGAATCACGGCAAACCGTTGTTGACATCGACCCCAACGATTCCAACTCTGCCGGAATCGCCGTTCCGCTGATTCACGAAAACGTGATGATCGGTGTTTTATTCGTCAAAATCCACAAAAACTTTGAATATGCCGACCGCGAGCTGCTCGAAGCGTTCGCCGAACAACTCGCCAGAAATTTCCAGCGCCGCGAGCTGCGCAATAAAAATCTGCCGCACAAAACCTGGTGGAGCGGACTTTCGACGCATTCGGCAGAAAATCGGCTCGATGTCGTCACTTTAATCAACAGCTTGATGAAGGAACAAAGTTTCGGCACCGTCGCCAGCTCGTATCTGAAAGAAGCGCACGCCATCGCGTATCTCGACGGAACGCTCGCCTATCTCAACCGCCAGATGCGGCATCTGGCAACCGAAAGCTCGCTCAAAGTTTCCGGAATTGATTTGTTCGGACTGCTCGACGGCTTTAAAACCGATATTTTCAACGAGCCTTCGCTGGCGATTCGTCGCGTGCTGCAAACCGGCGAAAATTTCAACGCCGAACTTTATTACCCGGAAACGAGCAAAACGCTGAAAATGCAGATTACGCTCGTCAAGGTGCCGAAAGACGCCGTTTCGGTTCACGAAACGAGCGCGGCGACGAAACCCGGATGTCTTTTAATCACTATCAGCGACATTTCCGCGCTCAAGGAAAACGAGCGTTTGCGCAGCGATATGACTTCGCTGATGTCGCACGAACTTCGCACGCCGATTACGAGCATTCAGGGCTTTGCCGAATTGCTGCTCGCTGACGACACTCTTCCGGCGGAATCACGCGAATTTCTCGAAATCATTTCCGGCGAATCGCAGCGTCTCTCAAAAATGCTTTCGACGTTTTTGTCGGTTTCCAATCTCGAGCAATCCGACAAACAGGAAATTGAAAAAACTCCGGTCAAAGTCGATTCGGTCGTTCACGAGGTCGTCGGCGAAATGCAGGAACTCGCTAAAAGGAAACGCATTCGCCTGGTCGAACAGGCAGCCACGCACATTCCGCCGGTCGCCGCTGACCGCGGCTTGATCGGGCGCGCTGTTTCCCATCTGATTGATAACGCTATCAAATATAGTCCCGAAAGAACTTCCGTCATTATTTCGACAATTCTCGAAGCCGAATTTCTGCGTGTCGTCGTCGAAGATCGCGGTTATGGCGTGCCGCCGAATGAGCGCGAGAAAATCTGGCAGAAATTTTATCGAATTGCGCGGGACGGACAGGATAAAGAAGAAGAATCAACCGGACTCGGGCTTTCGCTCGTCAAAGAAATTATCGAACAGCACGGCGGCGAAGTCGGCGTCGAATCCGAATCGGGCGGCGGCTCGAAATTCAGTTTCACATTGCCGCGTCTTTAATTTTTAAGATAATAGAACGCAGATGAACACGAATTGGACGGATTTTCACGGATTAAATTAAGATTCAACAATATAAAATCGTATTTAAACTCTCTTTTTCCGATCCGCTTGAATCCGTTTCAATCCGCGTTCTATTCTTTTTTCTTCAAACTTTTTCAACCCGAGCAATTGCATCGCCGCCAATGTTATAAAACGCGGATTTAAAATCAAATAACGCCGCCACAGACGTTTAGGTTCCTGCATTAAGCGAAACAGCCATTCGAGTCCCAAATTTCCCATCCATTCCGGCGATTCGCGCACGTTTCCCGCATAAAAATCGAACGACGCGCCGACGCCGAGCATTACGGCTTTCAACCGGTCTTTATGCGCCGCCATCCAATTTTCCTGTTTCGGACAGCCCAAACCCATAAACAATAAATCCGGCGCGGCAATGTTGATTTCCGCCGTGATTTGCGCGTCTTCTTCCGGCGATAAAGGGCGAAACGGCGGCGAAAAAGCGTAAACGATTTGCAAATTCGGCAACTCTTTTTTCGCTCGCTCCAGAATCGAATCAATCACTTCCTGCCGCCCGCCGTAAAATCCTACGGTCAAATCGTTTTTCGCCGCCGTTTCGCACAGATGAATCATCAAATCGTTCGCCCGCACGCGTGTTGCCGATTCCGCGCCCTGCAATTTCTGCATCCAAACGAGCGGCATTCCGTCGGTAACGATCAAATCCGCCGCGTTCACCTTCGCCGCGAATTCCGGGTCGTCGAACGATTCCATCACCATATGAACCGTCGAAAAACAAACGTAGCCGCCGTTTTTTTTTCGAGCGAGCGAAACGATTTTTTCGGTCGCCGAATCGCGCGTTACCACGTCGGGCGAAAGCGCGACGACCGGCACGCGGCTGCGTTTTTCGATGAGATTTTCGTTCGATTTAATTTCCCGCATCAAATTTTTCGCGCTGCAATTTCACGATAGATTTTTTCGATATTTTCGATGTAATCCGGCAAATTGAATTTTGTCTCAATAGTTCTGCGCGCGTTTTCTTTAATCGTTTCGGCGTCAATTTCGTCGCTTAATATCATTTTAAGCTTTTCGACCAACTGTGCGACGCTGTTCGGTTCGATTGTAAAGCCGTTCGCGCCGTTTTGCACGACCGCGCCGACGGAAGCCATTTCCGACACGACGACAATGCAGCCCGCCGCCATCGCTTCGAGCATCGCCATCGGTAAGCCTTCGCCGTAGCGCGATGGCAAAACGAAAACGTCGCTTTCGCCGAGTTTTCGAATTTTTTCTTCGCCCGCAATGACGCCGCCGAAATGAAATTTTTCGCCGAGAATCACGGACATTTCGCGAACGAAAAAATCCTGCTGTTCGCCCGCGCCGAAACATTGAAAGTTGAAATTAACCCATTCGCTTTTCAAAATTCGCGCGGCTTCGACGATTTCGTGCAATCCTTTCGATTCGTGCAGGCGACCGAGAAAAATAATCGTTTTCTCGGCTGAATCCGTTTTATTTCTGGATTTTATTTCCGCGTAATCTTCGATTGCGACGGCGTTTTCCAGAACTCTGACGCTTCGTTTAAGCCCGCGTTTCTCCAAAATATTTTTTTCGATTTCGCTCAGAACGACAATTGCGCCAGCCGATTCGAGCATTCGTTCAGCGATCCGGCGCAGCCATTTTTTACCGAAATCCGCCGCGAGAAATTTTCCGCCGTGAAGGTGCAGCAAAACCGGAACATTTGCCGCGTTTGCCGCTTTCATTAAAGCATAATCGCGGATAATCGAAAGCGGGTTGAAAGCCGTGTTGATGTGCGCGACATCGAATTTTCCGCTTTTTATTTTTAATCGCTGAAAAAAACGAAAAGGCAGTAAAATCTGTTTGGCAATCCAATCGGCATCCGCGCGTTCGCCGTCGGCTCTGCCCGCCGTGAAATGTTCGTAATCGAACGTGCCGCGATCGATGATTTGGCGAACGACCGTCGAAATGCCGCTGACGTTGCGGTTTTCATCGAGATTCGGCGCGGTGATTAAAATTTTCATTTTCTTTTTTCGGATTGAGAAATGGTAAGATAATTTTCCGTTCGGCGGCAACAACGATGATGATGATAAATAACAAAATCAAGGGTTTTACTATTTTTGCCGTCTGGAAAATATTTTATATGTGCTGGCTTTATTTCGCTTATTAAACTTTTTGCTGCGTTCATAAAACGATCCATTGCGCAGCAACTTTGAAAACTAAAATTACTAAAACGCTTTGAGTTAAGGAAGATTTGATTGGAATATAGCGATGTTATTTTATTTTTATTCTAGTTATGACGCATTTTTTCCTCTTACCGTTTTTATAGCTTTTCCTCTTATTGTCGCAATCTTAACTTCTCCCATTTTGGTTTTTTATTGGGTTTTTCGTAATCCGATTAATAGAGAAAAGGACTATAAAATTTATAAAGAATATTCAAAATGGTTAAGTCTAATATGCGCGGCAGCTTCGCTCATTATGATTGTAGTCGGGAATAGTAAATTGTTATTCGGAAGCGGAATCTTTTCCAATCGTTTAAGTTTTATTTCAATGATAATCGCTGCGCTGGCGTTTATTACGGGAATTGTATCTCTTCCGCGCTGGCAAGGTTTTGCTGCAATGACACTTTACTGTTTTTTATGGTTTTACTTCTTTTTTATAATACCGCACTACCAATTCATAGATTAAGAATGCAGCAACACAAATTAAGACACTAACCATTATTTTTTAGTTTGTCTTATTGATTTGTCTCTATAATTTGACCTGATGAAATCCGAAACCGTCGTTGAAAAAATCGAAAAACAAACGACGGCGCGCAAAGCTGAAAATCGCGTGCCGTCGTTCGTTTTGCCGCTCGTCAAAACGATGATTTTCGCGGCGGACGCAGTTTTGACGGTTTTGTGTTTCACGCTCGCTTTCTGGTGGCGCGAGGGCGAGCCGATTTTGTCGGAAACGGCGTGGGCTTGGTCGCGGGAATTCGTGCCGTATGCCGGAATTTTGTATTTCGCCGCGCCGTGTCGGCTCGCAATGCTCGCATACCAAAGAGTTTATCGCTTTAAAGGCGCGTTTTCCTACACGAACGAAGCGATTAAAATTTTCAAATCCGTCGCCGTCGCCTCGCTTTTGATCGTCGCGTGGGCGTTTCTGTTTCGCGGCGGTTTTGCTTTTCGCGAATTTTCTTATTCGCGCGCGGTTTTTTTGTTCGATTTTGTTTTCGCTTTAATAATTTTTACAGCATTTCATCTCGGTCTGCGTTACGTTCAGACGCTTTTCCGGCGGCGCGACATTAATCTTATTCCGACTTTGATCGTCGGGACAAACCGCGAAGCCGAACAGACGATTAACGAGTTGAAACAGCGCCCGGATTTGGGTTACCGCGTCATCGGCGTCGTGGAAGGTCAACTGCGAATGACGAACGACGATTTACGAGAAGAAGATTCAAGATTCAAGATTCAAGATTCAAAGTTCAAGATTCAAAATCCGAAATCCGAAATCCGAAATCCAATCGGTTCGCTTGACGATTTGCCGCGTTTGATTCGCGAACTGGAAATTCAGGAAGTCATCATCACCGACGATAAAATTCCGAGCGAGCGGTTTTTTGAAATAATGCTCGAAATCGGGCGGCGGCAAACGGTTGAATTTCGTTTCGCGCCGTCGCTTTTCAACGTTTTACCGCAAAAAACGAGCGTCGAACAAATCGGCGTCTTGCCGATGGTGCGCCTTTTCCGCGAACCTTTGTCGGACGCCGAAAGATTCGTTAAACGACTGTTCGATATTATTATTTCCGTCGCCGCCATCGCTTTGCTCGCGCCGATTTGGCTGATTATTTCAATTCTGATCAAATTCGATTCGCCGGGAGCGATTCTTTTCAAACAAGAGCGCGTCGGAATGGACGGGCGCATTTTTCTCTGCTACAAATTTCGCACGATGCTTTCGGGCGCGGATGATAAAATTCACCGCGAAGCGTATCGCAAAAACATCGAAGGATTAAAAGACGCGAATGCGGGCGACGACGAACAGCTGCTTTTCGGCAAAGTCAAAAACGATCCGCGTATTACCAAAGTCGGCAGTGTTCTGCGGCGTTCGAGTCTCGACGAATTGCCGCAGTTTCTTAATGTTCTGCGCGGCGAAATGAGCGTTGTCGGCGCGCGTCCGCCGATTCCTTATGAAGTCGAAGAATACGACGTGGCGCATCGCCGCCGTCTCGATATGAAGCCGGGAATTACCGGCTTGTGGCAGGTTTCGGGCAGAAGCCGTTTGTCGTTTGAGGAAATGGTGCGGATTGATTTATATTACATCGAAAATTGGTCGCTGTGGCTCGATTTGAAAATAATTCTGCTCACGCTTCCCGCGATTTTGCGCGGCGACGGCGCGAGATAAAATATATAAAACAAAACAAAATAAAATGAACGTTCAAGAATATAATTCCGCCGCTTTCGGCGAACTCGCCGACGATATTGCCACGCGTGTCGTCGAATCATAATGCCGAACATCGCCGAAATTTTGCGCGAATCTGCCGAAATGCTCGGCGAAAACGCGGTCGCCGAACCTCGGCGCGAAGCCGCGTCTCTGCTCGCTTTCGCGCTCGGACGAGACAAGACTTTTCTCGTGGCGCATTCCGAATACGAGCTTTCGGGCGACGAAGAAAACATTTTTCGCGGATTTGTACTGAGACGCGCCGCACGCGAACCTTTTCAGTATATTACGGGCAGACAGGAATTTTACGGGCTTGAATTCATTGTGACGCCCGACGTTTTGATTCCCCGACCAGAAACCGAAATAATCGTCGAAAACGCGTTGGAGTTTTTAAGACTCGCCGTAAATCCGATTTTTTGCGAAGTCGGCGTCGGATCGGGCTGTATTTCCGTTTCGATTCTGCACGAACTCAAAACGGCGCGCGCCGTCGGTTTGGACATTTCCGAAAAGGCTCTGGCGATTGCGGGAAAAAATGCGGAAAAGCATGGTGTTGCGGAAATGTTGGAATTGCGGATTTCCGATGTTTTCAATCAATTAAGCGACGAAAAATTCGATTTGATAATTTCCAACCCGCCGTATATCTCCGCCGAAGAAGTGACCGCGCTACAAAAAGAAGTGCGCGATTTCGAGCCGCTAACGGCTTTGACCGACGGCGGAAATGGATTTTCGATTATCGAAAAAATCGTTGCGAACGCGCCGCGCCATTTAAAGACCGACGGATTTTTGCTCGCGGAAATCGGTTTCGGACAGGCGAAAAAAGTTACGGAAATGTTCGACGCGAATATTTGGCAGTCAGTTGAAATTCTGCCGGATTTGCAGGGCATTCCGCGAACGGTGCGGGCGCGAATCAAACGGTGAATTGAGAAATTTCAAAACGAAACGACATATTTTCTTCGCGCATTATAAAGCAGCGGAAAAAATCTTGCCTTTTGCGGCGAAATGGGTTTACTATAAGATTCATTCCAAACAGCAGTTTGAAAAGTTGACGCTGCGTTCGCGGTTTTTTAATTAAAGATTAAACCGCCGGACATTCCCGGCTTTAACTTTGGAATTTCTAACCTTTTTTAATCAACGGAGGTGAGTTTATATGCTGTATGCTCTTTTAGCTTTGGTGAGCGCTATCCTGACAGTCGGTTCGGTTTACTGGTATATTTCCGCAGCTGAAAATACGCTGTATATCGTCGCCGCAATTATTTTTGCGATTTTGACCGTCGTTTTCGGCAGTCTCTTTCTTTCCGGCAGAATCAACAGGACCGAAGACATTCATATTACCGAATAGTCTGAATTTCCCGCGCATTTCTTGTCGGCAGTAAAACGCGTTTGGCGTCGAAAATTTATTTTTCGCGCTAAATTTTATTTCCTGATTCTTCGGGCGGCTGATTTGCGTTTTTCGCGCGCCGCTCGATTTTATTTTTAAATACCGAAGAATCCAAATATTGCAGAAAGATAAATTACTTCAGAGAAAGTTCGGCTCGCTTGTTTCGTTTTAATCTCAAACTAAATAGCATAAAAAATCATCTTATAACATAATTCCGAAAGCCTTGATTTTATTGAGGAGCCGAGAATTGATTTGCGCGCCGAATGAAAAATTTCTTTCGATGCGTTATAATGTTGACAAAAATGTAAGGTTTTATAAACTTGATAGTTTTGAATTAGAAAAAAGTTTTTATAAAAATATAAGAAAATGCCAAAAATTGCAGATATACAGGAAACACCGAACCCGAACGCGGTTAAATTCATTTTAAAAGAGCCGGTTTCGCATGGCACTTCGCACTCGTTCGACGCGGCGGAAAAAGCGGCGGGCGACAATCTCGCCAAATCTTTGTTTGAAATCGGCGAAGTCGTGTCCGTTTTTTATATGGACAAAATGATCACGGTCGAAAAGACGGACGAAGCCGATTGGGACGAAATTCTGCCCGCGCTCGCCGTGCCGATTCGCGCGGCGGAATCGGTGGCGGCGAACGGAAACGGGAATGGAAACGGGGCGGGCGCGGCAATCGGCGGCGCGATTGGGGTCGCTTTGAGCGATGACCCGAAAATCGCGCAGATCAACGAACTGCTCGACGAACGGATTCGCCCGTTTCTTGCGAGCGACGGCGGCTGGCTGGAAATTCTAAGTCTCGAAAACAGCACGCTCAAAATCCGGTATCAAGGCGCGTGCGGAAGCTGTCCGTCGAGTTTGACCGGAACTTTGATGGCGATTGAAAATATGATCAAAGAAGAAATTGACCCGGAAATCGAAGTTATCGCCGCGTAGATTGGTTAAATTATTGAGATCAAAAGCGTCGTTATTGCGGCGCTTTTTTTTATTTATCGAATTCGGCTGATTTACTTTTTGCACGGTAAATGATTTTTAGGGAAAGAACGACAACCGGACAAAATATTTTGCGCCCGAATTTGTCGGTAAGTTACAAAATATTTCCATTTTCAAACGGATTCATGATATTTTCTAAAAAGAGATTTCGTTTATTTTTCTGCGATTATATTCGACCAAACTCTTTTTCCGTTCAACCTCAGACGCGTCTGAGAAAATTTAATCTTCAAATTCCACTGACAAAAATTCATTCAAATTGTTGTCGGTAATATTTTTCAACAATTAAATATGAAAAAACTTCCATTGCTCGTTTTGAGTGTTTTTCTGGCGGCTATTTTCGCGTTTTTGCCCGCTTCGGTTTCGGCAAAAGACGAGTGGCTGCAGGTGCGCTCGAAGAATTTTAATTTGATCGGCAACGCTTCCGACAAAGATATTCGCAAAGTCGCGACGAAACTCGAACAGTTTCGGGAAACTTTTCGCCAGCTTTTCAGCAAAACGAATTTAAGCTCGCCGATTCCGACCAACGTCGTCGTTTTTAAAAGCTCGTCGGCTTACAAACCGTTCAAGCCGAAACGCGCCGACGGGAAAATTGACGAGTTCGTCGCCGGATATTTTCAGCCGGGCGAAGACGTTAATTACATCACGCTTTCAGCCGACGGCGACGACGCCGATATGTACGGCACGATTTTTCACGAATACGTTCATTTTATTATTGACACGAATTTCGGAAAGAGCGAAGTTCCACCGTGGTTTAACGAAGGTTTAGCTGAATATTATCAAACGTTTGCGATTGAAAAAGATCAGGAAGTAAAACTCGGTCTGCCGCAAAGCGGACATCTCGCGCTGCTTCAGCAAAACAAACTGATTCCGCTCGACACGCTTTTTAAAATCAGCAACTACGCCTTGCATCAAAACGCCAATCACTCGCGCAGCATTTTTTACGCGCAGTCGTGGGCACTGATTCATTACCTAATTCAGGGCGGAAAAAGCGAAGGTCTCAACAAATTTCTGACGCTGACGATGAAAAGCGTTCCTGCGGAAGAAGCGTTTCAGGACAGTTTTCAGATGAGTTACGCGCAGATGGAAAAGGAACTGAAAAAATACGTCGCGCAAAATTCCTACAAGTATTCGATGATCGCTTTCAAAAACAAAATGATTTTCGACACGGAAATGCAGAGTGCGCCGCTGCCCGAAGCCGAAACGAGCGCCTTTCTCGGCGATTTGCTTTATCACACGAATCGCGCCGACGACGCCGAAAGTTATTTGCAGAAAGCAATCGCGCTCAAACCGGATCTGAGCGCGGCGCACACGACTTTCGGAATGGTGAAAATGCGCCAGCGAAAATACGACGAAGCGAAAAAGTATCTCGAAAAAGCGATCAATGAAGACCAGAAAAATCATCTCGCGTTTTATCGCTACGCTTATCTTTTGAGCCGCGAAAACAGCGACGAATTCGGTTTCGTCGCTTCGTATCCGAAAGAAACAACCCAGAAAATGCGCGAAATACTGAAGAAAGCGATTGCGATCAATCCGTCTTTCACGGAAAGTTACGAGCTGTTGGCGTTCATCGGTTTAGTTAACAACGAACAGCTCGACGAATCGGTTGCGCATTTGCGGACGGCTTTGAAATATCAGCCGGGCAACCAGCGTTACGCGGTGCGAATTGCCGAAATTTATATGCGGCAAAACAAATTCGCAGAAGCAGGAACAATTGCCGAAAAAATTGCCAAAACCGCCGACGATCCGGAAATCAAAGCGCAAGCCGAAAATCTGACGTCGCAGATTCGGCAAACCGAGGAAGTTTTTGCCCGCAACGAAGCCTCTCGCAAACAATACGAAGCAGCGATGACGGAAGCGAGCAAAAACGGCGGACAGCCGAGACTTATTAGCGGCGGCTCGGCAGGAAAAATGCCTTCGCCCGAAGAATTGGCGAAAGTCGCGGAAGCCGCGAAAATGTTCGCGGTCAATGAAGCCGTGAAAAAACCGCAGGCAAACGAAAAACAAATCATCGGACAGATTCAAAAAATCGAATGCAAAGGAAAAACCGTCGCTTTTACAGTTAAAACCGACAGCGAAACCTTAACGCTTTCCAGCAAGGATTTTGAAAGTCTGACATTAACAGCGTTTGTCGCCGACGCCGAAAACGCGCAGGTCGGATGCGGCGAAAATCTTTCCGCCATCAATTCGGTGTTAACTTACAAGCCGCAACCGGGCGCTAAAACCGGCGTTGCCGGCGAACTCGTCAGCATAGATTTCGTGCCGAAAAACTTTCGTTTCGTGGACACGACCGCGCAGCCCGAAACGGAGACGACCGCGGAAGTTTATGTCGAATCCGGCGCGCCGCCTCCGCCCGCAATTGACGGCGGAGACGTCGACGCGCAGCGGCGGGCGGCAATGATGCAGGGAATCAAAAGCGCTCTGCGCCAGCCGCAAACCGGCGAAAAACGCGGGATCGGGACGATTGAAAAAGTCGAATGCAGCAATAAAGGAATGTTTTTTCTTCTCAAAACCGCCACGCAGATGCTCAAACTAACGGCAGTGCAGCAGGCGATGCAAATTCGCTCCTACACGCCGGACGTTGAGCAGCTTCAATTCGGATGCGGTATGAAACAGGTTGATATTCCCGTCGTCTTTGTTTATAAGGAAAACGCGGACGCCAAAGCGAAAATTGCCGGCGAACTCGTCATGCTCGAATTTGTGCCGAAAAGTTTCAGTTTGGACTAAATAAAATTAACCGAACGATTTCACGGGCGGATAAATGTTTAAATGACTTTTCATTAAACATTTATCCGCCTTTTTTGTGTTTGATAAAGTATAAATCAGAGAAGAACGATTGCTAATAACTGTTAAAGAATTGCTGAGGAACCATAAACTTTTCTCCCGTTTTGGAACGATTCCATAAATCTTGCAAATCTCAAAATCCTCCTGTTTTCCAGCCTAGCAAATGCTCTATACCAAGTTTTGGGAACTATTTTCTTGACATCGAAGTCAAAAATTGTCCATAATCTATGGCGATGGCAATTTTGCGCGAATTGTCTCTCATCTCTTTTATATATAATCTGCACAAACCGCCAGCCAAAGACGTTCTAAACGTGCTGTGTTTTCAACAAATGGAGGAAAAATTAAAGTGAATAGTGAAGAACTCGAACACAGTCTGAGAACTGAATTCGAGAGTTATCTGAATAATGTCCGTAGCGAGATGCGGCAGGAAGTTTACGATTTTCAAGAAAAATTTCAAACCGCATTTGAAAAGCATAAATCGCATCTCGACGAGATTTTTCGTGATTTTTCCGCCCGCCTCGAAAACGAAAAGCCGATTGACGAGCCGTTCAAGGAATCGGTCGTCGAACATCTGCGCCTTGCGCGAGACGAAGGCGCGCGCATCACGGCAGCGGCAATCGCCGACGCCGAAGATATGCAGCGCGAAACTGCTGCCGCCGACGCCGAAGAAGATAAAACGGTCAGCTACACCGATTTGCGAGACGCGATTAACGATATAACGTCGCAGGATTCGCAGTCGGGCATTTTGAAATCTCTCGTCAATCAAGCGGCGCAGTTTACGCCGCGCGGAGCTTTCTTCATTATTAAAAACGAATATTTCGTCGGCTGGCGCGTTTTTGGCGCGGAAGCCGAAATGGACGAACAGCGCGTCCGCGAGATCTATTTCCCGATGTCGTCGCAAACCGTTTTGGGCGAATCGGTGCGTTCGCTGAGTCCGGTCGAAAGCGGTTACGGAACTTTTTCCGGCGACGAATTTTATTTGAACAAACTCGAATTCGGACAGCCCGAACGAATGTATGCCATACCGCTCATCGCGCGCGGCAGAGGCGTCGCGGTTCTTTACGCCGATCTCGGCGCAAACAACGGCAAAGTTAATATCGAAGCCCTCGAAACTTTAGTGCGCATCGCCGGATTGACCGTCGAACTGCTCGCTTCTTCGCAAGGCGCGAAAATGGCGGCGGCAGCGACCCGAAGCGTTTATCAGGCGCCGACGCCAGCGCCTCCGGCTGTCGCGCCGATTCCCGAGCCGGTCGAAAGCGAATCGGAGGCGGCGCAGGCTTATGAAGTAAACAGCGGCTTTGAACAGCCGCGCAGCGAATACGATTATTCGGTATCGCAGAATCAGAGCGATTATTCCGATTCGCCGAATCAATACGCGCCGATTGAAACCGCTGCTGAAAATAAAGCGGAAGAAAGCAACAATTACCAATCCGGCGGTGATTATCTATCCGCTAGCGAGTCCCAATTCGGTAGCGAATATCAGCCTAATACTCAATACCAAGCCGCCGACGAATATCAGAGCGACTCAAACGCGTATCAAATTCCCGATGAATTCGCGTCCGATGGCTCGCAAGCCGGCGCTCAGGAAGATTTTTATTCATCCGACGACAGCGACACAAAGACCGAAGAGACTAAATACGAATATTCGTGGAATCAGCCGGAAGATTCTGCAAGCGATAATGCCGCCGCTCCGGAAAATACGGAAGCGTCAAGGTCGTTTGAAACGGTTCAGGAAAACTCTTATTCTCAACCGGACGCGCCGTATTCATTCAACGATTTTTCGGCTCCGGCGAAAAACGATTTTGAATTCGCGCCGAGCCAATCTTTCGATGCCGCTCCGCAGACATCGTTCGAAGAACCGCGCCGCGCCGAAGAAACGCCTCGATTCGACACGCCGCAATTTGATGCGCCGCGTGCCGATCAGTGGCAGACCAACGATTTTCAAGCGCCGCAAGCGCCGCAGTTTGAAGCGCCGCAATATAATGCGCCGGAAAACTTTTCCGGTCAGAATTACGAAGCGCAGAATAATCGCCCCGCCGAAAGTTACACGCCGGCGGCGGAACCTGCAAGCGAACCGGCAGCAGTCGTGCAACCGGTGAAAACCCGTCTGAGCGAGCGCAACGTTGATTTGCCGATCGAAGTCGCCGAAGACGAACGCCGTCTGCACAACGACGCGCGCCGCTTTGCCCGTTTGCTTGTTTCGGAAATCAAACTTTACAACGAGCAAAAGGTTCGGGAAGGACGCGAAACCGGCGATTTATACGAACGGCTGCGTGAAGCGATTGACCGTTCGCGCGAAATGTATAACAAGCGCGTTCAGCCGCCGGTCGCCGCGAAATTCGATTATTTTCATTACGAGCTGGTCAGCAATTTAGCCGAAGGCGACGAAAGCAGTCTCGGCAACGGTTATCCGGGCGCGGAAGTTTAGACGGGAAATAAAAATCAGAAAATAAACAAACAAAAAAGCCGCTTGATTCGTCAGGCGGCTTTTTTGTCGGTTAAGCGTTTGTTCGTCAATCAAAATTCCTTACCGATTTTCCGTCAGCCGTTCGCGCTCCGACGGCAAAACCGGACGCGTCGCCGGCGGATTGTCCGGCGAAGTGTGCAAATGGACGGCTTTCCATTCCTTGCCGATTAATTTAAAAACGACGGTCATTCTGCCCGAAGCAGTTTCGAGTTTGCCGTCGAATTCCTGCGTCTGTTTCCATTTACAGGTCAAATAGGCGCTGTTCGGTCCGAGCATTTCGACGCGCACGCCGGTCGTCTCGAGCGTGACGTTCGTCGCTTTGGCATACGAAGCGTCGCGCTGTTTTTTCATTTCGTTCCAGCCGAGCGTCGCCGAGCCGTTGTTGTTGAAAAAAAGAATTCTGTCCGATTTTTCGTAAACGCTCATCGCTTTGTCGGCGTCCGACTGTTTGATGCCCTCGACGAGCCGGTCGAAAACGTCGCGGACGGCTTTGGTTTGGTCGCTCGCTTTGACGACCACGACGTTTTTCGTTTTTTGCGCGAAGGTAGGAACGCTGAAAGCTAAAAATATCAATCCGAAAATAGCAAAATTTTTCATTTATTTATATTAAAACACCTCAAAATAAAATAAAACGCAGCGAAATCTTAAAACCAATGATTTTTCGCCGCGAAATTGTTAAGACGAATTATACCGGAAAACGGTTTGCCGCGCGGTTTTTGACAAACTTTGAACTTTTTATGCAAAAACGAAACTGTTTTACACCATTTCGTATTGCCGCGAGTCTTGCTTTGCACTAAATGGTTAAAAGATAAAATTATAATATTTATAAAGCGATGATCTCCAGAGATTCCGGCAGTCTATAAATAAAAATTATTTAGGAATAAAAATTGCTGTCAGCCGAAATTAAAGTTAAGTTAGCGCAGCGCTTAACCGTTCTTCCCTGTTGATAAAAAAGAAAAAAAGAAAAAGTTCAAGGAGAAAACATTTTATGCAATCAGCAAAGAGAATCTGGCGGGCAGTTTTCCTTGTCATACCGCTTTTGTTTGCCGGAAACGCGTTCGCCGCCGTAACGGCTGATGATTACACTCCGGAGGTGACGGCGCGCGTGGCGCGAATCGGTTTTCTGCGCGGCGAAGCGCAGATTCGTCGTGCCGACGCTAAGGATTGGGAACGCGCGACACAAAACCTGCCGATTGTCGAGGGCGACGAAATCACGACCGAGACGGGCACGCGTCTGGAAATTCAATTTAACAGCCGCACTTATCTGCGTCTGGCGGAAAATTCTTATTTGAAAATCGTCGCGTTAAAGGATGAAGGCATCGCTGTCAGCTTGCCGCAGGGAAGTTTGAGCGTGCGCGTTCTGGAATTCGATCTCGACAAAACGTATTTTGAAATCGACGCGCCGCAGACGACCGTCGCCGTGCAAAAAGCGGGAATGTATCGCGTGGACGCCGGAAACAAACAAAAAGCGGAAGTTCGCGTCGCCGTCACCGAAGCGGGCGAAGCCAGAATCTATTCGGAAAGCTCCGGTTTTACATTGCGCAGCGGTCGCAGCGCGCGCGTTTATCTCGAAGGAAATTTCGCGGGCGAATGGGAAACGGGTGATGCCGCCGTCTACGCGGATAATTTTGACGAATGGGCTCTTGAACGCGACGCGATTATCGCCAAACGTTTGAAAGACGCGTATTACGATAAATATTACGACCGGGACATTTACGGCGCGGAAGATTTAAACGAATACGGCGAATGGATTTACACGCGCAAATACGGCTACGTCTGGCGTCCGTTCCGAAATTCCGTCTCAGCTTACGCCGATTGGTCGCCGTATCGCTACGGACACTGGCGCTGGATTCCGCCCTACGGATGGACTTGGGTTAACGACGAGCCTTGGGGTTGGGCGACTTATCATCACGGTCGCTGGGTTTACGACGATGGTTATTGGGTTTGGACGCCTTACGGGCAGATTCGCTATCGCCGCAGCTGGTGGTCGCCCGCGCTGACGGTCGTCACGTGGAACGGCTCGCTGATTTGCTGGTATCCGCTGCCGTATGATTCGCATAATTATAATTATAATCGTCACTATTCATCGCGCCGCCGCAACACGACGATTATCAATAACAACACGACGGTAATCGTTAATAATCCGCCGGTCGTCACAAATCCGAATCAGACAGTCGTTACCGCTGCGCCGAATCTGACGAACGAGCAGAGAACTGCGCGAATTCAGACGCCTCATTTGCAGAGAGTTCCGGCATCAGCCGTGATCGCGGTTGACGCCAGCGAATTCGGCAGACGCGCCGGAGGTTTTCGTGTCGCGCCGCCGGACGCGGCAAGAACCGTTCTCGCCAAAACGCCCGAAACCATTGATTCGTCGCCGCTGCTTCCGACTTTGACGGACTTAAACGGCAGGCTGAGCCGCGAAATCATCACCGCCGCGCCGCCCGTCGCACGAACGGAAACGCGCGCTCGGATCGGCGCAAGCGAGCGCCATGACAATGGCTCGCTCGACGGAAAACTGCGGAAAGAACGTATTTTCGGCAATCGTTCGCCCGTCGTCGCGAGCCCGGCGCAAACGGAAACGCCAATCCAAAACGGCGAAATCCGCGAAAACCGTCGCGACCGACGCCCGACCGGAGCAGTCGAGCGAACGGAAACTAATAACAACGGCGAAGCTGAAATTAACCGCAAGCAGCGCGTTCCGTATCAACCGCCGGTCGGCGAAGCGAACGGCGCGGACGGGCAAAAACCCGCCGAACGCGAGCGACAAAAACCCGCCCGGCAGCGGCGCGACGATACGAACGATAATCAATCGCCGCCGGTTTACGAAGCGCCGCGCGAGCGTCCGAAGGAACGCAGCAAGCCGCCTGAAGAAACTCCGCGCTACGAAGCGCCGAAACCGCCGCGCGAAGAACCGCGTCCCGATCCGCCGCGACGCGAAGAGCGGCGCAACGATCCGCCTCCGGCGAAACGCGAAGAACCGCGTGAATCGCCGAAGCAAAAAAGCGAGCCGCCGTCCGATGACGACAAACCCGCGCGGCGCGGCAAAGACGGGCGCGACAACCGTTGAAGCCGTTTAATGAACGGAAAATAAAAAAGCGTGGATTATTTCATATCGAAAATAATTCACGCTTTTTCAGTGGAATATTGTCGCTGCTAATTCTGCAAAAATATCTGCTTATTGATCGCCGACGGGTTGCCGACCGCGACGAAGCGGAGGTTTTTCATATATTTCTCCGAAACTCTTTTTACATCCTGAGGCGTAACGGAGCGGATTTTATCGAGAAACGTCAGCGAATTGCGCCAGCCGCCGCCGAGCAGTTCGTAGCGGGCGAGTTCGGCGACCTGCGCGGCGTTCGTTTCCTGATTGATATAATACGTCGTCAGAAAATATCCGGGAACGCCCGTGAAATTGTCTTCGTCCAGAGCATCTTTGCGCATGCTTTCGACTTCGCGGAGCATCACGCTGACGGCTTGGTTGGCGTCAACCGCCGTGACGTAAATATTTCCGGTGTTAGCGGCGTTGCTGCCCATTTCGGCGTTCGGAGCGTAAGACAGATTGCGTTTCGTGCGAACTTCCTGATAAACGCGGCTTTGCAGAATCGTCATCGCGACGCGCATTGCGTAATAATCCGGATCGCCGAGCGACGGCGCGGCGAAAACTCCTTTAACGTAGTTGGTTTCGACGGTGCGCGCGGCGATTTCGACGCTTCCCTGCGAGAACGTGATCGGCGGCGTCGGCTTTTCCGCGTAATCGCCGCGCGGCAATATGCCGAACGAATTCGTAATCTGTTTGCGCACCGTTTCCGCGTCGAGGTCGCCGACGACGACGAGAAGCAGGCGTGAAGTCTGCAAAAGATTTTTGTGAAAGGCGCGCAAATCTTCGATTTTCAAACTGCTGACGGTTTCAATCGTTCCGCTCGGGTCAATCGCATACGGATGTCCGGCGTAAACGACTTTTTCTTCTAAAGCGTTAAGCGAATTGTCCGGGCTAACCGATTGGTTGCGCAGTCCGGTCAAAACTCTTTCGCGGACGAGCGCGAAATCTTCCGCCGTGAATGACGGGTTGAGAACGATGTCGGAAAAAATTTCCCAAGTTTTATCGAAATTCTGTCTGGTTGAAGCTAAAGACACAACACCGAAATCGTAACCGGAACCGGCGCTGACCGAGCTTCCCATTCTCGACAACTCGGCGCGCAGAGTTTCGCGCGGAAACTTTTTGCTGGCTTCGGCGGCGGTCGAAAGCGTCAGGTTTTCGATTCCGGCATTTTGCGCCGTTTGATTTTTGACGCCGCCGCGCACGAACAGTCCGGCGGAAACGGTCGGCGAACTCGGACGGCGTTTAACGATAACTTTCAAGCCGTTGACATCGAATTCGCTGATAAATTTGTCCGGCGCGTTCGTCGTTGTCGCCGTCGTCTGCGCGTAACCGGCGAAAACGAATGATAAAAGTAAAAATGCGGAAAAAAATGCGGAAAGAATAAACTTCATAATTAAAATAAAAACTATCGGTCGAAGCGAGAATATTTCTTTCCCGCTCCGGTTAAACTATTTACCAATCAAATCCTGTTCGGTTAATTTCGCCACGCCGAGCGCGGGTTCGGAAATCATCGCGACGCCGACGCGCGGTTTGTTTTGAATGTATGTCGAAACGTATTTTTTGATGTCGTCGCGCGAAACGGCGCGCAGATTTTTGTAATAGCCGCGATAATATTCCATTCCGGTCGAAGACCACCAGAAACCGAGGCTGTGCGTGTATTCGCTCAGTTTTTCGCGGCGGAACAAATCTTCGGCTTCGAGCAAAGTTTTGGCGTTGGCAAGCTCGGCGTCCGTGAAATAATTCGGGTTGTTAAACTGCGCGATTTCTTTGTAAAGCGCGTCGAGCGCGGGCTTGATTTTGTCGGGCGCGGCGACGAGCGTGATGCGAATCGGTCCGACATTGCGCTGCGTGTAATAATGAACGCTCGTCGAAACGGCAAGCCCCGAATCAATCAAAGCGCGCTGAAAACGCGAATTCGGCTGCTGCACGATATACGAAAAAACGTCCGCCGCGTAAGTCGAAGCGTCGTCCTTCCCGATCGAAGGTCCGTGCCAGCCGATCTGCGCGATGACACTTTCAACGTTTTGTTTGACGATCACGCCTTCGCTTTTTTCAAGCGGCGGATGTTCGACGACAGGGAATTTAACGAACGGGTCTTCGCCTTTTTTCCAGATGCCGAAAAGCTGTTCGGCGAGCCGGAAAACCTGTTCCGGCTGAACGTCGCCGGTGATAACGAGCGCCGCGTTGTTCGGCACGTAATAACGCGATTGAATGAGACGCATTTTTTCGGTCGTCGCCGCCGCGACGGTTTCGCGCGTTCCGCCCGGACTTTTCCTGGTCGGATATTTGTAGAAAAGTTTGTCCATCAAAGCGCGGTCGAGATAATATCCCGGCTCGCTCATCTGGCGGTCGAGTTCGCCCAAAACGACCTGAATTTCCTGACGGAATTCTTCTTCGTCGAACGACGGGAACAGCATCGCGTCGCGCATAAAGCGCATCATCGTCGCCAGATTCGGGCTGGTCGTCGAGAAATAATAGTTAACGTATTCTTCCTGCGTCGTGCCGTTGCGGACGTAGCCGAGCTTGTCGAGGTCGTTCAAATAACCGACATCGCCGATCTGCGCTTTCAACTTTACTTCTTCGCCGCATTTCTGACCCATATAATAATTCATATTGCCGTAACTTTTCGCCAGATCGCAACGAAAAATCGCGACGGCTTTGTTCGACTTGAAAAACATATGTTCGTAAAGATGCGACAACCCGTTGAGCTCCGGCGGCTCTGTGAACGAACCGTTGCGAACAGCCATTTCGACCGTGACGAGCGGCACGGAAGCGTCCGGCAAAACGATGACTTCCAAGCCGTTCGACAGCGTCCGGTTGACGAACGGAACTTTCACGTCGTCCTGCGTTTTAACGGGCGCGGAAGCAGCGGCGGCTTGCCGTGGCTTTGCCGTTTGTGCGAAATTTAGATTGGTTATGAAAGATAAAAGAAGAAATGAACCGAGAAAAATTTTTTTCACGCGAAACTCCCAAATGATATAAAAAGAAATAACAAAACGAAAAAATACGAGTTCTGTTTTTACGCTCGATTAACCGTAAAGGTTTTTAATCCGCCAGACACAAGGAGAATTAAATATAATGGAACGAGACAATATGATGCACGGAGCGCGCACGGCGTTGAATCAAAATATGGAAATGCGCGAGTGGTGCGAACTTTTTTTGAAGAACCGGGAACGAGAAACGAAACCGGAAATGTCCGACGAAGAATACGAAAAGTACTGGAAATATCACAAACCCGAAATCATGCACGCGGGCGCGGCGGAAGCCGTGATGGCGTATAAAACGCGCAACAGCGACAATTAAAAACAGTTACGAATTACGAATTACGAAAAGACGCGATTTTCTTGATTCGTAATTTGTTATCACTGCGAAAAGGCGCGCTTTCCTTCGATTCGTAATTTGTTATTACTGAATGAAGAAAAAGACGCGCCTTTTTTAGTTTGCTATTACGAATCAAGAAAAGACGCGCTCTTTTTCATTCGTAATTCGTAATTTGAAATTCGTGATTAAACTTAAACTCCCGGCATTGCTCTTTTCAGCGGTTTGAGCAAAAGGAACAAAACGATTGACATAAAGACCGCCATCAATCCGAGGACGATGAAGAACGAAGATTGATACCAGATGCTCCAGTAAATGCCGATCATCGTCAGCTTATTCCCGATTGCCGTCGCCACGAACCAGCCGCCCATCATCAGTCCGCGCTTGCTAACTGGCGCGACTTTTGAAACCAGAGACAAGCCCATCGGCGAGAGCATCAGCTCGCCGAGCGACAGAATCGCGTAAGCCAGCAGCAGCCAGAACGGCGATACTTGGAACAAATAGCTATGCCGTAAAAACGCTTCTCGATACTGCGTTCCGGCTCCGGGCGCGACCCGGTTGATCGTGTCTATATAGTTCTGCTCGCCCGAGATTTTTACCTTCGTCGTTTCGTCTTCCTTGGCGGAAAACTTGACGTCGTTGATGACGTTCTTGCCGTCGGCGTCTTTTGCCGCCATCATTTTATCGAGAACGTCCTGCGGCACGCCGTCGGCTTTTAAGTTTCCGGCGACGCGTTCGTTGATACGGAAAGAACCCGCCGAGTATTGAGCGGGCGTCACCGGCTGATTTTCGCCGACTTTCGCCGCGCCGTAAAGCACGAAAAACGAAAGTCCGGTCAGAAGCATTCCGATCGCCATTTTCGTCGGCGTCGAAGGCTCTTTGCCGCGTTTGGCAAGCTGTCCCCAGAACCAGACGAGCGGAAACGTCAAAACGATGATCCAGAACGGGTTGATCGAATTGGAAATCGTTCCCGAAACGTTCCAAGCCGTATTATCGTCCGCCCAGTAAGTCAGTGTCGAGCCGTTCTGGTGAAAAACCATCCAGAAAACGATAACGATCAGGAAAATAACGATCAAAGCCATAATGCGCTTCGAGTCGGGCACGGCGTTCATCCGGTCCTGACGCGCGGCATTGGCGGCTTTGTGCCCGCCTTCGTCTTGATCGCTGATGCCGTGCGGCGGCGCGTCAACGGCTGTCGCAGCGGCGTCAGCAGCTTGGTTCGCATCTTCAATCACATAATCGCCGACGACCAACGAGCCTTTTTTGCTTTTGTCTTCGACATCATTTTTGAACATCCACAAAATTCCGATCGAAATCAACATTCCGAAAGCGGCGACGGCAAACGCGGCGTGGAAACCGAAATAAGCTTTGACGATTTCCATCACGATCGGCGCGAAAACCGCTCCGACGTTGATGCCCATATAAAAAATGTTGTATGCGCGATCCTTTAAGGCGCTGCCTTCCGGGTAAAGATTGCCGACCATCGTCGAGACGTTCGGTTTGAAAAACCCGTTGCCGATGACCAGAAAAGTCAAAGCGGCGTAAACCGCCCAGACTGCCGGAATCGAAAGCAGTCCGTGCCCGATCATAAAAAACACGCCGCCGATCATCACGGCTTTACGATAGCCGGTGATTTTATCGGCGATCAATCCGCCGATGAGCGGGCTGGCGTAAACGAACATCAAATAATTCGCGTAAAGTCCTGTGGCTTCGGTCGCCGTCCACCCGAAACCTTCGGTCGGGTCGCGCAAGTATAGCGTGAAAAGCGCGAGCATCGAGTAAAAACTGAAACGCTCCCACATTTCCGTTCCGAACAGAACGTAAAGACCTTTCGGATGTTTGTTCTCATCGGCGAGCGTTCCGGCGTTGCCTAAAGTTCCAACATTTGCACTCATTTAATGTATTTTCCCCTTTGTTTATTTGTTTTTTGAAAAGAATTAGGCAAAATATAGCAGATAAATTTTCTAACGAAAAGGAAACCTAAAAAAATATTATGCGGGCAAAACTTTTATTTTTACTTTTAGTCCCGTTTTTCGCCAGTCTCTTTGCCGCTGACGCTGACGCGCAAACGGCGCGCAAGGCTGTCGGCGCGGCGGAAGCGAGCGGTACTTTTCGCGATTATTTCAGCGGCAAGTTCAAAGGGAATTACAACGAAATCCGTATTCTCGCACTTGGAAAAGGCAAACTGCGCGTCCGCTTCGATTTGACTTATCCTTATCTTGACGCTTCGGGCGAAATGACGGCGAACGTCGGAGAAGCCGACGGCACGGCGACGATTGAAGGAGACACAGCGACGTTTTCGCCCGCCGACACCGACGGCTGCACAATCACAATAAAATTCGTCAAACCCGGCGCGATCAAAGTCACGCAAAACGGCGCGAGCGAATGCGGTTTCGGCTTTAACGTCTCGGCGAGCGGCGATTACAAAAAAACGAGCGCGGCGAAACCGAAATTTGACGATTAACCAAAAAACTATCCCAACTTTCCGCTGCCGTGACGCAAAATTTTCTCGCGCATTGACCATCTAAAAGTGATGGGCTACAGATGCTTCAACCGTTTTTCCTCCGCGGCGGTGAAATTTATCTTGACTTTGACAGCTGATAACTTGTATTAATTAATCGCTGATTTAATGAGCGTCAATCGCTCCGGCACACAAACTCATTTCACTTATATTCACGATAATTTCAAAAAAAATCTTATGTCCGTCAATTATTCGACCGATTTTTATCGTTCTGTCAAAAGTCTTTCGCTTTTCGCCGTCGGCGGACTGGCTGTCATTGCAGCCTGCCAACTGCTGGCGCTGTTTTTCGGTTTGGGACAGATCATCAGCCCGGATTCGATTGTCGAGTCTTTTGCCGTCGAAGGTGAACCAGACACTTCGTTCTGGCAGCTTTTGCAGGGCTTGGTCTATCTTCTGCAGCTTCCGGTTTACATCTTTACCATCGTTTTCTTTTTAATCTGGCTCAATCGCGCTCACAAAAATCTCGCGCCTCTGCGAGCGCAAAACATGGAATTTTCTTCGGGTTGGGCGGTCGGATGGTGGTTTATTCCGTTCGCCAATCTGGTCAAACCGTATCAGGTGATGCAGGAAGTCTGGCGCGAAAGCGACCCGGATTTCGACGCCGGTTCGGGATTTCTGTCGAACAGTGCCGGCACCGCGCCGGGATATATGAGTCTTTGGTGGGCATTTTGGATAATTTCCAACATTTTCTCGAATATCTGCTCACGCGTCTATGACCCGGAAAATATGAGCACCGTCGCAATCAGCGGTTACCTGTTTGTCATCACCGGAATTGTTTCAATAATCGCCGCCGTTTTAGCGATAAAAGTAGTTCGAGATATAACCCGGAGACAGGACGAGAGATATGAAAATCTCGGTCCGCTCAATGAAAATCAACCGCCGTCGCCGCCGAGTTTCGATACGCCGAATTACGCGCAGGCGTAAAAATATCCGTGCTCAAGCCGGAAAAATTACTCTCTGAAAAAGAGAAGCGGTTTTTCATTTGCGAGACGAAAAACTTTTCACTAAACTATATTTCCTACGCCCTTGTAGCTCAACGGTAGAGCGCGCGGCTCATAATCGCTCGGTTACAGGTTCGAATCCTGTCGAGGGCATTTAACTTATTTCTTATTTTGTTGACTGCGCGAGCCTTAACGGTTCGCGCTTTTCTTTTGTGTCCTTTACATCGCCGACACGTTTTCGGAAATCGTCCGTCTCGGTCAATCCATCGCCGACGACGAAATCAGAACCGCCGAGAAATTCCATCTCGCCGTCAACTTAAAAAACTACTTACAGGAGATGAAAGAAAATGTCAGCATCACAGCAAACGATAATTGATCTGCAAGCCGAACTCGAAACGCTCGCCGACAGCATCTACAACGATTCGATCAATCTGAGCGAAACCGCCGCCGCGATTGAAGAAGCCAACGACGAGATCGAAACCCGCCGCGCGGCTTTTATGTCGCAAATTTTCAACGAACGATACGAGATAAACAACAAACTCAAATACACGAATGAGGACCAGCGAAAAGTCCGCCTCCGAGAAATCGAAAACGCCGACGTTGATTTTCAAGCTCTCAAATCGGCGCGCTCAACTCTCGCCGCGACATCTGCCGCGCAAAAAGCCGAGATTGAGAAGAATAGAAATCTGCACAAAACTCAATTACTAGTTTTGCAGTATTACGCGAATCTAACTTAAACGGGCGGTTCTTTTTCCGGGCGGTTAGGCGGCTCGGTGCAGTTGTCGAAACCGGACATTTTTTCTCTGAATGCCGTTAGCGCCGACGATGTTTCGATTTCGAGTTTGCGGCGGCGGCTCAATTGCAGATATTCTTCTGCCGAATCTATGCCGAGGAATTTTCGATTGAGCACGTTAGCCGCGATGCCGGTCGTGCTCGCGCCGGTGAACGGGTCTAAAATCCAGGCGTCCGGTCGCGTCGAGGCGAGAATGACGCGGGCGAGCACGCCGAGCGGTTTCTGCGTCGGGTGTTTGCCGCACGTCTTTTCCCATTTCTGAATGGCGGGCAGCGTCCAGACGTCCTTCATCTGCTGTCCGCCGCTGATTTCCCGCATCAGCTCGTAATTATAATAATGCGGCACTTTTTCATTTTTCCGCGCCCAGATGATTTGCTCGGTCGAATGTGTAAACGAACGCTTCGCCCAGCTCGGCGGCGGATTCGTTTTCTGCCACGTTATGATATTTAAAATCTTAAACTTCAACGCCTGCAAAACCAGCCCGATGGAAAAAATGTTGTGCATCGTCCCGCTAATCCAAACGGTCGCGTCGTCGCGCATCTTATCGCGAACAAACGCGAGCCATTTCATATTAAACTCGTTAATTTCAGAAACGCCCGGCGACGCGTCCCACGCGCCTTTATTGACGCCGCCAGACTGATGGCAGAATATTTTTAAATCATTGAAAATGATCGAGTTATGGATTTGACCGGCGCGAAAAATGATCGTATTTTTGATCGGAATTTGATTATGAATACTTCATTTGAACGCGCCGAACTCACCAAAGTCGAATGGCTCACGCCGCCGGAACTCGTTAAAAAACTCGGGAAATTTGACCTCGACCCGTGCAGTCCGGTCAATGCGCCGTTTCTTCACGCCCGAACTAATTACACGATTGAGGATGACGGTTTGACGAAAGATTGGTTCGGCAGAGTTTATATGAATCCACCTTACGGCAAGCATCTTCATTTGTGGCTCGAAAAGCTGAAAACGCACGGCAACGGAATTGCTCTCGTTTTCGCCCGCACCGAGACACGAATGTTTTTTGAAAACATCTGGAATGCGGCGGACGGCTTGCTTTTCGTTAAGGGAAGAATCAGGTTTTACCACGTCTCCGGCATTCAAGGCGGCACACCCGGCGCGCCGAGCGTTTTCATCGCTTACGGACGAGAAAACGCGCTCGCGCTGAAAAACAGCGGCATCGAGGGCAGATATTTAGATTTATAAAATCTGGCATATATACCGTTCGGCGCAATCGCTTTGCCGTAGAGCACGGTTAAAGATAAATATTTCTATTTGGAGATTTTTCGGTATTTTCCTCTCGAAACAAATTCAATGATGTTTTTATCTCTTAAAACTTGTAGTTGCTGACGGATTTTGTCTTTCACAAAATTATTTTCCGGGTGCTGAGCTTTTAGTTCTTCTTCAAATCTATAAGCATCTTCGAGCGAGAATTCTAAAGTTTCTATTCTGTCAAGAAGCTTCAAAACATCCAAAGTCCAACCTTTCGCTTTGGGATTTTCATCGCGCAGAAAAACGGTTCTGTTCCAAGTTTGCAGAACGTCGTTTCTGTTTGAAATCACCGAGTTTTTGACTAAAAATATGCGCCCTAATTCGGGTATTCTTTGCAAATCAATATTGCATCCCGTCCAACCCGCGCGGCGCGCAGTTTCGGAAAGTGGTTTTCGTTTTTCGATAATGTTGGGCTGGAAGAAATGTTTCGGAATGATAAGAAAATTATTAACCTTTAAGTCATTTTTGCGATAAGTGAGAAAAAAGAAATTCGGATTCGCTTCTGATGTAATCCTTTCAATCATCATTGAATACGCGCCATCGGTTATTTTTTTCCCCAGATTTCCATTTTTACTTTTAAGTTCAAAATCTTCATGACAAAAGGCGCAGAAGAAATCGGCAACAGGTTGATTATTAGGATACTCGCTAATTGTATCTTGACCGCAATTGGGACAGTATGTGTTTTCCTTTACCCAACTCTCCGTTAAAACTCTGGCGATTTGAGAATTGCTCGTGTAATTTGAAGCCAAATTAAGGTTGAAATTTAGTTTCATAAAACGAATCTGAAAATTATTCCATCAATTGAAAAGATTTTTGCTGTTGACGCGATACAAACCGTTGAAACAGGTGCGGTTTAAGAAGATAAACAAAGCGGCTTGGACGGCGTTTTCCGTGTCTCTGGCGTTGTATTGCTCGCGTTTTTCGTAATAATAGGCTTTTCTTTTTTCGTCCGCGCCGTGAAGGGCGTGAAATTCGTTTTGAAACTGTTTGAGAATTTTTACCAGTTTTTCGGGCGCGGTTTTTATCGTGCGGTAAGCGTTGATTAAATCCGCGTTGACATCGTTAATGACCGCCTGTTTCATTTGCGGAAAATTTCGCAGCATCCAAAACAAAACCGCGCCGCTGCCGATAAACGGCTCGACGTAGATGAATTCGCCAGATGAAACAAGCGGCGGGAGTCTTCTTTCGATTTCGGCTAATAACTGGGTTTTGCCGCCCGCCCATTTGAGAAAAGGTTTCATAGACTTTAGCGCGAGCGCGTCGCGCTGCGTTCCTATCGTAATCTTTTTCGCGGCGCGTTCACAAATTCACCGGGCAGAATCGACGGCATTAAACATCAAATCCGCTCGCGCATTCTCAGTGAAAAAAATCGTCGGCGCGCCGAACTATCGCCGCGACATCTGCCGCGCAAAAAGCCGAGATTGAGAAAAACCGCAATCTGCACAAAACTCAATTACTCGTTTTGCAGTATTACGCGAGTTTGACGTAGCGCGTTTCGCTTCGCCGTCGCGCCGCTCAAACAACGCGCCTTCTTCGGTTGCGTGGTCGCGCCCTGCGGCGGTGAAAGCTCGTTCTCACGTTGCGTGCCGCGCCCGCCGCCCGCGTTGTGCTTCGTCCACGCAAAAAACCAATGAAAAAAGCCTCGCGGACAAACGAGGCTTTTTTCTTGGAAAAAATGAAAATGAATCGAAATGGAAAGATTAAACGACGTATTTGCCTTTGGCGCTCGTCAGTTCGCTAAAGTTTTCCGATACGTTGCCGGCGTTGTAGCTGTCACGCGCGGCAATATAACCGGCGTCGGCGCGGGCGGCGTCGAGCGCGGTCTTTGCTGCCTGATAATCGGCGTCGCCAGCCAGCGCGTCTTGAAGAGCAACACGAGCGACGCGAGCCGCTTCGGTCAACGCTTCGTGCGGGACTTGCGCGAGTCGAAACGCTTCGGACGCTGCCGAAACGGGCGCGAGTTCCGCCGTGTAAGAATCGGCAGACGGTTTCAAAGTATCAATAAATGCCTGAACAGCTGCTAACTGCGCTGCGTCAACAACGCCGTTCGGGTCGCTCGAAAGCGTCATAACATTACCGACGTTGCCCTCGCCGCGAAACATCAGTCTAACTTCCTGCCCTTTACCGTTCGTCTGCAAATCAACGACCAGCGCGTCTAATCTATCTTGAAAATCCTGACCTGTCATAAAAAAAATCTCCTTTGAATAAATTTAGAAAAGCTAATTTCTTAGCATATTTATAATAAGATATGCTAATATATTTAGCAAGCGTTTTAAGGCGCTTAAATCACTTTCGGAGAGTAATTTATGCCGACAAAAACTTGGAAAAGTATTTCAAAATTTCGACTGTTCACGATTGTCGCGCTTTCGCTTTTAACTTCGCTGTCTCTGACGATGACCGAAGATTTATGGAAGCTGAAAGATGTTGTCGCGGCGATCATGCAAGCGGCAATCGCCGGATTCGCTTATTTGCAATGCCCAACGATTAAAACAAAACCGGACGAGCCGGAAAAAGGAGAATAACAAAATGGAAAGCTACTTAATCACAATGGGAATTTCGACAATTTTAATGGCGCTGAAAAATCCGACTTCAAAGCGGAAATTTCGCAACGCTTTCTTGAAAGTTTTCAAAGGAATTAAAGCGGCGTTCGCCGATGACGAGGAATTTCAAAATGTTTAACCGCGAGCGAATCGAAAAAACAAATTCGTCGCGTCTCGCCGACGTAAAACCCGAACTCGCCGAAAAATGCCTCGCCATCATCGCGCAGGCAGCGAGCGAGGGTTTTACTTTGATCGTGACGCAAGGTTTCCGCTCAATCGAAGAACAAAACCGGCTCTACCAAATCGGACGGCGCGGCATTCCGGGCGAGCGCATCGTCACGAACGCCCGCGGCGGACAATCAAATCACAATCATCGCGAAGCCGTTGATTTTGCTTTCATCGTCGCGGGTGAAATCTCCTGGGACGAAAAACTTTACCAAAACATCGGACGCTGGGCGCAGAAAGTCGGCTTGAAATGGGGCGGCAATTGGAAATCTTTTAAGGATTTTCCGCACGTCGAGCTATAAATTTTTGAGCGTCCCGGCTTCCGTCAAACTGCGAGCCGTTCGAACGCGGCACGGCTGGCAAATCAAATAAACTTCTTCCGCATCTTCCGCCAGCGCGTCCAGATTTCGCATCTCTTTCAAGCAAGCGAAGCATCGCCAATCGCCGCGCGGATAAATAAATTTCTTCGCTTCAAATTCTTCTCGTCTCATTTTCACAGCATCCATCAGAACAATTTAATTTTATAAATCCGGTCGGGAAAACTGTTGAGCGCGGTTTTTTCGATTTTGCGTGGCGGCGGTTTCGCTGCCGCTTCGCCGTCTGTTCGGCATCGGTCGTGATTTTGTTTTGCGCGGTTTTCTTTTCGGCTGGACGACCGGCAACGGCTTTCCGCTTCGTCTTTGCGCGGAGCCAGACGCCAGCCGATCAGCGAGAAGCGTTTCTTTCACCTTATACACGGATTTAATTTCTTCCGTTTTTCGTGTCCGCACCGAGTCCAAAGATAACCTTTTCGCCTTGATTTCCCGATTATCCGTTTATTTGAAAACAAATTAAATGATTCTATTTCGGTGAGTTAGGAATTTACAGCGCTTTCAAAGATTAGATAATCTGCCTGTCGAGTCGGCATTCTTCAGTCGTTTAACGAAACGCCGACAAAAAAAGAGCAGCGATAAACTGCTCTTTTTTTTTGTTTGTAAATTTCAACGCCAATTCTTTTAGCGTTTCATATTGGTATTGGTGTTGCCGCTGCCGTTGTTTCCCTTGCCCGACATTTTATCGAGCACCTGGCGGGAAACCTGCATATGTGTTTGAATGACGGGCATTGTCGCCGTCGCCAGAGCTTTGAGGCTCGCGTCCGTTCCGTTCGACTGCACTTTGGACATCGTTTTCTGAAGTTGTTCGTGTCCTTTGACGCCGCTTTCTTTAACGTAATTGCGGTCGAGTTCAGCGCCGCTCATGCCCTGCATTTTCCGCACCATTGATTGTGTTTTCGAATCCGGCGCGGCGGGAAGCGTCGCTCCTTTCGCCGAAGCGATTTCTCTTAATTTGGCGGATACCGCCGTTTGTTCTTCGATTTCCGACTGCGCAAGAATGCGCGCTTCCGGGTTGGTTAATTTTTCGAGCGCGGCTCGGCTGACTTCGAGCTGCCTCATGCCGCCCATCGCCACTTCCATCATCAAACCGCGGTCGCGGCTGGAAAGTTGTCCGCTCGTCGGCGTGATGGCGGCGACCGCAGCCGCTCCCTGCGCGTTGAGCCGGTTGAATTCATCAACGCTCATATTGCCGACCATCTGCTGCTGCCTGTAATAACCGGTTTCCGCGCCTCCTTTCATAAAGGCGACTGTTGTTCCGCCCGCTGTTAATAAACCCGCGCCTAAAGTTAAAACAATGGCTGCTTTTATCGAATTTTTCATTTTATACTCCCTGTGTTCGTAAATATATATTTTGTGTCGCTAACAATTAGCGAATCACCTTTATTGAACTTAGCGAGGCTGGAAAAAAGTGTCGGTATGAAAGCGAACAATCAATAAAATTACGACACACAAAAATAAAAAAAGTTTCGTCGGACTCTCAGCCGGTGTTTTTCGTTTCGCGGGCGGCGGCAAAACGAATCGGTCGTTATGATAAATTTAGGATTAATTGGCTTGAGGATTGATTTGCGCCGGTGAACACAGTTTCCGACGCGCGGTTTTCAGAAAAATTAAGAGTAAAAGCGAGGCGTCAATAAGCTGCTCGAAAAATTAAACCAATTCAGAATCCACAATTTCGAGTTATACGGCATTACAAAAATGTATTTCAAAAAAGTTGTTTTGAGGTAATTATAAACTTACGGCAGCTTGAATTTGGATTCTGCCTTTTTCCGAAGACTGTAGTTTTTCGACGATGAAGAACGAGTTTGAATTATAAATTCGAGCTGCTTTTCAAATCAGTTTGAGGCAGGCGCACCGTAAACGTTGTTCCATCCGCTTTAGAAGAAGTTGCCGCAATCGTTCCGTGATGCCCTTCGACAATTTCGCGCGCTATGAAAAGCCCGAGCCCGAGACTGGTTGACTGTTGATTAGTCTTTGTATTGTGAGCGGATAACTGAACCAAAGGATTAAAGATTACCTGTAGCGATTCGGGCGGAATCGGCTGTCCGAAGTTTGTTACATCAATGATAATCGCGTCTGTTTCGCTGCGTGCCGAGAGCGTGACGGATGTTTCCTGCTCGCTGTATTTTACCGCATTGATTAGAAGATTCGAGAGAACCTGTTGAAACCGCGCCGGGTCAAATGAGCCGTCAAGATTGCCTGAAGCCTCAAAATTAAAAACCGCTTTGGGGTAAGCCGATTGAACTTCATCGAGCGCTTCACGGCAGATATTTTCCATGTTTGCTTCCTCGATTACAACCGGTATTTTCCTTCCGATCTGTCCGCCGGCATATTCCAACAAATCTTTGATCATTCTGTTCATCGTTGAAACGCTTCTTTTGATACGGGCGGCGACATCTAAATGCTGGGCATCGAGAGCGGCTGACTTTAAGAGTATTTGCGAAGATATTTGAATGGTCGATAACGGGTTTCTCAGATCGTGCCCGAGAATGGCTAAAAATGTCTGGCGTGACTGGTCAACAGCATCAGAATAACTGGCAATGGATTCCGCCAGTGCCTGATCAATGGCTTCATTAAAGCGGATCATGTCATTAAACTCCGAATCATCAAACACGGTCAGCTGTGCCTTCCATAATCTAATGACGCATGCTCTTAATGCACGGTATTCACTGCCGAGCTGTTTCAGATCAAATCCGGCTAATTGGCGCAGCGCGCCGTGGGTCGTCGCCGCCGTTTCGCTGCCTGCCAGTTCATTCGCCAATCCTTTTGATTTGTCCGCTTGTTCCTGGTTGGTTTGATCGGTTTCAATGTCCTTGGCGACTGCCTCGAGAATCAGTTTGGCGTGATCGCGCAGCGTTAAAGAATCCATTGTTTCGGCAGCCGGAGTGATAGTCTGGGCAAATTTCTCCCATTCAATAAGAATTTCTTCGACGTTCGCGGTAATGAATTCAGACAATTTCATAACAGTGTTGGGCATTAAAAGTATTTTTTTATTCTAAGGTAAAGCTATTTACGGTCTTTTGGGATTTGCGCTGAACGCAAATTCTAACACCTGTTAAAGATATTCCCAATCTTGAAACCCTTTTGCGCCTTCAAACGAGTAGTTGCAAAATTTTATATGCCCTTGGCTGGTTGAATAATTTTATATGAACGGGGATTCGATTTGTTATGAGTTTCAATATTTTTGCAGCCGGAGCGACGGGCAAAATTCGTCGGTTTCTCATCAATGGTACGGGCTTTCTTTAGAAACGATCTTTCCATAGATTATTAATGTTACTGTCTTCAAGAAATACTTAATTGCTATACTCGTTGCCGGGTTTGTTAAAAACTTGATTTGTAATTATTATTTTGAAACATAATGACTAAAGATAACGAACAAGGGAAAACATCTGAAAATCAGGCAGGTAAGAAAGGTATAAATACAATGCTGTCTGATGAGATAGCCCCGTATTGGTTAGCCGCAATTATTGAATCTGCTGATGACGCGATTATCAGCAAAACGCTGAACGGTATAATTACAAGCTGGAACAAAGGCGCAGAACGAATCTTCGGCTACACAGCCGAGGAAGTAATCGGAAAGCCCATTTTAATACTTATTCCTCCCGACCATTACAACGAAGAACCGGCTATTCTCGAAAGAATCAAAAAAGGTGAACGTATCGAACATTATGAAACTGTTCGTATGACGAAAACGGGAAAACTGATTGACATCTCGCTGACGATCTCTCCAATAAAAGATGCGAGCGGTAAAATTATCGGAGCCTCTAAAATTGCCCGCGAGATAACGGATATTAAACAAGCCGAGCAAGAACTAAAGGCGAGCGATGAGCGCTATCGCACGCTTTTTAATTCGATAGATGAAGGTTTTTGCATCATCGAGTTATTGTTTGACCAAACTGGCAAGCCGATTGATTACATCTTCTTAGAAATCAATCCGGCGTTCGAGAAATTGACCGGAATTCCGGCTGACGAAGCTCTCCGCGGCACGCCGATCAGCCAATTAGTTCCTAATTTTGAAGAACGCTGGTATCAGCTTTACGGCAAAGTAGCCATGACAGGCGAGCCGGTTCGCGCTGCTGAAGGCTCGGAAGCGATGGGACGCTGGTTCGACGTCAACGCATTCCGCGTCGGCGGGCAGGAAAGCAGAAAAGTCGCCGTACTTTTTAATAACATCACCGAGCGTAAACAATCGGAACTGGATCGCGAAAGGCTGCTCAAACAATTAGAGGCAGAACGCTCGAAGCTCGCTTATCTTTTCACCAAAGCTCCCGCGTTCGTCGCTACTCTGCAGGGACCGGAACACGTTTTCGAACTGACGAATCCGGCATATCTGCAACTGATCGGTCACCGCGACGTGATCGGAAAACCTATTCGAGACGCTCTGCCGGAGATTGAGGGACAAGGCTTTTTCGAGATACTCGACAATGTCTTTCAAACCGGCGAACCGTTTATCGGTCGTGAGCTTGCTGTCCAGCTTCAATGGGAACCGGACGCTCCTCTGGAAAATCGTTTCGTGGATTTCGTCTACCAGCCGATCTTCGAAGCGAGCGGTTCTGTTTCGGGCATCTTCGCGCACGGATTTGATATTAGCGAGCAAGTGCAAGCCCGTCAGGACGCGGAACAGGCTAATCGTGCCAAAGATGAATTTCTCGCCACGCTGTCGCATGAATTGCGAACTCCGCTCAACGCGATTCTCGGTTGGGCAATGATGTTGAGCGACAAACGGCTTGATGAAGTCGCCTCCCGGCGCGCCGTCGAAACCATTCAGCGCAATGCGCGCATTCAATCACAACTTATTAATGACATCCTTGACGTATCACGAATCATCTCCGGAAAATTAAAGATCGAGACGCAGCCGCTCGAACTCTCTTCGGTAATTGAAGCGGCTGTCGAATCCGTCCTGCCGGCAGCGCAGGCAAAAGAAATTCGTCTGCAGCGAGTGCTTGATTCCGGCAGCAGTCTGATTTCCGGCGATCGTAACCGCTTGCAGCAGATTGTCTGGAATTTGCTCTCTAACGCAGTAAAATTCACGCCCAAACGCGGGCGCGTTCAAATTCGCCTGGAACGCGTTAACTCTCATATAGAAATCATTGTGTCAGATTCGGGAATCGGTATTTCCCCGACAGTTATGCCGTTTATTTTTGAGCGCTTCCGGCAAGCCGATTCCGCCACTACCAGACAACACGGCGGTTTGGGGCTTGGTTTGGCAATTGTCCGCCATTTGGTAGAAATGCACGGCGGAACTGTCGAAGCGGAAAGCGACGGCGAAGGAAGCGGCTCGACCTTTACGGTAAAACTGCCGCTCATTGCCGTACGATCAGTCGAAGTTTCGCCTGAAAAAAGCAAAGAGCGCGAACATCCGACGAGCCACAGAGATGTGCCGTTCGAATGCACGCCGGAATTAGAAGGTCTGCACATTTTGGTTGTTGATGATGAAGAAGACGGGCGAACACTTGTCACGGCAGTTCTCGAAAAATGCGGCGCAAAAGTGACGGCGGCTGATTCGGCTGCCGCCGGTTTAAGTTTAATACAGAAATTGCGCCCGGACATATTGTTGAGCGATTTGGGAATGCCCGGAGAAGACGGATACTCTTTGATTAAAAAGGTCAGAGCTTTACCCGCCGAACAGGGAGGAACGATTCCGGCAGCGGCGCTGACGGCATATGCCAGAGTTGAAGATCGGATGAAAGTGCTTCGAGCCGGATTTCAGATTCATCTTCCAAAACCGATTGAACCGGCTGAATTAATCGCAGTTGTCGCAAATTTAAGCGGAAGACATCAGCGGTAGTGAAATATTCTGTTTATGTTGCCTCAAAAAAGCCGTTTTTGAAATAGTTTCTAATTTTAATCACACCTCAATTTCTCTTTCCGGCGTGAAGAACCCGCGTCACCGCGCCGAAGATTTCGAAGTTAATTATTTAAATTCTTAGCTCTGAATCAAATTTTTTTTGCACTCTGACATATTTTCTCTAAAAATATTGCGATTGATATACAGAGGCTTTCTTTGACAGAAAGATGCAGGAAATGAAAAACAACACTAAATCCAATGATATTCAATCGCGCCGCCCAAATCTTTTGACTTTGACGGTCATCGCTATCGTGATTTTTGTCTTTAACGCGCACGGGCAGCTTCCGGGAAACTTGGATCCGACCTTTAACGGAAATGGCAGGCGCATCACCAATATCGGCTCGCAAAACGAATTCGCGTGGTCAGCGGCTTCGCAGCCTGACGGCAAAAATATCGCCGTCGGATTCAGCGATTCGAAATTGATTCTGATTCGCTACGAGTCGAACGGACAACTAGACGAGACTTTCGGTACCGGCGGCATCGCCGCTCACAGTACGGGCGCGCAAGGCTTGGAAATCGCTTTGCAGCCCGACGGAAAAATTCTGATCGGCGGCACGATCCCTTCCGGCGCGCTTTTTGACGGTGATTTTGCCGTTTTGCGGTTCAATTCGAATGGAACGATTGACCCGACTTTCGGCGTTAACGGTACGGCTCAAACGGGCTTTGGTTATAAGGAAGAAACTCCGACCGGAATGCTGCTTCAATCCGACGGTAAAATTGTCCTCGCCGGGCAATGCAGAGAGCCGGGCGAGCTTGATTATAATATCTGCATTGCCCGATTCGACTCGGGCGGAACGCTCGACTCGACCTTCGACGGCGACGGCAAAGTAATGACGGATGTTTTCGGTGAAAATGCCGTCGATATAATCGAAGGCGTAGCGATTCAGCCTGACGGGAAGCTGGTTGTCGCCGGCGGACGCAATACAGGTTCGACCTTTAGAAATGCGATGATTGTCCGTTATAACACGGACGGCTCGCTCGATACCTCTTTTGACGGTGAGGGCGTTCTTTTATACGACTTCATAACCGGCAATAACGACTGGGCAACCGATGTCGCCGTGCAGCCCGACGGGAAAATTATCATCAGCACCAATACAGCGCCGGACGCTTTCAATTCCTACCTGGCTCTCGCCAGATTCAACTCCGACGGCACACTCGATAATTCATTTGACGGAGACGGAATTCGCACTACGACATATTCATCAAGAGCGGTTCGAATTCTTCTTCAGCCGGGAGGACACATCGTCGCAGTCGGAGGCGCTCTCAACAACGGTTTCTCGCTTTTCCGTTTTAAGCCTACCGGCACCAGCGATACGAGTTTCGGAAACGGCGGCGCGCGACAAAGCGTTCGTTTCGGCACTATCTCAACGGCTTGGGGAATGACGATCCAGCCGGACGGCAAAATTGTCGTTGTCGGGAGCGATCTGACAGGCTCCAATACCAATTTTTTCGCTGCCAGATTTACCGCTCTTGAGCCTACCGCAGCTCCAGTTTCGGTATCAGGCAGAGTTTTATCATCGTCGGGCAGAGGCGTATCCGGCGCGACCGTCTATTTGCTTGACCAGGAAGGAAATAGCCGCCAAACAGCCGCAAATCCATTTGGCTATTACCGATTCGAAGGCGTTCAGGTCAGCAAAACATACGTTATAAACGTTTTCTCAAAGCGTTACAGCTTCGGGCAGCAAGTTGTCAGCGTCAACGAGGAGATTGTTGATTTGAATTTCATCATCGGAAATGGCGGAAAAGAAATGAATTACGAAAAACAAACCCGGCGCGGGGCAAATTAAGATTTACCGGTTATTTTATGGAAAACCATCTAATTTCCTTTGTCAAACTTATTGCCGGAACATCGAAAACTTTGCGCGGCTTTAACATCTAAACCGGCTAGTTGGCCTGTGTCGGGCTGCCAATTCAAAGAAAACGCAAACAAGCAAAGGGCGACTGTTTACGATCAGTCGCCCTTAAAAATTTTATAAATTCCTAGTTTTCCAATCTTCTAATCATCAACATATTGATCAACGCAAAAATGAAGCGGCAAAACTGCAACGCCTCCTGACCGATTATTGGGAAAATTAACCTGGGCTTTCCGGAGTATCATAAAGCGTCGTTTTTGACACGGACTCTTATATCTTTTAATTATCAGTATTAGCTCATCTTAATCCGTATCACAAACACGCGATATAATTAAAATCCCAAAACGTATGACTGTGAAGTTTTAAGTTCTATAATATTGAACTGTATTAAACCGATGCAGTATTTTCAGGCACATTCTTTGCTTTTAAATTCAACAGAAGATTCTTTTTCATTTTGAATTGGCATTAGGTTGTTTCTGCTTTGCTAATTAACTACTAGCGTGAAGGTAAATATAATGACTTAATGCCATTTTTTTCGAGAGCGTCAATTCGAAATTTTTGTCTTGTCGAAAACAAGGATGACAGCGCGATTAGTAATTTTTACAAACGATTTTGGTCGAGAAATGCAGATAGAGGAGAGATTATGGGAATTAAAGTTTTGATTGTCGAAGATAATAATGATTACCGGGATTTGGTCGAGTTTTTCCTGAAACTGAAAGGATTTGAAACTGTTGTTGCGACTAACGGCGAGGAAGCCGTCGAGATTGCGAAGTCAGAAAATCCTCAAATCATTTTAATGGATTTGAATCTTCCCGTGTTGGACGGATGGGAAGCTACGAGAATAATCACGGAGAACGAATCTACTTCGCATATTCCCATACTCGCCGTTTCGGCAAACTGTTCGGAAGATTATACCGGCAAAATATTAAAAGCCGGTGCGGTCGGATGCGTTCAAAAGCCTGTGGATATTGATAGTCTTCCCGATTTAATTCTTAATTACGCGCTTAACGAACCGTCTGAAACAGTGAAGGTTTAATAAAAAAAGCAGGGCAAGTTGGCTTAGGTTCTTCAGTCTCTCAAAAAAGAGTTAGGTTACTCGCCGAGCTAAACCCCGCCTATCTATCACTTATCAGTAATAGAATAAAAGTTAACTTATCAATGATAAGTCAACCGCTTCTGTCTCATTGAAGACATTCAGCTTAAATTTCATGCTCGCCTTTAGATGATACGGGGAAAGTGAAAATTTCTGCTGTCCGGTTAAGCCGCGCGTTCTTGTGTTTCTCGCAACTTAGACCGGTAAAAAATAACAATCAAATTGGCTGTCGGCTTTTCGACAGCCTTTTTTAATCAACATTATTTACTCTTGTCATTTCTTGAAAAATATTTTATTGCCGCTTGATTTCGATTAAAAACGGTTACCGTTTAAGCCTCGGCTGCGCTTTTTAATTTGATAAATGTTCGCGCTGAATTCAAAAATAAAAAAAATTGCTTATCGAACGCGTTTTGATTTTTTTCCGGTTCGCGACTTGCCGCAGCGATTCAGCAATATCGAAACCGTGCCCGACCCGAAATTTGCAGCAGCTAAATCGGGCGTCCCGTTGCGGTTGAAATCTGCTTTCAGCAGCGCTTCGGGAGCGACGCCGACGCCGTAACTGATTGCCGGGCGAAATGTCCCGTCGGCATTGCCGCGCAGCAGCAGAACGCCGGAGTAATTGAGATCGGCAACGGCGAGATCAATCCTGCCGTCGCCGTCGAAATCGCCGGTTGCGGCGTCGGTGGGAAATTCGCCGACCGCGATGTGTCGCGCGGTTTGAAAAGTCCCGTCGCCGCTTCCGTATAAAATCGAAATTCCGGGCGTCGCGGCATTCCGGTTGACGGTTAATAAATCTAAAATTCCGTCGCCGTTCATATCGGAGATTTTGACGGCAGCGGGGAACGCGCCGACCGTATAATTGGCGGCGGACAAATTGACCGAGCTGTTGTTGCCCAAAATAATCGAAACGTCGTTCGAACCGGAATTGACGGCGACAAAGTCCGGTTTGTTGTCCGCGTTTAAGTCCGCGATTTCCAATCCAATCGGACGAGAACCGACGCTGACGAATTTCGGCGCGGCGAATGACGCGTCGCCGTTTCCGGTTAAAACGACGACTTGATTTGAAACCCGGTTGACCGCTATCAAATCGGTTTCGCCGTCAGCGTTAATGTCAGCGGCTTTGATGGAATGCGGCTGTTCGCCGCCTGATAAGATAGTCGCGCCTGGATAAAACTTGCCCTGACGGTCATTGAGAAAAATTCGGATGGAATTTTCGCGGCGGTCGGGAACGGCTAAATCGTCGAAACGGTCGCCGTCGAAATCGCCGACGGCAACCGAAGTCGGCTGGTCGCCGACCGCGAAATGCGTGCCTTCTGTGAAATTGCCCTCGCCGTCGCCGATTAAAACGAAAACCGTGCCGCCTTCGGGATGCAGAAGTTTTTCGTCCGGCGAACCTCCGCGCGAATTTTTTGGGGAATCTCGCTGCAAATTCTCTTGAAAATCTTCGTGCGGCAGCACATTGGTCGTTACCAGATCGGTTTTGCCGTCGTTATTAAAATCTCCGGCGGCGATGCTGTTCGGGGCGTTTTCGACGGCATATTCGGGAACCGTTTTGAATCCGCCCGCGCCGTCGTTGAGAATGTTCGTAACAGTGCGCGCCGTTTCGTTCGCCGCCGTGATGTCGAGCCAGCCGTCGTTGTCAAAATCCGCCGTCGCCAAACCGAGCGTTCCGGCTCCGGCGGCGAAAGTTTTTTCGCCGGAAAAATTTCCGCGATTATCGCCGTAAAAAATTGTCGCCGTTTCGCCCGCGTGATTTGCCGTCACGAAATCCGCCGCGCCGTCGCGGTTGAAATCGCCGACGGCGACGGCACGCGAATCCGTCTGACCGGCGGCGATTTTGTAATTGAAAAATTTACCGAAATAGCTGCCCGACAAAATGTTGACCGTCGCCGAATCGCGGTTGACGACGATCACATCGTCAATTTTGTTGCGGTTGAAATCGGCGGCGGCAAGCGCGAACGGCGCGTCGCCGACCGGATACGACGCGTGGCGGCGAAAATTTCCCGCGCCGTCGTTCGTCAAAATCGTTACCGAATCGGAATCCGTGTCGGCGATTGCCAGATCAATCGAGCGCCCGCGGTTGAAATTTCCGGCGACGACATCGAGCGGACTCACGCCGACACTGACCGCGCCGCCGAAACGAAAACCGCGATTGCCCGCCGCGAAATAAATTTTGGCGGAATTTCCCGAAGCGTCCGTTACGGCGAAATCCGGCATCCGGTCGTCGTTAAAATCGGCGACCGCAATCGCCGTCAGCGCGCCGCCGACGATTAAGTTATTCGCCGTTGAAAATTTGCCGTCAGCCGCGCCGAAAAATACGGAAATCGTGCCGTCGCCGGAATTTGCCGTGATTAAATCAACGCGCCCGTCGTTGTCGAAATCGGCTTTTTCCAGATCGAACGGGTTCAATCCGGTTTCATAAGCCGTCGCCGCGCCTAAGTTTCCAGCGCCGTCGCCGCGCATCACGAAAATTTTATTGGAATAATGGTCGGCAACCGCCACGTCTGCCTGTCCGTCGCCGTCGAAATCCGCCGCGACGTTTTTATTTAAAAGCTCGCCGACTCGCTGGCGATGCGGCGCGGTAAAGATGTCGCCTGCGCAGACGGCAAGAATCTGCGGGTTCGAGAAAACAAATAAAACAAACAACGATAAAAGCAAAACAAATCGTTTCATAAAAATTCCGTGCAAAAATAAAAAAGACGGCGTAATTTTATCATACGCCGTCTGCGGAAGTTTAATTTAACCGGTTTGCGTTAACTGTGTTTGCCTTTGCAGCAAGCGCTGCCGCCGCCCGCGCAGCAGCTCGCGCCGGTTTTGCAGCAGTCGGCTTTCGCCGCGTCGTCGGAAAACGTGATGCGCGAATAATCAGCCGTCGCCGTTGAATTTTCCTTGTTTTTCATCGGGCACGAATCGCCGGATTTGCAGCACGCGCCGCCCATCGAGCATTTGCCGTCTTTGCAGCAATCCGCCATTCCGCACGAATCCTTTTCCTTGTCGGCGGCGGTTTGCTGCGCCTGATGTTTTTCCTGCATCGGACAGCTGACGGTTGTCGCCTGCGTCGTATTATTCGCTTTCGTGAAAGCAAACGCGACGATTGCCAGTCCGAAAACGAGCAGCGCGGCGAATGCGACGGTAAATTGTTTTTTCATTTTATTTTCTCCGTAATTTAGATGTTAAAGTTTCGGTTGACGGTCAAAATTCGTTTGACCGCGTTAAAGTGAGCGCGTCCGACTTTCTCTCTAAATCCGAAAAACGCGGTTTTTGATGAATATTTTCTTTTGATAAAAAGGCGGCGGGCGATAAAAATTGTCATTCGCCGAATCGGTTTTGACGAACGAAAAAACGGGACGTTCGACCTTTAACTGTTCGGCAATGTTCGCCGTCTGCTGATTTTTCTCGATCTTTCTGGCTTTGTCGAAAACCGCGGGCAAAAAGCCGCAGCAATCGAATCTCAAGCCCGAATCAGCTGAAAAAACCGGCACGTCAGCTTCAGCTTCGTCCGTTTTGTCGCAATGACTTTTCGCCTTCGCCAGCGGGCAAAATTCCGTTTCCGCCCGCGTTTCCATCGCCGCGCAGCAAAACAGCAAAACGAACCCGCTCAGCCAAAGGGCGAGCAGACTCGATGTTACTTTTCGTGTTTTTGGCTGTGCAGAGAAAGGATTCATCAATCGTTAAATTACCAGAAAAAGAAGTTTTTGTCGAATTTTTTTGATATTAGATTGCGCAATCAATAAGCAAAAAACTTTACTTTTAATAATTCGAGGCGTAGATTTGTATCACAAAAATATGCTCAAGAATTCAATAACAATCGGATTGATTTTCGCAGTTTTTTTATCAACAAGCTGTAATCGGGCAACTTCCAAAGCCGTCGAATCGCAAATCACAGTCGAGGTCGCCAAACCGCTTGAACCTATGCAGGAAAAAGTAATTCTCAAACAATCCGGCGGCAAAGTTGAATTCAAAGGCGTGAGTTTTAGTTGTAATCCGCAGATTTTTGGTGAAGTCGAAGCGGAAGAAGTTGCCGAACACCCTTTGAGCAGTGAAGATGATAAGCCAGACGAGAATTTCCCTAATCATATTGAGTTTTACCTTGGTAAAACTCAATATTCGGAAAGCAAAGGCAGAATAGCAGTTATGCCAATAAATGATTACCGCCGAATGTTTTCCGTTTCAAATAAAATGGTCAAAAGTTTTGATGAAAACCTCAGTAATTTACAACAAATGTTAAGAGACATAAAATTTAGTGAAAACGGCAAAATACCTTTCATGCCTTTTTATGATGCGACACAAGTTTTTAACGCGAAAATCAAACACGTTTCGTTTAAAAATGGAAAAGGTTTCTGTTTTCTCACACAGTTTGATCAAGATATAAATCTCATTAACAATGACGGAATAACTTACTACTGTCAGGGAATTACAAGCGACGAAGGAAATTATATTTTTGCTGTTTTTCCTGTAGAAGTTTCGTTTCTACCGAAATCTTACTATACGAACGAATTCGAAGGTTATAAAACTCCGACCAAAGGCTTTATTGAAACGGACAAAGAGTTGAAACAATACGAAAATTACGTCGCAAAAACTACGAAAAGATTGGAAAATCTGCCTGATGATAAATACGAGCCGAATCTGAAATATTACGAAGAAATTATTTCCTCGCTGAAAATCGAAAAATAAAACTAAATTAAATTAACGGTGTAAGCTGAAAAATTCGCGTCGTCGGTGACAATCGTGTAATTTTCGGTTGTCGCCTGCGCAATCAGCATTCGGTCGAACGGGTCTTTGTGATGAAACGGCAGATTTTCGAGCGCGTAGATATGTTCGGCGGTAATCGGCAGGATTTGCAGATCGTTGACGGTTTGCTGTTCTTTGATTATGTCGGACAAAGGTTTGGGAAAAGAGAATTTGCCGATTTGAATTTTTATCTGTATTTCCCAAACGCTCGCCAAACTTAAAAATAAAACGTTTTGATTGTTTCGCAGCGCGCGGATTTTCGGGGCTGAAAGTTTACTGACTGCGGTTTGCGATTAAATAAAAACGTGCGTATCAAGCAGCAGATTCATTGTCTTTTTCGATAATTCCGAAATCTTCGCCAAACCAAAAATCGTCGCCCAGATAATCGTTAAAATCGGCGCTCATCCAGCCTTGTCCTTCATACATTCCGAACACTCGTTCTTTCGGCGGCGCGGGTTCAGCAGTTTGTTTGAGTTTTTTCTCGCGCAGAAATTCGGCAAAATCTACGACTTCCGCCTGAGATTCGGCGGGCAAATCTTTGACGATTTCTTCTAATTTATTTAATACGGCGCTCATTATTTTTCACCTCGCCAATGATTTTATCACCGAAAATCAGACATTGAAACGAAAATCCACGACGTCGCCGTCCTTCATCACGTATTCTTTGCCCTCGAGCCGGGCTAAACCTTTTTCGCTCGCGGCTTTGCGCGAACCGCAGGCGACGAGATCGTCGTAGGAAATGATTTCGGCGCGGATAAAGCCGCGTTCGATGTCCGAGTGAATTTCTCCGGCGGCTTGCGGCGCTTTCGTGCCGATTGGAATCGTCCATGCGCGGACTTCTTTTTCTCCGGCGGTCAAAAATGACATCAAGCCGAGCATTCGGTAAGCGGATTTGATTAGTTTATCAACGCCGCTCGACGTGACGCCGAGATCGGCGAGAAATTCCGTGCGTTCGGCTTCATCGAGCGTGACGAGTTCGGCTTCGAGCTTGGCGCAGATCAAAACGACTTCGGCGTTTTCCGTCGCCGCGTGGTCGCGGACGGCTTGGACGTGAGCGTTATTTGACGAATCCATCAAGGTTTCTTCGTCAACGTTTGCCGCGTAAATCGTCGGTTTGGTAGACAATAAAAAGAATTTTTTGGCGATCAATCGTTCTTCTTTGGACAATTCGACGGCTCGCGCCGGGCGACCTTCTTCGAGAACCGGCTGAAGTTTGTCGAGAACTTCGATTTCGGCTTTCGCGTCTTTGTCGCCCGCGCGCGCCGCTTTTTGCGCTTTGTCGCGGCGTTTTTCGACTGATGCCAAATCCGCGAGCGCGAGTTCGATTTGAATCGTTTCGATGTCGCGAATCGGATTGACCGAGCCTTCGACGTGAATGATATTTTCGTCTTCAAAACATCTGACGACCTGAATCACAGCGTCGGTTTCGCGGATATTGGCGAGAAACTGATTGCCTAAACCTTCGCCTTTCGAAGCGCCGCGCACAAGTCCTGCGATGTCCACGAATTCGACGGTCGCCGGCACGACTTTCTGCGCCTTGTTCATTTTTTCCAGAACGGCGAGCCGCTCGTCCGGTACGGCGACGACGCCGACGTTCGGCTCAATCGTAGCAAACGGGTAATTGGCGGCGAGCGCGTCTTCTGCGGCAGTTAAGGCATTGAATAAAGTGGACTTTCCGACGTTCGGCAGTCCGACGATTCCGGCTTGTAGCATAAAAATTTAAGATTCAGGATTTAGGATTCAAAATTTAGACGAATTCAAAACGGATATTGTAACCTTTCGCAGTAAATTTGAAAAATGAAAAATCCGGCGCATCCGCGAACCTCTGTGCAATTCATAAGTTCAACAGACAAAAACAATGAATCCGGCAACGAAAATTTCTTACCGGGATTATAATAAAAGCGCTGTAAAAAAGAAAAACCGTCGCTGAAAATGCAAACGGTTTTAATCCTGAATCCTGAATTTTGAATCCTGAATTTCTACTGCGGCAGATACGCTGACGGAACGGGTTTGTCCGTTGCGTTGCCAAATTGTGTCGCCGTGAAACCGTCGCGGCTTTGCAAAATATACCAAACGCCGTTCGACGGGCGAAAAACGGCGATATCGGTTTTGTTATCGCCGTCGAAATCGCCGGTTGACGGCAAATCGTCGTTTGAGCCGAACGAAACGGCGGAAAATCCGGCTGTTGTCTGCAGCAGATACCAAACGCCGCTGCGAAAAACCGCCAAATCCGTTCGTCCGTCGCCGTCGAAATCGCCCTGCGCGGGTTGGTCTGTGGAAACTCCGAAACCGGCGGCAAATAAATTTCCGTCCGAACTGCGCAGAACATACCAGACGCCGTTTGACGGTCGCCAGACCGCTAAATCCGATTTGCCGTCGCCGTCGTAATCTCCGACGACCGGCTTGTCGCCGGTCGCGCCGAAATGCGTGAATGTGAACGTGCCGCGACTGTCGCTGTTGGCGATATACCAAACGCCGTTTGACGGGCGGAAAACGGCGATGTCGGTTTTGCCGTCGCCGTTGTAATCAGCCGGAACCGGAATGTCGCCGTTCGAGCCGAATTGTCGCGAGCTGAAAGTATTGGCTTTGGTCAACAGATACCAATTTCCTTCGCTCGGTCGAAAAACCGCCGCGTCCGTTTTGCCGTCGCCGTCGTAATCGCCGGGCGCGAGAATATCACTGCCATTGCCGAAGCCGATGCCGCTGAAGTTTTGACTGGCGCTGCCCAGAACAAACCAGACGCCCGCGTCGGGACGAAAAACGGAAACGTCCGATTTACCGTCGCCGTCAAAATCCGCCGGTTTGTTTTTCGGGATTGCCCGACCCGCGACCGGTCCGTCAGCGATGTCGCCGTCAATATTGAATGTCACGCCGCCCCACGTTTCGTTGTGCGGTCCCTGCCATTGTTTGATGCGCTGGTGATTCATCCAGAAACCGTCGGGGATGGCTGGTGACGGCGGCGCATAATACCAGACCGACGGCACATTGTCGTAACGCGCCAACCAGACGGCATCCATTCGGCTCGCTTCGGGAATCGTCGTCCAATCGGCGACGGCGTTGGTCGGCGAGCCGTAAACGCCGGAAATGTAGCCGCGCTCTTTTAAACGATCCGTCCAGCCTTTCAAAAACGCCTTGACTGCTGTGCGGCAGCCGGTCGTCGCTGCCGTTTCGTCGTAACGTTCCATATCGTAATAAAGCACGGTTCCCTGTGTTAAACCTAAATTGCCCGCGTCCGTAATGGCGATGTCGCCTTCGCCGCGTCCCTGCGCTTCGGCGGTTGCCGGATCGTAGCTGAGCTTGACGGTCGTTGTGCTGCTCGTGCACGGCGCTTGATAACCGACGACCGTCGGAATCAAGCCCCAGCCCATTGCCGAAACCTGTTCAACCCACGCCGCTGTTAACTGCGCCTGAGTGCATCCTCGGTTTCTGCCGGAAAAATAAATATTTACATCGTAGAGCGGCGAGTTGTCCCACCAGGTCTTCATCTGCGCGACGGTTGCCGCCGTGCATTTATCGAAACCGCGATTGAGACTGATGCGCGTCGCGCCGCCGGGCGCGCTGGCGAAAATTGAATTACTCGCTTCGAGCCGGGCGGTAAACTTTTCGCTTTCCGCCAGCTTTTTGATTTGCGGCGGTGTGATTTCGCGTTTCCCCGAATAAACTTTCGTTTCCTGAACGCAGCCGGTTTTTTGGTGTTCGCAAATTCCGGCGGTTTTCAAAGACCAGTTTCCCGAAATGTTTTCGATTGGCGTGTCATCGCGGCGCATTTCAACTTTGCGGTCGCGCAATCGCCAGTTTTGTCCGTTGTCAAAAGATTCGTAAACGACTTCGCCGGTGAAATTGGAACTCGTCGGAAGCGGCAGAGACAAAGTAAAAAAGCCGTTTCCGCCGGATGCGAGCCGCGCGTTTTCCAGATCGGCTTCGAGCAAATCCGCGCCGCGCAGTTTGATTAAAGTTTTTGTCCACGAATCGCCGCCGTCGGTCGTTGCGGCAAAGACAAGCCGCGCCGCCGACAAATCGGCTAAAATCATTGCGCCCGAAGTTTCGTTTTCAAAATAAACCGCGCCGACCTTTTCGTCCGCGTTCGTCGGGAGAGCGATCTCGCGCCAGTTTTCGCCGTCCGAATCCGTGCGGAAAACGGCGTCGCGCGTGTAAGCGATGCCGGATTTTTCGCCGAAACTCTGGATGTTTTTGATTTGGGAAGCGAGCGAAAGCGCCGGACTGTGCGCCGCTTTTTCGCGCCCGAATATTCGAACGCGGCTCAATTCGCCGGAAATATATTCGGTCGGCTCCGGCGTCTGCGCGGAAACTGCGGAAAATAATGCGGCTAACACAAACAGATAAGCCGGGAAACGAAAATTTTTCATTTGATGACCTCAGAGTTTCGGGAATGTATTTGTAAAATCGAACGATTGACCGGAAAAGTATAATTCAATCTAATGGCTTTTGACAAATTTTTCAGCTGCGGAACGGCGAATAAGTATTGTCTGCAAGAAAACTACGGTAGTTTATAGCTGACGAAAACGAAGCTCTGAAAGTCGGCTTCCGGGCGCGTCAAAACCGCCGGAAAATCCACGTTTGAAGTCAAAGAATTTCAACGACTTTCGGCGACATTCGGGCGGTTGTGCAAACGCCTCAAAACTTCTTCGTACGCAAAATTAAATAATATTTGAATTCAAGACGCCGGGAAAAACGCGCTTGCCGTATTTTATCTTTACTTCAAAACGCGAAATCGTTAAATTGATAGTATTTTTCGTTCACCGGGTATTTCTAAAGTAAATTTTTAACGGCAAAAACTCACGGTTTTTACCATCACTCTTTTAGGCTGACATATATGCTCGGAAAAACAATCTCTCATTATCGCATCGTCAAACAGATCGGAAGCGGCGGAATGGGCGTGGTTTACGAAGCGGAAGACACGGTTCTGCATCGCCGCGTCGCCATTAAAACGATTAAGGATACGGGACATCAGAAAAGCCGTCTGCTGCGCGAAGCCCGCGCCATTTCGCGTCTCAATCATCCGTTTATCGCCACCGTTTACGATTTCGGCGAAACAAACGAAGGTCAGCCGTTTATCGTGATGGAGCTGATCGACGGGCAGACGCTGGACGTGTTTTTGAAAAACGCGAATCTGGATTTGCCGGAAACGATAGACGTTTTGATTGATGTCGCCTCGGCGCTCGCCGCCGCGCACAAAGCCGGAATCGTTCACCGCGACGTTAAACCGACGAACATTATCGTCACCGACAACGGAAATTCCGTTAAAGTTTTGGATTTCGGCTTGTCGAAATACGTCGAGGGAAACGAGACGGATGAAACAAATGTTTCGGTAACTTTCAGCAACCAGCAAACCGTTACGCAGGAAGGCGTGATAATGGGAACGCCGCTGTATCTGTCGCCAGAACAGGCGCTCGGCGAAAAGATTGACGAGCGCAGCGATATTTTTTCGCTCGGAACTTTGCTGTATGAATGTCTGACCGGGGTCAATCCGTTTCAGGCTAACGGTTTCATCGAGATTTGCTCGAACATTCTGCGCAGCAATCCGCGCCCGCCGTCCGCGCTGAATAGCCGCGCAACTGCCGACCTCGACCGCATTACCTTAAAAGCGATTGCCAAAAACAAAACCGCGCGTTACCAGACAGCCGACGAATTGATCAAGGATTTGCGCGGTGCCCGCGAAACTTTGGCGAGCGAAAAATCATCGGCGAAAACCGCCGAAATGAACGCGAAAACCGAAGAATCTCCGTCGAGGACGACCGTGCCGATGGAACCGGTTTCATTCGTCGAAAATCATTCGTCACAGAATTTTCGCCAAACTTTTACCGACGTTCTGCAAAAACGGCGCTCGTCCGTTCTTATTTTTACGCTGATGACCGCCCTCGGCGCGTTCGGTTTTTTCGTCTGGCAGCAGCGGCAAGCCGCGTTCGCGCCGAAGCCGGAAGCGGCGGCGGCTTTTCAAAAGGGAATCGCCGCGATGAACGACGGCGCTTTTTTTGCGGCGAGCAAATTATTTCAGAGAGCCGCCGAACAGGAACCGAATTACGCGATGGCGCACGCCAAACGCGCCGAGTCGCTCGCTGAACTCGGTTACGTTAACGACGCCCGCGAAGCTCGGGCGCGAGCGAGCGAAACGGCGCGGCTTGCGGAATCCGGTTTGTCGAACGCCGACAATCTGCGGCTCGAAGCGGTCAACAAAACGCTTGACGCCCATTACGAAGCGGCGGCGGAAAATTACCGGCGTTTAGCCGAACAAAGCCCGGACGCGGAAAAACCGCAGGCGTTTCTCGATTTGGGCAGAGCGCACGAGAAAAATGAAAACGTCGCCGCGGCTATCGAAAGCTATGAAAACGCTGTCCGGCTCAATTCCGATTTGCCGGCGGCGCACGCGCGGCTCGGCGTTTTGTCGGGACGCGAGCAGAATTTCGATTTCTCCTTCGCGCTTTTCAACCATGCCGAACGACTTTATAATGTGCAAAATAACGCCGAAGGCGAGATCGAAGTCAATTTCCTGCGCGGCAATTTGCTCGCGTCGAAAGGCGACGCCGTTCCGGCGCAGGCGGAGATTGAACGGGCGCTAAAAAAAGCGGAAATCAACGAAATTCCGTATCAGCAAATCAAATGTCTGCTGCTTTTGAGCCGCATTTTGCGCTCGTCGAGCCGCGCTGACGAAGCACTTTCGATTGCTAATCAAGCCGTCCGGCTCGCCCGCGAAAAAGACATCAACAATCTTCACGCGCAAAGCGTTCTCGAACTCGGAACGGTTTATTTATTTCAGGATAAAATCGAAGAAGCCGAAAAATCATACGACGAATCCGAACGTCTCGCCGATTTATATAATGCGGCGCTGATTAAAAAAAGGGCTTTGCTGATGAAGGCTTCCGCTAAAATTCAGCGGCATAAAGCCGACGAAGCGCTCACTTTTTTAAGCGAAACGGAAAAGTTTTTTGAAGAAGGCAAATACGAAAAGGATTTGATAGATTTGCTGAGCATCAAGGCGCGCGCCGTTACTTTGAAAGGCGATTTCGCCCACGCGCTCGAAACTTACCGCTTGCTGCTCGAAAAATCCGAACGCGTCGGCGACCGTTTTGCCGAGGCGCGCGCGCTCAAAGGCATCGGAACGATTTTACTGAACGAGGACGATTTCAGTAACGCGCTCGCGCCGCTGCAAAAAAGCTACGCCGTTTATAATTCGATTAACAAAACGCTCGAAGCCGCTTACAGTTTGATCGCTTACGCCGACGCGCTCTGGCAGATCGGGCGTTACAACGAGGCGCAGGCGGCACTCAATCAAGCCGCCGGGTTTGCCGAAAAACACCGGCAAATAACGCCGCGCGTCGATATTATTCGAGCGAAAATTCGCCTCAGCGAAAGAAATTTTGATGAAGCCGAACGCTATGCCCGCGCATTGATTGATAGCGACAGCAAAACGCCGGAAGACGTTAAAGTCGAAGCGAAAGTGCTGCTCGCCGCATCGCGCGTTCAAAATCAGCGAGCCGGACGCGTAACTTTGCCGGACGCCGCCGAATACGAAGACAAAATCGTCGCGGCAGACGTTCTTTTTGTTGTCGCCGAAAAAATGTTAAAGGAAAATTCTCCTGCCGAGGCGCTCGAAAACGCAGCGCGCGCCCAGCGTTTATTCGCGGAATTAAAAAAACCGGCGCACGAATGGCAGGCGTGGCTTTTGATTTGTCTGGCTCAGAAAAAACTCCGTAACAACGCGGCGGCAAACGAAGCCGCCGCCAAATCCGACGCCATGTTTTCGACGCTTTCGCAAAAGTTCAGCGAAACCGATTTTCAAAAATACAGCCAGAGACCGGACGTGAAATTTCGCCGCGCCCAACTGGTGGAAATCTCCGCCGTAAATTAATTTCGGCTTGGAAAATAAGATTTTAATTTTGCATTCTGCATTATTTTAGGTAAGAAATTTCTTCGCGATACTGAACGATGCAGAATGTACAATTTAGAATTGTTCGTTTTGTTTAATCGAACGTTTTTCAAAATTTTGGCGAGAATTTATGATGAGCGGTGTTTCCGCTCGCTCATTATTTTTTGATACGCCGCGAAAACATTGATTCGTCCGTTCGGAAAATATTCCTGCAAACGTCCGCCCGCGTCTTCGCCGGTTTCGAGCAGCGCGGTTTTCATTTCGGCGCAGCTTAAAGCCGGGAATTCAGCGAACAAATGTGCGGCGCAGCCGGCAACGAACGCCGCCGCCGCCGACGTGTCCGACAAAATACTGTTTTCGCCGCTTAATCCGATTGTCGTGATTTTATCGCCCGGCGCGCCGATAGCTGAGTCGAGGTAATTTGAGCCGGGCAATTTCCGGTCATCGCTGGCGGTCGCTGCGACTGCGATCAAATTGTCGGCTTCGATGCTCGCCGGATAACGCCGGTTTTTTCGTTCGCCGATGTGAACACCGGCGTTGCCCGCCGAGGCGATTATCAAAATGTTCGCCTTTTCCGCTTCCCGAATCGCCGTTTTTAATTCGTTTAATTTTTCCGTCTCAATTGCGTTCGACATCCCGCAGCTGATATTTATGACGCGAAGGTTGACGCCGAGTTCTTTTCGAGCGTCAACGGCTGATTTTATTCCGCTCGTAATAAAGCTGATGCAGCCCAAACGATTAACGTCGTCGAGAATTTTGATCGGAAGAATCGTCGCGTTCGGGCAAACGCCTTTGATTTTTTCGCCGCTCGCCGCGATGATTCCGGCGACGCGCGTTCCGTGCCCATTTTGGTCGGCGGGCGAGTTAAAATCTTCGCCGTCCGGTCGGTGATTGAATCCGCGCCCGCCGTGACAGATTTGTTCGCGCCCGCTAATTTTAATTTTATAATCCGCGTCCGTTTGCCAGATCCTGAGTGCTTTGTGTTCGAGTTTAACGCCCGTGTCCAAAACGGCAACCACGATTTTTTCCTTGTTTTCGCCGCTTGCTGCCGGAAGTTTGTCCGCGCCGATTTTCTTCGTCCACCAATTAACAACGGGAGCGTTGGTTTTCGAGTGAAATTGTTTTTCGGGCGGTTCAATCACTTAGATAGAGCAGAAAATTAATCGAAATAAATTAAAGAAAAGAAATGATTCGCGTTTAATTTACAAAGCGTCCTGTTTGACGGAATTCATTTCTTTTCTTTGATCTTATATAAAGTAAAAGCAGAATTTATTTTTTATCAGGTTAGTCGTGGGCAAATGAAATATAAAAATAATATTGGTCATCGCCGCTGGCGGCGAAAGTTCCGTTGACTGACGTCGGATCGGTTAAAATTTCGCCTGCATCGTCAACGATTGCCCACCTGATAACGCGAACGGTATTGTCGGGAAAGTAATATCGTTTTTTACGATTAACTTTCGGCGGGCTGGCTGACGTTGCCCGCTCATCGAGCGGCTGCACGCTTAAAATTTTGCCTCCGTTTTTGCCTTGAACGATGATGTCCGGTTCGCCTTCGACATCGCCGGTCCAGAGGTGCAAACTCGAAATTCGGTCGCGCGGCACTTTGTATTCGACAAAATTGACATAACCCGACGGATCGCCTTTTTCCGTCGAAACTCTGACGGTTTCCAGATTGAAATACGGCGTTTGACCGGCTTTTCGCGCGAATTTGTATTTATAATAATGGGGCGCGGTCTGCGTCAAAGAGCTTTCCGTCGTCGTACTTTCCATCAAGTCGCTTTCGGTCAAACTGTCTTCCAAAGGTTCTTCATCAGACGGCAAATCGTGCGGCGGGTCAATATATATCGGGTCGCCGCTGACGCCGATCGGCGGCTCGTGACTGTCGCCGCCGTCTTCAGTATAAAGAACGATAATTTTCGGCTGTCCTGAATGTTCTGATATTTTCTCGTGGTTCCTTTTCATATTTTCCTCTCTCGATATAAATTTTTTTAGAGCTTCGCCCGTCATTAAACACCTCAAGTCAACAATTTCACGGAAATTGAACAGCGCGTGACTTTATAAATGTCTTTTTGAGCCTGTAAACGGTTTGCAGGAGAAGATTAAGCGAAATGTATATTAACCGCATTGCGCGAATTTAGCCAGAAAAATTTTCAAGCCGTTTTAGCGAACGGCGTGCCGCGCGGTTCAAGCGGTAGCTTATAAATAAAATCTCTTGTTTTGTGAAGATTGCGCGGGAAATCGAAACGATTTTTGCGGCGACAGGCTATCAAAATTAATATTTCGTCTATCGAAAACGATATTGATATTTGAAAAACATGCGAAGCGGATTCAAGCACAAAACGGGAACAGGAAAAATTATAGATTCGGCATTATAAATTCTAAATTATTTGCGGTAAAAACCGTCAGCACTTCAAAAATAATTAAAATGCGGTATTTGTAATTTATACTTTTCGCCGTCACCGGAAATTTCCGACGGTCCCAAAATATATCCGCGAGCGGCAACGGCGTCGTTTTAAAGCCGCGGCGATAAAAGCCACGGCAGCAGTTGTTTTTCCGCGAGCGCGTTCATCCAGACGTTATGACCGACACCCGCGAATTCGCTGTATTTAGCGTCGTTGCCGACGGCTTTGAGAGCTTTGAACATCTCGCGCGATTCCGCGACCGGAACAATCGGGTCGGCGTCGCCGTGAAAAAGCCACGCCGGAGTCGCGCCGATTTTTTCGGCGATTGGCGCGAATCGGTCGCCGCTTAAAATCGGGCTGCCGCCGCAAATGGAAACAAGCGCGGCGAAGCGGTTCGGATGCTCGGCGGCGAAATGCCAGACGCCGTAACCGCCCATCGAAACGCCGATCAAACTCGTGCGGTTGGCGTCCGCCGCGAATTCTTCGATTGTCTGCGCGAGCGACTGCATCACCATCGCGTCCATTACCGGATCAGTCCAGTAACTCCCCAAACGGCACTGCGGCAGCAAAATAATCGCCGGAACCTGCCCGAGATATTGACGCAGAACCATCGCGCCCATTCCTTCGCTCGGCAGAAAACCGCCTGAGCCGCGTTCTCTGATGCCGTGCAGAAAAACTAAAACGGGCAGACTTTCCGTTTCCGCCGTCTGCGGCACGTAAATTTGATAATTGTAATTTTCGGATCCGACGGCGACCGCTCGTTTGTGAACTTCGCCGCCGGAATTCTTCCCGGCGGAAAACAACCCGCCGAGCATCGTTAATAATTCGTAACGCATACTTTAGATTTTAATAATATTTTTGAAAACCGAATTTGCCCGCGAAAGACACGAAACGGACGAAATAAAAGAAAGAGAAAAAAAATATTATTTCGCGGTTTTCGTGTCTTTCGCGGGCAAAAATTCCGATTTGCTCAAAAGATTCCAGCCGCGAAAATTCAACGCTTCGTGAATTTCTTTTTCGGTCTGCGGTCGGGTCTTTCCCGTTTTTTATAGTTTTCCTTAAAGTTATTTTCCTGAAATCTGCCGCCCGAACGCTGTCCGCGCCGTTTATCTTCGGCGATTTCGTGCGGCGCGGCGATGCGGACGTTCGCTTTTTGATTGCGAATGCGCGCTTTGCTCATTCCTTCGATGACCTGCGCGGCAAATTCCGCCGGAACGTCAACCAATGTGAAACGGTCGTAAACGTCTATCGCGCCGATTGCTTTGCCGGGAATTCCGGCTTCGTTGGCAATTGCTCCGACAATATCCGCCGGTCCGATGCGGGCTTCGCGTCCGACATCGAGAAATAATCTGACCATTCCGTCTTCCTGAAACGCGAATTGTTTCGGTTCCGGTTCGATGGCGACTTCGAGCGGTTTGTCGCCCGCGCCCAAAAACGCGGCGGCGGCGGCGATTTCAGCGATGTCGCAGCCGCTTTCTTCGGCGATCTCTTCGACGATGGAAAGATACAAATCGAGTTCCTGTTCAGTGAGCGTTTTCAAAATGCGCGCTTTGAACATTTCCATCCGGCGCGATGCGACGTCGGCTTGCGTCGGCAATTTCATCGGCTCGATTTTTTGTTTCGTGTATTGCTCGATGTCGCGTTTCATTCGCTGCTGGCGCGGCGTAACGAATAAAACGGCTTTGCCTTCGCGCCCGGCGCGACCCGTGCGCCCGATGCGGTGAACGTAGCTTTCGGTGTCGGACGGCATATCGTAATTGATAACGGAGCTGATGCGTTCAACGTCTAAGCCACGCGCCGCAACGTCCGTCGCGACGACGATTTCGACTTTTCCGTCGCGCAGACGTTTGATTAAGGCTTCGCGCTGATTTTGATTCAAATCGCCGTGCATCGCTTCCGCCGCGTAGCCGCGCGCCTGCAGTTTTTCGGTCAAATCAGCCGCGCCGATTTTCGTGCGGTGAAAAATCAAAACCGCTTCGCCCGACGTTGATTCGATTTCCAAAAGGCGCGTCAAAACATCGGTTTTCTGTCCTTCGGAAACGTTGACGTAAAACTGTTTAATCGTCGGAACGGTCATCGTTTTGCGCTCGATCTCGACGTTGACCGCGTCTTTCAAATATTTTTCGGCGAGACGGCGAATCTGGCGCGGCATCGTCGCCGAAAAGAGCGCGGTTTGGCGTTCGGCTGGCGTGTGTTTGAGAATCCATTCGACGTCTTCCTCGAAACCCATCCGCAGCATTTCGTCGGCTTCGTCGAGCGTAACGATTTTTAAGTTGGAAATATCAATCGTTTCTCGCCGGATGTGATCCATCACGCGACCGGGCGTGCCGACGATGATTTGCACGCCGCTCCTCAGATGACGGATTTGCTGCGAAATCGACTGCCCGCCGTAAACCGGCAGCACGCGGATTTGTCCGAGATGTTTGGCGTAACTGTGAATCGCTTCGGCGACCTGAATCGCCAATTCGCGCGTCGGCGTCAGAACGAGCGCCTGAATCTGCCGGCTTTTAATGTCGATTTTTTCCAGAATCGGCAGAGCGAACGCCGCCGTTTTTCCCGTCCCGGTTTGCGCCTGTCCGATCAAATCCTTGCCCGCGAGCAGAATCGGAATCGTCTTAAACTGAATCGGCGAAGGCATTTCGTAGCCGAGTTCGTCGACCGCTTTCAGAATTTGTTTGTTCAAGCCGAAAACGGCGAACGAATTTTCCGGCTTCGTTTCTTCAATGTTTATTTCGTTTATTTCAGTGTTTGTTTCAGTGCTTGTTTCACCCGTTTCTTCGCTCGATTCTTCATTTGTCGCGGCGTCAATCGCCGCGTTCGTTTCTTCGGTTGTTTCTTTTTTGCTTGTTTTTTTCGGCATAATAATCAAAATTCCCCGCAGTTGCTTTTAACGCTTTTCGTATAACAATGTATTTATAATCATACGAGTCGCAGCAGTTATTTACAAAACCGGCGTTAAAATTGACGCGATCTCTAAAATTACAATAGGGTTATAATCCGATTCAGTAAGAATGCTGACAAACATTAAACGAGTTTTCGTGTTAATTGTTTAAGCAGTGAAAAGCGATAATCCGGAAAACCGTTCGCCGCGCTTGAAAGTGTTAAGATTCAATTTCTTCAACTTGTTCTTTAACTTGTTTATTTAAAGATTAATGCGCGTTTAACGCCCGCTGAAGGTTAAGCCGTAAAATTTACCATATGGAAAAGCAGGATATTATCGTCATCGGAGCGTCGTCGGGCGGGTTCGAGGCTTTGAAAAAAATCGTCGCCGGTTTGCCGCGTGATTTTGCGGCTTCGGTTTTCGTCGTCTGGCATATGTCGGCGGACGTGCGCGGCGTTTTGCCGCAGGTTTTGAACCGTTTGGAAACCGTCCGCGCGGAACACGCATACGACGGCGAAGCGATTATGCCCAACCGCATCTATGTCGCGCCGCCCGACCGCCATTTGCTCGTCGAGCCGGGTCGCGTTCGCGTGACGCGCGGACCGAAAGAGAATCGGTTTCGTCCCGCCGTTGACCCGCTGTTTCGTTCTGCCGCTTACGCTTACGGAACGCGCGTGACAGGCGTCGTTTTGTCAGGCGCTCTCGACGACGGAACGGCGGGTTTGTGGATGATTAAACAGCGCGGCGGGACGGCAGTCGTGCAAGACCCTTTGGACGCGGAATTTCCTTCGATGCCGGAAAACGCGATGCGCGAAGTCGAGGTCGATCATTCGGTTCCGATTTCAAAAATGGCTGATTTACTTGTACGTTTGTCGAAACAGCAAGCGGCGGACGTTATGGAGGTAAATATGGAAACTGACGAAAGGACTGCCGTCGAAATCAGCATCGCGGCGGAAAACAACGCTTTTGAGCAGAACATTATGAAATTCGGCGAGCTGACGCCTTATACGTGTCCCGACTGTCACGGCGTTCTTTTTTCACTCAAAGACGGCAAGCGGACGCGTTTTCGCTGTCATACCGGACACGGGTTTTCCGCCGACAGTTTGCTCTCGACCGTCACGGAAAACATCGAAGAGAGTTTATACAGCGCGATTCGCGGCGTCGAGGAAAGCATTATGCTGCTCAACCACATCGGCGACCATTTCGCCGAAACCAATCAAACGCGCCTTGCCGCGCTTTATTTTCAAAAAGCCAACGAAGCCGAATCGCGAGCCGCGCTCGTTCGCCGAGTCGTGATGTCGCACGAACGAGTGAGTAACGACAGCCTGCGACAGGAAGCCGAAGAAGCCAACGGCGATTACAGTTAAAAGGACAGTTAAAAGAATTTTACCGTTCGGCAAAAAGGCGACAAGCAAACAAAGATTATCTGCTTGTCGCCTTTTCTCATTATCTTTATTTCTTATTTTTTATTAGTCAACAAAATCAGCGCCGCCATAGTTCTTATTAGGGAAAACCCTTATGCCGCGCCGCATTTCCCTGATATTCGAAACCTTCCGGCGAATGAAATCATAGACGATATGCTGTTAAAGCAAATTCGGAAAATTCCTTCTGAATTGTTTGAAGAGAAAACCCGGTAAAGGTTTTATCTCTGTTTAGCCGGACGAGCGAAAGATGATGAAGTCTGAAAACAAACGTCATTTTGACCTGGGCGTTGAATTTTTAGAATTCTCAAATATATTGATGGCTTTTGTTCGTCCGGCATTTTTTTGACGAAGATTTATGAACGGTGTTTTGCAGTTTCAAACCGGCTCGCCCGACCGCCTGACGATTCCCGCATTTGTTCTCGGACCGAAACGATTGAGTGTTTTGATTGCCGAAAACGACGAAATTGTTCGCGCAGAATTAAAGGAGCTTTTGAATTTATACGGCGTCGCGGTTTTAGAAGCCGAAAACGGCGAAGAAGCGTTTGATTTGACCGTTCGCGAATGCCCGAATCTGGTTTTGATGAACGCCGAGCTGCCCGAACTCGACGGTTACGAAGCGGCGCGGCTCATTCGCAGCATTAAATCGTTCGACCGAACGCCGATAATTTTTCTTTCCGGCGAGACCGAGCGCGTATTCAGAAAAAAAGCGTTCGATGTCGGCGTTGACAGCTTTCACTACGCGCCGCTCGACTTTGAACGGCTCGATCACATTCTCGAAAAATTTCTGTTTCAAATGCCTGTCTGAAATTAAAAAGTCTTTTCCGTTCGTTGTCCGCCGCTTTTCCGGTTTCCTTTTTCATCGAATTTTGACACAATTCCAATTAAGACAATCAAACGAGTTCAAAACCGGAGAAATAAAATCACAGTTCAATAATTTGTTGATTGAAGGAAAGCGAGCTGATAAAAACAGTTCAGCCGTTTTCCCGTAGTCGTCTGATGAACTTTGTTGTTTAGACGTTTATCTTTCGGAAAAACCCAAATGGAAAAATCAACATCTCAAAAGCCCGCGTCGGCAAACGGCTCGGCGAACAAAACGACGGACGAAAAATTTCTCGTCGTCGGCATCGGCGCGTCGGCGGGCGGCGTGCAGGCGCTCAAGAATTTTTTCGCGAACGTTCCGGCTGATTCCGGTGCGGCTTACGTCGTCATTCTTCATCTGTCCCCTGACCACGACAGCCAGCTCGATAATGTTTTGCAGGCAGTCGCGCACGTTCCGGTGACGAAAGTATCCGAAAAAGTGCCGGTCGAGCCGAATCACGTTTACGTCGTTTCGCCGAATCAGAGTTTGAAGATGTTTGACGGTCACATCGTCGTCGAGCAGATTCACACAATTGAAGAACGCCGCGCGCCGGTGGATATTTTCTTTCGCACGCTTGCCGAAACGCATCACGCGCGCGCTGTTTGCGTAGTTTTGTCGGGAACGGGCGCGGACGGCTCGATGGGCTTAAAGCGTGTCAAGGAACGCGGCGGCGTGGTTTTCGTTCAGAATCCGCGCGAAGCCGAGTTTTCGGATATGCCGCGCAACGCGATTGCCACCGATCTGGTGGACGCGATTTTGAACGTCACCGATATTCCGCAGAAGATCGTCGCTTACAGAAATAATCTCGGAACGGTCGCGATTCCGGTTGAACCGGAATCGCGACCCGAAACGCAGCAGAAAGCCTTGCGCGATATTTTTACGCAGCTTCGCGTCCGCACCGGACATGATTTCTCGAACTACAAACGCGCCACGGTTTTGCGCCGCATCGAACGGCGCATCAACGTCAGCCAACTGCCGGATTTGACGAGTTACGCCGAATACCTGCGCGAAACGCGTGAGGAAGCGAAATCTTTGCTCAAGGATTTGCTGATTTCGGTGACGAATTTTTTCCGCGATAAAGAAGCGTTCGCGTTTTTGGAAACCGAAATCGTGCCGCGCCTGTTCGACGGCAAAAAGTCGGAAGATCAAGTTCGCGTCTGGGTCGCGGGCTGCGCGACCGGCGAAGAAGCATACACTCTGGCGATGCTGCTGGCGGAAAAGCTCGATGACGTGACTGACGCGCCGAGCATCCAGATTTTTGCTTCCGACATTGACGAAAAAGCGATTACGACCGCGCGCGAAGGTTTATACACTCTCAACGACGTGGCGGACGTTTCGCCGGAGCGCCTGCACCGTTTTTTCAGGGAGGAAGCCGGCGGTTTCCGCATTCGCCGCCAGCTGCGCGAAATGGTTTTGTTCGCCAATCATAACCTTATCAAAGATCCGCCGTTTTCCCAGCTCGACCTAATTACGTGCCGCAATCTGCTGATATATCTCGACCAAACGGCGCAGGAACGGGTGATGGAAACTTTTCATTTCTCGCTCAAACCGGGCGGTTATCTTTTTATCGGCTCGTCGGAATCCGTCCAAAGCGCCAACGATTTGTTCGCGACGGTCAGCAAGGAGCATCACGTTTCTCAAAGCCGTCAGGCGACTTCGCGCGTTTTGCCGACGCGCGGTACAACGCCGCTGTCGGTTCGATTTAAGATGCCGCCCAGCGCGATTAAAACCGGGGAAATGACGGAGGAACGCGAAAAACGCGTTTTGCAGTGCATCTCGTTCGCCGATTTGCACCAGCGTCTGCTCGAACAATACGCGCCGCCGTCAATCGTCGTCAACGAAGAATACGAAATCGTGCATTTGTCCGAACGCGCCGGACGTTTTTTGCAAATAGCGGGCGGCGAACCGTCGAACAATCTTTTGAAGATGATTCGCCCGGATCTGCGGCTTGAGCTGCGCGCCGCTTTGTATCAAGCCGCGCAGAAACAAACGAACGTCGAAGCGAAAAATTTGGCGATTAATGTCGAAGGGCAAGCGGAAATCGTCAACATTCAAGTTCGCCCGGTTTTGCGCGGCGACGACACGGCGCGCGGTTTTATGCTCGTTCTGTTTGAAAAAGGCGCTGCCGACGCCGAGCCGACCGAAATCGTTTCGACCGAGCCGGAACCGCTTGCCCGCCAGCTCGAAGAAGAATTGATGCGCGTCAAAGCGCAGCTTCGCGCCGCCAGCGAGCAGCACGAAATTCAAGCCGAGGAGCTGAAAGCGTCGAACGAAGAACTGCAGGCGATGAACGAAGAGCTTCGCTCGGCGGCGGAAGAACTCGAAACGAGCAAGGAAGAGCTGCAGTCGGTTAACGAAGAACTGATTACGGTCAATCAGGAATTGAAAATCAAAATCGAAGAGCTTTCGCAATCGAACAACGATTTTCAAAATCTGATCAATTCGAGCGACATCGGCACGATTTTTCTCGACAGCAATTTCCGCGTCAAAATGTTTACGCCCGCCGCGCGCGAAGTTTTCAGTCTCATTCCGGCTGATGTCGGACGACCGCTGTCCGACATTAAAAGCCGCATCGCGGCTGACGACGATTTAATTTCGGACGTGGAAAAGGTTCTCGAAAAACTGCGCGTCGTCGAGCGCGAAATGATGACGGATGACGGACGCGCTTTTCTGATGCAGATTTCGCCGTATCGGACGGCGGAAGACCGCATCAACGGCGTCGTCATCTCTTTCGTCAACATCACACGCCGCAAAGAACAGGAAGATCAGGTCGCCGCGCTTGCCAGCCGCGTCGAACAGCAGTCTCGCGTTTTTAATACGGCGCTGACTTCGATCAGCGATTTCGCTTATATCATCGACCGCGACGGGCGTTTCGTTTATTCGAACCAGCCGCTGCTCGATTTGCTGGGCGTGACGGCGGAAGAAATCGTCGGGAAAAACTTTTTCGATCTAAATTATCCCGAAGAATTGGCGGCGCGTCTGCAAAAACAGATTCAGCATATTTTCGACACCGGCGGAACGGTCGTCAGCGAAACGCCATTTACTTCCCCGGCGGGCAGCGCCGGCTTTTACGAATATATTTTTACGCCCGTTTTCGCCGCCGACGGCAAAACGGTCGAATCGGTCGCCGGTTCGACGCGGGACGTAACTCACAGAAAACGTATCGAAAACGATCTGCGCGAGTCCGTCGAACAGTATCGCATCGCCGTCGAATCCGCCGAACTCGGAACGTGGAGCTGGGATTTAGTTGCCGACGAGCTGCGCTGGAACGAGCGTCATTTTCTGCTTTTCGGAATGAAGCCGCACGACAATCCGGTCGAACCGGCGGATTTTTTCAATCATCTTTATCCTGCCGACCGCGAACGCGTCCAAATGGAAATAGAAACGGCGCTCCGGGAAAAAACAATTTTCGAGAGCGAATATCGCATCGCGCGCGACGACGGCGAAGTTTGCTGGATGGAAGGTTACGGGCGGGTTTTTGAAGAAACCGACGGCAAGTCCGTCAGAATAGGCGGCGTCGTATCCGACATTACTTCGCGCCGGATGGCGAGCGAGCGACTGCGCGAATCCGAAGAACGTTTGCGCCTGCTGATTGAAAGCGCCAGGGATTACGCCATTATCAGCATCAATACGAACGGCGAGATCGAATCGTGGAGCGCGGGCGCGCAGCAGATTTTGGGTTTCTCCGAAGCCGAAGCCGTCGGCAAATATCACGGAATTATTTTCACGCCCGAAGATCGCGCGGCGGGCGCGCCGGAAATGGAACTCGAAACCGCCCGCACTGTCGGAATTGCCGAAGACGAACGATTTCACCTGCGCCGCGAAGGTTCGCGCGTTTATCTTTCGGGCGTGATGCGGCGCATTCTCGACGAAGCGGGCAATCTGCTCGGCTTTGTCAAAATCGCCCGCGATATGACCGAGCGCATTGTCTCCGAAAATTTGACGCGCGAAAAGGAATCGCTGCAAAAAACCATCGGCGCGCTCGAAGACGAACGCAAGCGCATCGCCCGCGATTTGCACGACGAACTCGGTCAGCAACTGACAGCCTTGCGCCTCAAACTCGAAACGGCGAAAAAAATGTGCAACGAACAGGAAATCTGCGATAAAATTGACGAAATCCAATTGCTCGCCAAACAGATTGACGCCAGCGTGGATTTTCTCGCGTGGGAACTGCGCCCCGCCGCGCTCGACGATTTGGGTTTAATCGCCGCACTCGCCAATTACACGCGTGAATGGTCGCAGCACGCCGAAGTCGCCTCGGATTTTCATGCTTCGGGATTAAAACGGCAGCGGTTCGCGCCTGCTATCGAAACTAATCTTTACCGCATCGCGCAGGAAGCGCTCAACAATGTGTATAAACACGCCGAGGCGAAAAAGGCGAGCGTGCTGCTCGAGAAACGCGGCGACGCGGTCGTTTTGATAATCGAGGACGACGGCAAAGGCTTTAACGTAAAAAGCAAAGCCAACCGCGCCAAAGGCATCGGCTTGATCGGAATGGGCGAGCGCGCCGCCATCTGCGGCGGCACGCTCGAAATCGAATCGTCGCCGCGTAAAGGCACGACTATTTACGTGCGCGTTCCCTTTTCAACCGGATAAAATGGAGAAGAAATGACTGATACAATCCGCGTTTTGATTGCCGAAGATCACGAAACCGTGCGCGAAGGCTTAAAATTAATCATTGACACGCAGCCGGATATGGAAATAATCGGCGAAGCGGGCAACGGGCGCGACGCCGTTCGTCTCGCCAGAGAACTCGTGCCCGACGTGCTTTTGATGGACGTTTCGATGCCGGAATTAAACGGTCTGAAAGCGGCGGCGCAGCTCAAGCGCGTCGCGCCCGACATCAAAATACTGACGCTCACGCGCCACACCGATCAGGCTTATTTGCAGGAATTGCTCGAAGCCGGAGTTTCCGGCTACGTTCTCAAACAAAGCGCGGCGACGGATTTAATTCGCGCCGTTCGCGCCGTCGCGGCGGGCGACAATTATCTCGACCCGGCAATGACCGGCAAAATTTTCAGCAATTACGTCGGAAAAAGCAGCAAACTGCGCGGCGACACGCGCGGCACGGCGCTGACCGAACGCGAGCGCGACGTGCTGCGGCAAATCGCCTGGGGTTACAGTAACAAGGAAATCGCCGAACGCCTCGACATTTCGATCAAAACCGTCGAAGCGCACAAAGCCAACGCCCTGAAAAAACTCGATATGTCGAGCCGCATCGACATCGTTCGCTACGCCGTTCTGCAAGGCTGGATGCAGGACAATTAAAACGTCAACCGATTAGCGGAATTTGCGCAAGCGGTCTTCAAATATAATGTTTATTTTATCAGGCTAGGGATTTTCCCTAGTCTTTTTTCTTTTCACCCTAATACACGAAAATTTCGTTTCACATCACAATAGGATTTATCTAATAAAGACAGACCTTTATTTTGTGTCCGTCGGTGCTGCGAGTGCCGACTTCAAACTACGAGCAAGGGGCAGGTAAAAGGCGGGCTGCGCGAGCATCTCGCCTTTCGATTCATAAGTTTTTTCAACAACGATTTCTTGATTTCCCGAACGAAACAGTTCAACGAAAAACTTCAAAAGCAACTAATTTTGATAACGGCGACCGGTAAAAATTACTCGACCGGCTGAAAAATAACTTTAAGAAAGGAGTTTTATTATGTTCGCCTCCGCGACTTATGAAAATAAACAAATGCCCGAGTCTATGTTAATACCTCGGCAAACAAGCGATTTGCCGCCGACCGTTTTGATTGTCGAAGACGACGAAGATAATCGTCTGATGCTCAAAATTATGCTCGAAATGTGGAATTACCGTGTGATCGAAGCGGAAAATGGCGAGGAAGCGGTCGTCTGCGCGCAGGAACGTCGCCCGGATTTGATTTTAATGGATTTGAAAATGCAGCTTTTGAGCGGTTTGGAAGCGACAAGACAAATCAGACGCTCGGCGGAAATCGCCGCCGTTCCGATTATCTTCGTTTCCGGCTGCGCCGAAGCCGGTTATCGCCGCGCCGCGCTCGACGCCGGCGGTAACGAGTATTTGATCAAACCGATTGTTTTTGAACATCTGGAACAGGTTGTCGCCAAATATCTCGGCGACGGAAATGCCGCGGGAACTGTGCTTTCTTCCGACGGCAACTAGGGAAAATCCCTATGCTGGCTTCCTATTGTTCTGATTTCAGAGATTTACGGTTTGTGAAAATATAGACATATAACTTGATTCTGATTTTTTTGAGCAAAGAGGCTTTTTTTTGGGTTATATGACAATCGGTTTTCAACAATCGAAATCGTCGTTAATTCAAGACGTTGTAAAAGAGTTTCGCACGCGGAACTCTTTTTATTTTTATATAAAGGCGTTTTAGAAAGTTCGGACGGCGCGAGAAGGCGATGAAAGATTATCGGGAATGAAAAATATTCTCACTGTCATCGCAGCGGCATTTTAATGTTCGGCAGTATTTTAATTTTCGACGGTTAAAAATTAATAATGAATAAATTAGACAACAACCAGGGCAGTTCTTATAAAATCGTGCACCCGAAATTTTCCGGCGGCAACGGTTTCGGCAATTTACGTCCGATGATCAGCGATCGCGGCGCTGAAAGAATGAAATATTCGACCGCAGCCGAATCGGCAACGAAAACACTTCTGACGAATAGCATTCTCAGATCACTCGCCGCCCCGGATTTTGCGCAGCTCAAGCCGCATCTTGAGCCGGTAACGCTCGGCGCGAGCGAAGAGCTGTGCGCGCCCGGCGAACCGCATCGTTATGTTTATTTTCCGCTTACCGCCGTCGTTTCGCATCTGTGCGTGACGGCAAACGGCGATATGATCGAAGCGGCGATGATCGGCGCGGAAGGCGCGAGCGGCGTGTGCGGCTTGTTTGGAAATCCGGCAGCTTCGCATCAGGCGCAGACTATCGGCAGCGGCAGCGCCGTTCGTGTCAAAATTGAAGCTCTGCGGCAGGAATTCGAACGCGGCAAGGGTTTGCACGCGCGGCTTCTCGAATACGTCAACGCTTACGTCGGGCAGATTTCTCAGCGCGTCATTTGCCAATCGTTTCATCTGACGGAAAAGCGTTTGTCGAGCTGGCTTTTGATGCTGCACGACCGTTTGAAAAAAAATCAATTCGCCGCCACGCAGGAACAAATCTCGCTTCATCTCGGCGTCAATCGTCCAAGCTTAACGCTCATCGCGCAGGCGCTTCGCAATAAAGGCTTGATTGAATACCGGCGCGGAAAAGTTGAAATTCTCAATCGTTTGGAACTGGAAAAAGCGGCGTGTGAATGTTACCGCTTCGTTCATTAAAAACGAGCGAAAACATGATAAATAAAAAGAGCAAGCTATTCGGCTTGCTCTTTTTTACGAGTAATATGACGAAATTAAAATTTTGCGAAGCTGTTTTTATTAAAAATACCTCAGTATTTACACGTCGTCGCTTTTTTCTTCCGATGTTTCATCCGAAGTCGCCTGCGCTCCGTTTCTGACGCTCGATAAAACGTCAATTCGCAGTCGCAGCCAGTCCACGCCTTTTTTCGATTGATAATCGTGCGCCGAAAAATAAGTCGTTACGCTGCCGGCGCGCAAAGCGAATCGGGCTTCGCGTTTTTGATATTCGACGCGAAAGTTTTTGTTTTTGCCGGTCTCCGCCAAATCGCGCGTCATCGCTTTCGCCTGTCTGTCCGCTTCTTCCGCCCATTCCGAAGCCATTTTCGTTTCTCCCTTCTTTTCTAAAAAATATTTTACGACGAACAGCTGACGACGATTTTCTTCGCGCCTTCGGGCGGCGCTTCGGCAAATCGTTCCATTTCCGTGTGCTCGTCGAACGGATTCTGCAAAACCCGCAATAATTCATCAATTTCCGCGTAATCGCCGTTCTGCGCCTTTTCAATCACCGCTTGCGCGATATGGTTTCGCAAAACGTATTTCGGATTAACATTCTTCATTCGTTCAGAACGTTCCGCATCAACGCTCGTTTCACTCGCCAGACGGTTTTGATAATTCGCCGCCCACTCGTCAAAACTCGCCGGATCGAGAAACATTTTTTGCAGCGAATCATTTTTCGCGCCGGCGCTTGAATCAAAATCACACAAACGACGGAAAAATTGGGTGTAATCGATCTGGTTGTTTTGCAGAATGCCGAATAAATCGGTAATCAGCTCGGAATCTTCTTCCTGTTCGCCGGTCAAACCTAATTTCTCGCGCATCAGACGATAATAATCTTCAATGAAAATCGGCTCGTATTCGTCCAAAACCGCCATCGCGGTTTCTGGTTCGATGTGCGGCACGAGCGCCTGACCGAGCCGCGAAAGATTCCAGAGACCGACCATCGGCTGTTGGTTAAAAGCGTAGCGACCGGCGTAATCCGAATGATTGCAGATAAATCCGGCGTCGAATTCATCCAAAAAGCCGAACGGACCGTAATCAATCGTCAAACCGATGATCGACATATTATCCGTGTTCATCACGCCGTGCGCGAAACCGACCGCTTGCCACTGCGCGATGAGTTTTGCGGTACGGCTGACGATTTCGCGGAAAAATTCGAGATATTTGTTTTCCGATTCGGCAAATTGCGGATAAAATTCGCTGATAACATAATCGGCGAGCTGCTTGGTTTCTTCATACAATCCGCGATAGTAAAAAAACTCGAACGAGCCGAAACGAACGTGCGTCGGCGCGAGGCGCGTCAGAACGGCGGCGGTTTCGATTGTTTCGCGGTAAACCGGCGCGTCGCTGCCCGTAATACACAGCGAGCGCGTTGTCGGAATGCCGAGCGCGTGCATCGCTTCGGAGCATAAATATTCGCGAATCGTCGAGCGCAAAACCGCGCGCCCGTCGCCCATCCGCGAAAACGGCGTTAAACCCGCGCCTTTCAGTTGAATGTCGCATCGCTCGCCCTTTTCGTTTATCGCTTCGCCCAAAAGAATCGCGCGCCCATCGCCTAATTGCGGAACAAACGAGCCGAATTGATGCCCGGCATAAATTGCCGAAACCGGCTCGCTGCCCGGTAAGATTTTATTTCCCGTGAAATATTCGACGAATTCGTCATTTTTAAATTCCTTCGGATCAATTCCGATTAGTTCCGCCGCTTTTTCATTAACGCTGACTAAATAAGGCGCGGGCAAAGCGGTCGGCTGAACGCGCCGGAAAAATGTTTCAGGCAAACGCGCAAACGTGTTATCGAAACGAATTGAATCGAGTGTTTTCATAAATTTAACTCTCACAAAAAACTGCAATCAAGTAAAGATGGCTCGATTTTGATGACGGTTGTCCGGCGCTTTTAACATTTGGCAAATCACAGTTTTCCGGCAAAAACAACAGGAAAATCGGTCAATTTAGCTGTCGTCGTTTTATACGAACGCGCGGCTTTGCAATCAAACGGTTTACCGCTATATTAAACGGGCAAAATTATTTTTATATTCGCTCATCTTAAACTCGCGAATATACGCGCTCTATGAACAAACGAAAAAATTCGTTCACCTTTTTGATAATTGTTTTCGCTTCTTTCGCTTTGATTGGCTGTCAGCCGAGCCGGGCGAGCAGCGAAGAGCTTTCCGATTCCGTCGCGCCGCAAACCGCGCGAACGCCGACAAAATCAATTAATACAGAATCGGTCACGATTGCCGCCGTCGGCGACATTATGCTCGGCTCGACTTCGATTGACGAAACGTTTCTGCCGCCGAACGACGGGCGCGATATGCTCAAAGCTTTCACGCCGATTTTATCAGCCGCCGACATAGCTTTCGGCAACCTCGAAGGTCCGATGCTCGAAAACGGAAAGAACGAAAAATGCCCGCCTGAATCAAAAAGGTGTTTCTCTTTTCGCGTACCGACGCGTTACGGAGCACATCTTAAAGACGCGGGTTTCGACGTTTTGAGTTTGGCGAATAACCACACGAGCGATTTCGGCGACGAAGGCAGAATCAGTACGAGAAAAGTTCTGGACGAACTCGGCATTAAACACGCGGGCGGCGACCGCGGACAATTTTCAATGACGATTGTCGAAGCCAAAGGCAAAAAAATCGCGTTCATCGGTTTCGCGCATAACGATATTGTGCCGAACATCAATAACTTGCCGTTTGCCCGTCGGCTCGTCAGAGAAGCAGACAAAAAAGCCGATCTGGTCGTCGTTTCGTTTCACGGCGGCTCGGAAGGCGCGAATGCCGAACGCGTGCCGCGCGCGACAGAAATGCTCGGTGATGAAAAACGCGGAAATCTGCCGCTTTTCGCCCGAACCGTCATTGACGCAGGCGCGGATCTGGTTCTCGGGCACGGACCGCACGTTTTGCGCGGAATGGAAATCTATAAAGATCGCCTTGTAGTTTATTCGATGGGAAACTTCGCTACTTACGGAATGTTCAATTTGAAGGGCGCGCAAGGTTTGACGGCGGTTTTCGAAATCACGCTCGCGGCAGACGGAAAATTTGAAACGGGAAAAATCCACGCCGGACGCCAAATCGGTCGCGGCATTCCCACGTTCGACGAAAGCGGCGCGGCAATCACGAAAATTCGCCAGCTTTCGCAAATGGATTTCCCCGCAACCATGCCCAAGGTCGCCGATGAGGGAACGATTTCGGCGAAATAGATTTCAAAGAAATCAGCCACGAACAAACACAAATTTTCACGAAAAAGAAAACAATTAAAATCAATAAATTTTATGTTTTCTTTTTCGTGTTCTTTTATGTGTTTTCGTGGCTAATTCTTTTTTGCGTTTGCTAATACAAACTCCAAAATTTAAAATCGTAAATTTAAATTATGTATCCGAAAGGCAATCTGTTTATTCCCGCGTCGCACGGGCAGCTTGAAGCGATATTGAAAGAACCGTCGGGCGAAGCGAAAGGCGTCGCGCTCGTTTGTCATCCGCATCCATTGGGCGGCGGAACGATGCATAACAAAGTCGTTTTCCGCGCCGCCGCCGGACTCGTTGACGCAGGTTTAATCACCTTGCGTTTTAATTTTCGCGGCGTCGGCGCGTCGAGCGCGGAACATCACGGCGAAGACGAGAAAATTGATGTAATTGACGCGCTCGATTATTTGAGCGAAACGTATCCGAATCAAGAAATTACACTCGCCGGATTTTCGTTTGGCTCGCGAATGGGAACTGAAGTCGGAATGACTGACGAACGCGTTCAAAGATTAATCTCTATCGGCACGCCGGTTGATAAATACAAAGATTTCGATTATCTGGAAAACTTACGAAAGCCGATTCTTTTCGTTCACGGCGACAAAGATGAATTCGGGTCTGTCGAGAGTTTGCGAAAATTGGTTGATAATGTTTCCGCGAATACCGAAACCGAACTTGTGATTTACGAAAACTGCGGGCATTTTTTCGACGAACATTTAAACGAACTGCGCGACACGATTAAAAACTGGACGCTTTCGCAAATACAAGATTAAAGATTCAAAATTCAATATTAAAATGGAAAATCAAACCGAAGAAATAAAAGAAATAAATCCGAACCCGAAAATCGAAACTCTAGAAACCAAAACGTACCGCGACGCCGCGATTCGCATCACGATGATGCCGCGCGACACGAACGCGCACGGCACGGTTTTCGGCGGAATTATTTTAAGCTACATCGACGTCGCCGGCGGCGTCGAAGCCGTACGTCACACGCGCCACGACCGTTTCGTCACGGTTGCGATGAAAGAAGTCATTTTTCTGGAGCCGGTTTTCATCGGCGATTTGGTGAGTTTCTACGCCGAAGCCGTTCGCGTCGGCAAAACTTCAATAACAGTGAAAGTCGTCGTCGAAGCCGAACGCTTCGGCTCGCATGGTCAATCGGTTCGCGTCACGGAAGCCGATGTCACTTATGTAGCGATTAATCAATATCGAGAAAAAGTTAAGATTGGGAAATGACAGAAAGTTGACAGAAAGTTGCAGGAAGTTCCAGATAGTGCCAGAAAGTAGAAGAGAAGAGAGGAAGTTATGGCGAAGTTTAATAAGTTTGAGGAGATTCAAGCTTGGCAAAAAGCTGACGACGTAACTTTGCTGATTTATAAAATTACTGACGATGCGAATTTTTCAAAGGATTTTGGCTTGAAAGACCAAATTCGCCGCGCTTCAGTTTCGATAATGGCGAATATTGCCGAAGGTCACGGCAGAAGAACGAGCGTTATATTCGCCAATTTTCTAAACATCGCTCGCGGTTCGGCTGCGGAAGTTCAATCACATCTTTACATTGCGCTCGGATTACATTACATCAATCAAAAAGATTTTGACGAAATCTATCAAAAATTAACCGAAATTTCCCGAATGACTTTATCTTTAGCTCAATATTTACGAACGACAGAAAAGCATCTCTAAACTTTCCATTCCTGTTTTTTACTATCTGGAACTATCTGGAACTTCCTGTAACTTTCTGTCAACTTTTAAGGACTTCCTGTAAACTCTAAAAATGCCTACTTGGAAATTAGAAATTGAATACGAAGGAACGCGTTATCGCGGCTGGCAAATTCAGCACAACGCGAAAACCGTTCAGGGCGAGTTGATTGCGGCGGCGCGCGAGCTTTTTTCGGTGAAGGTCGAGATCGGCGGTTCGGGCAGAACCGACGCCGGAGTTCACGCCGTGCGGCAAATCGCGCATTTGAAAGTTCCCGAATTGAAAGCGAACGTCACGCCCGCGAAAATTCAGTTCGCTTTTAACGACCTTTTGCCGCACGATATTAATATTATTAAAGTGCAGAACGCGGAAGAGAAGTTTCACGCGCGTCATGACGCTGTCGGGCGTTACTACCTTTATCAAATCTCAACCAGGCGCACCGCTTTTGCGAAAAATTTCGTTTGGTGGATTAAGGATAATCTTGATTACGTTCCGATGCAGACGGCGGCGGCGATGCTCGTCGGGCGGCATAATTTCGAATCTTTTACCGAATCCGAAGACGGCAAAAAGCAATCGTCAATCGTCGTGGTCGAGCGCGCCGAGGTTTACACCGACGGCGATTTGATTTGTTTCCGCATCGGCGCGAGCCATTTTACGTGGAAAATGGTACGGCGAGTCGTCGGAATGCTGGCGGAAGTCGGGCGCGGAAATTTAACTTACGACGGATTCCAGAGGCTGTTGAAATTTCCGTCGAACGCGCCCGCGAAATATACCGCGCCGCCGTCGGGTTTATTTTTGGAAAAGGTTTTATATAAAGGCGACACGCCGCCGACGGAAAAGAAATCAATCTCGTTTTTCGGATAGAGGACAGCGAACTGCCGTAAATTTTATGGCGGCGCGAATGAGTTTTAAATTATTTGGCGCATTTGAAATCCTTTTTGATTTGTGCCAAATTCAAATAACAAAAGTTTTACAAATAATTGCAGGAGTTCAGACTAGAAAATTATGCCGAAAATTACTGCGGAAACTGCCGCCGGACTCGTCGCTTTTGAAGCCGAAGAAGGACGAAAACTCGTTCTCGCGCTCGAAGATAACGGCGTTGATATTTTGCATCGCTGCGGCGGAAACGCGAAATGCACGACGTGCCGCGTCGAAATTTTATCGGGCGATCCGGGCGACATCGACGAGCCGGAAAAGTTGATTTTAGCGACGAAAACCGATTTGAACGACCACACGCGTCTTTCGTGCCAGATGCGCGTGATCGACGATTTGCACGTCAAAGTCGTGCGCCAGGCGAGCGTCGAAGGTATTGACGCGGGCGGACGACCAGCCGAATAAACGATTAGCTTCGGCGATCAATACATTTTTTTTTTAATCAGACTTCGGGAAAATAACACGCCTGTTTTCATCCGAAAGAACAAGGAGAATTTTTTATGGAATCGCAAACAGCAACGACCAACGAAAGTAAATCACAGACTTATCCGTTTTCACTGCCGCCGCTCGGTTATGATTTCGGCGCGCTCGCGCCGTTCATTGACGCGGAAACAATGGAAATACATCACGACAAACATCATCAGGCTTATGTTGATAATTTGAATAAAGCGCTCGCCGATCACTCGGATTTGCACGGCAAAACTCTCGCCGAACTGCTCGCGCAAATTGATTCGCTGCCCGACGCCGTAAAAACAGCCGTGCGCAACAACGGCGGCGGACACGCCAATCATTCGATGTTCTGGACGATTATGCGGAAAAACGAAAACGGCAAACCGTCCGGCTCTTTGGCGGAAGCGATTGACCGCGATTTCGGCTCGTTCGACGATTTCAAAACGAAATTCAATGAAGCGGGCGTCAAACAATTCGGCTCCGGCTGGGTTTTTCTCGTCTCGAACGGCGACCGGCTCGAAATCAAATCAATGCCGAATCAGGACACGCCGCTCATGCAGGGCGCTGAGCCGATCATGGGCAACGACGTTTGGGAACACGCCTATTATCTCAACTATCGCAATCGCCGACCGGAATATTTGCAGCAGTGGTGGAACGTCGTTAATTGGGAAGAAGTTCAGCGTCGCTACGAATCAGCGGGCAAATAATTTTCAAGCAGGATACACAAATTTACCGTTCACAATAAATAAAAAAGCCCTTTCTCACGATTGGGCTTTTTTATTTATTTAATCGACAATCGAAAACATTCGTTTAGCCTGGAAATAAAGACGTTTATTTCTAGAGGTTTGCAACTGTCGCCGGCATGCATTAATCTAAATTTTCGCTGATGAATACATTAAACGCGGCATCGCTCGTTAATCTTTTGGGCTTTACGGTCGGCATCGCGCTTTACGCGCTTTTGCTCGCGATGATCGTGCGCCATCGCCGTACGGCGCGAGCGGGAAGCGTTAATTTATTGCTTTTAACGACTTCGGTTTTGGGTTTGATCTGGAACGTCGGCGAATTGTGCGTTTTCGTTTGGAAAGATTTCGGGACGAACGATTTTCCGCCATTCCTTGTCGCGCTTTCTTATTCCGCGCTCGGATTTTTACCGTCGGTCGTCGTTCATTCGGCGCAGAACGAAGAAAAAAAGGCGCGCTGGCTGACGTTTGCCGCTTACGGCTTGAGCTTTTTTGCGGCGATTCTGCATTTTCAAGTCTTGATTTTTCAAAACTCGGCGCCATCGGACGCCGCTTTGCAGGTTTTGACTTTCGGCTCGCTCGCGCTGGTCATCGGGCTTTTGATTTTTAATTTCCGGCAAACTGTCGAAAAGAAAACGATTTGGGCGAGCGCTTTGCTCGTCTTCGCGGTTTCGGCTCTGCATTTGAGCGGTGAAACAGAAGAAAAATCGTGGCTCGTCGAACTAGTCGCGCATCAATCGTCCTTGCCGCTCGCTCTGGCGATTCTTTATCAGAATTATCGTTTCGCGTTTGCAGATTTATTTTTAAAACGCGCATTTTCCCTGATTTTGCTCGCCGCCGTCGCGTTCGGGCTTTACGTTTACGTCGCCGCGCCCTTGCTGCATTACCACGAAACGCACGACCGCAACGACGTCAACGCCATCAGTCTTTTATTAACGCTTTGGATGGCGACGGCTTTGATTTATCCGTCTCTGCATCGGTTCGCCGTTTGGTTCGTGGATAAAATCATTCTCCATCGCGCCGATTACGAAAAACTGCAAATCGAAATCGGGCGGGAAATCGAATCAATCGAATCAATCGAAGAAATTTTGGACCGCATCTGCCGCAAACTTTCCGAGGTTCTGACGGCAAAAAACGCTGTTTGGACGGAAGATAACGAAACCGGCGCGGAACAGAAATTTGCCGCCGGCAATTATACGCCCGACAGCGCGGTGGTTTTCGTCACGACCGCCGAACCGCCGTTTTACCGGATAAATTTAAGCGAATTCGCGGGCGGAAGGCGGCTTTTATCCGATGAAATCAAGCTGCTCGAAGCCGTTGCGTTGCTGACGGCGCGCCGCATTGACGTTCTGCGCGTCTCGCACGAACGCTGCAATCAGGAATTTCGCGAGCAGGAATTCGCCAAGCTCGCGTCGCAGGCGCAGCTTTCGGCGCTTCGGGCGCAAATTAACCCGCATTTTTTGTTTAACGCGCTGACGACCGTCGGATATTTGATTCAAACATCTCCCGACAAAGCATTTTCGACCTTGATGCGATTAACACAACTTTTGCGCGGCGTTTTGCGCTCGACCGGCGAATTTTGCACGCTCGGCGAAGAAATAAAATTAATCGAAAATTATCTCGACATCGAAAAAGCGAGGTTTGAAGAGCGCCTGACAATCGAAATCGAAGTGCCGCAAGAACTGGAAAAAATGCGCGTTCCCGCTTTGATTTTACAGCCTTTGGTGGAAAACTCCGTCAAGCACGGCATTTCCGAAAATAAAAACGGCGGCGCGGTAAAGATTTCCGCCGGATTGAAAAATCAAAGCGGCGAAGTGTTTTTAAACTTAACCGTTATCGATACCGGTTCGGGAAAACCGTTTGAAACACCCGTTCATTCGAGCGGCGTTGGATTGAAAAACATTCGTGAGCGTCTGCAGTCGTATTACGGCAAAAAGGCGAGTTTAAAGATTGAAACCGATTTGGCAAAAGGAACGAGCGCGGAAATAGAACTGCCGGTCAAAGCAGAGACGGTTTAAAACTTAAGGTTTAAGATTCGAAATTCAAGATTGAAAGAGAGCTGAATTTTACATCTTGACTCTTGAATCTTAAATTTTGAATCTTGAACCTTAAATCATATGAACAAACTGAGAATTATAATCGCCGACGACGAACGCCCGGCGCGGGAATTTTTGAAAGCGGTTTTGCGCGAATTTGAAGACGTGGAAATGGTCGGAGAAGCTGAAAACGGCGCCGAAGCCGTGAAAATTATCAAACAAACCAAACCGGATTTGGCTTTGCTCGATTTGCAGATGCCGGAAGTTTCCGGTTTGGAAGCGGTTAAATTGCTGCGCAAAACCGAGACACCGCTCATCGCTTTTGTCACGGCTTACGACGAATTCGCCGTGCAGGCGTTCGAGGTCAACGCGGTTGATTATTTGCTCAAACCCGTCGAAAAAACGCGGCTCGGCGAAACTTTGCAGCGCGCGCGCGAACGGCTCGAACAAGCTGATTGGCGCGAAACCGAAACAGAGAATCTGCAAAACGCGACGCAAATTTACGATGCGTCGCGAAATGAGCCGCTGGAGCGTATTCCGGTCAAAAAACGCGACGAAATTTATTTGATTCCGGTTGCGGAAATCGCGTCCATCGTCGCCGACGGCGAGCTTTTGCATATTACGACCGACAAAAATCAAAAATACACGGTTAATTTTCGCTTAAAAGATTTGGAAGCCCGGCTCGACGAAAAGCGGTTCGTCCGGCTTTCGCGCGGCGCGCTCGCCAATACGGAAATGATCGCGCGCGTCGCGCCGATGCCGAACGGAACTTATCTGATCGTTTTAAAAAACGGGCAGGAAATCGCTTCGAGCCGCCAGCAGTCGAAAATTCTGCGGTTGAAACTTTTGAAATTGTAAAAAAATGGAAAATCGAAAGTGAGAAAACTAAAATAGAAATGGAAATCTTGATTCTTTTATCTTTTATGCGAATCAGTAGTTGAAAACTTGGCTCATCGCTTAAAATTCTTTCTTTGCGTGCTTTGCGCCTTTGCGGGAGACAGAAATTTCCCGCAAAGGCGCAAAGCACGCAAGGGGAAATCAAATTATTTCAACATTTATTTCAACTACTCATTCGCATTTTCATGTTTTTCGTTCCGCATTGATTTCAATTCGCTCCAATATTCAATCTATTAAATTAAACGATTTTGTCTATTTCGTCGCGGATGCCTAAATCGCGGATGATGCGGTGCAGGTTGTTCGGATGAATGCCGAGCGCGCGCGCCGCTTCCGAGTAATTGCCAGCGACTTTTTTGACGGCGGCGATAATTATTTTTTGTTTTGCCAGTTTGATCTGCTGGTGATAATCCGGCGATAAATCGGTTTTCGCGCCCGCGAATTCGATGATTTCTTCGGGCAAATCTTCGGGCAGAATCTGTTCGGTCGAGCCGACGACGACGGCGTATTCGATGGCATTTTCGAGTTCGCGGACGTTTCCGCGCCATTCGTAGTTAAGAAGTATCTCCAAAGTTTTCGGCGCAAAACCTGTGATGCGCCTGCCGATTCCTTTTTGGCTCTTCTCTATAAAATGTTTTGCCAAGAGCGGAATATCCGTTTTGCGCTCGCGCAGTGGCGGCATTTTTATTTCCACGACTTTCAAGCGGTAAAACAAATCGGCGCGAAACCGGTTATCTTTCGATTCTTCCAATAAATTGCGATGCGTAGCGGAAACGATTCGCACATTGGTTTTGATCGTCTGCATGCCGCCGACGCGCTCGAATTCGCGCTCCTGAATGACGCGCAGCAGTTTCGCCTGAGTCGCCAGCGGCAGTTCGCCGATTTCGTCGAGAAAAATCGTGCCGCCGTCCGCCAGTTCAAATTTTCCTTTTCTCTGCGAGACCGCGCCGGTAAATGAGCCTTTTTCATGTCCGAAAAGCTCGCTTTCGATGAGATTGTCGTTGAAAACCGCGCAGTTGACAGCGACGAACGGTTTCGCGCTTCTCGCGCTGTTATTGTGAATGGCTCGCGCCGCCAATTCTTTTCCGGTTCCCGATTCGCCGGTGATTAAAATACTCGAATCCGATGCGGCTGTTTTGGAAATCAAACGAAACACGTCGTCGAGCGCGCGGCTTTCGCCGATGATATCGGTTTCAAGCTGCAGAGTTTCCTGCAGGCGGCGATTTTCCGTTCGCAGCTCGTTGATTAGAAATTTCTGTTCGAGCGCTGCCGCGACGAGAAACGAAATCGCCGTCGCCTGATGCAGATGATCTTCGTCAAACCGGGTTTGAAAATCGCTCGTGTCGAGATAAATCAAGCCGCTCGTTTCGCCGATTTGCATCGGAACGGCGAGCAGCGACGTAACTTTATGCGCCGTTAAACTCTCGCTGTTTTCCAAATTGCTGAAAGTTAAATCGTTGCTCAGCAAAGCGATTTTCTCGCGCCGGACGCGCTCGCAGACCGTTCGGCTGATCGGCATATTTTCGTTTACGGACTGGGTTTTGTAAACGACGCGCGTTGATTGCGGCGTCGCTTCGCCGGTCTTGAAAAGCAAAATTGCGCCGCGCTGCGCCGGAATCGCTTCGAGGAGAATTTCCAGAATTCCGGTTTGCAGAGCGTCGGCGTGTTTCATTTCGTTTAAAGCTTTGCCGAGTTTGACGAGGTTGTCGAGATGCGGCGCGCGCGGCGCGAAATCACCTTCGGGAAATAATCTGATGTCGGATTTTGTGATTAATTCGCCGTCGTCGAAGTGAGCGGCGCGTGCGGAATGTTTTTCTTCGGTTTGTTCTTCGATCAGAAACACGAATTGATTTCCGCCGACGGCAATGCGGTCGCCGTGTTTGAGAAAACTTTCGGTTACTCGCTGATTATTGACGAATGTTCCGTTATGACTGCCTAAATCTTTGATGACGAACTCGTCGTTATCGTGATTAATCAAACAATGACGGCGCGAAACCGAAGCGGACGGAAGCCGCAAATGATTGTCGCCAGTACGACCGACGGAAAAACCATTTTCCTCGAAATCTAAAAAAATCGCCGCCGATTCCTCGCGCTCCGACAAATTTACCAATCTCGGTTTCATATTCACGCCGCCGTCAACAAAATTTAGTTTTTAGATAATGAGTATATTTTTTTTGATAGTCAAACTATCAAAAACGATATAAACGACAAAGATTAATTAACGGCGGCGCGCCGGCATGATTTGTGCTTAATTGTTGTTCGATGAGAACTTAGCGGCAAAAACGAATTCTCGCGTTTGATTGCTTGAGTTTGGCACGCGAATGGCTATATATGAAGACAGCAAACAAATTGTTTTTCCTTTTCAAAAAAAAATTATTCTGTCTCACTTTCATATTCTCAAGTTTGTCGGAGGCGTATTCGTCGGTTACCTCACATCGCCTTCGGCAATTTAAGAATAAGAAGATAAGAATAAAAAACTCAACTTGACGGACGACATCGCGGAAAATGTCGTCCTTTTTTTGTTTTCGGGCGGCGTAAAATAAAAAAGCCGCTTTGCCGAAGCAAAACGGGTTGGAAAAATCTCCGCGCGGGAGAAATAACTTTTTCTTAAACGATTATTTTTTCACCGACTTGACGATCGGCGGGTAATAAAACGGTCCGAAAGTTTTCAGATTCTGCGCGTCGAAGCGTTTGCGCGCGCCGCAGTGCAGACACGTTCGATACCCGAATTTTTTATTCGAGAACGGGCGGCTCAATTCTTTGTGCCAGCAGCCCAAAAGTTTTCCGATTAACCCGATTTTCGTGCCGAACGCGTCTTCCGTTTGAGTGGTTACCATTTCCGTTACCCTGTTGTGTTCTAAAGCCATTTGCATCTTGTTATTTCTCCTCACATTAAAATTGCAATGCGGTTCGTTTGTCGCTGATTTGAGACGAACCGGGGAAAGAGTTTTGCATAATTTGTGATGTCTTTCGGCGAAACAAATTTGCCCGGTTATAAAAAATAATAAACATAATTTTCCGCTCGCCTTTCGCTTATTCCGGTATTTAGCTAAAATTGCTCAAACACACCTAAAAAATTATGCGAAAAATTTTCTTATTGTTGATACTTCTAATCGGTTCGAGTTTCCCGATTTTTGCGTGGGACGACGCCGGACACAAAATTTCCGCTTACATCGCATGGCAGCGAATGACGCCGCAGGCGCGCGAAGCGGCGGCGAAAATTCTGCTCGCCGCGCCGGAAGACGCGGATTTGAGCGTTTTCTATTTGCAGGATTCGCGCTCGACCGCCGCGAAACAGCGCGAGCTTTTTATGATCGCGGCAACTTGGGCGGACATCGTGCGCGACCGCAAATTCAAAGAGCGCTACGAAAAATATCACAAAGGAAACTGGCATTACGCCGACACGTTCTGGAGCGTGACGAACGGCAAAATCGAATATTTAAAGGTTGACGAGGAAGGCGGCAAAGCGGTCGAGAAACTTTACGAATTCGACAAAGTCTTGCGCGACGCGTCCGAATCCGACGCGGAAAAAGCGATTGCGCTCGCGTGGATTCTGCATCTCGGCGGCGACATTCACCAGCCGCTGCACACATCGGCGCGCGTTACCGAACTCGAACCGAAAGGCGATCAGGGCGGGAATACATTTTTATTAAACCCGAAAGACACGCCGCGCGACCGCAGCGAAAATCTGCACTGGTTCTGGGATTCAATCGTCGGGCGCAATATTGCTCGGCAAAACGACGCTTGCGATACGGATTATCTGCCGCCGATTGCCAACCAGATGATGAAAAAATACCCGTTTACCCGCGTGCAAAACCGTCTCGCGCTCGGCAATTTCGACGAATGGCAAAAACAAAGTTTCGTCCTCAACACAACCGACGTTTTTTCGCCGGATTTGATTCGTTTCCAAACACCGTCATTGAAATATAAAAAGAACGCCTTCCGCGTCGCCGAACAGCAAATCGCGCTCGCGGGCTATCGTTTGGGCGAAATGCTGAATCAGATTTTTATTACCCAAGCGGCGAATTCGGCAAACGTCAATACAAAAAAATAATAGATTATTTTACTTAAGCTAAAACAAACGAAAAAGCGCGAAATCTTAATGAACGCTAAACAAGTTCTCGAATATTTTCAAAATCGTCTGGAATTTTTATTAAATTCGATTCGCGAAATCGTCGAAATCGAATCGCCGTCTTTCAACTGTGAAAAAAGTACCGAAGTCGTGCGTTGGCTTGAAAACGAATTGCGAACGATTCCGCTCGCGCTCGCCGTCGAAAAAACAGTCATTGAAAATTGCGGCGAGCATTTAACGATTCGCGCTTTTTCATCTGAAAACGAATCGAAAAAACAAGTTCTGCTACTCGGACACACGGACACGGTTCACCCGATTGGCGCGCGAGCGGAAAATCCGACGCGAATAGAAAACGGGATATTTTACGGCGGCGGCATTTTCGATATGAAGGCGAACGTCGTTTTGATGCTCGAAGTTTTGCGGTTTCTGGCGGAATCGAATTTAACTCCGTCGCGTCCCGTCACGGTTTTGCTGAGCTGCGACGAAGAAGTCGGAAGTCAAACGGGGCGCGCGCTTGTCGAAGCGGAAGCGGCGCAAGCGGAATTTTGTCTGGTCTGCGAGCCGTCGGCGAACGGGCGCGTTAAAACCGGACGAAAGGGAACGGGAATGTTTACGGTAAAAGCTCGCGGCATTCCCGCGCACGCCGGACTTGAACCGGAAAAAGGCGCGAACGCGATTTTGGAATTGTCGAAACAAATCCCGAAAATTCACGCGCTTGAAAGTTTGGAAAACGGCACGACGGCGAACGTCTGCCAGATCAAAGGCGGAACCGCGTCGAACGTCATTCCCGAATTCGCCGAATGCACGGTTGACGTGCGTTTTTCTTTTGCCGCCGAAGCCGAAAGATTGGAAAATTCCATCAGAAATCTCATCTCGTCGGACGCGCGCGTCGCGCTCGAAATCTCCGGCGCGATCAATCGTCCGCCGATGGAACGAACCGCGCAAGTCATTTCTTTATATGAAAAAGCCCGAAAATTAGCAGCGTCCTTCGATTACGAATTAGGCGAAACGCAAGTTGGCGGCGCATCCGACGGCAATTTCGCCGCTGCGCTCGGCGTTCCCGTCCTCGACGGCTTAGGCGTCGCGGGCGGCGGCGCGCACACGATGAATGAACACATTCTGATTGACGATCTGGCGAAACGCGCGACGCTTTTAACTTTGCTTTTATTGAACGAGTAAATCTTTGTCGGAGCGCGGACATCCCCTGTTCTCAATGGACGCGCTTTGAGCGTTCAAACGGGCATTGGTTTGATTCGAGGTTGGATGTAACCTCAGCGTTTATTCGCGCTTTTGCGCTCACTGCGGACACGGATGTCCGCGCTCCGACGCTTGCAGTTTTTCATTCAATCAATTAGTTTCTAAAAATCATTTTCCAAAACGGAGGCGCATCTGTTCCGGTGAATGGCGCGGTCTTCAAAACCGTTTGTGAGACTGTGAGAGCAGGCTCAGGTCGGTTCGACTCCGACACGCCTCCGCCAAATTTATTTTGGATTTCCTTGACAATCGCAGATTGAAAATTATACTCCCGCATAATTATGAAAGAATGGATCTCCCTCAATATGACGCCGCAAATCGGTCCGCGGGCGGCGACCAAACTTCTCGAAAGATTCGGTTCGGCGGAATCGGTTTTTCACGCGACGCGTTCGGAACTCGAATCTCTGCGGCTGCGCGCCGAATCCGTCGAAAGCATCTTGAAACGCGAATTTCACGAAAAGGCGACTGAAGAATTGGACAAAGTAAGAACGCTCGGCGGCGACGTTTTGATTTTGGACGACGGCAGTTATCCGTATCTGCTCAGGGAAATCGCCGATCCGCCGATAACTTTGTATGTCAAAGGCGATTGGCAGGCGTGTTTCGATGCGCCTTGCGTCGGCGTGGTCGGTTCGCGGCGCTGTTCGACTTACGGCGAAAATGCTTCGGAGATGTTGGCTAGAGATTTGGCAGCGAACGGCGTGTGCGTCGTTTCCGGTTTGGCGCGCGGCATTGACACGGCGGCTCATCGCGGCGCGATTCGCGGAAAAGGTCGGACGATTGCCGTTCTGGGAACGGGAATCGACACGGTTTATCCGAAAGAAAATGCGCGTTTGGTCGAAGAAATTCTCGCTTCCGGCGGCGCGATTGTTTCGCAGTTTCCGCTCGAAACGCCGCCGCTCAAAGATAATTTTCCGTACCGCAATCGCATCATCAGCGGCTTGAGTCTCGGCATTTTAATCATCGAAGCATCCGAGCGCAGCGGCTCGCTGATAACGGCGCGGCTCGCAATGGAACAGAACCACGAAGTGATGGCTGTGCCGGGAAATATCACGTCGAAAAACTCGTTCGGTACGAATTATCTAATCAAATCGGGCGCAAAGCTAGTCCAGCAATGGCAGGATGTTGTGACGGAGCTTCCGGCGGAAATTGCCGCGCGGATTTTGCCGCCGAAAATGGACGACACGAAAACGGAAGCGAAAACAGAAAACACATCGCAAAAACAGCCGGAACTCGCGCCCGCGAATTTGAGCGAAACGGAACGCAAAATCTGGGATCTGCTTTCGCCCGACGAACTCGTCCACATCGACGATTTGCACGACGCAAGCGGTTTGTCGTTCGGCGATTTGAACACGGCGCTGCTCGGTTTGGAGATGAAAGAGTTGATTCGCGTTCTGCCGGGAAAAACTTACGCGCGGAAAATTTAAGCGAAAAGTGCGGCGGCATACTGACGGCAAACGAAAAACTGTAAACAATCATCGGAAGAAGCACGATTTGGCAAGACGCTTAAAATTGAGTATGGTTTATTTGCGCATTGACGCGAAATAATCAGAAGTGTTAGAAGTCATTAATGTCGGCGCGGCGAATCTTAAAAGCGTCCGACATATTTTTTTCAGGTTTTTTCAAAAATGGCAAAGAATTTAGTAATAGTAGAATCGCCGGCAAAGGCGAAAACCATCAATAAATATCTCGGCAGCGATTATAAAGTCCTCGCTTCGATCGGGCATATCAAGGATCTGCCGTCGAAAGGAATCGGCGTGGACATCGAAAACAATTTCGAGCCGACTTATGAAATTATTCCCGACGCGAAAAAACGCAATAACAAAAAAACCGTCTCGGATTTGAAAAAAGCTGCGAAAGAAGCCGACACGATTTATCTCGCGGCTGACCCCGACCGCGAAGGCGAAGCGATTTGCCAGCATCTGGCGGAAGAAATCGTGCCGAAACGCCCGACGAAACAGGTTTTTCGCGTGATGTTCAACGAAATCACGAAAAACGCCATTAAAGAAGCGTTCAAAGACCCTAAGCAGGTTAATAAAGATTTGGTTGACGCGCAGCAAACGCGGCGTATTCTCGATAGATTGGTCGGTTACAAAGTCTCGCCGATTCTCTGGAAAAACATCGGCGGCAAATTATCGGCGGGACGCGTGCAGACGGTCGCCGTTAGAATGGTCGTCGAGCGTGAGCGCGAAATCGAAGCGTTCGTTAAAACCGAATACTGGACGATTACGGCGAATTTAGGCGCGAAACTGCCGCCCGCTTTTGATTCGCGGCTTTATAAAGTTGACGATTTGACGGTCAAAACCGGTGCTTTCGATCAGGATGTTAAAAAATCGGAAACGCACATCAAAGACGAAGCGACAGCGAAAGGTATTGTCGCCGAAGCCGAAAAAGAACAATTCATCGTTGATTCCGTGACGACGAAAGAGCGCAAACGTCACGCGACGCCGCCGTTTATCACTTCAAAATTGCAGCAGGAAGCCGCGAGAAAGCTCGGATTTTCGGTCAAGCGAACGATGACGACGGCGCAGAAACTTTACGAAGGCGTCGAAATCGGCGCGGAAGGCGCGGTCGGTTTGATCACATATATGCGCTCGGATTCGACTCGCGTTTCCGACACGGCTTTAGGTGAAGTGCGCGGCTTTATCGGCGCGGAATACGGCAACGATTATCTGCCGGAAAAACCGAATTTCTACAAATCGAAAAAAGCGGCGCAGGATGCGCACGAAGCGATTCGCCCGACCGACGCCAATCGCACGCCCGAATCATTGAAAAATCATTTGAGCGCGGACGAATACAAACTTTATCGCCTCATCTGGCAGCGTTTTGTCGCTTCGCAGATGACAAGCGCCGTTTTCGATCAGACGACGATTGATATTAAAGCCGGGCGCTTTACGTTTCGCTCGACCGGTTCGGTGCAGAAATTCGACGGGTTTTTGAAGGTTTATCAGGAAGGACGCGACGAAACGCCGGCGGAAGGCGAGGACGAAGACGAAGAACGGACGCTGCCGAAAGTCGAAAAAGGCGAGAATTTAAAATTAAACAAAATCACGTCCGACCAGCATTTTACCGAGCCGCCGCCGCGTTATACGGAAGCGACGCTCGTCAAAGTGCTTGAAGAAAAAGGCATTGGGCGACCCTCGACTTACGCTTCGATTATGACGACGATTATCGACCGCGAATACGTCGAAAAGCTCGAAGGTAGGTTTCATCCGACGGCTCTGGGAACGACCGTTAATGACGTTTTGGTCGCCGGATTTACGGATTTGTTCGACCCGAAATACACGGCGCAGATGGAAGAAAAACTCGACGAGATCGAGGAAGGAAAAATCAACTGGCGCGACGCTTTGCGCGGCTTTTACGATAAATTCTCGGTTGATTTGAAAAACGCCGAAACGAGTCTTAAAGACAAGAAGAAAGCCTCGATTCCGACCGACGAAATCTGCCAGACGTGCGGCTCGCCGATGGTCATCAAATTCGGACGTTTCGGGCAATTTCTAGCCTGCGAAAATTACCCGGAATGCAAAACGACGCGCGAAGTCGAAAGCAAAAAGGCGACAGTCGGCGAAAACGGCGCGGCGACAACCGAAAATCAAACGGAAGAAGTTCCGGTGTGCGAGCTTTGCGGACGCGAGATGGCGCTCAAAAAAGGTCGCTTCGGAGCGTTTTACGGCTGTTCGGGTTATCCGGAATGCAAAAACATTCGCAAGATCGATAAAAAAAGCGGCATCGCGCAGACGGTCGCCGCGCCCGTGACGCTCGACGAAAAATGTCCGAAGGACGGCGCGAATCTCGTCATCCGGCAAGGTCGTTTCGGCGAGTTTACATCGTGTTCCAATTACCCGAAATGCGATTACATTAAGCGCGAAACCCTTGGAATTCCTTGCCCGAAGTGCAAAGACGGCGAAATCGCGGTCAAGAAATCCAAACGCGGCAAAGCGTTTTACGGCTGCACGAATTACCCGAAATGCGACGCCGTTTATTGGGACAAACCAATCGTCGAGCCTTGTCCGAATTGCAGCGCGCCGTTCGTTTTCGAGAAGACGACGAAGAAGGAAGGAACATTCCGCTATTGCCAAACCGACGGTTGTGATTATAAAATCACGGTCAGCGATGTAAACGATAAGTTACAAATGGAACCGGACGCAGCGGTTTCGGCAGGCTAAATTCTGTTTGCAGAGTAGAAAGCGGGACGTTTAATGAACGAAAACATACAATTTCTTCAGGCATTTTTGAAAAATCCGGCGAAGGTAGGCGCGATAACGCCGTCTTCGCCGGAGCTTGCCCAGAAAATGATTGATGGAATCACGCCGTCGAAAGACAAGATCGTTCTCGAACTCGGCGTCGGAACCGGCGCGATCACCAAATTTCTGCAGGACGCCGTGCCCGACGACAAATCGTATCTCGGCATCGAACTCGACCGCCATCTGGTCAAAAGTCTCAAGAAAAATTATTCGAAATTAGAAATCGTCTGCGGCAACGCAACCGAGACGCATCGGATTCATCAAAAATCCGGTCTGGGTAAAGTCGGTTATATCATCTGCTGTCTGCCGTTTGTTTCGCTGCCGAACGAAGTCGGCGAACGAATTCTGCTTGAAATTGACAAGTTTATGCAAGCAGGCTGCACGTTTCGCACATTTCAATACGCGCACGGCTACTATTTTCCGTCAGCGATCAAACTTCGCGAATTTATGCGCGACCGTTACGGCAAAGCCAAACGAAGCTCGCTCATCGTCAAAAACGTTCCGCCCGCTTATACCTTAACGTGGACGACGAAATAACCGCGCCTGAACTTTAATAATCAGTTACGACAAATAATTTAACTGCCTGCAATATGCGAAAAAGACGCGTAAGATCGGCTTACCTGTCTGTGTTCTACGTCCGAGCTTTTCGGATAACTTTCCAAGTCCTATGAACGATCGCTAAAATCTGCAAATTTAGTTTAGAAATGATTATCAAGGATGGACTTAAAACAATTCACCAAGTGAATTTGAATGTTTCGCAGCTCAACGATCGCTTTTTCGATATCCCGCCAATTACTGAAACCTTTTCGCTCTGCTTGCTGTATTATCAAATAAATCTTTATCCATACAGATTCAAACCACTTTTTTCTAGGAGAATTTAATTAAATGTTACGACGCAAAGTTTTAGGCGCTTTTTTGCTGAGCGCTCTCGTGCTACCGAACTATATACTGGCGCAGGCGGCGGTCGGCACGGCGACAACAGCTCCGGCAACGGCGCGGGTTTACACGGCGCCGAAAGCGGATATTGATAAGATTAGAGACGAAGGAATGAACCGTTCGCAAGTGACGCAGACGATTTCCTATTTAACTGACGTGATCGGCGGGCGTTTAACGAATTCGCCTTCGATGAAACGCGCCAATGAATGGACGCGCGACACGATGACGAAATGGGGAATGCAGAACGCCAGATTGGAAGCTTGGGGACCGTTCGGTCGCGGCTGGTCGCTGAAAAGTTTCACGGCGCAGGTCATCGCTCCGCAGACGATTCCGGTGATCGCATATCCGAAAGCGTGGTCGCCTTCGACAAAAGGCGCGGTAACGGGGGAAGTCGTTTTTCTCGATGCCAGAACGGAAGCTGATTTAACCAAGTATAAAGGACAACTGCGCGGAAAAATCGTTCTCGTTGTTCCGCCGCGCGAGCTGAAAGCCGAGTTTGAAGGTCTCGGAAAACGCCGCACCGACGAAGAATTAGCCAAACTGGCGGCGGCTCCCGATCCGAACGCCGCCGCGCAGCCGCAGCAGCAGGCTTCGCCGGAACAGCTTCAGATGTTCCGACAGGCTCAGCTTCAATCCGCGAAACGAATGAGTTTTCTGCTCGATGAAGGAGCGAGCGTGATCGTCGATACGAGCGGCAAAGGAAGCGGCGGAACTTTGTTCGTCTCGGGCGCGTCGGTCGCGCAGGTCATTCCGGCGAAAGAGGAAGATTTTTTCACGACTCCGCGTCTGACGGCGTATCAAAAAGAAGCCGAAGCGAGAATGATTCCGCAGATGACGATGGCGACCGAAGATTACAATCGTCTCGTGCGCATGATTCGGCAGGGCGTCAAACCGCAAATGACGGTCAACATTCAGGCGCAGTATCACGACGACGATTTGATGGGCTACAACACGATTGCGGAGATTCCGGGAACGGATCCGCAATTAAAAGACGAAATCGTGATGGTCGGCGCTCACCTCGATTCGTGGCATTCGGCCGGCGGCGCGACCGACAACGCTTCGGGCAGCTCGGTCGCGATGGAAGCGGCGAGAATTATTTTAGCTTCGGGCTTGAAACCGCGCCGCACGATTCGCGTCGCGCTCTGGTCGGGCGAAGAACAGGGCTTGCACGGCTCGCGCGAATACGTCAAACAGCAGTTCGGCGAAATGAAAGGCGCGGGACAAGGACAGCGCGGAGAACTCGTTAAAACTCCGAATTACGAAAAATTTTCGGCTTATTACAATCTCGACAACGGAACAGGCAAAATCCGCGGCGTTTATATGCAGGGCAACAGTGCCGCCGCGCCGATTTTCAAAGCGTGGCTCGAACCGTTCAAAGATTTGGGGGCGACGACCATCACGCTTTCTAATACGGGCGGAACCGATCACCAGTCTTTTGATAGAATCGGGCTTCCGGGTTTTCAGTTCATTCAGGACGAAATCGAATACAGCACCAGAACTCATCACTCGAATCAGGACACATTCGACCGCATCCAAGGTGACGATATGAAACAGGCGGCGACCATTATGGCGGCGTTTGCGTATCAAACAGCGATGATGGACGAAAAACTGCCGCGCAAAGCGATGAGATAAATTAGTTTGCAGAACAAAAAAATACGCTGATAACCTCGATTTTTATCGTTAGTTTATCAGCGTATTTTTTATTTTACTGAGACAATTTTCCTGCGCTAAGAACTTACTCTGCTTTCGGCAAAATCGGATTGATTATTTCATCAATCGCCGCCAGAGTTTCCGCTGAAAGTTTAACGCCCGACGCGGCAGCGTTGTCGTCAATCTGTTCCGGTCGCGAAGCCCCGATAATCGCCGACGAAACGCGCTCGTCGCGCAAAACCCACGCGAGCGCCAATTGCGCCATCGAAAGATTTTCCGCCGCCGCAACCGGTTTTAATTTTTCAACCGCCGTTAAAATGTCGTCGGTCAAAAACCGATTCATAAAACCGCTCATCTCGTCGCTAGCTGCCCGCGAATCCGCCGGAATCGGCTGACCGGCTTTGTATTTTCCCGTCAAAACGCCCTGACCGAGCGGCGACCAGACGATTTGCCCGATGCCGTTCGCCGCGCACACGGGAAAAACTTCCGCTTCCGGCGCGCGCCACAACATCGAATACTGCGGCTGGCTCGACACGAATTTCGTCAAATTCGTCATCGAAACCGCCGCTTCGATCTGCCCGGCGCTCCACTCGCTGAAACCGATGTAACGCGCCTTACCTTCCTGCACGATTTCGCTCAATGCGATCATCGTCTCCTCGAGCGGCGTGTTTTCGTCATACCGATGACATTGATACAAATCAACGTAATCGGTTTTCAAACGCCGCAAAGAATCGTTGAGCTGCTTATGAATCTGAATGCGCGACAAACCCGAATCCGTTTCGGTCATCGGAAAATAAAGTTTCGTCGCCAGAACGTAAGAATCGCGCGGACGATTCTGCAAAACCTCGCCCAAAAATTCTTCCGCCGTGCCTTTCCCGTAAATATTAGCCGTATCAATAAAATTAATCCCGACCTCAAACGCCCTCTCCACGCATGCCGCCGCCTTTTCACGCTCGACGCCGCCCGAATAAGTCAGCCACGAACCCAAACTAATCTCTGAAACCCGCAAATCGCTGTCGCCCAGTTGTCTGTATTGCATTAAAAAATTCCCCTTGTAAAAAGTTTTCTCGAATCAAATTATTGAATCTTAGGGTAGCTTTTTCGGCTCAATAAATAAACAAGAGAAGGTGGCTAAATTTTTTGATTGTATTATTTGATTGTATTATTCGAGCAAAAAAATCATTTGCCGTGCGAATCAGCATTGCAGCATTTTGAAGTGTAGAAAACAAAAGGCTGAAAAAAACTTTCCCTTGAAATTTTCAAGGAGTTTTCTTCAGCCTTTCGACGCTGCTATTATGTTGAAGAGAGTCAATTAAGAGTTAAATGAAAGTTTCCAAAGTTTGCCGGAAAATTCAATTACCCACAAAGATTCTCCGTCCCAAGCCAAGCCGCTCGGGCGATTTAATTCTTTTAATGTAAATTGCGACATTACATTTCCTTTTAAATCGATTGCCGAAAGTCTTTTATCTTTAGCGTGCCATAGTTTTGCCCCATCAAAAGTCAAACCGTGAACCATATCAGGCATAGAACCAGCGGGAAGAGGATATTTTTCGATGATTTCTCCTGTTTCAGGATTGATTCTTAAAAGCAGTTGAGTTTCAGATACGGGCAAATTATAAGCCGTCATGTGCCACGCCGCCCAGATATTTGTTCCGTCAAAAGCAAAACTTGAATAAGATTGACTTCCCGGCAGATCCGATCGAACTTTTTGCTTGAAATGTTTTTCGATTTCCCACGTTTCCGTATTAATCGAGCCGAAAGATTCGCCGTAAGAACCGCCGAGCCACAATGTTTTTCCGGCGAAAGCGATGCCGCCTGAAGCGCTAAACGGTTGTGAAATCTCGCGAATTGTCTGGTGATGTTTTTCGTCGTCGCTATATTTCCACTCTTCGGTTTTCGGATTAAACGTTGCGTAATGACCTCTGCTGAGATAAACGGGAAACCAAAATTTTTCTCCGTCAAAAGCCATTCCGGTGATTCTTTGTGGAATGCTCGCCGGAACTTGTGAAACTTGTTTTAATTCAGCCGTAAGCGGTACATTTTGCGAATACGTCGCAAAGACAAATACAAAAAGGAAAACCCAAACGCTTGAAAATTTTCTCATTCTTTAACTTCTCCTTTTGCCGGATTATTAGTCAGAAAATTAATACCGCCGAAAGCATTAATACTAGTGAAAACAACGAGGCTCGAAGTAAGCAAAATCGGCAGTGAATTTAGCAACTCGTTTGCCTTTAACAAATTTCTGCATTGTTCCACGCAAAACTTTTTCATCGTCAGAAAATTCTTTGCCGTTTTTGAAAAATTCACCGTCGAACTTATATTCGACGCCGCGAAATTTATTGGTTTTGAAACTCAAACGATTGCTTTTGGTTGTTATCTCAACTGAATGAAAATCCGCTTCGTCATTCGAACTGCCATCAGCATGCTGCGTTAAAATCATCGCTGACCAAACGAGTTTTTCATCTTTGGAATTTTCATCTGTTCGATCAAGGAAAATCGTCCAAACCTCTTTCATTCCCTTAAAATCATCGGCTATAAACCAACCGCCATAACTTTGATAATCGTCTTTATCAAATTTATTCTTGCCAAATAAATCGAAAAAGGGTTTAGAAACCGTAGTCTTTTCCTGCGATTTGAATTTTTCAGTTTTGACGACCGAAGGAGTTTCGATTTTTAACTCAGATTTGTTGATCGTTTTTTGTTCCGAAATGAAATCTGTCGAGGTGGAAGGTTGCTTTATCGTTAGTAAGTTGAAGCCAAGGACGCCAACTGAAAAGGTTAATGACGCAATCAGAAGTTTCTTCATAATGCGAAATGTTAGGCTTGAAACCACGCAAAGTCAACAAAATTTTAATCAGTTCAAAATCAAATTATTCCCATTCAATCGTACTCGGCGGTTTCGATGAAATGTCGTAAACGACGCGGTTGATGCCGCGAATTTCCGATGTGATGCGCGATGAAACTTTTTGCAGAAAATCGAACGGAACACGCGCCCAATCTGCCGTCATTCCGTCGGTCGAAGTAACGGCGCGAAGCGCGATGGCGCGTTCGTAGGTGCGGAAATCGCCCATCACGCCGACCGATTGAATCGGCAATAAAACGGCGAAGGCTTGCCAGACATCGTTGTAAATGCCGAAATTGTGCAGCTCTTCGATGAAAATTTTATCCGCTTTTTGCAGCAGCACGACTTTTTCCGTGGTGATGTCGCCTAAAATCCGCACGGCGAGACCGGGACCGGGAAACGGGTGGCGTTCGAGAATTTCCGCGGGAATTCCCAAATCTTTGCCAATTAATCGCACTTCGTCTTTGAAAAGCTCGCGCAGCGGTTCGATTAATTTGAGATTCATTTTTTCCGGCAGACCGCCGACGTTGTGATGCGATTTGATCGTCACACTTGCGCCGCGAAGCGAAACGGATTCGATGACGTCCGGGTATAAAGTTCCCTGGACGAGCCATTTGACGTCGCCGATTTTGTTGGCTTCTTGGTCGAAAACATCAATAAATTTCGCGCCGATGGCTTTTCTTTTTAATTCCGGGTCGCTGACGTCTTTCAAGACCGCGTAAAATTCTTCGCTCGCGTCCACGCCGCGCACGTTGAGATGCATTTCCTTTTCGTAAAGCGCGAGCGTCGTCGCGTATTCGTCGTCGCGCAGCAATCCGTTATTGACGAAAATACACGTTTGCCGCTCGCCGATTGCTTCATGAACGAGCGCAGCGGCAACCGTCGAATCAACGCCGCCGCTCAAACCGCAAACGACACGATCGGTTTCGCCGACCGTGCGCCGGATTTTCTCGATTTCCTCGTGGATAAACTGCGATGCCGTCCAATCGCCGCGACACTCGCAAATATTGAAAAGAAAATTCCGCAAAATCTCTTTGCCGAGCGGCGTGTGTGCGACTTCCGGGTGAAACTGCACGGCATAAATCCGCCGCTCGTCATTCTCAATCGCCGTCACAATTTCGCCGGTCGTCGCCGTCGTGTGAAAACCGCTCGGCAACGCGACGACGTGATCGCCGTGACTCATCCAAACGTCGAGTTCAAACGGCAATTCGTCGAAAAGCCGCGTTTTCCCGCTCGCCACTTTCAAACGCGCGTGCCCGTATCCGCGAACGTCCGACGGCACGACTTTTCCGTCCAAATCTTTGGCGAGCAGCTGCATTCCGTAACAAATGCCCAAAACAGGCGCCCCGATTTGCCGGTAAAAATCTTCAGCAACCTGCGGCGCGTCCGCTTCGTAAACCGAATTCGGTCCGCCCGAAAGAATCACGCCTTTCGGATTTTTTTCTAAAATTCGCTCCATCGCCAAATAAAACGGCACGATTTCGCAATACACGCCTTGTTCGCGCACTCGCCGAGCAATCAATTGTGTGTATTGCGAGCCGAAATCGAGGATTAAAATAAGTTCGTGTTGCAAAGCGTAATCTCCAAGTAATTATAAAAGGAAGATTATACTTTGAGTTACTATGTCTGAAAAATCTACTTGACGCTTTTCCTTGATTCTAACTGCGAAGCCGTTCTCTCAAGTTCTTTATACCTCTCGACAGCAAATTCTGCCGTCAGGTGAATAATTGCGAAAGCTTCTTCCCGTGAAATTTTTCTTTTTTCCTGCGGAGTCGTTATTTCAAAATCATCAATCGTTGTAGCAAAAACAGCTGAATCATTTAGATAGTTTTTATAAATGTCCACTTTAGTTTCTCTTTTGTCAGCCATTTGATTTTGATAAGAATATTTAAACGTGTTGATCCATCTTTTTTCTATAAAACTCTGAACTTTCAGAGGGATATCTACAGCAACAACTTTACTGTTTTCGTCCGCGTATTCAAGCCAGATTTTCGGTGCTTCCTGAATCTTCAAAGACGTTTCCAAATCTTTCTCAAACTTTACGACCGAATTTTCACCCTTAACTTTTCCTTGCTGCTTTATAAATGGTGTCGGCTCTGAGATCGTATCGCCAATTATTTGCTCCCGGATTTTCGCTTCAACTTTCGGTGATTCATTTAGCAATTGAAGTTCTTCTGCTTCAGCTAGATTATCTGGCTGAATATATTCTGATCCTGCATGTATTCCCAAACTCAGCAAAAAAGCAGAGATTATTGATAGAAATAAAAGAAATATGCCGATTTTAGTTTTTAATGAGTCTTTCATTTCTTGTTCTCAGATCACAAAGCTAATTTAGATAAAGTATTTGAAATTTACAAATTTTTTTGAAAACGATTTTCACTCAACTTGACAAGATAAAGCAAACTTCTTAATCTTTAGATTCGCTTTCGAGCGATATTCCGCAGTAGCTCAATGGCAGAGCATTCGGCTGTTAACCGAAGGGTTGTAAGTTCGAGTCTTACCTGCGGAGCCAATATCTATAAGGGTTTGGCGTGATTATTGAATTGTTAAAATAGCCGTTCACACCTAAATTCACACCAAAAACAAACTGATAAACCGAAAAGCTGCATAATTGCAGCTTTTTTTTGTGTCTTTAATTATTTCATTACGCAACACCGCAATTACATTTCTACGTTATCTATTTTGCTTTTTGGGATCGTCCGTTACCCATTCTTCTATGGCTTTGCGAACAACAAAAGATAACGATACGCCAGTATTCTCCGACTTCTCGCGGGCTTTATCTCTCAACTTAGACGGCAACTTAACTGTTAAGCTCACATCCATTTCTTTTTCCGTATTGGTTTTAGCTTTTACCATTTTCCAAGAATACCTTAATAAGTAAACACTTTGCAAGTATTTTACTTATTTTTCCATAATTCGCCTATTTAGTATTGCAAAGTAAATACTTCTATGTAATAATCAGTATCAACTTAAGCAATTAAGTAATAAACAAAAGGACGGATACCAAAATGCTAAACATCGAAAACAAAAACAAATTCGGAAAAGTAATCGCCGACTCAATCAGCAAAGTTGAATTAACCCTGTCGGACGCGCAGACCAAAAGCCGCTGGATCAACGCCATCTCGAAAGCCGCCGCGCAGATTGATAACCACGGCGAGTTTATGAATTACGACACGCAGGATAATCACCTTGTTATCTGGTCGCAGGATTCAAACGAAATCTACTCGGCAAACGGCGTCTGCCAGTGCAAAGCGTTCGCGCAGAACCAACCTTGCTGGCATCGCGCCGCCGCTCGACTGGTTCGCATCTACTTGGAACTGCCGGAAAATACCGACCCGCAGCTTCCCCAGGCGAAAAAGGAAACGAAAGAAATCCCGTATCTGAAAAACACGAAGGAACCTATCAGAGTGGAAAAATACGGATCGGTAGTTTTGCCGGTCTATGCATAAAGGCGAAAGGCTTTCCTAAACCGCCAAGCTAGGAAAGCCTCTCTTTAACCAACACGACCAATTGGTCGCATTAACCAAATGGAGAATACCAAAATGAATACAGAAAAGACACCCTATGCACTATTAAAAGAAAAACTTGATGACCCTTATTTCGCTCAAAAGTTTTTCGACGAAAAAGAAGCCGAAGCAAAAGAATATATAGAACGTATTCTGAGCGTTTGCTTAGGTTGGAGCGTTCCTACCGAAGATGGTAACGAATGGGCGCACGAACTTCTGTTCAAGATTTTAGATATGTTTATGATTCGGCACGAAAACTTCTCGATTATGACATTAGCCGAGCACCTGCAATTTCATATCTTTAATTACACGCTGACGCACGATGAAGCATATCGAGAATGGAAAAAGGGATGGGATGTTGAAGACTGTATCCCTGAGAAACTCGGCAAGCAAAACGAACAGCCCGTTGAAGCCGCTGACATTAAAAACGAATCGGCGCAGATTGATTCGTTAGCCGAACACACCTTCAGCATTACAGCCAATAAGATTGGTCACGTTTTATCAAGCGACAAAGTTTCCGATGATATTAAAAATGCCGTCATCGGCGTTATGTATGCTGCTTCAAATGAATCCGGGGTTGGTTTTGATGATAGCCCTGAGATTGCTAAAGCCTCGTTCCCGGTAATTATGCGGGCGCTCGATATAAGCGCTCAGAGAGCTTATCTGCATTCAATCGAACATCTGCTTGGAGAAAGCCTGCCTGAAAGCATCGTAGCCGAATTAAAGCAGTATGAAGTGCGGTTTGATACCAAAAAGCCGCACGATGATCTGAAAAGCGAAAACCGCCGCGCTGCCGAAGGTCTTTCGGAGATTCTGAATAATCCGAATATACCCGTCGAGCTTCGCAACGGCATTCTTAAAGGTTTGACTGAAACTAAAACTCACGCTGTTGACGACACAACCGAGTTGTTAGAGTTTCAGCATTCACCCGAATACATTGAAAGACTTTTGAATTTAGCGGAGGTGAATAATGACTAAACTAAGCCAAACAGAAAACTCAGACCGGGGTATATCGGAAGCTTTGCAGGAATCAATACAGGAATTGGTTTCTATGTTTGACAGCCTAACGCCCGAACGCCAACGGAAACTTCTCAATAACGGGTTTGACGCCGCTCTGAAAGCGGTTGAAAACAAGCACGGCTCGGGCTTATTTGAGAACGGCGATTTCTTTCTGGATAATTTGAAAGCGTTTCTGCGCGACCGGCAAAAGGCAAATATCTGAGAACGCTAAATAAATATAAAAAGCCATGAGCGTCAAAACTCGCGGTTTTTCTTAAAATTAAAATGGAGGCAAAATAGAGGGTTCGCGCCCTCTATTTTGTTGAAATTGTCATTATTGGTAGAATCGCTGAATATGACCAATATTGATTTAGATAAAGCTTACGTAGTTTTATGGAGCGCAAGAACAAGAAGCGTTCAAGTAGAAAGTTATGCGCAAATGATTGAGAAAAATGTCCGGGCTTACCATAACAAAACGGGCTCAGACTATATTTGTTTGGGGGTGTTCGAATCTGCCGAAATAGCTAGCGAAAAAGCGCACACGCTTGAAAATCAAAGAAAAACTGGCAGTTAATTAAAGCCGTGAGCGTTAAACTTGCGGCTTTTTCTTTTTTATAGCAATGCTTTTGACTCCTTTAAGTATAAATACAACCGTTTGGTATAAAGGGCTAAACAGGCTTTTTATAAGTATATTTTTAATGCCCACTTTTGCTTTATTGGCTGTAAAAGCACATACTCGTTTGAGCCGTTCCCGCCGGCTCAATGCTGCCACGGTCCGGCGATTCGTTTGAGAATCAACCGCTTTGGACTCATCTCGCGGCTCATTTCCCGGTTTCCAAGACAATTTAATCCCAGGAGTTTTTTTTTGCATATGTCTGATTTCATCGAAGCGACTCGCGCGTTTTTCGCCGCGTCAAATAACGTTCGCGGCTCGATTGCCGCGCTTTTCGTTTTACTAACGTTTGTCAGCGGGACCGACGCGCAGCGGGCGAAGCGGCAAAGCTCGATTAAGCAAAGCGCGCCGACGGCGGCATCATTAAGCACGACTTTGACTGACGCGTTTCCCGATGCGAACGGCGACGGGAAAGCCTCGCCGGGCGAGACGGTGACATACACCGCGACGGTGACCAATAACGGCACGACCCAAGCCACGAACGTCGTTTACAGCAGCCCGGTCGATCAAAATTCGGCATACGTGGCGAATTCCGCCAGCGCGCGCAGCGACGCGGTGGACGGTTCGCTGATTTACCGCACGTTTTATACGGGCGGCGGCGGCGGCGAAGGCGGCACGGGCGGGGCGGCGAGCATTTATAAGTCGGGCGGTTATAATTCGACCGACGACAACTTGAACACCGTCTTCGGCGGGCAAAACGACCACGTAAATTTTATGACCTCGAACGCCAGTTACAACGCGGAAACGGGAATTTTCCGGTTTGACGGCGTGCTCCAAAATCTCTTGCCGACTGCGCTCGGCACGCTCGACGGCTCGACGCTCGACGCGGCGGGCATTCAAATGATCGTGCAGAAAATAACCGTCAATTCGGGCAGCGGAACGGTTACGCCGATTGATCCGGCGAGCTTTCGCTACGATCAGATTATCGCGGAGAACGACATTACAGCCCCCAAAACTTTTCAATTCAACGTGCCGAACACGGTCACCTCGTTCACCGTCGGTTTTCTGGTTTCGACCAAAGTGCAGTTAAAGCTCGTCATCAACGAAGTTCTCGTTAATCCGCGCGACCCAATTACGGACGCCGACGGCGAATGGTTCGAGCTTTACAACGCGGGCAGGTTCCCCGTCAATCTGCAAAACTTTTTAATCAACGATGCAATCAACAAGGCTATGGGAGTTCCCCCTGAGCCGGGCGAAGAATGTTTCCCCACGGATTCCTCTAGATGTCACCGCCCGCCATTTACCGTCTCGACGAATCTGACGATGGAACCCGGCGCTTATCTGGTTTTCGGGAACACGACCAATACGACACTCAACGGCGGCGTTCCGGTTGATTACGCTTACGGGGCGGTGATGGCGCTGGCAAACAGCAGAGACTCGATACGGATTCGGACGCCGGCGGCGACCGGCGCGCTGACGGTTGACATGACGCAATACGCCAGCGCCGCTGTCTCAGCGCAAAACGGAATCTCGCGCGAATTGAGAAATCCGGCGCTCGACAACGGCGGTATGGACTTTTCAAACTGGTCGGACGCATCAGTCACATCCGTTTACGGTAACGGCGGCAGAGGAACGCCGAAAGCCCAGAACGGAACGTACACACCGTTCTGGGCGGGAAATGAAACGCCCCCCGAAAAATCCGACGCGCTTTTTGCTGCCGGCGCGATTGGCAAAAACGATGCGAGCGACGCAGCGCAGTCAGCGCCGCTGGCGGGCGAAACCGTGACGGTCAACCTCGGCACGATTCCGGCTGGCGAATCGGTCGTCGTCACTTATCAAGTGACAATCGCCAATCCGCTGCCGGCGGGGACGACCGAAATCAGCACGCAGGGAACCGTTTCCGGCGACAATTTCGCGAGCTCGGCGTCCGACGACCCGACGACTGACGCGGCAAACGACGCGACCGCGACGCCCGTCCAGGCAATAGCGCCGATATATTCCATCGCGGGAACAATCAAATACGGAACCACCAATGTTGGTCAACCGGATTCATTCGTCTCGGGAGTCAATTTGAATGTGACCGGAACAGCCACCTCATCGGCGATCAGCGACGGCTCGGGCGTTTATCAATTGTCTGATTTAGCTGCAGGCAATTACACGGCTACCCCATCAAAAACCGGAGAAGTCAAAGGCATCAATTCGCTCGATGCGACTCGTATTCAGCAGCATTTAGTCGGATTAATTACTTTAACTCCGAATCAATTAATTGCCGCTGACACTGATGGTAACGGAACGGTTAATTCACTCGACGCCACTCGTATCCAGCAGCGATTGGTCGGCATTCAATCAAGCAATATCATCGGACAATGGAAGTTCGTGCCCGCGAGCCGTCAATATAATGCTCTTAGCAGTAATCAAAGCGGACAGGATTATGTGGCTATTCTAGTCGGAGAAGTATCGGGCAATTGGGCAACGGCTGCTTCTTTTGCCGATGATTCAGAAACTGATGAAGAGATTCTGCCGAAACAAGATGTTCAAAGCGATGCGCCAGGAAAATTCGAGGACGAGTTATCTCAGCAGATAGCCGAGAGAATGAAACAATCAGCTGTTTCACAATTGAATGAATTAGTTTCTAATGCTAATTTTGTTAGCGAGCAGTAATCACTTTCAAAACAAATACAAAAGCCGTGAGTATCAAAACTCGCGGCTTTTCTGTTGAATTAAAATTTAATGAATTCTGAAATAAGCCGGTTGTCAGGGTGAGTTTCCGAAATAATTTTTAGTGTCTCTTTGTTAACTTTGCTTGCGATTATATACATTGATATTTTAGCGATTTCTATCATCATCGCTGCCGCCTTATCAACATCTTTGCGGTGTGATTTTAATGATCGGGCTATGCTCTCTTCAGAGTGATCTTTTTTCCATTCCTTTACCGATTCAATGAACTTCTTCAAAATGAAAAGGTTATAAGTGCGTGGTTATAATGGGAATGCCTTAACCCAGCAGTTGTAACAGGATCAATTTTAGCTAGTTCTTGCAGAATATTCTCAATTTGCTGGTAAATCACATTAAGGTTATTAATGTATGGTTCCGAGTAGTCAGCAACAAAATTACCGATCTCTAAACGTTCGCTAAATTGCTCCCTTAAAATTGCCGCCGAATCGTGCAAAGCGGTAAATTGATACAACAATAGGTTTAGTAGTTTTCTCTCTTCCTTTTTTATCTTTGCCGATTCTCTCCACCAATCCCAAAGTTTGGGGAAAAGACCCACGGCAATCGAAGAAACGATACTAGAGGACACAATACTAATGACAACTGTTGAAATATCCATATCAATAATTGGACAGATAGTGTATAAGTATTTGAAATTAAATAGAAGTGTAATTTATTAAACAGTATGAAAAAACTATTTCCACTTTTGATTCTACTTTTCGCGCTTTCTGCAAAAGGACAGACAGTGCCCCCAGCTGAGCCGGCTTTACCGGGCAAAGCAAAAACCAACTTGGAAACCTTTCAAGAGAAATATGGCAGTGTCATTGTTCAGGGCTATACACCAGTCGGAGAGGTGGTCAGCGGTGGGCGAACGGTAAAAGTTCAGGCTAAGGAGTTCAAATCCGCTTCATCGACCGCAAAAGTCAAAGGACTTCTAATAGAGGTGGAGACAGGTGAAAGATACGCGTCATCAGGTCGTGCTTTTGTCGAATATGACGAAATAGAAAGCCTTGTGAAAGGAATCGTATTTATTTCCAAAATTGATAAGTCTGTTACGGCTTTGAATAGCTTTGAAGCAACTTATAAGACCAAAGGGGATTTTTCAGTAACAGTTTTTAATGATACTTCAGGAACTATTAAGGCAGCAGTTTCTGTTGGGTCAGTTTCACAGAAAACAATGTTCACACCATTAGTAGAATTAACGACTTTGGTTTTACTTTTACAAAAAGCAAAATCAGTTCTTGATGAACTCAAATAAAAGTAGATTCAATTTAATTCTTAGTAGAACGCAAAAACAAGAAAAAGCCGCGCCAACCTATCGCACACGGCTTTTTCCTTTGCTCGCGAACCTCGCGAATCGATTCGCCGCAAACTGTTAATAAGTCCCCGCTTTATCAAACAGTTGAATCTCCGGCAGCCTGACAACCGAACCGACGGATGCCGTGATCCTGAATTCAATCGTGTCGGTATAAAGATTAGCGGCAATCGTCTTTTTAACCACTGTGTTATTTGTCACCGCGGAAACCTGGGTTAACACGTTGTCCACCTTCGCCCAAACCGTAAAATTCTTAATGCCCTGCGATGCCGTCGCGTCCGGGTTTGGCGTCGGCAGATACGCGCCCTCAATGCCCCAAACAACGATCTCCTTTATTTCCTGCGGCGCTTCGGCAGTCATCGTGATAACTTGCGGCACTTCGGCGCTTGGTGCCGCGGCAGATGCCCAAAAGCCGACATTCGGATTATATGAGCCGTCTATCAGCATCGCGCCTGATCTGTCGGCGTTGACGCCTTCCTGCGATGTGGTCGTTATATTGTCGAATCTATCCGAGACATTAGTCCCGAGATGCAGTCCGGGCGTGATTTCCTGCGTGCTTAAAATCTTACTTACGCTTCCCGTCGCTAGAACTTTCGCTAAACTGTCGGATTTGTATTTATTGGAACTGAAACGCCATTCAATAGTGGCATTTCCCGCAATCGCAGACCCGGAATAGTTCGTTTGCACTTGAAGTTGGCTGATAAAACTTGTAATCGAATATACGGTAGAATTTCCCGTTGCCGCGCCGCCGATTTTCGTTATGACAAAACCGCCGCCAACCATACGATTATGCAGGGCTTTGTCAGCACCTAACTCCATTGTCAGCAATCCTGTTGCCGAAATAGTTACATTTGTAATTTCCCGTTCCGTTTCGTGATATTTTTCGTTGCCGTTTTTGCCGCCGACATCCGATTGCCAGATGTATTTATCTTCAAACTCGCATTCTCTGTTGCTTTGCGACCAAACGATACCCACTGACGGGGATGTGCCTTTGAACTCATTTCCTTTATGAGTTACGTCGTAACATTGTCGCAAATACGAATAAGCGGCGCGGCAATCGTAAACTTTATTCCTTTCGATATACGAGTTTCTAAGTTCGGTCGCGTAAATACCGAAGTCGCATATTCCGCCGCCGTGAACTTCCGAATCCTG